>ENA-UOJC01003035-UOJC01003035.1-human-gut-metagenome-genome-assembly--contig:-C104-NODE-3035-length-16696-cov-8.565531_pt1 | contig 16696 bp, 24 predicted proteins | sample MGYA00242339_ERZ723886 | MGnify/ENA metagenome assembly ERZ723886 | reverse complement strand
AGCCGCAGCCCGGCGTAACACGTAAATCCGCGTCGCTCTGCTCCGCTCCGTGGACGGAACACGGTGCAACACGTAACCACGCCACAACACATTACATGCGCACAAATTGACCAACAGTCATTTCATATCACAAGCTAAAGCAATAAACAGCCCAAAAAATATTTTCAAAAACTTCGAAAAAACCTATTGACATTTCTTCAAACATGTGTTAAGATATATACGTAATCAAGAAGAACACAGGTTGCAACGAAGTTTCAGACGATTACAAAAGAATATTTAAGAAAGGATAAAAGCTCCTTTCTGCGTAATTTCATTGTCAGTTTCCATACTCTCTATTATAACAAAATAACTTGAAAGGACAAACAAAACTATGCTTACTAACACTATTATCAAATCTACAGACCTTAGCAAAATGGACAAGTACAACGTAATGAATTACTCCAACGGCGAGAACCTCGAAAAGTCTATCGAAGAATTCGGTAAGCTTGTTCTTTCCTACCCGGACGCATGGGCAATGGTTCACACTGTGAACGACACCCCGAAACCCGGCCAGGACAAGGAATACGATAAGCTTGTCATTATCGCAGACGGTGTTCTGTATCACACCGGCTCTAAGTCGTTCATCCAGTCTTTCCTCGACATTGTCGAGACGTTCGACGAAAGTGACGGCATGGAAATCGAGTGCTTCGCAAAACCGTCGCAGAACTACAAGGGTCGTAACTTCCTCGGTTGCCGTCCCGTAGCAAAGGCAGGTGCGTGATAATGAAGTATATTCGCAAAACCATCCAGACGACGACATATACATATACCGTGAACGAAAACGGTGTTGATTATCATTTCACCGACATGTGTGAGGGCGCTCCTACTCTTTACGCGCTTACCAAAAAGCTGCACCGTGAAAACGACAACAAAGATACGGGACGCGTCGTAACTCTCGTGAACATTGAGTCTATCGAAGAAAACCGCTACGAAATGTCCGTCAAGGACTTTATCGAAAACGCGGAACTTGTAGACACTATCAAATAAACAATAAGATTTCTCCTTTCCTTAACTGCCGTAATGCGGCGGTAAACCTCCCGATTGAACCGATGACGAAAAAAAAAATTCGTCATCGGTTCTTTTTATCTTTACACTTTATTATACCACAACGGTATTATTTTGTCAATAGAAAAGAGGGTAAAACATGGCTAAAAAATCGAAGAAAAAACTAACACCTAATCAAGCAGAATATAAGCGTTTACTTACAAATGCAAGGCAACGCTTTAATAGCTATTTAAGAAAAGGCTATAAATCACAGTATAATGCCAAAGATTTATTTGGTGCTTTTGAACGTCCTGAAAGAATAACAAAGAAAATGCTTGATAAATTAAAGCAAGAGCTTAAAGACATTACGGACAGCGTGTTATATGCAGAAGCACAGAACGGTGAAGCTATTCCGTTTGCAGATATACCCAAAGCGGCAAGAGCGCAGTTTAACAAGTTAGGTTTTACCCAATTTACGGTTACAAGTTCAACAGGCGTTGAAAGTAATATAATTATTTCACTTAACAAAGCACCTTTAGCTAACATAAACGAAGCTGATCTTGCATTTTCGAATTTTGTTGAAGCTAATGCACGGTGGGTAACAGACAAAAAGAAACACGCAGGTATGGAATACATATTAGACAATTTACGCGAAGAACGTATACACCTGCAAAACCGTTATGGCAAAAATGAGGGCGACACTGTATTCGCGTACATGCTGAATGAAATCGGCGTTGCCGCCGGAACATTAACGTCACAGGAAGCGAATGATGTTAACGCGGCGGGGCGTTGGTTAGGCAACTTTTACGAACACCGCGAAGCAGGTGTCGAAGAAATGATGAAACTAAATGAAGCTTTTGGAGACGTGCAAGCATGAATTATTACGTATGTGATTTTGAGACAAGCGTATACGACGGGCAAACCGATACGGAAGTCTGGGCGGCGGCATGTGTTAAAATACATACAGAAGACGTACTCGTTGTAAACTCAATAGATAAATACTGGGACTGGGTAGAGCAGTTAAAGGGCAAGAACATTGTGTACTTTCACAATGGTGCTTTTGACTTTTCTTACATTCTCGACTACTTATTGAAGCGCGATGACTACGCACAAGCAACATACACACCAGACGGCAAAGTTGAACACACTAAGTTTTACGAAACAACCGACATGCAACCTAACACGTTTAAGTACAGCATATCCGACATGGGTCAATGGTATACGATGACTGTTAAAACCCATAGAAGCCTTATAGAGTTCCGCGACAGTTATAAGCTTATCCCCCTCTCCGTAGCAGACATGGGCAAAAGCTTTAACACCAAACACCGTAAGAGCACGATTGAATACAAGGGTGAACGTCACGCCGGGTACAACATTACTCCAGAAGAAGAACACTATATCAAGAATGACGTGCTTGTTGTTAAAGAAGCTATAGAATTTATGTTTGCGGACGGTCACAAAAAACTTACCATAGGCGCATGTTGCATGAGTGAATTTAAGTCCGGCTATAACCGTTTTGTTTACGAAGACATGTTCCCGAACCTATACGACATTCCGCTTGACCCCGAACGCTACGGCGCTACAAATGCAGATGAATACATACGCAAGGCATACCGTGGCGGGTGGTGTCATGTCGTGCAAGGCAAACAATGCAAGGTTTATAAAAACGGCTTGACACTTGATGTAAACTCCCTATACCCGTCCATGATGCACAGTGATAGCGGAAATTATTACCCGGTTGGAAAGCCGGAATTTTTCAGTGGTGCAGAGGGTTTAAAGGCAGTCGAAGCGGAAAGACAGGAACGATTAAAGTTACATAACCCTTTAGTCGGTCTGTATTACTATGTGCGTCTGCGTTGTCGGTTTAGACTAAAGGTCGGGTATCTCCCTTTTATTCAGCTAAAGAAAAACCTGCATTACAGACAAAACGAAAGCTTAACAACGTCCGATGTTTGGGACGAAAGCCAAAAGCGCTACGTGTCCGAATGGGTAGACCAATGCGGCAAGAAGAACGACACGTATGTGACAATGACAATGACTATGACAGATTACGAACTGTTTAAAAAGCATTACATTATAATTGACCCCGAAATTCTGGACGGCTGTTATTTTGAAGCACAACAAGGCATTTATGACAAATACTTAAACAAATACCGTGAAATGAAAATCAATGCTCCAAACAAGGGTATTAGAACGGTGGCGAAACTATACAGCAACAACCTATATGGAAAACAAGCGGCATCTACAATCAGTTCGTACAAAGTTGCTATGCTTAAACCTAACGGCGTGGTGGGCTTTTTTACCGTTTCGGAAAACGAAAAGACACCGGGTTACATTGCATGTGGCGCGGCAATTACCAGTTACGCACGAAACTTTACCATTACCGCCGCACAGCAGAATTACTACGGTGTCGATAAACCCGGATTTATCTACGCAGATACGGACAGTTTGCACCTCGATTTACCGTTAGACAAGATAAAAGGTGTCACGCTACACCCGAGAAATTATTGTTGTTGGAAGAATGAAACAAACTGGGACGTTGGATTTTTCACGCGCCAGAAAACCTACATTGAGCACGTAACGCATGAAGACGGTGAACCGATTGAAACGCCACATTATATAGTGACATGTGCGGGTGCAAACAAAACAGTTAAACTACTGTTTTTACTTTCCGTAGAGCAGGACTTCGACATAGATAATAATCCAGAAAACTACACACCCGAAGAACTTGAATTTATCCGTGAACCTCGTAGCATATCCGACTTTGTACCGGGAATTATGATACCGGGCAAGCTTTCTCAAAAGCGCATTAAAGGTGGTGTTATCTTAGCTGATACTACATTTGAAATGCACTGAAAGTAAAATCCCTTAGAGCATGAAAACTCTAAGGGATTTTGTTATTCTTAAACGCACGTCTACACAAAGGAATTGACCGTTCATAGCCTTGTCACGGCGGCATCTTTCAACCGTGTCACCCGTGCAGGTCGATGTGCAGAACGAACGCAGAATACAAGTTAGAATGAAAGCGCTTTTAGTATTGCTTCTTTTGCTTGCAGGTCTTTGAACCTCATACAACCGTGTTCAAAATAATATCGAAGCTTTTGAATTAGTATAAAGTTACTTGACACCATAACATAATTCAATTTATGGTCTGATGTGTCCACTGTGATTTTGAGTGGATATTGATAATCGACGCTTTTGTCACAATATACTATACCCTGTTCAGGATATTCTCGAACGCCATAGTCAATACCCGCATAGCGTATCGTTGCGACATACTTTCCGCGCCCTGTCGGTGTATCGACAAATGACAAATCATCCTGTAAATACACACCCTCGGCGCTATATGCAATATAATCGCTTGAGCCGAACGCACGGTTAAAAGCACTTGACTTTAACGCTTTCGCCGCCGTTTCGTTGTAACCCTGTTCAAGAACGAAGCCGTCGCCACGCAAGAAATGCGTATCTTTTTGAAGTCGGGTTGAAATATCCATTGCAACGTAATACGGGTTAAGTATCGTTACAGGATTAGAAATCATATACACAGGGACATAACGGGACTGCTTACTACGTCCACGCGCAATAGAGTTGTGTATTGAAATAAACTTTTCGACCTCTTTGTCGCAGTAGTGGTTCTGCTCGGACTGGAATTCATCGAATATAATGTTATCGATATCACTGAATAAATGTGAATTGCGCTTTAATTGATCAGCAGAATTTATAGAAATAGCATAGCCGCAGGGTTCTTCATTCAAATACAGTTCTTGATATATGCCTTTCATCTTCTTTGCGGCGGTCATATCATATTCAGGAAAGAATAATTCTTTTATATCCTTGAAGAACTTTTCGTCACAGCCGTCCAGCTCATAGTTAAAACGATACAGCAACGCGAACTTTGCACCGCGTTTAATGAACCTGTTTACAACAAGCCTGTTAAAATAGGTCGTTTTACCCGCGCTACGGTTAGAGGTGCACATGAACACCTCGGGTGTTTTGCCGTTTATATCCTTTAATGACAATAGCTTTGTTCCGTCGTAATAATTCGATTTTGACATTATATTTCAACTCCGTGTATTATTTCTAATTAAATTATACCACAAGTATATTGACAAGTCAACACCCTTGTGATATACTATAAGTATAAAAGGTGGTAAATATGACAGAAAGGATTGAAAGTTTATGGACGTAACCGCTATTGTGCAGGTTGTTTCTTCCCTTGGCTTCCCTATTGCCGTTTGCTTGATATGCTTTTGGTATATCAACAAGCTTGAGGAAACGCACAGGAACGAAGTGCAGAAGCTAACCGACGCACTCAATAACAACACGCTAATCATGCAAAAGCTTTGCGACAAGATGGGCGTGCAGAAAGAGGGTGACGAGTAATGCCAGCAACCCAACACACGGCATATAGCATTCAAACAGTTTATAACCTTAACATGGAGATAACTAATTTAAGCGACCCAGAAAATTCGCTTAAAATACACTGTAAAAATGTTATTGAAGTCCCCGTTGCGGAATCCGTTTCGATGAAAATTGGCAATGACACATACACAGTTATACCCGCGACGGCTATTACTATTGAAAATGGCGAGTCAAGTATATTAATGGATGTAAAAATTGTTATTGAAACAAACGAGGGTGTTACAGTTGAGCCGACGATCGTAGAAGAACCGGACGTTGCATATTACGAAGTTTATTTGCTGTATTTGCCCCGTGGGACAACGGGTATTAAAAAAGTAAGTATAAGAGCACTTGACGACTCTGGGCCTTCCATCTTGAATGATTTGACGTTTGATGTTATGGAAGCACCTTATAATTATGAAAATCCCTTATCCACGATTCTTCACAATCAAATGCTAACTCAAGTCAATGCTTTAGATAGAAAAATCGCATCTCTTGAGAGCAGAGTTTCAGCCCTCGAAAATAAGGCAGGTAATTAACAATGTGCGCTAAAATCTTTTCAAAAGGCATCGATCTATCCGAACATCAAGGCACGGTTGACTTTAATAAACTGAAAGCGTCCGGCATCAACTTTGTTTTACTCCGCGCCGGTTACGGCAGTGCAAACCGATATCCTGAACAGTACGACGCAAGGTTCGAGGAATACTACAAAAAAGCGAAAGCCGCAGGGCTTGGCGTGGGTGCATATTGGTACAGCTACGCCGAAAACCTTGACATGGCGGCAGATGAAGCCGCAAGCTTTATCAAAGCTTTAAAGGGAAAACAGTTTGACTACCCGGTGTATATCGACCTTGAGGAAGACGCCATTGCAAAAAAGCTCGGTAAAGCAAAATATAGCAGCATCGCGGCTAAAATCCTTAGCACCGTGGAGAGTAACGGCTACTGGGTAGGAATTTACGCGTCTCTGTATTACCTATCAAACATGCTCGACATGTCGAAACTATCCCGCTACGCCGTATGGTGCGCACAGTGGAACGACGTTTGTCAGTACGAAAACGCAGGTATCTGGCAGTATACAAACAGTCATACAGTAAACGGTGTCTCGGGTAAAGTGGACGCGGACTACGCGTATTATGATTACCCGTCACAGATTAAAGCTAAGGGCTTAAACGGCTACAAAAAGAAAAGTGACAACAAGGATTTAATCCGAGCGAAACTCGAACAGATTGAAGTTCTTGCAAACGAAATTGAAAGCTTGATTTAACATGGCAACCTATAAGCAGTGTATCACAGACCAAAAGACAATCTATGAAAGTGCGGGATACCCGTATTACGACGGCGGCGGCGAGCATGGCGGCATTGATACCGTGCATGACAATCACAAAGCATACGCGCCTTTAGCCGGAAAGGTTGTATGGGCGCAGGTGTGGGACGGAAGCACCATAACAGGTAATATGTCGTGGGGCAACATGATACTTGTTGAGTTTGAACCAAACAAGTATTGGCTTGCGGCACACTTTGCGTCACAAATTTGGTCTGAGGGTGACAGCATTGCACAAGGTCAGTTTATCGGTACGCAAGGCGAAACAGGCAACGTAACTGGCGTACATACCCACTGGGAATACTGGGACGGTGGACAAACAATCGCCTACAGAAAAGACCCGTCAAGCATCTTGCGTATTCCGAACGGTGTAGGCACGTACAATGTTACGTGGGACGCAAACACACCACAACCGAAACCACCTTTACCCGACGCGACATGGCACGCAAAAAACTTGTACGGTTACTCCCGTGAGAGTTCAGAAGCGCAAGACAACGCTATTATGATTTACAAGGCTTTAGTGCAGTCACTCGGGTGGACATTAAACGCCGTTTCTGCTGTCCTTGGAAACATGGAATGGGAGAGCGGGTACAATCCGTGGCGGTGGGGTTGGGATGAACCCTTACCGTCAACGGATTATAGAAAAGAGGATATAGGCTATGGCTTGGTACAATTTACGCCACCTCAGAAGTATATTGACGCAGATATTGCAAAATCGTCCCCCGGGTATGCTCCACACTTTAGCGACGTGCAAGGCAGTCCAAACGACGGTACAGCGCAATGCTATTTTTTGAGCAATGCCACAAACTTGTGGTATCCTGTCAGTCCGTACAACATGAGTTATGCCGAATTTAAGGCATCGACGGAAAGCCCAGAATACCTTGCAAGTGTGTTCCTCGACACTTACGAGCGCCCGGCCTACCCCGAAGAAACCCGCGCAGACCGTGAAAAGGCGGCGCGATATTGGTACAACTACCTTGTGAAATATGACCCTGATACACCACCAACACCAACGAAACGAAAGTCCATGCCTATATGGATGATGTGCCTCGGCTACAGAAAGAGAATGATTTAAATGGCAGTAAAGAAACTTGAAGAATTTAAAGAAATGTTTGCGTCGGGTGACTTCACACCCGATAGAATGTTAGAAATTGCAGAAGACGTCGCGGACACGTTTAACGATTTTAGCACCAGACTGGCCGCGGCGGAAGAAGCAACAGCAAAAAAGGATAAAGAATGGCGAGAAAAATATACAAGCCGTTTCTTTGAGGGGAAGCCGGAAACAAGTAAATCCGACGAACCAGAAGACGCAACCGAACGTGCAGAACATATCACGTTCAATGATTTATTCAAATAAGAAAGGATGATTTTCAATGGCAACTAAGCCGAAAGTAAGAACACTTACAAACAGTTCCGCAGACGTGTTGAATGCAATCCGAAATTCTGCGTCTGTAAACTACCGTAACTATGTCCCTGTTGTGACCCCGGACGCAGACAGCATCCGCGAAATTGGCGCAATCATCATGGACATGCCCGCGCTACAGAATGAGTTCCTGTCCGCGCTCGTGAACCGTATCGGAAAAGTCATTATCACTTCAAAGTCCTACTCTAACCCGTGGGCGATGTTCAAGAAAGGTTTCCTTGACTTTGGCGAAACGGTTGAAGAAGTATTCGTAGCTATGGCGCGACCGTTCCAGTATGACCCGGCGGTTGCGGAAAAAGAACTCTTTAAGCGTGAAATCCCGGACGTGCAGTCCGCGTTCCATGTCATGAACTTCCAGAAGTTCTACAAGACTACGACCGAAGAACAGGATTTGCGCCTTGCGTTCCTGTCCGAAGACGGCGTGTATAATCTCGTTTCTAAGATTACGGAACAGCTGTACACCGCCATGGAAAACGACGAATTCCAGGTCATGAAATATATGCTGGCGCGTAACCTGTCCAGAGGTCAGATCAGCGTTCAGACGATCAACACAAGCAATATCGATGACGCAACCGTCGCAATGCGTAAAGCGTCCAACGACCTGCTGTTTATGTCGAACGAATACAACCTTGCGGGCGTGACTACGCACACACTGCGTGACGACCAGTACATTATCATCAACACCGCGTTTGATGCTACACAGAGCGTTAAGAACCTCGCCCGTGCATTCAACATGAGCGAAGCCGAACTTCTCGGTCATACTGTGCTTGTCGATGGTTTCGGCAAGCTGGACGTAAAACGCCTTGGTGAACTCTTTGAGGGTGACCCGAACTACTATGAGTACAGTCAGGACGAACTGGAAGCACTCAATGAAATTCCTGCTATCCTTGTTGACCGTGACTATTTCGTGATTTACGATAAGCTTCAGCAGTTCCGCGACCTCGAGAACGTACAGGGTCTTTACTGGAATCATTATCTGCATGTGTGGAAGCTGTTCAGCGTGTCCCCGTTCGCGAATGCTATCGCGTTTATCCCGGGAACTCCGACCGTTACAGGCGTTACGGTGTCCCCGACAAATGCAAACGTTTCCGCAGGTCAGGTGCTTACCCTTACTGCAAATGTTGCAACAACCAACTTTGCACCGCAGGCCGTTACGTGGTCGAGTGATAATCCGCTCGTTACAGTGTCTGCGGCCGGCGTTGTTAAGGTTGACCCGACTGCAAGCGGCACGGCAAACATTAAAGCTACCTCTAAGTTCGATACCACAAAGAGCGGTCAGTGCGTGATTACCGTGGATTAAACTAATTCAATGTAAGTCAAACCCTCCGGTAACGGAGGGTTAAGACTTATTAAAGGAGTATACAATATTATGTATATCGTTCCAAACAGCAAAGTATATATTCTAAGCGGTGTTCCAATCAACAATAACTATCAGCACACTATTTATTTTGATGACGCTGATGCACAGTACGCGTATTTTCGTAAGCACGTCAAAAAGATGTTTACAGGCGTTTCATATCAGCGTGAAAAACGTGGGTGGATGCGCGTAGAGTGTTCGGCAGACGAATTATATAACTGCAACTATCTTATGTATCAAAACACCGCGTATAATAACAAGTGGTTTTATGCGTTTATTGAAAGCGTTGAGTTCGTAAACAACGTCACTTGCGAGGTTACATTTAAGCTTGATGTTATGCAGACATGGTTTTTTGATTACACGTTGCAAGCTTGTTTTGTTGACCGTGAACATGTTGCAGATGATACGGTGTTCAAACACACAGTGCCGGAGAATATCGGTTATGGCGAAATTGTGCCCACGTTAGTTGCTAACCGGGTGTCAGACGATGCAACAGATATTTTTAGCGCTAAAGGTGTTATCTATGCTGCGTCCGAAGCGCCTTCCACTTCTGGAAACAACTCCGCACAAACAACCGCTTATGGTGTGCCATGTAACATGCACGTTAGGTGCAGCGCTTATACAATAGACGAAAATTTCAATATGACCTCTATTACCACGGGTGTCATGAGAGACTTACAGCAATATTTGACAGACGGTAAACAAAGCGCTATACAAAGTGTATACACGTGCCCCCTCTTAATGTGTAACCACGTTGAAAACCCCTCTTTAACCACGGGTTCAGAACCGGAAGAAACAGTTGCAGAAGCAGAAGTGAGCATTATTGCAAAAGTTGATGGAGCACTTAACGGATATACGCCACGCAACAGAAAGCTTTATACTTATCCGTATAATTATTTGCGTATTACAAATAATTCTGGGGCGCTCCGTGAATATCGGTATGAGGACTTTGACAAAATTGAGGGCGTGATACAACCGGTAGTTAAATTCAAAGTTTATGGCACTGGCTTTAATAACCCGCAATTAACAATGCTACCCATGCACTATAAAAATCAAAAAGAATTGTACACAGAGGGTTTAACGATTACAGGCTATCCTCCTGTACCATTCCGTGGGGACGTTCTTGCGGCGTACCTTGCAATGAACAGCAATCAAATAGAATTTGGAAACCATGACATTGCGCAAAGGGCTTTTGTCAACGGTGTTTTGGGTATGCTCGGATCGGGGGACAACGGTCCTATTGGGTTTGCTACAGACACTATTAGGTCTATCGGTACGGGCTTGCTTAACCAACACAGCTATGAAGAACAGCAACAAGCAAAACAAGCTGATTTGGACAACACGCCTAACACAGTACAAGGGCTTGCAAGCGCAACTTCAACCGCCGCCGCAAGTGACAATTTAAGACCCATTGCGTACCAGATGTGTGTTAAAGCTGAATACGCTAAAATCATTGACGGTTACTTTGACAGATGGGGATATAAGTGCAACGAAGTCAAAATTCCGAACCGCAACGTTCGCCCACACTGGACGTACACTAAAACTAACGCTTGTACCATAAACGCAAATTGTCCGGCTGATGATGAAGACATGATTTGCAAAATTTATGATAACGGTATTACGTTCTGGCGCAACGGCGATGAAGTCGGAGACTATACGCTTGACAATTCTGTTTAAAAGAGGTGATAAAACATGGCAAGTAGTTTGAGGGCAAAGCATTACGGCGGAACGCAAGACCGCATGTTCTGGAGTACGGCTTTTGAAAACCGACTTAACAACGACTTGTACCTTGCAAGGCTCGTTGAACTTTCCGCGTCCATGTTTGACTGGACAGGACTCCCGGAAACATGCGATGTGCGAACACTCGAACTTGCGTTACTGGCTAACGGAAGAGCGGTGTTCTTCAAGGATGACGCACTCGACATGTACATGACATTACCTGTAAATGTCAGCACAAGCGGCTACGACGTGTACGGACAGCCGTTACAGTTTACGGCGCGCAGCATGTATAACAATTACAGATATCCGTTAACGCAGGAAACGGGCGTGATGATTTATAACAACTATCTACGTACCCCGTCCCTGATGCAGTTAGTATCATTTGCGGACAGGCTCGGAAAGATTGATGAAATCATCGACATAAATATCAATGCGCAGAAAACCCCGATTTTGATTTTGGCAGATGAAAGCAAGCGCTTGACGATGAAAAACTTGTACATGAAGTATGACGGAAATCAGCCGTTTATTTTCGGTGACAAGAATTTATCTATCAATGACTTTACGGTGTTAAAGACAGACGCGCCATACGTTGCAGATAAACTGTATGAAATCAAAACACAGATTTTCAATGAAGCTTTGACCTATCTTGGTATTTCAAACACGTCCTTGCAGAAGAAAGAACGTTTGATTACGGACGAAGTGTCCCGTAACATGGGCGGTACTATCGCGGCGCGGTACAACCGCTTGAATGAGCGGCAAAAGGCTTGCGAAAAAATCAACAAATTGTTTGGTTTGGATGTTTGGTGCGAATACAAAGAGAATTACGATGACCGCCTGATTCTTGAAGATGCAGACGACGTAATGTATAAGAAGCAGACCGAAGAAAAGGAAAGAAAGGAAGAAAACAATGAGTAAATTTACAACAGAAGTCCGTTGGATTTGCGAAAGTTTTGTTCCTGAACTGAACTGGCAAGGTGAATATGAACACAGCGGCTATGGTGACATTGAGAAAGCTTTGCAGGCAGGTTACGAACACATTTTCGATTTTGATTTTCCTATCTGGAAAGAAAGTTATCGTGAACATCTGTGCAAACTTATCCTGCTCCACTTCTATACGCGTGAAATAGCGTATGAAACTTATGCACTGTGGAAACTGCATCTACGGGAACGGCTTGTCGCAATTATGCCGAAGTACAACCTGCTGTATAAGCAAGAGGAACTTGCTAACCCGTTTGATAATATCAAGCACACCACAGTGGGCGAAGATACTACGCACACTTCCGACAATGGCACGTCACACGGTGAAAGCCAGAGCACAGGTTGGAATAAGTTCAACGAAACTCCGCAGGGTGGTATTGAGGGGTTAGACACAGACAAGTATCTGACAAGTGCGACAAAGACAACAAGCGAAGCTTCAACCGACGGCACAGCACAGAGCACACAGGACGGTAAACGCAACACGGAGTATACTTATACAGGCCGTAGCAGTGGAGACGCGTATTACGCCGAAATGACGAAAATGTATAAGAATTACGAAAGTGTTGACAACATGGTATTGCACGAACTGGAAGATTTGTTCTTCGGTTTGTGGGAATAAAGAAAGGTGGTAAAGTATGCCGAACGATAACAATTTCACGCCCGCTAACTTTGACCCGATTTTAAAAAAGTATGACGGTATTCCTTACCTGCGCTTTTGGTGTCAGAAAGTTCTTCCCGCTGTATATGACCAGAGTTTGAGTTACTATGAGGTGTTGTGCAAACTCGCGGCGTTCCTGAACAAAATGGTTGAGGAACTTGAAAAGATGCAGGACAACATTGACGCTTTGCACAAAGCGTACAAAGACCTGCAAGACTGGGTGAACGCGGAAATCGCAAGGTTTGAAGCGCACATGGAGCAACACTTCGACGACCTTACGCAGGAGCTTTGGAACAGGTTCGAAGAGTATAAAAATAATACAAACACTACCTTACAGCAGTGGTTTAACGACTATGCTACAACTACTACAAATAATTTAAACAAAAAGTTTAACGATTTTGTAACCAATGCAAACACGCGCATTGACCAGATGTTCAACACATACACCTCGAGTACGAATAATGAGTTCAACACGTGGAAAACTGATTTTACAAACCAGTATAACCAGTGGAAAGATGAAGTTAACGGACAGATTAGCAGCATAAACTCCAATATCAGTTCTTTAACCAATCGCGTTGCCGCGTTGGAAAACATGGTTAAAAAATACCCTAACTTTAACTACAAGTCATTCACAATGACGGGTACAAAGTATTATAAAAAAGTTATGGTAGATATGGTTTCCTTCCCATCTGCGGGTGACAATGCTATCATCTGTTACGGCGTATGCCGTGTGTTTGGACAGGATAATTCCGTTTCCGTGTCTGGCAACTGGCGTGAACGGTTTACAATGTCACTGGATGCAAAGCGGCAAATTGCTTCCTTGCTTGGGGCTACTAATCAAAACTGTATCAAATTTGAGTTAATGCCGCGAACGTCCTACGTTTCCGCTGCCGGTGACGCAAATAACGGCGCTCCTACCAATGACAAGCTGATTTCTGGCTTGCTGTGGATTCCCGGACCGGGTACGGGTGATTCTGTTCTCAATGCACAGCTGTTCTTCAAAAACAACGGTTCCGTAGGTTTCGTTTCAGATAACTCCGTGTTGTTCTCGGCTATTGCCACACAGCAGGTCAACCCACCCGCTTGGGCTACGAACTCCGGTGAGTGGACGTTATAAATAATTTATAATTGCAAGGCTCGAGTACCATGTTGGTATTCGAGCCTTTGTATTATTTGTGTTCGTTCTTAACTTCGCAGTATTTTTGTATAATCAGCTTTTCGGCTTGCTTTAACGCGCTTGCTTGATAATCAAGCCACGTTCCAAAGCCTACGGGCTGCTTTGCACCGGCGTGTAAACGCTTTAAGGTTGTAGGACTGCATGTGCGTGCCGCTATGCTATAGCTGTCTGCAAGCGCCTTGCCACAATAGCTGTATTCAACCCAGTTTAAGCAACCGTCGAGCAGTTCGGAATGGAGTTCGGACAACGTGTCCGGCGCTTCTGCGTCTCCTAACCGGTTTAAAATGTCTATTGCGTATAGCTTTACGGCGCTTCGGTATGCACCGCGCGGGGTGGTTTCATTTACTTTCTTGCGTATCTCTATATAGTTCATAATATTTCACCCCATTGTTCAGCCATAGCTTTGGCAATTCCCGGGAATGTTTTTGACCTGTTTTTCTGCCGTTCCTTCCCACCATGATTGAACCAGTTGCCCGGAATCTTTGTACTTTGCCGTTCTTCTACAATATTTGTCGGTTGTAGCTTTGGAAGCCCCTTCAGCCAAAGGCAAGTTTTCTTCTGCACAGGATGTCCGAACATCCACGGTTGAATCGTTTGTGTGTAAGGTGGTAAACAATACACCTTTGAAGGAATAGGATTTTCAATGGCAATTCTGTCACAATTAGCATTGTAGAAACGCATAAAGAAATCTTTTGCATCCATTCCTTTTGCAAGTCGTTCTTCATTCAATTTGCCATTCGGATATAGAAATCTTGCACCGGCGTTTGAAAGATATGTGCATGGCGGGTGCGCAATAATCAAATCCCATTTTACATCTATTGAATGTTCAATTCCGTCCACGGTTTTGAAGCTGCATCGTCCATCTAACAGCGGAATAGCATCTTGCATAATATGCCATTCTGGATGACCGCCAGAACACGGTTGCAAATCACAGCTATACGCTTCATGCCCTTTTTCGCGGAAAGCCGTACAAACTCTTTGACTTTCTTCACATGCTACTAAAACTTTCAAGTGCTTCACGCTCCTTTATCTTTTTCCAGATATATAGTCTTGTACTACCTAAGTCACTACATATTGCATATGCTTTACAGTCCGTCGTGCAATTTGTATCTTCGCATTCGGGGCTATCATATATTCTCTTTGCGGCATAATCCAACCCGGCTGCAAGGTCTTTTAATTGTTGTGTGGTGTAGTCTCGGGTGCTAATTGTTATCATATTTCAATTCTCCTTCACTTGTTTTCCATGATTCCTGTATTACAGCTGTAAGCAAATTCGCTATCATTCTGCAAGTATAGTTGTAACTACAAGTTTTACAAAGCCCAGATTCACACCTCTGTTCGTCATATAATAGTTTTTGCATTTCGCATATATGGTTTAGCATTGCTTGTGTCTTGTCAAAACTCATAATTTCATCCATCTTTCTACCGTTTTAAATAGCTTGTAATCATTGTATGTACGGTCAATCCATTCGAGCAGTTGAGCAAGTCCGCAAAGTAGCGTTCCTGCTATTATGCTTAAACATAACACGATAATCATACGTCATACCTCCTCTCTGCCGTCAAGTCTGTGATATAGCAAGCGCCCATCTGCCTTGCGGCTTTATGCGCTATGCGTTTTGCGTGTGCCGCTGTCTTTGCTTGTACGGGTATTTCAATGCTATACTTACCTTTGTCCGGGTCTGCTACGGTCACTGTTACCAAATAACTGTTCATCGTTGTTTCCATCCTCTCTCCATTTTGTGCCGATGCAACTGTCTATTGCATTTATTACAAATGGTATTTCGGTTTCCTTGGCGTTGTCCGCCCATGTGGGCTTTACAAGGTTTGCTTTGAATAGGTCTGTCCAGTTTGGATTCATGGTTTCACCTCTCATTTCCGGCGTGTCATCATCAGTGCAACGCCGCCAACCGTTGCGGACGGGCGTTTTTGCCGTTTCGACTTAGATTTCAAATTCTTCGTTATACTTCTCGTAATGCTTTTCGCAATACGCGTTGTAAAATTCCTGTTCGTCTTCAATACCCTTGGCGTGAAGCTGCTCTCTGATTTCATCATCCATCAGCATTACAGCCGCTTCGAAGTCGATATTGTTTCCGTTGTAGTCTTTAATGGTTTTCATTTTGTTTTTCCTTCCTTCCTGGCCTGCCTTGTCAGCACGCGTAGGCCGTTTCACGTGGACGGGCGTTGTGCCCGTTTCGGCTGTTTATATCTCATTTATTGATTTTATAAATTCAGTTTTAACCACTTTATAATTATACTGGTTGATTTTAATATAGGTCAAACCGCCTTGAATAAATGCTGATAATGCTTTTATAGTTCGTTCTGTATCTATACATGTAAAGCGGTCTATAAATCTGCGTTCTATGTATGTTACAATAATCATATTTACACCCCCTAATCAATTAAGTCATTCTCATATGCTTTTTGAATATTATTGTAGTCGTCCTCGGTAACTACTCCATTATAGCCGATTAAATAACTAACTACGTTAAACCGATTCATTCTATACGTTCTTTCTTTAATCATCTTTACAAGCTCTTCATATGATAACTGCCTAAAAATTTCAGTGCCATCATACTTTACGGATATTTTTGTTTTGTACTGTTTCATTTGCTTTTCCTCTCTTTCCTTTTTTCTGTCTA
>ENA-UOJC01003033-UOJC01003033.1-human-gut-metagenome-genome-assembly--contig:-C104-NODE-3033-length-16737-cov-5.525477_pt1 | contig 16737 bp, 16 predicted proteins | sample MGYA00242339_ERZ723886 | MGnify/ENA metagenome assembly ERZ723886 | reverse complement strand
ACCCTGGACCCACTGATTAAGAGTCAGTTGCTCTACCAACTGAGCTAAGAGTGCCTGCTTTTTATTTCGGGTGCAAAGGTAAGGTTTTATTTTAAAATAGCAAATACTGTAGACGTAATTTTTAAAATAATGTTCTTTATGCTTTGTCGGAACTAAAAAAGGAATTACATTTGCAGCGATAAATTTAGTATTCACCCTTTAAAAACAATTGGAAAGGGTATTCATTATGTTGGAGAAATAACACATCAAAATCGGGACTAAGATGGCTCATCGGGAGGAAGAGCCTTAGCAATTTTATTATCTTGAATGATCCTATCCCCCCCCTTGTGATACTGCTGTCGGGGGTAAGATTGATTAGTCCTATCATCATTAATTATTTTATTTTAATCACTTCAGTGCAGTGAAAGAGGATTGTCGTATCTGACAAGAAGGTTGATTACTTCTGCTCTTTTATGCATTGACAACGAGTATGTAGCCGCCTGTTTATTGCGGGAGATTGAATTTGGTCTCTTGTACAGGTCGGGTGTACTATGGAAAAAAGAATATGGGAATACGTTTAAAAGATTTGAGTAAATTAGGATATACCGATAATGTGGCGCGTAGTTTGGCTGTTGCTATTATAAGCAAATATTGCAAGCACGAAAGTAAAGAAGAGATTCTGGCGCAGTTGGCGGATGTACTTGATAATCCTGAGAACTATAAGAATAGTGATGTGTGGGGAAAATTGGCAGAACGCCTCTCTCCTACCATTACAGAAAGAAATTTTCAAGTTTATGAATTGAAAGAGCTGCCGTTGGGCTATAAGATTTACGGCAATAAATTTATAGAAACCACTGCCAAGCAACAGATGGAATTGGCAATGCGTTTGCCGGTAACATTGACGGGTGCGTTGATGCCCGATGCACATGCCGGTTATGGATTGCCTATCGGCGGTGTGTTGGCTGTGGATAATGCAGTTATACCTTATGCTGTCGGAATGGATATTGGCTGCCGGATGAGTCTGACGGTTTTCGATGCGAAACCGGATTTTCTTAGGCGGTATGCACATCAGGCTAAGATAGCGTTGAAAGAATACACACATTTCGGTATGGATGGAGGGTTGGAATTCATACAGGAACACGAAGTATTGGATCGGGAAGAGTTTCGTCTGACCCCTCTACTGCAAAAGTTGCATGGTAAAGCTGTGCGCCAACTGGGAACATCGGGGCAGGGAAATCATTTTGTTAACTTCGGTAAACTGGAGTTGCAGGAAAAGAACGCATTGCAGTTGCCTGCCGGAAATTATGTCGCTTTATTATCTCATTCCGGTTCACGTGGTTTGGGAGCCGCGATTGCACAGCATTATAGTTTTCTGGCCCGCGAATCCTGTAAACTTCCTCGCGAAGCACAGCATTTTGCTTGGCTTGATCTCCGTTCGGAAGAGGGACAAGCGTATTGGATGAGTATGAACCTTGCAGGAGATTATGCACAGGCTTGCCATGAAAGGATTCACATCAATCTTGCAAAGGCATTAGGGCTGACTCCGCTTTCGAATGTGAGTAACCATCATAATTTCGCTTGGAGAGAAGAAATTACTCCCGGACAATTTGCAATTGTTCACCGAAAGGGGGCAACACCTGTAGGTAAAGGCCAACCGGGACTGATTCCCGGTAGTATGGCTACGCCCGGCTATCTGGTTTGTGGCAAAGGAGTCTCCGAATCTCTTTGTTCCGCTTCGCATGGTGCAGGGCGGGCCATGTCCCGGCAGCAGGCTCAAAACACTTTCACGCAATCTGCTTTAAAAAAATACTTGACACAAGCAGGCGTTACTCTTATCGGTGGCAGCGTGGAAGAGATGCCTTTAGCGTATAAAGATATCGAGAGGGTAATGCGGGCTCAAAGTGATCTGGTAGAGATACAAGGGCGCTTCCTTCCTCGTATCGTAAGGATGAATAAGGAATAAGTTTATTTTGAATTCAGCCCGATTGGCTTTTGAAGGATCAAAAAGAATGTTTAATTAATTGAAAAGTATAATGTTATCAGAAAAATATGGCCGCACTTATCATTTCCCATTTTCACCGGGAACTACCAGTGACGACCGCATCAACTCTAATTATTGGGAAGATATCCGGAAGATTGGAACCTTGGTATACACCGAAAAGCTCGATGGTGAGAATAATTGTCTGAACAGTGCCGGGGTATTTGCCCGCTCACATGCCGCTCCTACCACTTCACCGTGGACACGGCAGCTTCGTGAACGTTGGGAACTGATGAAATATGATTTGGGAAATCTGGAACTGTTCGGTGAGAACCTTTATGCCGTGCATTCCATCGAATATAAGCGGTTGGAATCTTATTTCTATGTTTTTGCCGTGCGTTGCCTTGACAAATGGCTGTCATGGGAAGAGGTGAAATTCTATGCGGCGGCATTCGATCTTCCGACTGTACCCGAATTGCAGTTTCAGGCAGTTGAAGAACTTTCTCAAGAGCAGCTCCGGCAACAGGTGCTTGCACTTGCCCGGCAACCGGGAGTCTTTGGAACAAAAGATCCTCTTACGGGGGAAGATTGCACCCGCGAAGGGATAGTCACCCGAAATATAGGTGAATATCCGGTGGGTGAATTTGCCCATAATGTATTTAAGTATGTCCGTAAGGGACATGTGAAGACAGATGAGCATTGGACACGCCACTGGAAGCGTGCCCGGCTTTTCTGGGAATTTAATGATAATAAAGAATAAGGAAAATGATCTGGAAATTTACAGATAATAAAAGCCGTGATTCGATCGAACAGCAATTTGATTGGGCACGGAATATGAATGAGGTGCCGCAGGATAAGTTATATCACGCCGAAGGAAACGTGGCCGTTCATACTTGGAAAGTGATAGAAGAATTACAGCAGTTGCCGGCCTATTCCGACCTTGGCGGGCAGGACAAAGAGATATTGTGGACGGCTGCTTTGTTGCATGATGTGGAAAAGCGGTCGGCCACAGTGGTCGAAAGCGATGGCCGTATTACTGCAAGAGGACATGCACGTAAGGGGGAATATACGGTCCGTACTTTGTTGTATAGGGATCTCCCGACACCTTTTGCGATTCGTGAAAAAATAGCTTCGCTTGTCAGGTTTCACGGGCTTCCTCTTTGGTTGATGGAAAAGACCGATCCTGTGCGCAAGATTGCCGAAGTTGCTTTCAGGCTGGATACTTCGCAGCTCCGGATGCTTGCCGAAGCGGATATAAGAGGACGTATCTGTCAAGATAGGGAGGAATTGTTGGAGTCATTGGATCTTTTTGAACTCTTTTGCCGTGAGCAGGGATGTTGGAAGAAAAGCAGGGAGTTTACTACCGACCATGCCCGTTTCCGTTATTTCCATACGGCAGAAAGCTATATCGACTACATCCCATATGAGAAGTTTAAATGCGACGTTATCCTGTTGTCCGGCCTGCCCGGAATGGGAAAAGACCATTATATCGAAACGTCTGGAACGAATTTACCTGTTATCAGTCTGGATGACATCCGACGGAAGAATAAACTGAGTCCTACGGATAAATCGGCCAACGGATGGGTGGTGCAGGAAGCGAAGAAACAGGCTCGCGCCTATCTGCGAAAAGGTCAGGGATTTATTTGGAATGCAACGAATATTACCGTCATGATGCGTTTCCAGCTCATTAATCTCTTTGCAGAATATGGTGCCCGGATTAAGGTGGTATATATCGAGAAGCCTTATTCGGTCTGGAGAAAACAGAACCGGGAGAGAGAATATCCGTTACCGGAAGCTGCCTTGGATATGATGCTTGGCAAACTTGAAATTCCCTTACTGACAGAGGCACACGAGATAGAATATGTGGTAGAGGACGAACAGACGGAATAAAGGATAAAATAATCATGCCCGTCTGTTTGGATATCAAGTGGAAAAAACGTACTTTTGCCACTGTAATCATAAAGTAGATTCAGATTAAATTGCACTAAAAGGAGGAAGCGGACAACTTTCTCCTTTTCTTATTTAGGAGCATTCATAAGGCCTTCTGAGCACGGTGCTTATGTCGCTTAACAACGGTTCATAGCGAACTTTCCCCGGCTATATAATGTATTTACCCCGGTATCTTATGTTCCGTTTCATTATTTGATATTTCCGTTTACATACTTTGTTGTCTTGCTGCCGAAGAAATCTGCCGAAACAGCTTCTTTACGGTTAATAATGCATAAAACTGCTCTTGACAAAAATATGCTCCGAAAATGTTACTTATAAAAACATTTCTTTTCATTCTGATGTTAATATACTATCAGATTAATATAATAATGTCATGATGAATAAAATAGATATTCCCGACAGAGGGAAAAAGAAGAGAGTAGTTATTGTAGGCGGTGGTTTTGGAGGTTTGAAGCTGGCACGTAAGTTGAAGAATGACCAATTCCAAGTTGTATTGCTGGACAAAAACAATTATCATCTCTTTCAGCCTCTTCTTTATCAGGTTGCCACAGCCGGTATTGAGCCGAGTGCCATTTCTTTTCCATTTCGCAAAATCTTTAAAAAGCGTAAATATTTTCACATCCGTATTTGTGAAGCCCGTCGGGTTATTCCGGAACAGAAGCTCTTGGAGACTTCCATCGGTGCAATCGATTATGATTATCTGGTGATTGCTACCGGGTGTTATACAAATTATTTCGGTAACAACAAGATGGCTGAGAAAACTATGTCGCTTAAAACAACGGCCGAAGCGTTGTACAATCGTAATCAAGTGTTGGAGAGTTTTGAAAAAGCACAGAATACCACCGACCCGAAAGAACGGGAGAAGCTGATGACATTCATTATCGTGGGCGGTGGTGCTACCGGTATCGAACTTTCGGGGGCATTGGCGGAAATGAGAAAATTCATTCTTCCGCAGGATTATCCCGACTTGGATATGAAGAAGATGCGGATTGTGCTTATCGATGCCGGCTCTCGCCTGCTTTCTGCCTTTTCGGAGAAGTCTTCCGAAGAGGTACGGGATTATTTACAAAAGAAAGGTGTCGAGGTAAAAGTCAATTCCAAAGTAGTGGATTACGAAAATGATTTGCTGACATTGGGAGACGGTACGGTATTGCCCTCGGCAAATATCTACTGGGTGGCAGGTGTGAAAGCCAATAGTCTGGAAGGATTGCCCGCAGATGCTTACGGGCCGGGAAATCGTTTGAAGGTAGATGCTTTCAACAAGGTATCCGGAAGCGATCATATATTTGCTATTGGCGATACGGCCTTGATGATTTCCGAGGATTATCCGCGTGGGCATCCTCAAGTGGTACAACCGGCCATTCAGCAGGCAAGGTTGTTAGTCCATAATCTGAATAATATAGAAAAAGGGCTTCCTCTAAAGCCGTTTGTCTATCATAATAAAGGATCGATGGCTACCGTAGGCCGCAACAATGCTATTGTCGAGTTAAAGAATATCCGTTTCGGAGGATTCCTTGCTTGGGCGGTCTGGCTTTTTATCCATCTGATGAGTATTGTCGGGGTTAAGAATAAACTTTTCATCTTTACCGATTGGATGTGGAGCTATTTCACTTACGATCCGTCTTTAAGGCTGATAATAAAGCCGGTAAAGAAAGAAAAAGAGGATGAAAACGAATAAAATACTTTGTATCTTTATTTTTGTGTCATATTATTCCACTGAATTTGAAACAATGTGAGACCGGCTGTTGTTTATATATATAAATTACAAACTAATAAATGAAACTTTATGATTTATAAATTCTTATTTCCTTCCAATCCCAATAGTACGGGAGCTTCCCTGTTTTTATTGATATTACGTGTCTTTTTCGGTCTGCTTTTAATGAATCATGGTATACAGAAATGGAGTAATTTTCAGGAATTATCCGCTGCTTTTCCCGATCCGTTGGGAGTAGGAAGTCCTTTGTCTCTGGGGCTGGCCATTTTTGGAGAACTGGTATGTTCTATGGCCTTTATCGTGGGGTTGCTCTATCGTTTGGCGATGCTGCCGATGATTTTTACAATGGGGATGGCTTTCTTTGTTATTCACGGTAACGATGCTTTTGCCACAAAAGAGTTGGCACTTATCTATCTGGTGGTATTTATACTGATGTATATTTCCGGTCCCGGTAAGTTCTCCGTTGATTATTTATTAGGAAAAGAACTGGGCAAACGAAGGAAAAGCTAAGCCTGCTTTAATTTTGCTCCAAATAAACTCATAAATACTTTCTATAGGAAAATTTAAATAGTCTCTAAAATAGAAAAACAACAGTCTTTTGCTTCTATTAATTAAAAAGTATATATTTGCATTCTATAAAGGGAGGTTTATGGCTTACATAAATCTTACACGTTTTACAAAATACCAACTAAAAAAACAAAATTATGAAGAAAAACAGATTTACACTGGTTGCTGCTTTTGCTCTTAGCGGTACCATTTTGTTTAGTTCATGTGTAGGTTCATTTGGTTTGTTCAACCGCGTTTCTTCTTGGAACCAGTCAGTTGGAAATAAGTTCGTTAATGAACTTGTATTCCTGGCAATGAATATCATACCGGTGTATGGTGTCGCTTATCTGGCAGATGCGTTAGTGATTAACTCTATTGAATTCTGGAGCGGTTCTAATCCGATGGCCAATGTGGGAGATGTTAAGAAAGTAAAAGGAGAAAACGGTAATTATCTGGTAGAAACTCTTGAGAACGGTTATTCAATCACAAAAGAAGGTGAAAAGGCTACTATGGACTTGATCTACAACAAGGAAGCGAATACTTGGAATGTAGTGGCTGACGGTGAAAGTACTGAAATCCTGAAGATGAACAACGATGGTACGGCTCAGATGTATTTGCCTAACGGTGAAACGATGACTGTTACTCTGGATGCTCAAGGTACCCTTGCTGCACGTCAGATGACAATGAACGGCCTGCTGTTTGCTGCTCGTTAATCTATGTCATAAAGAAACATCCAAAGATGAAACATCCTTTTATACAAGTATGTTTCATCTTTTTTATTTATTATGGATTATGAAAAAAATACGTCTCTTTTACCTTTCTGTTTTTATAAGTTTGACTGCTTGTCAAGATACCCCTCCACCCCATGAAGCTACCGTAAACGCTGTTTCATTCTGCGAAGCCGTCTATGATCTCGATTATATGGCTGCTAAAGATATGGCGACTGCCGCTTCCTTTCCGTATATCAGTTTTATTGCCACCAATACCACACAACAACACGTTGATAAAGTAAAGGCGAGAGGGCCGGTTGCAGTTAGTGTTGTCGATACACAGGTGAATGAAGAAAAAGGGGATGCCACTGTTGTCTGCTCCGTAAAAAACAGCTTGAGCATCAATTTCTTTAACGGTGCATCTGTTATTGTACCGGAAAAGCAGGATACTCTCCATTTGATAAAGGAAAGTGAACGGTGGCTGGTTAAAATGGATAACCCACTGCGAAATGGAATGCAAAGTCCCGACTGAATTTGGGATGAATGATGGGCCAATGGTCCTTTTGGGTTTCATACGCCGGATTGATTGCTTTCATACCTCCGTCGAAACGTAATACAAAGAAATCAAGATCCAGACGCAGGCCTATTCCGTAGGCTACGGCAATCTGCTTGTAGAACTCATTAAACTTAAAGACACCTCCGGGCTGGTTGGCATAGTCGCGAATGGTCCAGATATTACCGGCATCTACAAAGACTGCTCCTTGAAACTTCCAGAACAGTTTACTCCGGTATTCAATACTGGCATCCAGCTTGATATCTCCCGATTGATTCAGAAAGTTTCCATCTCCGGGGAATGAACCGGGCCCTAAATCGCGTACAGACCATCCGCGAACGCTGTTGGCACCTCCCGAGAAATATTGTTTCTCAAAAGGAATCGTTTTTGCATTGCCATACGGAACAGCTATACCGAATCCTGCATGAAATGCCAATGAATTACGATGGTCTATCCGGATATTCTTCGCAAAATCAAAATCTCCCTTTAGATATTGTGCATATGGAATGCCCAAAATGGCATATTCATTATCATCATTCTTCCGTATACCGGTTGCTTTCGAAAAAGCGTATAAAATATTTCCTGCCGATTCTATATTGGCACGGATAGAATATGAATTGGAGCTGATAGTATTGTTGACCAATGAATTTCCCGCGCTATTGAAATTATAACTATATCCCATACGGGCGATGAGACGATTCTTATAATTGTACTCAAAAATATGATTTTGTCCTTTGTTGATATAGTCTTCACGGAATTTATTCGAGATCCAGGGCAAGTAAAGATATCCGATGTCTATCAGGTCGATGCGGTGCTGTGCCCGTTGGCGTTGTGTCCATTTATAGCTCCAGGAAGCAGATGCAACGGTGCGTGAGAATTCCGGACGCAACTGATAACTGTATTGTAAACCGAATTCAGTCGTTGCCCTTATCTTACGCTTGAAGTCGGAACTCAGAAAAGGAAATAAGAAACTGGGGAAATTAATGCTGGTCTCTACTCCGTATTCCGTATAATTATTGTTACGATAATCTCCTTGCAGACCGGTGATGGCTTCGTATGCACCACGGAATTTCATCATGAATGTTTCCGAGCCATGAAACAGATTCCGGTGTTGGAAAGATACCGAAGCGGCTGCTCCCAAGTCACCCGCCGAGTTGGTTCCTTCCAGCTCAAAGGATATCGACTTGTGTTTGCTTTTGGTAAGCATCACATAGCAATTCAGCATTGCGCTGTCTCCCGCCATTGTTTCAAAAAAACGGATATTGGTATACTTGAGTGCCGGCAGGCGGCCGAAATTAGAATACGTACGTTGCACGTTACGTTCGTTAAATAAATCCCCGGAAAAGAATTGCAGATTGTCAGCCAGTATTTTAGGGCGTAAGTAAAGTTTGTCTTTATAATAGATCGGGTAATTATTATAATGTATCGAGTCATTGATCTCGATACTGCTCAATGCGGAAGATTGAAGTACATCATAATCCGTAATGAAGTTTATTTTATTGATGTGATATTGATTGTGTGGTTTCGGAGTGTCATCCGCATGTGTCGTGTAGGGTTGCAAATGCAAGGTAAGGTCTACAAGATAAGTATTACGTACCGTATCCGCCGTATATGAAATGTAATCTTTGTTGAACTTGTAATATCCGTTTCTCAGCAGGTTGTCTGTAATCCGTTGTCTTTCCGCATCCAATATATTCACATCAAACAACATGCCTTCCTTCAATAAAGTATTGGCAGAGTCTTTCCGCATGTATTCGCCGACCTTTGCATCTTGAATGTCGTAGTTGAGTGAACGGACAGTATACGGTTTTCCGGTGGTCACTTCATAGTAAAGCTTTAGTTTCTTTTTCTTTGTTTTGGTCACTCGCTTTACGGAAGCTCCCATATAGCCTAAATTCTGGACAGCTTTGGTTATCTCTTCTTCTGAACGCCTTGCTTCATTTTCATTATAAATAACAGGAGCATCGCCTATTTTCCGGAGAAATTTATTGTACCATTTACTTGAATCGCGACCGGAAAGATCATATACATACAACTGCATTTTGATCAGGCTGAACCATTTGGCATTGGGATTCTGCCTTACGTACATTCGCAGGCCGGAGGGTTTTACTTCTTTGTTATCAGTGGATATCTTTACTTCGTCCAGCAGATAGGAACCTTCCGGTACAAATTTTGTAGCGGAACACGAAGCCAGCAGCACCAAGATAGCAAAAGACAGTAACGTGTAAAGATATCCTCTCCTCATAGGGTTTTATATAGTTGCCTCAAATAGTCTACAAATATAAACGAATTTTTCTGTATGGGGAAATAATAAATGCTAATTCGCCCTTGCGGAGTTGTTTACAACCTCACAAGGGCGAACTATTGGTAATTTCAATGTTTTATCTCTGTCTGCCGCTTATTTCAGGCGGAACATGATGGGTACGGTATACTTCACACGTACTGTCTTGCCGTCCTGCATTCCCGGTTTCCATTTCGGCATTGTGTTGATTACACGTATGGCTTCCTGGTCCAATAAAGGATCGACTGCACGGACTACTTTGGCATCTTCGATGCTGCCGTCTGTATTAACAACGAATTGTACGACAACACGTCCTTGCATACCTGCATTTTCTGCTTCTTTCGGGTATTCGATGTTTTTTGCCAGATAGCTCATCAATGCCTTAACTCCTCCTGGAAACTCCGGCATTACTTCTACCATATCCAAAACTTCATCTTGAGTGTCGATTGTATCCGATTTCACTTCTGTCGGTACAAATTTCACATCCACTTTTTCTTCTTCCTTCGTTGCTTCCTCGGCAGTATTCGTACAGTTACTGAATAAAACTAATAAAGCGGCTACGGGGATAAACATCAGGTACTTGCTTTTCATGATGTTACGGGTTCTTTTTCTGTTTAACATTTTAATTCGGTTCTTTAAGGGTAATACACTAAAGTTATTATATAAATTTGCTGCAGCCAGTTGAGTATGTTCCAGTCCCAAAAGATGATATTGATAAGTCTTCTTGTCATATCCGTTTGCTATCACCTTTCTGTCTGCCAGATATTCGTGATTGATGCGCATTTCGCTTCGGATAAGCCAGGCGAACGGATTGATCCAGCAAATGATAATGGCAATCTGTGCCAATAAGATATCTGCCGAGTGGAGTTCACGCACATGTGTCTGTTCATGTACCAATATTTCTTTTATCTCTTTCACACTGTGCCTGTCCGGATGGATGTAAATCCATTTGAAGAAAGAATAAGGTTCTTGTTTTGCATCCGCCAGACATACGCGAATACCGTCTATTTCCGTTTTCTTACTGCGATGAAGTGTGATGCTGGTTTTCCAGATTTCCATCAATGTGCGTGTCAATAAGAATATTACTCCCGTTAGGTAAATACCCGCAAGAAGCATCATAGTCCACGAATAGACGGTAGGTTCGGTTACTACATTGCTGAAGACCGTTATTTCCGGCAATACCTTTTTATATAAAGTACTTACGACTTGTCCCGTGACACTGCCACTATCCGTTATTATCCAGTTGGAAAAATTGAGCAATGGATAAGTGAATGCGGTGATGTAAATCAATATCAGCATCAGCCTGCGTAAACCAAAAAATGTATCTTTACTAAACAGCAGTTTATAAAAGAGGTATAATACGGCTAATGCCACATTTACTTTGATAAAGTATAAAATGAAAAGTGTCATATTGCTGGCTTTATTTAGGATTCTTCATCTTCGATTATGTCAATAAGATCTTCCAGTTCTTTTTTACTGATTTTACGGTCCCGTACGAAGAATGAAACCATTTCCTTGTATGAACCTGTGAAGTAATTGCTGACCACTCCGCTCAGGAAGTATCTTTTGTAATCACTTTCTTTAATAACGGGGTGATACTGGATCGAATTACCGAGTTTGAAAGGAGACAGATATTCTTTCTTCTCCAGATTACGTACTACCGAAGCCACACTGGTATATGGTGGTTTAGGTGTGGGCATCTGATTTAATACATCTCTGATGAAACTGGGGCCTAACTTCCAAAAGTAAAGCATTACTTCTTCTTCCTGTTGTGTAAGTCTTTCCATTATTTTTGTATTTATTATTGATAATCAATCTACTATTTTTAAACAAATCTACGAAATTTAAATAGATAGTATATATTTATCGTTATAAATATTGTTAATCATAAGAAAATAGTTATAGAAAAAGAAGTAAGAGTAAGAGGAATATTGCGAATATCTTTATAGCTTTGCCGTAAATAAGGAATGCATATGTTATCATTAAGCAAAAATAAGATCAAGTATATCCGTTCATTGGAACAGAAAAAGATTCGCAAGGAAGAGAAAGTTTTCTTGGCCGAGGGTCCTAAGCTGGTCGGTGATTTGTTAGGTTGCTTCTCTTGTCGTTTTTTGGCAGCTACCTCTTCCTGGCTGCGAGAGCATCCGTCGGTTGTGGCAAACGAGGTGGTAGAGGTCAGCCAGGACGATTTATCGCGTGCCAGCCTTTTGAAAACGCCGCAGCAAGTACTTGCCATATTTGAACAGCCCGAATACTCTATAGATAGAACTGTTTTTCAAAATTCCCTTTGTCTTGCTTTGGACGATGTTCAAGATCCGGGTAACTTAGGAACAATTATCCGTTTGGCCGATTGGTTTGGGATAGAGCATATATTCTGTTCGCCCAATACGGTGGATGTATACAATCCTAAGACCGTACAGGCTACTATGGGCGGGATAGCCCGTGTTAAAGTGTCTTATACTCCCCTGCCCGATCTGATTCGTTCACTTGCTGATCTTCCTGTTTATGGTACTTTTCTGGATGGAGAAAACATATATGAACAGCAATTATCCCGTAACGGACTGATTGTAATGGGAAACGAGGGAAATGGAATCAGCAAAGAAATAGAAACATTGATTAACCGGAAATTGTACATTCCTAACTATCCGCAAGAGCGTGAAACCTCCGAGTCACTTAATGTAGCGATTGCTACGGCAATTGTCTGCGCTGAGTTCCGGCGACAGGCTGCATCGTTTGGAAATTGAAAGGGGATAGAAGATAGGCACGAAGTTTTCCTTTTTCCGGAACTAATTCTATAACACCGGGCATCCACTCTACTGATTCTATTTCTTCTGTGAGGGGGAAGAAATTTACGACATATTCTTCTTCCACCTCTATTACGTGTTGTTTCAGAAATCCGGTATCCGGTACATATAAATAATGGGAAGCGAAACGTTTCATTGTTGTACTTGCTTCTGCAGGCGGCGGCGTTGGTTCATTTGCCGATCCTGCTTTAATTCTAACTTTTCTGTCTGTATATGCTTCTTTTCTACTTTGAGCTGCTCCGGTTTTACCTCCTCCCGTTGCTGATTACTACGACGGCGGTTCATTTCCTCCGGACTAAGTCTCTGTGGATGTTGCAAATTTGTCTTTACTGCATCTGTGTTCTCTTCGGGAGCTTTTTCTTTTTCCTCTTTGGTGGTATCCGGTTTAGGAGTATCGCTGTTTTGCAATGAATCATTCAATGCTTTCAGGGTGTCGTTAGAGTGATAGCGCATCAATGTTATTTGATCGAGCACTAAAGTCTGAGGAGTTTTTTCTCTTGGGTAATATATGAACCCTTTCACCTCTTTGATAGCTCCTAAGGTATCCGATTGTAAACAGATACTTTGTATACCGGAATTTACTACTTTTTGAGTTCCACTGATAATACTGTCGTTTTCAAATAGGATTTGCATGGCCATCAAAGCGGCTAAAGTCGTGTCCGGTCCATTTTCAAGGAACTGATAACGCACTTTCCATATCAATGTGTCACGTTCTTTGAAATTACTGTCCGAAGGCAATACAAAGGTCAGTTTGTCGTCTGTAGGCATCCCCGTCAGTCGTTTCATACGCTGCCATGCCCATACGTCGATACTGTCTCCGGGAGCAGATGTCATCGGTTTTTTATCACGTATGGCAATCAACTGGTTTATTGCGTTTTGCTGTGTTTTCAGTCTTTTGCTTACTTTCTCATATATTTTAGCTAAAACTTCCATATTACGTGTATACCATACCATTGATGAATCGAAAACTGCTTTAGTCGTACCGTATTTATTGAATACGGCATCCGTATACAGCACTTTCTTGTAATTTTCATTATATGGCAAGTTGTCTCCCATTGCTTTGGCAATGTGATAATCATACAACAGATTTTCCATTGTTGATTCCGGAAGAACCTCACTGGGTCTTTTCACCTTACAACCTGTTGCAAATATTATCAGCAAGCATAGGATACACCATTGAAACCGGAAGTCTTTTTTCATTTTCTGTCTTCGTCTTTTTTTTCGTGTGAGTGGTAAGACTCGTTCAGATATTTGCTATAAAAAAGAAGCAGCGCAATGATACCACAACTGATGGCGGCATCGGCAAAGTTGAATATAGGGCTGAAGAATATGAAGTGCTCCCCACCTACAAACGGCATCCAAGTGGGCCAGGTGGTGTCGATTATCGGGAAATAGAACATGTCTACCACTTTACCATAAAACCAAGTGGAATATCCTCCTCCTTCGGGCATAAAGCCGGCAATTTGCGAATGGGTGCTTTCATTAAAGATTACCCCATAGAATACACTGTCGATAATGTTCCCTAATGCTCCGGTCAGAATTAATGAAACACAAATGATATAACCGGTTTTGAATCCCTTTTTTACTATTTTATAAAGATACCAGCCAATTAAAGCGACTGCAACAATACGGAAGGTGGTGAGGAATAGTTTCCCGAAAATTTCCATACCGAATGCCATGCCATTGTTTTCAGTGAAATAGATATAAAACCAATCGGTGATGCGGATGCTTTCGTGCCAATACATGTGGGTTTTAATCCAGATTTTGATAATCTGATCTATAATCAGCACTGAAAAGATGACGAGCAGGGCTATCTGTCCTTTCGTAAGTAGTTTTTTCATTTTTGTTGAGTACAAGTTATATAAGTAACGGGCTATAAGTCACAAGCTACAAGTACCCTATCGTTTTATTATATACGGCGACTTGTAGCTTGTAGCTCCTGACTCGTTGCTAATTATTTCTTTCCACTGTTTTTAGCTTCAATGCTCAGTGTAGCATGAGGCACAGCGCGGAGACGTTCTGCCGGAATTAGTTTACCCGTTTCACGGCAAATGCCATAGGTCTTGTTTTCAATACGGACAAGTGCTGCCTGTAAACCTTGGATAAACTTCAACTGGCGTTGTGCCAAACGAGTTGTTTCTTCTTTTGATAATGTATTGGCTCCTTCTTCCAATACTTTATATGTGGGCGATGTATCGTCTGTATCGTTGCCATCAAGGCCCATAAGACTCATTTTCAACTGGTCATAGTCACGTTGCGCCAACTCCAGTTTCTCCATAATAATGGCACGGAATTCTTCAAGTTCCGCATCTGAATATCTTGTCTTTTCTGCCATAATCTTGTTTTTTTAAAGTTATTAGTATTAGAGTTATTCTTTCACTACATTGACAAGCAAAGAGAAGTCGTCGAAATTCAACTCCGTACCCTCTTTTACTTCGTCTGCCAAATCAAGGGATGTTCCCAAAACTTGGTTACAAATATAGTCTTTATATTCGTTTACTGCATCATCCGTTTGCAGATTTTTAGATATTGTTATTCTTATCTTATCGGTTATCTCAAAACCGTTTGACTTACGAATATTCTGTATACGGTTCACCAGTTCACGGGCAATGCCCTCACGACGAAGTTCTTCGGTTACGGTAACTTCCAAGGCAACAGTCAGTTTTCCTTCATTGGCAACCAACCATCCCGGAATGTCTTCACTGAAGATTTCTACATCCGACGCTTCGATGATGGCTTCCGCTCCATCCAGATTCAGCGTATATTTGCCGTTCTTTTCCAGTTCGGCGATGGCTTCCTGTGACATTTCCGCTACGGCTGCTGCTACGGCTTTCATCTGTTTTCCAAACTTAGGGCCGAGTTTTTTGAAGTCACATTTCACTTTCTTTATCAGTACACCGGCAGCACCGTCTACGAATTTGACATCTTTTACGTTTACTTCGTTCATGATCAATGCTTTCACGGCTTCTATGTGAGCTTTTTGTTCTTCATCTACTACCGGAATCATGATACATTGTAACGGTTGGCGTACTTTGATATTCACTTTCCGACGTAGTGCCAATACCATGGAAGTTACGTCTTGTGCCATTTGCATACGGGCTTCCAATGCCTTGTCTATCATTTCCTCTTTGTATTCGGGGAATTTGGCAAGATGAATGGAAACAACCGTGTCGCGCCCGGTTGCAGAGATCAGATCGCCATACAAACGGTCGGCATAGAACGGTGCGATAGGCGCCATCAGTTTGGCGACGGTTTCCAGACAGGTATATAATGTCTGATAAGCCGACAGCTTGTCTTGCGTAAACTCGCCGCCCCAGAAACGTTTGCGGTTCAGGCGGACATACCAGTTAGACAAATTGTCGTTTACAAAGTCGGAAATCAGGCGTCCTGCTTTTGTTGGCTCATATTCGTTGTAGCAAGTATCCACTTCTTTGATCAGCGTATTCAATACCGAAAGAATCCAACGGTCGATTTCCGGACGTGACTCCATCGGAACGTCTGCTTCTTTATATTCGAATCCGTCTACATTGGCATACAATGCAAAGAATGAATACGTGTTATACAATGTACCGAAGAACTTACGGCGCACCTCTTCAATGCCATCCATATCGAACTTCAGATTATCCCATGGAGAAGAATTCGTAATCATATACCAACGCAATGGGTCGGAACCGTATTTCTCGATCGTAGAGAACGGATCGACGGCATTGCCCAAACGTTTGGACATTTTATTACCGTTCTTATCCAATACCAGACCGTTGGAAATAACAGCCTTATAAGATACACTGTCGAATACCATTGTCGCAATGGCATGCAGAGTGAAGAACCACCCGCGTGTCTGATCCACTCCTTCCGCAATGAAATCGGCAGGGTATACCTGATGGCTGTCCAGCAATTCTTTGTTTTCGAACGGATAATGAATTTGTGCATACGGCATTGCACCGGAATCAAACCATACATCGATAAGGTCTGTCTCGCGTTTCATCGGCTTTCCGTCTTTTGACACGAGGATGATGTCGTCTACATAAGGACGGTGCAGGTCGATCTTATCGTAATTTTCATCTGTATAAAGCCCAGGTATGAATCCTTTGTCTTTATAAGGGTTCGATTTCATGAATCCGGCAGCTACCGACTTTTCTATTTCATTATATAATTCTTCAACAGATTCGATACATATTTCATCACTGTTGTCTTCTGTACGCCAGATCGGAAGTGGAGTCCC
>ENA-UOJC01003032-UOJC01003032.1-human-gut-metagenome-genome-assembly--contig:-C104-NODE-3032-length-16752-cov-5.780979_pt1 | contig 16752 bp, 14 predicted proteins | sample MGYA00242339_ERZ723886 | MGnify/ENA metagenome assembly ERZ723886 | reverse complement strand
TATTTAACATCTATTATTAAAGTAAATACTATAACAAATAAACTATTCACTTATATTTGCACTATAAATATTAAAGAATATACTTATGAGAATAAAAGAAGTAATCAAAGAAAAGGGTTATACTCAAAAAGAATTTGCTGAAAAATTAGGTATGACCACCGTAGGACTTGCTCAAATTATAGCAGGTAAGCCATCGTACACTACTTTAGAAAAGATTGCTGATGCTTTAGAGGTTGAGATATGGGAGTTACTAATATCAAAAGGTGAGATAGTAGGAAAGTCTAATGCTGCTTCTCTTACCTGCCCTCATTGTGGTAAAAGTATCAGTATCAAAGTAGAGTAAATGTATCGGTGACCTTGAATATGCAATTATCGACGGCAAGAAAATACATAATTCAGTCAAAAAAGGCACTGCTTTTTCGGGTGTAATGCTTGAAATACTTTGGGGCTACTACAATAAACAGAAGAAATATGCCGATATTGCCCGTTTTCGTGTCCTCTGCGCTATTTAAATGTGTTAGATGATAATAAGTATATCGAGACAAATAAAAAGCCCTGTAATCGCCTGTATTCGCTTTGAAAGAAAAAGCCCCGAACGGATATAACCTGACCGGGGTTTCATTATCCGGATGTATGGCCGGGATCATAACCCTCCATACTTGCACATTAAAGACGGCGGCAACTGGTTTACCTTCATTTCTCATTACCGTAACATTACCCTAATTAACTGTATTTTTTGATGTAGGCGGAAACTTCCGCACGCATACTCATTTTTAGTCATAAAAAAGGTTGTGCCAGCATTTTGACACAACCTTTTCAACGTCCAACATCGGGTAACGTGCATCTTCACACGTCTTTACTTTATTCCTATGCGATCTTCGCTAATATGGCAATAAGTTCCTCTAAAGGTTCACCCTCTATACTAAAATTAGGCAGTAGCCCATTGTTTATACGATACTCTTCTGTTTCATCGTCCTCGTTAACCTCAATACAAACGGTGTTAGCAAATGTATCATCCGGATTAATCTTTTGATATACAGTAATATTTTCCGCTATATCAGAGGTTTTTATAACTACTCCGCTCTTCCTTACTGGTCCTGTTGCCAGTTTTAGAAGTTGGATACCTAACAAGCGGGCTTCTTGCGCATCAAGGCGCACGGTATCTTTCTCCTCAATAAGTTGCCCGTTCTCTGTTTTGGTTACAAAGATGTCACCGTTATCGCCTCTTTGTACATAAACATGTTTGTCTCCATTACCGAAAAATTCCTTTTGTTTCATAACTCTTTTAATTTAGATTGTTTATAAATAAAATATTTAATTGAATAATATCGGATTTATACCTACGAAAGTAAATTCACCGTTAGGGCTTACTCTTATCCATTCCGGTACGCCTCCGAACATCTCATTGAATTTTGTTTGCCCGATAGTGTTTTCTGCCATATCGTCAACCGATTTGTAACCATTGGCTTTGGCAAAGTTATCATCTACCTTAATTTCTGCTGTTTGGCTGCCGTCTTTCCAAAATCTGAAAGTAATAGGCATTCCTTGAAACTTCCATTGAATGATGTCGTAACGATCTGATTGTTCTATAATCTTTTTATACTCCATATCTTTAATTATTAAAAAGTTGTTTCTGTTCGTTTACTTCCAGTATTGCAAACTCAATACGTGGGCAATACTTATCCAAATGCTTCTCCGCTTCAATCTGATAGCAAAGTTTATCATCGGTTATTGCGTCTGCCATTTGCAGACAATCGAGAAGCGTTTTTAGCGAGTTGTCAAGATCGAAACGTTCCGAACTATGCCACACCCGGACAAACAGCCGAAAACGGCTTGAAATGCGCCTATTGCGATACATTTTGCATTGTTCCATGAAAGAACGCTCATAAGCCCGTATCTTTTCGTCTTTGATAATCCGCTTTGCACCACCTTTGCCCGGGACGCTCATGTAGTGGTTGGCTTTGGCTATTATCTGGCCGTAGATGGTTTCTATTTCCATAGTCAAAAGGGATTATCATCTTTGCCATTGATAAATGGCAAAATCGGTCTTTCATTTAGCTCGTAGAAATGAGTAGTTGCAGCATTGAAACCAACAATGAACTTAAATACTCCTATATTACGCCCCTTTGCAATATCAATCATAGCAGTCCCATTAGGATTAGTTGACTGAAACGGTTCAGGATAACGCTTGTTATAAACTTCCGGGCGATATAGCAGTATTGTTATGTCTGCAGCTTCGTTTATCTGTCCTGATCCTCGTAATCTGTTGACACTCGGGATTGGATTCTGATTATCACGTGAAAGTTGCGATAAAGCCAATACCCATATATTAAGCTCTTTAGCTATATTCTTTAATCGTCTGGCTGCCTCAGCTATAAACTCCTCAGTATTAGCGTTCTTCTTGTTTACAGTCAATATTTGCAGATAATCAATAACTACTCCCTGAACATGGTGTTTAATCACCATTGATCTGACAGATGCTAAGATTGTATCAATACTGGATGTACTACGGTCATCGAAGTAAATCCCCAATTTTGAAAGAGGCGTAACCGACGCATCGAAACTTTTAAGTTGGCTATCGGTTAATTTCTCATTTGTGAGTGTTGAAACAGGAATGCCGGAATCAATTGCAGCAAGTCTTGTCATTAACTGAGATCCGCTCATTTCCATCGAATAGAAAGCAATGTTTGCTCCGGCTTTCGCTGCTGATAGTGTAATAGCATTGGCAAAGGCTGTTTTCCCCTGACTGGATTCTGCAGCACAGACGATAAGATTGGTAGGTTGGAATCCTCCTTTGTCGTCAATTTCGTGGAATCCCGTAGGTGTTCCGGGTATGCTGATACTGTTTAGGTTGTCATTTACCCGTTGGTAAACTTCGCTCATGTAATCACTGGCCATCTTGACATGGTTATCCAAGCTTCCAAATATGGATGATAGTTTGTCATTGGCAGACTGAACAACATCCTCGATATCTTCCGATTCATTACTGCCATTAGTTACAAGATATTGCCCCATCTCGTAAAGGCTTCTACGCTTATCTAATTCGTTGAGGCGGCAAGCGTATTGTACAAGATCAAACGTATGATTCTGCGCAATAAAGGCTATATCATGCGGTTTAAACTCTACATTGCGTTTTTTTAATTCTGGCATGATACTTACCATGTCAGCCCGGTCTCCCCGGTCAGTCATCGCAAGGATGGCGCAATACACTTCACTATGAAAATCAATATAGAAGCATTTAGGGGTTAATAACTCCCTTACCTGATGGATGGCATTACGTTCTGACAATAGAGTACCAAGAACACATAACTCACACTCTTTGTCATACAGGTAGTAATTATCGTTTTTCATTTGACCTCCTTTCCCATGTTCTTAACCTTCCTGCTAAGTTCCATGTCTTTTGCATTTCATATCTCATTTTTGTGCCAGGTGTATTAGGTTCACTCCAATAATCGAAGAAAGCAAAAATCATATCTTTACCGTACTTCTCTACAAAAGGAGTTAATTCCTCTTTGAACTTTTCGGTTCGGTCGGAAAGAGAAATATTTTTCTCTTTTACTATTTTCTCTTTATCTATATTCTTATCCTTATCCTTATCCTTATTAGCTTTGTTTTTGGTTCGTTTTTGGTTTGAATCCGGTTCGTTTTTGGTTCGTTTTCTTGCATTCTGATTGCCTTTTAGACTTTCAGACGGAGCACCACCTTTACATCCGTTTTTCCAACGTTGAGTATTAGCATCAAGAAAAGGACGTATTAGAGAAAATAAAGCTTTGGGGAATCCGGTTAATTCAGGTTCTTTCATATCAAGACTGTAATCTGTTATCGCCTCATACATAATCAGTTTATCAGTGTTCGATAGATCGCTCATACTTTCTTTGAATGAACGATAAAAAATGAATGTATCTCTTTGTCTATTCTCACCCATTATTGCCTCCTTCCCAATCAATAGACATTTGCCGTTTGTCTGGCTCCAACCAGTATAATTTCCTATTATCGTCCAGACGAACGTCTTTAATGTTCCAGCCTTCATCATTACGGAGAGTGGAGATTACACGTCTGGCATCATTAGAATTTGTTTCAGCGTTAATTTCTTTTGCCGTTACTTTACGCCCGGATAAGAAAATAGATCTAACTTGTTGGATTACTCGTGAAGAATTGCTACTTTTGTCGTAGTCATTTGAGGAATTGGTAGTCGCTAAGACTGCCTTTTCTTTTTTTTCTTTCATAGCCTCATCCCTCCATGCAGCATTTAATGTCTGACAATTTGTATCGAGATTTGTTCCCCCATTTTACTGGTACTAAATATCCCTGCTTTGCCCAACGCCATAACGTAGATTTATCAACATCTAACATTTTCGCTGTTTCGTTAGGGGTTTTGTATTCTTCTTGTAGAATAGGAAAAATCTCTTCCTTTTGTTCTGCATTCCATTGCAGAAAAGCTTCTTTGAGGTCAAGTGCATTGATTACCAATTGTATATTTGCTCCATTCCTTAAAATTTCATTAATATTCATAATTTGAAAGTGTTGAGTGTGTCTGCTTTCGTAGGGTATCAGCCTTTAAAGCATCCACGAGTTAGATACATGGCTCGTGTTGTTTGACATTGCAAATTTCAGAAATGATGAGTTGAATAAAGAAAAGGGGACTTTAAGAAATAAATAAAGCCGCTCATAATGAACGGCTTATACTTTTTTTAGGGGATTAATAGAGGGAACTTTTAGGGGATTTATAGGTAATTAAAGCTCTTTTTAAATTCATCTCCTATTTTTAAATTACTTGGTTTGTAATTTACATTATATTTGCATCCTACTAATTCACAGAATATACTATACCATTGTTTAAAAGTCTTAGGACGCATGGTCTTTATTAGTTTACCACTCTCATAGATTAGATATGCTATTCGTGCGAAATCTTTATCATTCCGGTCTATTTTCAAATCCGGTAATAAAAACTCTGTAAAATAATCGATTTTTGTAGCACTATTTCCTCCACCTTTAAATGTTAATGTAAAATATTCCTTTAAGCTATCTTCCTTTAAAATTCTTTCTTTTTTTATGGATTTATCTTTTTGAGGTGATGGATTATCTAATGTTTTAAGTCGTTCTATCATTTCTACAATCATACAACTATCTTTACTTAAAAAATCTAATATAGAATGCAATCTTATAGCATATTCTTTTCCGTCTTTTCCTCCCATCTTTTCAATAAAAAACTTCTCTCTCAGTCCACTGTCTCCCAACAAATCAGTATCACATATTGTTGTTTTCACTAAATGTCCGTTTAATTTCATTTTGATGAAATCAATTCGTCTTTTGAGTAGGTCTGCATTTGGATAATCGTTTGTTAATTCACTTTCTATAGATTGGGGTGAGAAACTTTGTACATTTCTTTGTAACAGTTTGATGCTTTCTAAGCCATCAATATGATAATTCCTTACTTTATAAGTGTCATATATGCTTATGGCTTCATCGACTAAGGAAATAAAGACATCTATTGAACTTTTATCTTTTAGTGTATATTCGTTTCTGTAATAATCTGCTATCTCTAAAAACGTTTTGCAGCTATGATCTAAAAGTTCAAATGCCTGCATCTCTCCCCATTTTGCTGCAACTCTTCCATTGTATAAAAAAATATATGGATTGTTCCCTGTTTGATAATATGCTATTAGCTCCGGTAGTAAGGAACACTGTTTCTCTTTTTCTTTGTATAATTGTCTGTATTTCCTCATTCCTTCAAGCATTTTCATTACAAACAAATCCGGTATATCTTTTTTCATTTCATTGTTTATAACTAAAGAGAACTCTTTTCGATAACCTGTAAAATCGGATAATAAAGAGTGTACGCTACCTAACAACATGGAAGTGCTAAAATCAGGGCTGCTTACATATCCAAACAGTTTCTTTTGAACAAATGACGGAACTGTATTTTGCTTGAAATCTATCTGATTAATATCTCCTTTTCCTATAAAATTCCTTATTTCATTATCTATATTCTTCAAATTAATATTTATCGCACTTAATTGGTTGGAATACTCTTGCGGTGCCTGTATAGGTTTATAAATTTTCATAATGGACATCTTTAATCTATCAACTTAATCACTTCTTTCTTTACTTTATCGTCAATGGCCCGGTAGCGGGCAAATGCTTTGCTCCCCTCTGCGTGCCCACTCATGGATGCAATCAAATTGGGGTCTTGAACCTTTTGATATAAATTGCCAACAAAACATCTTCGTGCCATGTGGGATGAGGCTACCTCATTGATAGGTCGCTGTATTTCTTTCCCGGTCACGCTATCTACTACTGTCACATTACGAGTAATGCCGCATACGGTAAATATCTCTTTGATGGCATCATTGTACTTTTGGGAACTGATAAAAGGAAGAATAAGATTCTTTTGAGTGCGTCCTTTGTATCGGTTAAGTATTTCCAAGGCACGACTATTGAGAGGGATGCGGACAGTCTTTTGCCTTTCTTCTTTGGTCTTGGTCGGGATATATTCTATTGCTCCGTCAATGATGTTACTTTCGGTAAGCCTCATTAAATCAGATACACGGCAACCGATGCAGCATTGGAAAATAAAAATATCTCTTTGGATAGCCAATGTAGGACGATTAGATAAATCAAAGTCTGCTATTTGGTTACGTTCGTCTAATGTAATATAATAGGGAGTACCATACTTTTGAGATATGGTCCCTTCGTAGCCAATGAACGGGTTGTTTGCAGTTATTCTTTTTTCAATAGCCCAATTGATAAATGATTTTAGTCGTTTCAACATAGCACTAATTGTATTGTTCCCTCTTGGATGAGGCTTTGGGCTTTTACGTTTGGTATCGGTGTTAGCCGGGAATTTCTCAAAGATTTTAGGGTATTCGTCTAATAAGATGTGTTCGTTACGAAGATAGCTTTCAATGTCTTCTAAAGTGTTTTTATCAATGGTATCAATATCTAAAGTAAAGTCTTTGCGTTTACTGTCGGATAATTGAATAAAGTATTCGTATCGGTGCAGTGCTCGTATCAATACATCGAAATTCTTTTTCCATACGTCCGACTTGTTACCTTCACGCTTCCCGTTAACTTTCTTCTTTGCATTGTTACGAAAGTCTGCCAGAAGTTTGAAAAGTGATACTTTTTTATATTGGTCGGGGTTTTGGTAATGTTCTATAAGTTCGGTTACATAAGCTGCACTAATATTTGATGATTCAATGTTTTCACAAGCCAACAAAGCATCTTCTACCCATTCTTTTGATAATGTTTCTTTGGGAAATACTTCGCACAATTTTAATAGTTTAGCCTCGATATTCTTTAATTTGGCTTCTTTGTCGGTCATTTCCCCTCTTTCTGCGCCTATTGCCTTACCATAAGACATTCGTTCTTTAACTGCGTCCCATCTATTTTCGGGAATGTAGATACCGGATCTTAAACGTAGTTTCTTGTTCTTGTCGATTGACACACGGAAAAGTATTTGGCTATATCCTTGCCCGTCCTTTTTAGTTGAGAGTGATTTTTTAATTGTTGCCATAATCTTTGTATTTTAAAACGCATAACAAAGATAGTGACAAAGGAGGACAAAAGAAATATATTGTCCTCCTTTTGTCCTCCAAAATGCAATTTAATGAAATTATTTACGATATTATGAATAAAAGTGCTAATCTAATTGGTTGATATGCAATGTTGTTATATTGTGCTTTGTTTTGTGGTATTTTGTATATTATATTCCCCTCGGGACTACTTATGAAAAGTCAATTATTGAGTTTCTATATAGTTTTTTTGAGTTTTACTTCCGCTTTTACTTTTCCCATTTTGTTAAGATTATATTTAGCTTTTATAGATTGTTGTTTGTGTTTTTTCTCATGAAAGCAATGGGACATTTGCAAGAATGTGTTTATAAATAAGTCAACTTTGAGAAATGTTTCGGAGGAGGAATTCTGATTGAAACAAAAAGGAAGAGTTATCTGAAATTATAGCTTAACTATAAAAAACAGATAACTCTTCGAATACAATCTTTTTTCCTTAAAGAAAAATGTTATAACTGTTTATTTCTTTATCAGTTTTTGACTGCGTACAATATTTCCTTTTTGCATCTTAACGACATATATAGCCGGAGTGATGTCGGATATATCTGTAGAAGAAGGATTATTGGGCACATATTTAACTAACTGTCCATCAGTTGTATATATCCATGCTTTTTCTACATTGTTGAAATAAATCGTACCTTCGGTAGTTGTTGGCCACATTGTAGAAATAACAGATTCACTGTCTTTCCAAACATTTTCAACACCATCCGGATTGTTATTCAGTCCTTCCGGTTCATCAGCTTCACCTTGATCATGCATATCCGGTGCCGGTTCGCGCGAAGGATTATTACCAATAATTTCTACTGGAATATCCAAAGTGAATCCTTTAGCTGTAAATCCGCAAGGGCCGGGGTGTGCAAACCATGCATCGGAGAACACAAGACGTAGACGACTTTCTCCTGGTTTTGCATCAGCAGGAATAGTAAATTTCTGCGTTACGCCTGTCGTTTGGAATTCAGGAGTTCCCTGTTTTACTGTGCCTAATTCAAAAATTGTTTCAGTGGCCGGTTCGTGGGACTTACTTCCATCTAAATCGATATAAGCTTTTCCTAAGCAGAATTTTAACCCATCATCTAAATCAGCTGCTTTGAAGAAAAGTTCTACTTCTTGTCCTTGATTTACTTTCAATGTTTGATCGCACATTGCATATTGAGTTCCGTCGGCTTGTGGAGCATCAGCAGTGTAATTAATATCTTCAACAGCACCGGTAGTTTTAAACTGTTCGATATAACGAACTTCAATGGCGATGTCAGCACCTTCTGCGTTATAATTTAATGTAGACTCGCAATAAGGATCATTATTGAATGCAGGTAATTCAGAAGCGTTGCCACGACCAATATGAATCCATTCTACGGGAGAATAGGTTTTTCCATCTACAGAAACCGAACGGATACCGATATACGGGTCATCTGTAGCAGTTTCAAACATAATATTACCTAAATAAGCAGACCATGTAGAGGTACGTCCTATTTCTGAAACTTTACCATTTTCACCATTCTTATACATTAGCTGGAAATGGTCAATATTCACTTCGTCATTGTAAATCAAACCATATTTAGCATTATCACTATTGTAACCTGTGGCATTTACTGCCCAATTCAGCTTCACAGAAAGAGATTGAGTTGTTTCTTCTTTCACTTCTACAATAATACTTTCCGCATCAATCGGTGCAGGAGTTTTCACTGTGCAATCGTCAGTCAAAGCAAGTTTACCAATCAGCATATTATAGTTTCCTTCATATGTTCCTTTCACGCGAAAACCGATGTATTCAATTATATCACCACTATTAATACCTGAAAGTGCAATTTCCTTCTCTTCCCATGTCGGTCCATTCAGATTACCTACAGGAAACTCCATCCATGTGTCATCATTAAATTTCTTTAGAATCACATAGAGGTTGGAAGCATTTGTACCATTTACACCAGATTTCAATGCAACATTTGCTTTTGCATTACCACCGGATACGTTCAATTTTGCACGGTAGAGAACAACATCTGACCCTTTTGCTGTCGGCTCACCTGAAAGACGGAGAGCAGAACCGCCGGTATAAGCATCTTCGTGTGTAAATTCGGCATCAACGGCAGTAGAACGAGTCTTTGTGTTGGCATCATAAATTAACCAGCGATATGTAGGAACTATATCCTGTTGTCCCATATTATACCAGCTACCAAATGTTTTCTTTCCTTTGTAGTTATAGCGTTCACCATTACCCAAAGAAAAATGTGTAGTGAAAGGCAAATCTCCTTGAATAGCAGTACGCTCAGGTACAAAATCAGCAAAACCAGCAAAATTAACCATTTGATTTGGTTTATCATCATTGTTGGATATTTCAAAAATATTTCCACTGTTAGACAATGCAGGACGGTCAATTGGAGAACGTTTACCACCAGAAAAACCTTTTTCCAACAATTTCTGGTAATTACTTTGTAATTCCATGGTATTGTCGCCAATGGCAAACTGGAAGAAGCGACTAATCTTGTGCTCACCCCACAAGCAAAGGCCAACTTGTTCAGCGCCATCGGCATGGAAGTTGGTCCATTGGCGATCCATACTGGCAATCCACACACCTTGATACAATCCCTCGCAGTCACCTTGGATAGCAATAGCGTTTTTCTGGGACATAGCTAAAGTTCTCGGAATATCATTAGCAGAATAATTCATCATAACCTCTGTTGTTCTACCATTTTCGTTGGCAAAATAATCAGCAGGATTAGTTAGATAAGATGGACCTCCATACAGCCCAATGTGAAAACTATCAAAATTCAATTCTGCTGCACGTTTATAAAGAGCTTGATGAAAGGCTATTACGGTTTCATTGTTGTAGCCGGTATCTTCCCAATTGTAGTTAATACCATCTAAACCAAAGAATTTTAATACGTTGATAAAAGCATCGACATATCGGAATGAACCATCTGGATTTTTTGTAGAAATCAAATTAATATATTCCGTAGCAGTCTGCCCACGACCACCGGTAGTATCAAAAAATTTAATTCCACTGAACATATCGGTACCATTCTTATGTGCAGCATCCGCCCAAGAACCTGGAGCTTGGAATGGAGAATGATTCCATGCCCCGTAAAGGTTTACATAGTTCCACATAGAAAAAGTATCATTATTGAATAAGGAACTAGGATATCCTCCGACTAAATCGCCTTGACCAGTTGGCATATTCATCCACAAACGACGTTTTGCATATACCTCAGGAACCACATTTTTAGAAGCATCTTCAATAATGTCACGTGGACGAACATGCGAACGGGAAAACTCCAGATCTAAGTTAAATCCAGCTTCTGTCCATTCTTCCGCAGAAGGATAATTTCGACCTTCATTCATTGCTTTGACAAACAACTCCAAGATGGTAGATTCCTTCCATGGGGTAAAGTCGAACACTTCTGTTGAAGCCGAAGGAGGATAATCTGTCTTATCCTGTGCCGGAGCTTGTCCTGAAAGCAGCAACATGGCAGCCATGCTAAACAAAGTAAATTTCTTCATAATACAGAAAATTAAATTATTAAATAAAAATGATTTCTTGAGAGGGGAAGGATCCCCCCCTCTCTCTTATAAATAGTTTGGATTATATCATTAAAAATTTGGCGTTCCTTCTACATCCCACCAAATACGAGTAGATTGGAGATCGGCTCCACCTAAAGCTTTAAGTCCTGTAGCTGCTACATCAGCAGCAACTGCTTGTGTGTCAGTGCCAGGGAAGCGCATTCTGCGCAACAGATCCCCTTCTTGTAGATTGGCGTCGGCGTCTTCCCAATTAAGTACCGGCAAGGTTTTCGGGTAACCTGTACGGCGCATTTCTGTCCATGCCTCAAAAGAGTAGGGAAATAGAGCGATATACTTTTGAGTGATAATTTTTTCCAGTTTTGTTTCATCACTATCACCTGCATTCCACTTTACACCAATGGTTATTGGACTCTGATAGTTGTTAGATGCATCAATTGGGTCAATATATTGATATGGAACAGCTTCTTCCACTTGCTTATAATCAGCTAACCCGGCATCATACTCAAAGGCTGTCATGCGCCATTCACAAGTTGCATTGTCAATACCGCGGTTGTAGTAAAATTGTGCATCGCAACCTTCATCACCAACATTCCAACCACGTACTAACCCTTCTGCACGCAAGAAGTCTACTTCTGAAAGTTTAATAAAATAGAGTGGTGCTTCTGTGAAATATTGATAAATAGAAGAATATCCGCAATCTTTATTGCTGGCGGCAGATTGTCCTTCACCCATTTTCTTTCCGGCACGAAGACCTATAACACGAGTATTAGCTTCCAAATCGCCCAATTTTACTGAATTTTTATCAAATAAAAAATTACAATAAGGATGTTTTAATGAAAAAAGGATTGTCTCAAAAGAAGCGTTTAAGCGAGAGTCTCCCCATGAACGGGATATTTCGGCAAGTGGATGATTGGTGCCACTTTTATCTGTTGAAAACGATACTTCGTCTTCTAAAGAGTTAGCAACACCTTCCATAACGGCTTCTTCTGCCCATTTTTTGGCTAAGTCTTTATCTCTTTTTACCACATGCATAGCCATACGGAGTTTTAGAGAATTTCCCATTTTGCGCCAGGTCTCAAAATCTTTTGTATCAGTGATTTCATCTACATCTTTTAATAGTTTGTTCACTTTAGTTTTATACCATTCCGGGCGATTGGGATAATTCTTTAAACAGGCATTAATGCTGTCAAGATTGTCCACAATACCTTTGTAAATATCCTCACAGCTATCGTATGTATAAGGATGTTCCTGTTGATTGGCTTTAAATTGTGTATATGGAAATGAACCATAAAGGTCGACTTCTTCTTGAGAAGCATAATCAAAAAGTAATAAAGCTACTGCTTTCATCTCGGGAATGGAATCAATATCTGGATGATTTAAAATCGGAGATAGATAATTCTTTGTCAATGTATAATTACCATTCGGACCTGCGTTTACTGACTGCTCAAAGGCATAGGTAGAATTTAGGGTAATCATAGCAAATGGAAAGTCTGTATGAGGAACCACCATGTATCCGGCATAATTATCAACTGACATATTAAATTGGTATTGATAGGCATGTGCCCCAGGACGCGTCGCTTCCTTACCGCCACGCATAGAGTAAGTAGCTGAAAGAATATAACCTAACGGTGCTTCTTTAGCAAGGTTTGTTAAAGCAAGGTCAAGTCCCTCTTGAGAAATTTCTTTATGATAATCCAATATATCAGCCGCCCCATGATAAACCTCGTCAGAACCTTCTTCTGTGTTACCTGTTAACTCATCACCTGGCACATCAAAATCCATACAAGATTGCATACCTAACAGTGACATCACAATGCAAGCAATAAAAAAATTATTTTTTTTCATATTCATCTGTCTAATATTTAGAAGTTAGCTTTTAATGAAATACCGAATGAACGAGCAGATGGCATATTAAATACATCGAACGCTCCTAAACCATTCTGAGTAGAAAGAGCAAGGTCTGGATCAACCGGGGCATCTTTATAAAGGAAACAAAGGTTACGAGCTACAAGAGAGAGTGACAAATGTTTAGAAGCACCAAACAAATTTCTAAAGGTATATCCCAGTGATAATTCACCTAAACGGAAATTAGTAGCATTGTAAACATATTGCGTGCCATAAGTATTCCCACCTACTTGTCTATAATATTTTTCGATAGAAACCAATTGTCCATCGGACATGTACATGGCAGGTTCACCCGTAGCAGTATATAGGTTATTGGCTTCGGCTGCTAAACGTGCATCCGCAGTACGTTGAGAATTGCCTACAGCATCCAACATTCCTTCTGTCAAAGAGATTACTTTACCTCCAATACGTCCGTTGATCAAGAAATAAAGTGAAAAGTCTTTATAATTAATTGTATTACTCCATCCTAAATTAAACTTGGAGTTCATATTGCCTAAATAAACATAATTTTGCGTATCAAGTTGTGGCGCTCCATTTACTAATTTAATAGAGCCGTCTTCATTACGCTTAAAGTCTTGTGCGTACAAATCGCCATAAGAACCTCCCTCATCATACCGAACCATTACTTTGCCTCCGGCAATACTTTGTTCTAATTTGGCAGAAGTACCGTCTTCTTTAGTGTAAGTTTTTTCGATTTTATTATAATTATAGGAGAAATTCACGGAAGTACGCCACATCCAATCTTTAGCAAATGCTAAATTATAGCTAAGAGTCGTTTCGATACCTTGATTACGGATAACCCCTGCATTTACAGGCTTTTTTAATCCTCCAAGATCACTAATGGTTAAATAACTATTATGCATGGCACTGTTATAATAGGTCATATCCCAGTTTAGAGCACTCCCAAATAAAGAAATATCAAAACCGGCTTCGAAAGATTTTGTTTTTTCTGGTATTGGGTTATTGAAATAACTATAAGAAGAAGGTACGGCAGCACCTGTAAGTGGGTCTGTGTTACGAGCATTATAGAGAACGTTCGGGATAGAGTTACCCACTTCTGAATATGAAGCGCGAACTTTCAGATTGGTAATTACTTCAGGCTGGGTAACTATTTGATGTAATAGCGCATTGGCACCCACTGAAAAGTAACCATAATTAGTAGGGGTTCCACGATACGAGTACTGTTTGAAAGCGCGGTACCAGTCTCGACGATAACTACCCTCCAGATATACTTTTTCTTGCCACCCTATCTGACCAGTAAAAAGTAAACCCTTATCCCAGTTGGAAGAAAGTGTGTATGAACGTTCACTTACGTTGCCTTGTGAAACAGAAGGTTCGAAAAAGTTGATTAGTGTTGGCATAGTGTCGTGTTTCCAATTGGCTGTAGTAGCTTTGGCCCAAAGTTTTTGCGTTTCTCCTTTTAATGTATGTCCTGTCCAACCGGTAGTGGCTGAGATAGAGAAATCTTTAATTTGTTTGTCATAGCTTAGTAAAGCGTCTACATATACTTCATTTATCCAATTAAGGTCTTGTCCATACATACCATAATCTTCCATAGCTGATATATTCCATGTGGTAGCCATGCGCTCTGATGTTCCTTTCATTTTTGTACGGTCCAAACTCAAACGTCCCTGTATCTTCAAACCATCAATGATCTGATAATTGGCAGAGATATAACCATAAGCACGTTCTTCTTCACTTATAGAATTGCGAGTATTTACCATCCAATAAGGATTGTTCATACCATTTTGCCAATATGCCCATTCCTGTTTGGGCCCGGTTAGCTCAACAGTACCAGTAGTCCATTTATTGTTTTTAGAATCGAAATAGCTTTGTTCGTTAGAAGTCCATTTACCATTTTCTATGTAGTAATTTTCCTTATAATAATTTAGATCCACATTTCTTGGCATACGATAAAGATCATAAAGTGGATTCATCACTGTTCCTCCTCCAGGACGATTCTTGGTTTTTGCCTGTACATAATTTAGTGATAAATCGACATTTAACTTTTTATTAAATAGTGAATAACTCTGACGAAAAGAGAGCGTGTTACGTTTGTAATTATTGTTGCGCATCATACCGTCAGAATATGAATTTGCGTATGAAAAATAAGTACGAACAGTCTCAGTACCTCCACTAACGGATATTGAGTTATTGAATGTGGCACCTGTACGGAAAAAGTCATTTACGTCATCATTGGAAGCTGTATTACGTAATTTAGCACCTGAATAATTAAGTTCGTCAGCCGTTAAATCTGATAATTTTTTCCCCCAGCTATCTACAGATAAAGTCTCGGCAGTAGGATCAACTGTAGCACCATATACATTTTGGATTTTGGGAGTGAGCAAAGGGCGATCAAATGTTGCACTTGAAGATACATTAATAGAAATACGACCTTCTTTGCCTTTTTTTGTGGTAATCATTAATACGCCATTGGCAGCAGCACTACCATATAATGCAGCAGCATTAGCACCTTTTAGGATATTCAAACTTTCAATATCATCAGGATTGACAAGCGATAACGGATCAGAACCTTCAGAGGTACTGGAATATGTCAGATTAGAGCCTCCATCAAAACCAGTTTGACCATTCACATTATTAGTCATTGGTACACCGTCTATTACAATCAACGGACTGTTGTTACCCAAAATAGATTTATTACCACGAAGCAAAATTTTAGAGGCACCACCAGCACCACCAGCACTTGGGGTAATGGTAACTCCGGAAGCTTTTCCGGAAAGTGCATTCACGAAATTGGCATCCTGCACTTTCATTAATTCATCTCCTTTCACTTGTTGAGTTGCATAAGTCAATGACTTCTCTTTGCGTTCTATACCCATGGCTGTAACAACTACCTCATTTAGCTGTTGTGCATCTTCTTTCATTATTATGTTAAATGAAGAAGCACCAGCTACTCGCAGTGATATTTTCTGATAACCAATGTAGCTGAATTCTAATACAGCTTCGTCATTAAGTATTTCTAAAGTGTAATTACCATCAATATCGGTAATTGTACCTGTAGTAGTACCTTGTACTAATACACTAACCCCGATAAGTGGTTCGCCATATTCATCAGACACGGTACCCTTAATTGTGCGTTGTTTTTGCTGCATGGTAGAATGTACGGTTGGGGTTTCTTTAGTAGAATAAACTACCAAATGATTATCACGTACGGAATAGGTCGTGTTAGTGTTTTTGAGCAAGTCTGTCATGACTTTAGACAACTTTTCACGGTTAGCATGTATCGTAACTTTACGGTTAGGATCCACATCTTTCGCGTTATAAACCATACTCAGTGAAGTCTGACGACTAATTTCATTCAAAACCTCGCTCAAAGGTGCATTCGCAAAATCCAAACTTATTACTATCTCGCTTTGTGCGGTAGCATTCGTTAAGAATGGAACAAAAAGGAATAGGGAAAACAACAGAATTTTAATTCTGTACTCTAAATTTTTCTTCATTTAGCATTCTTTATTACGTTAACAAATACTGATTACTTTACTACTTTAATTGTAGACGTGCATTGCATATCGCACGATATAAGTTTTTTCTATTATCTTCTTTTATTCATGTTCTTCATTATCCAATATAAAACAACATATATTAATTTTAATTCTTTTTTTGAGATTCTTTTCTTATATTACAATTCAGAGATAAAGGTTACTAAATAAATGGAGCGAAAAAATCACTTTTTGGTATTTTTTTATTTAAATATTCTGCTTTATTCGGGATTCATAGATAAGATTAGCTTATTTTTTAAATT
>ENA-UOJC01003021-UOJC01003021.1-human-gut-metagenome-genome-assembly--contig:-C104-NODE-3021-length-16813-cov-13.246211_pt1 | contig 16813 bp, 17 predicted proteins | sample MGYA00242339_ERZ723886 | MGnify/ENA metagenome assembly ERZ723886 | reverse complement strand
AATATTGCAGAAAAAGATGTTAAATCCTTTTCTGCAATCATTATGCTATCTCACACTTTTTTGTGAAACTCTCCGTTTTTCTTGACGAATCGTCGAAAAACGGGTACACTATTTGTTCAGGAATAACAAGATATCAAGGAGGTGCCAACATGGCAGCATCTTTTATCGATAAGGCACGCATCTTCTGCCGCGCCGGCAAGGGCGGCAACGGCGCAGTGGCGTTCCACCGCGAAAAGTATGTCTCCGCGGGCGGTCCCGATGGCGGCGACGGCGGCAACGGCGGCAACATCGTCCTTGTGGTCGACGACAATATGTCGACGCTGATGGACTTCCGCTACAAGCGCAAATACGTCGCCGACAACGGCATGGACGGTCAGGGCGCGCGCAAGTTCGGCAAGCAGGGCAAGGATCTCACGATCCGCGTCCCCCGCGGCACCGTCGTGCGCGACGCGGAGTCGAACGAGATCATCAAGGATATGTCCGACTCCGAGCCGTTCATCCTCTGCCGCGGCGGCAAGGGCGGCTGGGGCAACGCGCATTTCGCGACGCCGACCCGTCAGGCCCCGCGCTTTGCAAAATCCGGCCTTGAGGGTGAAGAGCACGACGTTGTGCTCGAGCTGAAGCTCCTCGCAGACGTTGGTCTCATCGGTTTCCCGAACGTCGGCAAGTCGACGCTTCTCTCCGTCGTATCCAAGGCGCGCCCCAAGATCGCAAACTATCACTTCACCACTCTCTACCCCAACCTCGGCGTCGTGTATGTTGACGAGGGCGTTTCCTTCGTCATGGCCGACATCCCCGGCATCATCGAGGGTGCGGCCGAGGGCGCGGGCCTCGGCCACGACTTCCTGCGCCACATCGACCGCTGCCGCCTGCTCGTCCACGTCGTCGACGTTTCCGGCAGCGAGGGGCGCGACCCCGTCGCGGACTTTGACGCGATCAACGCAGAGCTTTCGCAGTATTCCCCCGAGCTTGCCGCCCGCCCGCAGATCGTCGTCGCCAACAAGACCGACATCATGGAGAACGAGAGCCTGCTCGAGGCCCTGCGCGCGCACGTTGAGCCGCTGGGCTTCCCCCTCTTCGCCCTTTCCGCCGCGTCCCACAGCGGCACGCGCGAGCTTGTGCTCAAGATCGCCGAAAAGCTTGCAACGCTGCCGCCCGTCACGGTCTACGAGCCGGAGTATGTCCCCAAGCCCGTGAAGATCGACGCGAGCGAGCCGCTCAAGATCACCGTCGAGGACAACACCTACATTGTCGAGGGCAAGTGGCTTGAACGCCTTATGAGCAACGTCAACTTCGGCGACTACGAGAGCCGGATGTTCTTTGATAAGATGCTGCGTGAGAACGGCGTTTTCCAGCAGCTTGAGGAGCTCGGCATCAAGGATGGCGACATCGTCAGCATGTACGAGCTGGAATTCGAGTATCAGCACTAAATTCTACCCACGGGAGATGATCTCATGTCCGTCAGTCTGTGCGAGGACTGCGTTTATTACAGCTACGACGAGGAATCCGACAGCTACTACTGTGACCAGCAACTCGATGAGGACGAGATGGCCTATTTCCTGCGCGGCAAGCTGACCGCCTGCCCCTTCTACCATCCGGGTCAGAGCGACTACTACCTCGCGGGAAAGCAGTAATGAAGCTGTCCGCCCCTGCGCGGCAAAAATGAAGACGCCCCTGCCGGGACTCACCCCGGCAGGGGCGCTTTGCTTCCTGCTGCGCTCGGACGCAAAGGCGAGATCTTTCTTTTCCTATTGCCTATCTTCAAAAAGCATTTATAATAAAATATCATACGCCGCGAGAGGTGCTTTATGAAATTTCTCCATTTATCTGACCTGCACATCGGCAAGCGGGTCAATGAAGTTTCCATGCTGGACGATCAATCTGATATCCTCAGGCAGATTCTGGAACTTGCCGACGCGGAGCGGCCAGACGCCGTTTTGCTCGCGGGCGACATCTACGACAAGAGCGTTCCCTCCAACGAGGCCGTCGCACTGTTCGACGATTTTCTTGTGCAGCTTGCCGCGCGCCGCCTTCCGGTGCTGCTGATCAGCGGCAACCACGACAGCCCTGAGCGTCTCGCCTTCGGCGCGCGCCTGCTGGACGCGAGCGGGATCTACATCTCCCCCGTCTATCACGGCGATATCCGGCCCGTCACGCTGACGGACGCGGACGGGCCTGTGCGATTCTGGCTGCTGCCATTCATCAAGCCCGCGCAGGTGAAGCGCTTTTTCCCGGAAGAAGCCATCGAAAGCTACACCGACGCCTGCCGCGCCGCCATCGCGCATCTGCCCATCGACCCTGCCGAGCGAAACGTCCTTGTTACGCACCAGTTTGTGACGGGCGCCGCCACCTGCGAATCTGAAGAGCTCAGCGTCGGCGGGGCAGACAATGTGGACGCTTCGGTTTTTGATGTCTTCGACTACGTTGCGCTCGGGCACATCCACAGCCCGCAGAACATTGGCTCGCCCCGCATCCGCTACTGCGGAACGCCGCTCAAATACTCCTTTTCCGAGGTTGGGCACCACAAGAGCGTCACCATCGTCACCCTTGGCAAAAAGGGTGAACTCTCGCTGCGCCTCTCCCCCCTCGTCCCGCGCCGCGACCTGCGCGAGATCCGCGGCAGCTTTGCAGAGCTGACGAAAAAATCCTTCTACGAGCGCTGCTCTACGGAGGATTATCTCCATGTCATCCTCACGGACGAGGAAGACATCCCCGAAGCGGTCGGCAGGCTGCGCCTGATCTACCCCAACCTGATGAAGCTCAGCTATGACAACACCCGCACCCGCAGCGAGAGCATCATCGACGCGGCTGCCGACGTGCAGCAGAAAACGCCGCTGGAGCTGTTTGGCGAGCTTTACGAGGCGCAGAACAACCAGCCGATGAGCGGCGAGCAGCGCGCATTCGCGCAGGAACTGATCGAATCCATTTGGGAGGAACGGCCATGAGACCGCTGAAACTGACGATTTCGGGCTTTGGCCCCTACGCCGGTGTGCAGGAGCTGGACTTTGAGCGCCTCGGGCGCAGCGGGCTCTATCTCATCACCGGCGATACCGGCGCCGGCAAGACGACCATTTTCGACGCCATCACCTTCGCGCTCTTCGGCGAGGCCAGCGGCGACAGCCGCGAGCCCGCAATGCTCCGCTCCAAATACGCAAAGGCGGAAACGCCAACCTATGTGGAGCTGACGTTTGCCTACAACGGCAGCACCTACACCGTAAGGCGGAATCCCGCGTATGAACGCGCCAAAACGCGCGGCACGGGGATGACGGCACAGGCCGCGGACGCACAGCTGACAAAGCCGGACGGCAGCACCGTCACAAAGCTCAAGGAGGTGGATCGGGCCATCCGCGAGATCATCGGACTGAGCAGAGAGCAGTTCTCGCAGGTCTGCATGATCTCGCAGGGCGATTTTCGCCGCCTGCTGCAAGCCAACACGGACGAGCGGAAAAAAATCTTTACCGACATCTTCGGAACAGGGCTGTACGCAAGCCTGCAAGCGCGGCTGAAGGCAGAATCCGCAGAGCTGGAACGAAAGAGCGACGACGCGCGCCGCAGCATCCGCCAGTATGCCGGCGGCATGGTCTGCTCCGACGATTCCGCTCTCTGCGCGCAGGTGCAGCGAGCCAGGGACGGTACGCTCCCCACCGACGAGCTGGATGCACTCTTCGCGGGCGTTCTAAAAGAGGACGGCGCGCTGCTGCAAGCGCAGAAAGCGCAGGCCGCTGACGTGCAGCAGGCGATCTTGACGCTTGAAAAGCAAAAGGCTGTGGCCGAGACCTATCAGGCCGCCAGAAAAACGCTGGCCCAGCGAACCGCCGACGAAGAGCGGCAGGCGTTTGCCTGGTCGGCCGCCCAGAGCACGCTGAAAGAGGCGGACGCAGCGCAGAAGCGCGAACGCCCGCAGCTTCTTGATGAGATCGCGCTCATGCGCCAGCTCCTTCCTTCCTACGACGAGCTGGACAAAAAGGAGTCCGTGCGCCGCAAGCAGGAATTGCTGCGGGAAAAAGCGGCGCGCGAAAGAAATGCGCTCGCGCAAAAAGCGCAGGCATTGTCAGAAGCGCTTACAGCGCGCAGGAGCGAGCAGAAAGCACTGGAATCCTGCGGCGTGAAAAAAGCCGAGCGCGAGGCGCTGCTGCAAAAGAGCAGCGACCGCCAGAGTGCTCTGCGCACGCTGCTCTCCGATTTTGAAGTCTACCGCGCGCAGAGCGCCCTGCTGCTGCAAAAGCAGGAGGTATATCAAACGCGCGCCGCAGCTGCGGCCGCGCTGCTCGGAACATCGCTTCAGATACAGCAGGAATTCTTAGACGCACAGGCGGGCATCATCGCCGGGACACTGCGCCCCGGTCTCCCCTGCCCCGTCTGCGGCGCCATCGAACACCCTCGCCCCGCCTTGCTCGCCGCGCACGCACCGACGGAGGATGACGTCAAGCGCGCCAAGAGCGCCTACGAACGTGCACAGGCCGAGGCCGAGGAAGCAAGCCGGGCCGCCGCCGCGCAGAAGGGCAGTGTGGACGAAATGGCGCGCTCGCTCCAGGGAAGGCTCACCGCTCTGCTGCCGGATACGGCAGCAGAGCAGGCCGAGCAGGCCGCGCGCTCGCAGCTCGCGGAGCTCGACCGGCAGATCGCCGCGCTCACTGGCGAAGTACAGGCGCTGCAAGCCGGCATCGAGAGAAAGCGCAGGCTGGATGAGGAGATCCCCGCGCAGGAGGAAGCGCTGCGCCGCTTTGAAAATGACAGCATCGCCGCCGACAAACGGTCGGAACGGCTCTGCGCTGAGATCGACGCGCTGTCCGCCCGGATCGCCGAGCTGCGAAGTACGCTCACATTTGCTGACAGCTCGGCCGCGGAGCAGGAGATCTCACGTTTGCAGCATAGAGCAGACGCTCTCGAACAGGCAGCAGCTGCTGCCCAAGAGCGGGAAAAGGCCGCGCTGACTGCGCTGACCGCCACACGCGCGGAGATCGGGCAGCTAAAAGAGCAGCTTGCAAACGCTGCGGACACCGATCCGGCCGCGCTCGCTGCGCAGATCGATGAGCAAAATGCGCTCAAGGACGCAGCCGACCGGCAGCTCCGCGCCATCCACACAAGGCTCAGCACCAACGAAAGCGCGCAAAAGGGCGTTTCGAAGCAGAGTGCGGCGCTGGCAGCACTGGAACAGCGCTGCGCATGGGTCAGCGCGCTGTCAAGAACGGCTAACGGCGGCCTCAGGGACAAGGCGAAGATCGATCTTGAGACCTACGTCCAGACGACGTATTTTGACCGCATTCTGTGCCGTGCCAATCTCCGCCTGCAAAAGATGTCCGGCGGACAGTATGATCTCAAGCGCCGCCGGAACGCGGACAATAAGCAGAGCAAAAGCGGTCTGGAGCTTGATATCGTCGACCACGTCAATGCGACCGAACGCAGCGTCAACACCCTTTCGGGCGGCGAAGCATTTCTGGCGTCGCTCGCACTGGCGCTCGGTCTGTCGGACGAGGTGCAGATGTCCACCGGCATTCATCTCGATACGCTCTTTGTTGACGAAGGCTTCGGCTCGCTGGACTCCGAGGCCTTGCGCAAGGCCTATCAGACGCTCGCCGGGCTGACGGAGGGCAACCGTCTCGTCGGCATCATCTCGCATGTAGCGGAGCTCAAAGAGCGCATTGACCGCCAGATTGTGGTCTGCAAGGGGGCGGACGGCAGCAGCCGCGCCGAGATCGTCTGCTGAGTCGCCCCATTCAAAAAGAGGCAGGAAGCGCCTGCCAAGCACAAGCTATTATCCGATGAACAATCGGCAGAAAGGAAGCTCCATTATGAACCAGGAACACTATTCAATCCTCTACAGCAGCATGACCGGCAACACCAAACTGCTCGCCGACACGATTCGCGCAGCGCTGCCGGAAGAAAAGTGCGACTACTTCGGCGTCTGCGACGGCGCCGAGGCAAAATCAGGCCTTCTCTACGTCGGCTTCTGGACGGACAAGGGAAACGCGGATGCCGCCGCGCTTTCGCTGCTTGCAAAGCTGAAAAATAAAAAGATCTTTCTCTTCGGCACGGCGGGCTTCGGCGTCAGCGAGGCGTATTTCAGGAAGGTTCTCGACCGTGTCCGCCAGAGCATCGACGCAAGCAATACCATCGTGGGGGAATATATGTGCCAAGGCAAAATGCCGCAGGCGGTGAAGGAGCGCTATCTCAAGATGAAGGAGCAGCCCGAGCACCCGGCAAATCTTGATATGCTGATCGAAAATTTTGACCGCGCCCTGCCGCACCCGGACGCGGCGGATCTTGAAAAGCTCCGCTCGGCCATCCTGAACTGATCGTACAGGCGAAAAAATCCGACGCCCAAACGGCGTCGGATTTTTATCTTACTTGCACTCCTGCTTCATGGCGCGGTAGCCGATCAGCACCGTCCACACATAGGCGCAGGTCTTGGGGATCATCAGCATACCGATCATGGGGATCGTGTCCGCCCACAGCACCACGGGGATATAGAAGCCAAAGCTCAGCACAATGGTCAGCCACATCCAGCGGAAGGCGCTGTCGCTGCGCTCCTTGGCGCTGCGGTAGAAGAGCACGATGATGAGAAGGCCCAGAATAGCGAAGGGAATGTTGCGGTAGATGCCCCAGGAAAGCGGGGAGGCGGCGCTCAGCCACTGGTTCTGCGGCATCATGCAGAGGATGACGCGCGCGGCGGCTAGGCCGTACACGGCGGCGGTCAGGCCCGCCTTGCCCTTGATCTCATAGCGCTTGCGCCACACATAGTAGAGCAGCACATAGAAGACCGTCATCGTGATCGAGGTGATCCACTTGCCAAGTCCGAGGGGAACGGTGTAGTTCTCAAGGCCCGTGGTGCACAGCGCCAGCGCGCGGGGAAAGAGATGGAACGAGTCGCCCGCCCCCAGCACGACCGCCATCAGGCCGAAGAGCTTGAACTGAGCGCTGCCCTTGCTCCCGCGGATCATCAGAATGCCGATGGTGATGACCGAGATGAGATAAACAGCATCAAAAAGTGTTTCAACGATTGCCTGCATAGTTTTTTCCTCTTTTCCTGAATGATTCGTTGCTTTTGGCAGCGACGGAGACCGCCTTGCCGAAGTTGCAGCCAAACAGCAGCCCCGCCAGCAGAAGCGAAGCGCCGAGACCGGTGTAGAAAAATGCGATAAAGCGCTCGGGCGCGATCCCGCTTGACCGCAGCGCAATGCCGCCGCTCATCATCACCGCCATGATTGCAAAGGACTTGAGGTCAAAAAACTTGAGGAAGAAGTGGCGCTTCTCCTCGTAGGCGCGGATGCGCGCAGTGTGTTTTTTGACGAGTCTGCCGAAAATGAATTTCTGGAAGGCGGAAAAGACCACTGCCGACAGCAGATAGTTGACAAGCGCGCGGTAGGCGGGATAGGCCGAGAGTCCGATGCGAAGAATGTTGAAGCCTGCTGCGCTCCACACAAGGCACGCAAGGAGCAGCAGCGTATTTCTCTTTACCAATGTAAGTTACCTCCTTTTAGTGAACATCGTTCAATTTGCGGGATATAAAATTCCCACGGCGCGGTGGGAATTTTATTTTAATAAAGCGTTCTGCGCACGATCTCCAGCACGGCAGAGGGGTCATAGTCCTGCCGCAGCAGCGCCGAGAGCATCTGAGAAAAGAGTACGTCGGCAAATTTTTCCGCCGTGAAGCGCTCGTTGAAAGCATCCTTTCGGATGTTCTCATCCTGCTTCAAAACCGTGCAGAGGCCTTCAAAAATGTGCTGCCAGGTCTGCTGCATCCGCCGCTTTCCGTCGTCCTTCTCCTCCCGCATAAAGCCGAGAGAATGGAGGGTGAAAAAGCCCGGATAGCGCTCATAGCCGTAGGCCATGCGCGCATAGATCCACGTGATACACTCCTGTACATCGTGAAAAACGGCGTCATCCTCCGGGCGGTGGAAGATCTCGCACCAGACGCTTTCTACCGTCGCGCCGATCAGGTCCGACTTGGAGCCAAAATAGTTGTAGATCGAGCCGACCGATACGCCGCACGCCGCCGCAACGGAGCGGATGCTCACCGCAGACCAGCCCCGCTGCCGGATCAATTCCCGGCTGGCCCTCAGGATCTCATCTTTAGATGTTACGACCGTATTCATGCGTTTCCCTCTCAATATGAACATTGTTCAATATCATTATACGGAAACAGAGCCGCTTGTCAAGAGGCTTACAATATTTTCTTGCAGCGCAGGCGGAGTGTATGGGAAAGCGCGGCTTGACAATCCGGCGCGAAGTATTATAATCGGTATATACCGAAAACAAAGGAGGTGCAGCCATGCCGAGACCAGCACGCAGCCGCAGGATCTGCGCCGAGCCGCAGGTCAAAGCCTTCTCGCCCGACAGTCCCGTATGCCGCAAGCCGATCCTGCTGACGCTGGACGAATACGAGGTCATTCGCCTCGTTGACCTACAGCAGCGGACGCACGAGCAGTGCGCCGCGCAGATGGACATTTCCCGCTCGACCGTGCAGGAGATCTACGAGAGCGCGCGGCGCAAGCTCGCCGCCTGCCTCGTCCACGGGAAGCCTCTGCGCATCGGCGGCGGAAACTGCCGCATCTGCGGCGGACAGGAGCGGCAGGGCTGTATCCCCGCTTGCAGCAAATGCGAACACAAATATAAAGGAGAAGTTACCATGAAAATCGCAGTTACCTATGAAAACGGCATGATCTTCCAGCACTTTGGCCACACGGCGCAGTTCAAGCTCTACGACGTATCGGACGGCAAGGTCGTCCGCGCAGAGGTGGTCGACACCAACGGCAGCGGCCATGGCGCTCTGGCGGGCTTCCTGATGCAGCGCGGCGTGGATGCCCTGATCTGCGGCGGCATCGGCGGCGGCGCGCAGGCCGCGCTGGCAGAGGCGGGCATCAAGCTCTACGGCGGCGTCAGCGGCGAGGCGGACGCGGCGGTCGCGGCGCTGCTGGTCGGAAACCTCGGCTACGATCCCAACGTCCACTGCGACCACCATGACCACGAGCACGGCGAGGGCGGCCACAACTGCGGCGACCACGGCTGCGGTCATCACAACTGCCACTGATATAGGAAATAGGCTGGAGCAGCTTTCCTTCTGATCCTCGCTGAGCGGGTGGGAGCAGGACATGGCGCAGCGCGATCACACTGCTGGACAGGGACGCCCTGAGCGATCTCAGATCGCAGCATGGCCGCTGCGAGTGTGGTCAAGGCCGCTTTCCACAGCAAAAATCGTGCTGCCCAACGAAAATAGATAAAATAGGAGGAAGGGCGTTTACCCCCCTTCCTCCTATTCATTCTACGCCTCGTTGAGATCTTTATAATCTCCGTCTTCATGTAAGTCTTCCAAATCGTCGTAGTCCTCTCGCAGGCCGGAACCGCTGCCGGGGACGGTATCGGGTATCTCCTCCGTGTTTTCCTGTTTCGCCGCCTCGCGGCTGCGCGCGGCACACAGCGCTTCAAAATCCTGATAGGGGATTTCCGTCCAGCAGCGCCATGAACTGCGCCGCCAAAGCCGGCCGCCCCAGTTCTGAGGCCATGTCAATCAGATGGTACTGCTCCTCACCCACATAGGCGCTCTGAAAGACAAGGCGCGACAGCTTTTTGTCTCGCTGCAATTCGTCCAGAAGCTCCGGGGAAAGGTCATCCATTCCGCAGGGACAGCAGCTGTGCAGCAGCCATCTCGCCTCCCGCAGAGCTTTCAACCGGCTCCGCGCCGCGTACAGCAGCGCGCTCCACATGGCGATGCCCTCGCGGTGATCTTCACCGCAGGCCCGCTCGAGGATCTCCACCACACCCATGGAGGAAAGCTCCTCACGATCTTGGGGCGTCTCGGCAGGTTGCCGCAGTCACAGCAGTAACCGCACTCCCACGAGTCCTTTCTGACCATCACGGGAGCGCCGCAGGTCGGACAGCGCATACCTCTCACCAACCCTTCTTTTTATACCGCGTTATACCGCGCCAAAATACTCCTGCATGTTGTCTTCAGCATACCACACGGAAGCGAATTGTCAACAATTCCGACGCGAAGACCGCTTTCTAATATGGGGAGACGGGATAGCAGCCAAGGTCAAAGCGTTGTGCCGTTAGAAAAGCTGTTAGAAATGTTAGTAAAACTTGTTAGTAGAACGCAAAAAATAACACTGCCTTTTGACCTCTAAAAGTCAAAAAACAGTGTGTTTTCAATGGTGCGCGAGGCGGGACTTGAACCCGCACGCCCGTAATGAGCACTAGAACCTGAATCTAGCGAGTCTGCCAATTCCACCACTCGCGCAAATATGAGATTAAAAAAGATGGTGCGGATGGCGGGACTTGAACCCGCACGTCCATACGAACACTAGCACCTCAAGCTAGTCTGTCTGCCAATTCCAGCACACCCGCATATTCATCTTTTCAAGCGGCTGTCTCTCAACGACCGCTAGGCTATTATAAGCCCAGAAGAGGCCAAATGTCAACCTTTTTTTGCAAGAAAAAGCAAAAATTTTTGCCGTATGAAAAGTGCCGGAAAAGCACGGTATTCCCGAACTTTTCCTGCATCTTTTTTCTCAAATTTGCGCGAGCGTCTCCCCCACCGCACCGGTGATGACAAGATCCGCGCCAAGGCCGCGGTCAAGCGGCGTCTTGTTGATGACGACGAGCTTGTGCCCGCGGTAATAGCGCACAAGCCCCGCCGCGGGATAGACCGCGAGCGACGTGCCCGCGATGATGAGCACGTCCGCTTGCGCAATGTACTCGACGGCGCGCAAAAGCGTCCTTTCGTCGAGCCCTTCCTCATAAAGCACCACGTCGGGCTTGATGCGCCCGCCGCAGGTGCAGCGCGGCACGCCGGTCGAGTTCTTAATATAACTCGCGTCGTAGAACTTTCCACATTTCTCGCAGTAGTTGCGAAGCGTGCTGCCGTGCAGCTCGAGGACATTTTTGCTGCCGGCCGCCTGATGCAGCCCGTCAATATTCTGCGTGATGACGGCCTTCAGCTTCCCCTCGCGCTCCCATTCGGCAAGCTTCAAGTGCGCGGCATTCGGCTTTGCACCCTCGCAGAGGAGCTTTGCGCGGTAGAAGGCGAAAAACTTCTCGGGATAGCGCTCATAATAGGTGTGGCTCAGGATCGTCTCAGGCGGGTCATCCCACTGCTGGTGGTACAGCCCGTCCACGCTGCGGAAATCCGGGATGCCGCTCTCGGTCGACACTCCCGCCCCGCCGAAAAACACAATATTGTCCGAATGGTCGACAAGCTCCTTGAGCTTTCTGACTTCTTCCGTCATCGTTTCTCCTTTGGCGCGCGTGCGCTCACATCACATAGCTCTTGTCGATCTGCACCACGGCAAAATAATGCGGGTCCAGCTCGTGTACCGCCTTTTTGATCTTTTCCTCCGCTTCCCTGTCGCTCATCTTGCAGCGGTACGGCACCACCGCGTCGAAGATAACGTTCGTGTGCGTCGGCCCGGTGACCATGCGGAAGTCGTGGATGGAAATGTTTTCATCGATGCTGCGCACGAGCGCGGCGATCTTTTCATGCGCGGCGTTCACCGCCTCGTCGTTCGTCACGATGGGGTCCATGTGGATGACGGCCTCGCAGCCGAGGCGGTCGTGCAGTTCCTTTTCCACGTTGTCGATCTCGTCATGCAGAGCGAGAATGTCACCGTGCGCGGGGACCTCGGCATGCAGCGAGATCATCACGCGGCCGGGGCCGTAGTCGTGCACGACAAGATCGTGGATGCCGCAGATGCTCTTGTTCGCCATGACGATGTCGTGGATCTGCTGCACGAACTCCTCCGTCGGCGGCTGGCCAAGCAGGGGCGAGAGCGTGTCCTTCGCCGCCTGAAAGCCCGCCCACAGGATGAGCAGCGACACGACAAGGCCGCACCAGCCATCGATCTGCCAGTGCAGAAAATGCCCCGCGAGCGTTGCAAGCAGCACCGCCGTCGTCGCCGCACAGTCGGAAAGGCTGTCCGCCGCCGTGGCCTGCATGGCGGCGGCGTTGAGCTTCTTACCCACGCCGTGATTGTAGCAGTACATATAGCACTTGGCGCAGATGGAGATAAGCAGGATCGACACCGTCAGCGCGCTGCACTCCACCGCCTCGGGGTGAAGGATCGCGCCCACCGCGTCGCGCAGCAGCTCAAAGCCCATGAGAAGGATGACGAGCGAGACGATGAGGCCCGAAATGTACTCGATACGGCCGTGGCCGAAGGGATGCTCGGTGTCCGGCTTCTGCCCGGCGAGGCGAAAGCCCAGCAGCGTCACGATGGACGCGCCCGCGTCGGAGAGGTTGTTGAAGGCGTCCGCCGTGATGGCGACGGAGCCTGCGAGCGTGCCGGCGAGGAGCTTGAGCGCGAAGAGCAGCAGGTTGATGGCGATGCCCACCGCGCCGCAAAGCACGCCGTAGGCGCGCCGCACCTCCGGCGCAGTGATGTTCTGATAGTCTTTTATCAAATGCTTTGCAAGCAGTCCGATCATTGTTTTTTTCCTCACTCGCTCTTGATCTTGAGCTTCATGCGGCAGCACAGCCGGTCGAGATCCTCGTCCGTCGCCGCGGGGATGCGCAGCCGCGCGCCGCAGCGGCGGCACACAAGGTCCACATAGGTGCTGCGGATCTCCATGGCATAGTCGCTGCTGCCGCAGCCGCAGGTGATGCCGTCCTTGCGCGCGGCGATCTCCTTGAGCTCGGAGAGCACCTCATACATGATGACGCTGTCGGCAAAGGCGGCGGGATCGTCGCCCTGCTCGCGCTCCTTGGCTGCCGCGAGGGAGAGCTGCTCCATTTCGTGCTCCACGGCGTAGTCCTCGCCGATGAAGCAGCAGAGCATCTTCGTATCGGGGCAGGCAAGGCCGATGCCGCGCCCGTGCAGGAGCCTCTCCGCGCTGCACTCCGCCGTGTGCTCCTCACCGCACACGCCGCACGGCACGCGCAGGCGGAATTTGCTCTCGTCCGCCTCGATCTCAAGGCTCGACTGCCCGCATTCGCAGCTCACGACTGCGCCCGAGGCGCTCAGCGCGAAGACGCTCCGCTGCTGGATGACGCGCTTATGACACGCGGGGCAAAGATAGCCGATGGTACGCATTTCTTCTTTCATCCCGTTTTCCTCCCGGAAAGCAAAATCTTGCATGATAATTAGAATATTATACTGCATCCGCGCAAAAAAAGAAAGGGAGAAACCGCGCGTTTCTCCCTTTTCTTTTCTGTTTTTGCGTTTACGGCTTGACCGCGATGGCCTCGATCTCGACCAGCGCGCCCTTGGGCAGCGCGCTGACCTGCATCGCGCAGCGTGCGGGGCAGTCGCCGCTGAAATACTTGGCGTAGACCTCGTTGACAACGGAGAAATCGCCGATATCGATCATAAAGACGGTCGTCTTGACAACGTCCTCCGCTTTGCAGCCTGCTGCCTCGAGCACGGCCAGCAGATTCTTGATACTCTGCTCCGCCTGCTCGGCGGTATTGTCGGAAACAAAAGCGCCGGTGGCGGGGTCGAGCGGGAGCTGGCCGGAGACGAAGACAAAGCCGTTCGCCTCGATGGCCTGAGAGTAAGGGCCGACAGCGCCGGGCGCGGAAGTAGTAGCGATCACACGTTTCACAGGAATATCCTCCTCCTTTGATATATATTTATCATATCATTTTGTGCATATCGCGTCAAGTGCTCATATTTTTGGAAAAGCTGCGGAAACTAAGGCCGATTTTAGTGATTCAGTTGAAGTTAGAAAGGATGGCTGCCATGACCTGCATGACCGGCGCGCAGACGCGCTGCCTGCGCAACGCCCCCTCCGTGCTCTCGTTCGCCGCCGTCGGCGGGCGCTTTGAAGGCGAGGGCCCGCTGCGCGACTATTTCGACGAGCTGAGCGAAGACCACTTTTTCGGCGAAAAAACATGGGAAAAGGGCGAGAGCGCCATGCAGCGCCGCGCGCTTTTCCACGCGCTTGAAAAGGCCGCGCTGCGCGAGCGCGACCTCGACCTCATCTTTGCGGGGGATCTTCTCAACCAATGCACCGGCTCGTCGTTCGCCCTGCGCGGCAGCCGCATCCCCTTCTACGGCGTCTACGGCGCGTGCTCCACGATGGGCGAGAGCCTGTCGCTCGCCGCGATCATGGTCGACGGCGGCTACGCCGAGCGCGCCGCCGCGCTCACGTCCTCGCACTTCTGCACCGCTGAGCGGCAGTATCGTATGCCCGTGCCCTACGGCTCGCAGCGCACGCCCACCGCGCAGTGGACGGCGACGGGCAGCGGCTGCTGCATCCTCTCCCGCGAGGGCGAGGGGCCGTATCTCACGCACGTCACAGCCGGCAGGATCGTTGACAAGGGCGTGACCGACGCGAACAACATGGGCGCTGCGATGGCGCCTGCGGCCTACGATACGCTCTGCGCGCTCTTCCGCGACACGCAGACGGTGCCTGAGGACTACGACCTCATCGTGACGGGCGATCTCGGTAAGCTCGGGCATCACATCGTCGCCGATTTTTTTGCGCGCGACGGCATTTCCCTCGGCGAGCGCTTCACCGACTGCGGGCTGCTGCTCTACGATATCGATGCGCAGGACATGCACTGCGGGGGCAGCGGCTGCGGCTGCTCGGCAAGCGTTTTTTGCGGCTATCTTCTGCGCGGGATGCGCGAGGGAAGATGGCAGCGCATCATCTTCGCGCCAACGGGCGCGCTGCTCTCCCCCACCTCGACCTTTCAGGGTGAGAGCATCCCCGGCATCTGCCACGCGCTCGTACTGTCCAGCCGGAAGGAGGGATGACGGATGGACTATCTGAACGCCTTTCTCTGCGGGGGCATCCTCTGCGCCATCGGTCAGCTCCTCATCGACCGAACGCCCCTCACCCCCGCGCGCATTTTGACGGGATATGTCGTCTGCGGCGTTTTCCTCACAGCCCTTGGCATTTACGAGCCCATCGTCCGCTGGGGCGGCGCGGGCGCAACCGTGCCGCTGCTGGGCTTTGGCTATTCACTCGCCCGCGGCGTTGAAAAGGCTGTGCATGAGCAGGGCTGGCTCGGCGTGATGACCGGCGGTCTCAGTGCAACTGCCGGCGGCATCGCCGCGGCGGTCGTCTTCGCGGTGCTGATGGCGCTTCTTTTCAAGCCCGGCGACAAGCGGTAAAAATCGGGGAGAGGGCGAAAAGCCCTCTCCCTATGTCATATCATTACGATGCCCGCAGGCCGCTGCTCTCGATCTGCTCGAGCGTCATCACCTTGTCGTGCAGGATGGGCTTCCACTCCACCTTTGCAAAAAGCGAGACGATGCAGATGGGCACATACGTCAGCATGAAGACCGGGAAGGTGAAGGTGTAGAGCACCTTCTTCCACGCTGCGCAGCGAATCTTCCTCCACTCTGTCACAGTCGTGATCACACCGAGGACAAAAAGCGTCATATAAAGGCTCGCCACCGTCTGTAATACAGAGATACCCAGCGCCGCCATCGAGCCGCCGTTTGTCACGTTCGTGATCGCCGCGCCGACATTCACTGCAAGGCTCACCCCCGTCAGCACTGCTGCGGGCATGATATTCATCGTCATGTCGTAGCAGGAGAAGCTGCCGTGTGCAATGCCGGAGAAGAGCTGCACGGCATACTTGCAAAAGACCTGCAAATAGCCCTTCGACCAGCGCATCCGCTGCCGCCAGGACTGGGCAAAGCTCGTGGGCTGCTCGTCGTAGAGCACCGCGCCCGCCGCGTAGCCGACCTTGTGCCCGCGCACGACGTTGTCGATGGTAAACTCAATGTCCTCGGTCAGCAGGAAGAAGTTCCAGCCGCCGCACTCGCGCAGCACCGTGTCAGAAAAGAGAAAGCCCGTTCCGGAGACGGCGCAGCTGCTGCCAAGGCGCATCCTCGCGTTGTTGAGATACTGCGCCTCGCGCAGAAACCACAGCGCATAGCCTGCGGAGATCCAGTTGTCGCCGTAGTTTTTGGAGTTTCTGTAGCAGGTCACGATCTCGTAGCCGCTCGAGTAGACCTTCTCGATCTCAGAGATGAAGTTCGGGTCGAGCACATTGTCCGCGTCCAGCACAAGATAGGCGTCGTAATGCTTGTGGCCTGGGCGCTTGATGCGGCGCAAAAGCTCATTGAGCACATAGCCCTTGCCCACCTGCTCGGTGTTGAAACGCTCAAAAACAGTCGCGCCGTGCGCGCGGGCAACGCCTGCCGTGTCGTCCGTGCAATTGTCCGCGCCCACGAAAACGTCCACTCGGTTCATCGGGTAGCTCTGTGCACGGATGCTGTCGAGCAACTGGCCGATGACGTTTTCCTCATTGCGCGCCGCGATGAGTACGGCGATGCGGTGATACTCATTGCGGCCCGCGAATTTCTTTCGCCGCAGCAGCGCCACAGCCACATAATAAAACTGATAGGAATAGCAGATGAAAAAGAGCGCCATGATGACGGCATTGATCGTTTCTACAGTACGCATAGCATGATCTCCTCAGCAGCCGCAGCGCAAGGCGCGCGGCGTCGTTTTTCTCTTTGGAAGCTGAGTATGTTATATCATGCCTTCTTTGCGATTCTATGATGGAAATCCTTAATAAGTTTCTAAGGAATTCCTTTGATATCTTAAAGAGCCGCAGTTTTCGAATCTCTTGGCAGTGCAACGCAGAAAAGGTAAAAAAAGAAGACGCTCATCTGAGTGTCTTCTTTTCGTGTTGGCGCTACCTATCTTCCCGGGCCGTCTCCAGCCAAGTATTGTGGGCAGAAGCGAGCTTAACTTCCGTGTTCGGGATGGGAACGGGTGGACCCTCGCCCTAATCAGCACCAACTGCTATTGAAACTGCTTATATACAGTAACAAACCTTTATTCATTTGTCAAGTTCGGAAAATGGTGACCCGTACCGGATTCGAACCGATGTTAACGGCGTGAGAGGCCGCTGTCT
>ENA-UOJC01003019-UOJC01003019.1-human-gut-metagenome-genome-assembly--contig:-C104-NODE-3019-length-16825-cov-4.575492_pt1 | contig 16825 bp, 17 predicted proteins | sample MGYA00242339_ERZ723886 | MGnify/ENA metagenome assembly ERZ723886 | reverse complement strand
AGTTTATCCATCCGTTTGCAGATGGAAATGGCAGAGTCGGAAGGTTATGGCATTCTTTGATTTTACAGAAATGGAAATCCTTTTTTGCATGGCTTCCGGTGGAAACTATGATTCATGAAAATCAGGAAGCATATTATGAGGCAATCAATAAATCTAATAATGCGGGAGAATCGACGATATTTGTTGAATTTATGCTGGACATGATACATGGCGTTCTGAACGAGATTATAAATAATCAGAATGCCCATGAAAATGTCGGAATAAATGTCGGAATAAATGTCGGAATAAAACTGCAGGAAATGGAGGTAAAAGATAAAATTCTTTTATTATTAAAGAGTAATCCCAAAATGACAGCGAAGGAACTTGCGGCTTCAATGGGATTATCGCAGCGGCAGGTGGAACGAGTAATAAAAGTTTTAAAATCAGAAAACCGATTGGAGCGTGTAGGGGCGAACAAAGGCGGGACATGGAAGGTAAAATAACATTTTTTATATAAATCATACCAAGGAGGATTATCATGGAAAAAAGAAAAATGGAAAAGTTGGGCATTGAAACTTCTCTGCTGGGATTCGGTTGTATGCGTTTCCCTGTGACGAAGGACGGGAAAATTGACGAACCGGAAGCAGAAAAAATGCTGGACAAGGCGATTGCGCAGGGCGTAAATTACATTGATACTGCGTATCCCTACCACAACGGCGACAGCGAAACCTTTGTAGGAAAGGCACTGAAAAAGTATCCCAGAGATTCTTTCTATCTTGCAACCAAGCTGCCTGTATGGCTGGTGAAAACCGCAGAGGATGTGGAACGTTATTGTGAGGAACAGCTTAAGAAGCTGCAGACCGATTACATTGATTTCTACCTGCTGCACAATATCGGAAGAGACGGCTGGGAGCAATTTAAGGCTTTGGGCGGCGTGGAACGTCTGGAAGCCCTGCGGGAGCAGGGTAAGATTCGTTACATCGGATTTTCCTGCCATGACAGCTATGAAGGTTTTGCAGAGGTTTTGAATGACAGAGACTGGGATTTTTGTCAGATTCAGTTTAATTACATGGACACAGAGGAACAGGCGGGCTTAAAAGGCTACGAGCTTGCGGCGCAGAAGAATATCCCCATGATTGTAATGGAGCCTGTGAGAGGCGGTTCTTTGGCAAGCTTTGCGGAGGATATTACGGCGAAATTCCGCGCCATGGATGCAGAAGCTTCGATTGCTTCTTTTGCCCTTCGCTGGGTGGCAGGCTACCCGAACGTCAGGGTTGTGCTGAGCGGAATGTCCACCATGGAGCAGGTGGAAGATAATTTGCGGACTTTTAGCTCTTTCAAGCCTTTGTCCGAAGCGGAGAAGCAGGGAATTACGGATATTGTGACGACTCTGCGAAGCCGCGTGCAGAACGGTTGTACCGGATGCCGTTATTGTATGCCCTGTCCGTTTGGCGTGGACATTCCCGGAACCTTCCAGGCTTGGAACAGCTACCATATGTATGAGAATTACAATGTGGTAAAATGGAGTTGGGAAACCAATATCGGAGAGGCACATCAGCCGAAAAACTGTGTAAAATGCGGCAAGTGTGAGGCTGCGTGCCCCCAGAAATTACATATCCGTGAGGATTTGGAGAAAGCACAGGCGGATTTGGATAAAAAGGAAATGATTCGATAGGTTAACTCCGCCCTTTTGCAGTCATATGCTCAACGGTGATTTCATATACTTCAACGTAATCGAAATCCTTTTTGGCATGTTCCAATCCTTTTTCGGGGAAAGCGGGACTGTACTTCTCCTGCAGCAAACGTAAGCCGGTGAGTTTATCATCGGCTTTCTTTGCGGTGCCGAAGACGATGACGCTCTCGTATTTTGTAGAAAATTTTTCGGGTAAAACCTCGGTTTCCCCTACTACGGTAAAGCAGACCCTGGATTGATTGTTCATATTTGCTACCTTTAAGCCAGCGTCTTTGGCGCAGTGGAAATAAATGATACCGTCGGCATAAGCGTAGCTGAGGGGCACGCCATAGGGACAGCCATCCTCGCCTGTGGTGGAAAGAATCCCGTATTCGCCTGCGGTTAAAAGTTTTTCTGCCTCTGCATTGTCTAATTGACGGTCTTTTCTGCGCATTTCGTGAAGCATAAGTATTCCTCCGTTCTGATGAAAAATAGAAGTGTCTGTATCTTGGGTTCCTTGTACCCAGTATAGCATAATTTTGTGAAAAATAAAGGGATTACATGAGGCAGTGAAAGGATTGGAAATTTGCACAATGCAGGGTTGTCACATTTTCAGACTTGTATTACACTAATAAAAATGAAGCTATTGTTCGTGAACTTACGGAAGGAGGAAAACAAGATGGCGATAACAATTAATATTTACTATACCGGGGAAAATGGAAATGCACAAAAATTTGCGGAGGAGATGGTTGCAAGCGGAATTGTAAATGAAATTCGCGCCGAAGAAGGAAATATAAGATATGAATATTTCTTCCCGTTGGAGGATAACAAAACGGTGCTGCTTATTGACAGTTGGAAAGACCAACAGTCCATTGACGCGCATCATGCTTCGCCAATGATGGCAAAAATTATGCAGCTTAGAGAGAAATATAACCTGCATATGAAGGTGGAGCGTTACCTTTCAGATGAGACAGGGATTCCTGCCCAGGATAAAAAATTTATCAAGTGTTGAGCAGAAATTCCGATTTGCCATGAAATGAGGTTTGGACAGGACTATGAAATTTTTACTGACGGCAGTGAATGCAAAATATATTCATTCCAATCCTGCTATTTACAGTCTGCGGGCGTATGCGGGGAAGGAATTGCAGAAGCATATTGAGCTTGCGGAATATACGATTAATAATTATATGCAGGATATTCTGGCGGATATTTACAGGAGGAAGCCGGATGTTATCGCATTTTCCTGCTATATCTGGAACTGGAATCTGATACAGGCTTTGCTTCGGGAACTGCCGAAGGTGCTGCCGGATACGCACATCTGGCTGGGCGGTCCGGAGGTTACTTATGATGCGGATTTGATTTTGAAGGAGTACCCACAGATAAGCGGTATTATGGTGGGGGAAGGGGAGGCTACCTTTAAGGAGCTGCTGGAGACGTATGTACGGGAAGAAGAACGAAGCGCGGCGGAGCAGCAAAGGTCAGCAGAACAATCCTATGCAACGGAGGCAGCTTCTGACATAGCTAATTTAAACGCAGAAAGCAAATGGCAAAACATTCCAGGTTTGTGCCTTCACACAGGTTACACGCCCGCGCGGGAGCTGACAGACATCAGTACCCTGCCGTTTCTGTATCAGGATTTGGAGCCCTTTGCCAACAGAATTATTTACTATGAGACAAGCAGGGGTTGCCCGTATCGGTGCAGCTATTGTTTATCCTCCATTGACAAGATGGTAAGACTACGTGACATTAGTGTCGTAAAAAGAGAATTGCAGTTTTTCCTTGATAATAAGGTAAAGCAGGTTAAATTTGTGGACAGAACCTTCAATTGCAATCACGAGCACGCAATGGCAATCTGGCAGTATATTTATGAACATGACAACGGTGTCACAAACTTTCATTTTGAAATTTCGGCGGATATTTTGCGGGAGGATGAGATTGCGCTGTTAAAAAAATTCCGTCCGGGACTAGCACAGCTTGAAATCGGTGTACAGTCCACCAATGAAAAAACGATTGGCGCCATCAACCGTGTGATGAGTGTGGACAAACTGGAACGGATTGTTGCATCCATCCGGGAGGGGCACAATATCCATCAGCATCTTGATTTGATTGCAGGCTTGCCTTTTGAGGATTATGAAAGTTTTGGGCGTTCTTTTGACAGAGTGTATGCTATGGAGCCTGAGCAGCTACAGCTTGGATTTTTAAAGGTATTGAAGGGTTCTGAGATGCAGGAGAGGGCAAAGGAATTTGGTATCTGTTATCTGAGCCAGCCGCCATACGAGGTGCTTCGCACAAAATGGCTGTCCTACGATGAGATTCTTCGTCTGAAGCGAATAGAGGAAATGGTGGAGCTTTATTACAACAGTAGCCAGTATACACACACATTGCCGTTTCTGCTGCAAGCCTTTGAGGGTCCGTTTGCCATGTTTGAGGCGATGGCAGACTTTTATGACAGGGAGGGCTATTTTGTGAACAGCCCCGCCAGGGCATACCGTTACCATGTACTGCTGAAATTTGCGGAAGAATACGACAAAGCCAATTGCGATGTGTACAGAGAGCTTCTGACCTATGATATGTATCTGCGTGAGAATTTAAAGAGCCGTCCCGATTTTGCGGCGGATTTATCCGCGGATATGGAAAAGAGCGCTATCAGGGCATTTTATCAAAAGGAAGAGACAGAGCGCAAATACCTTCCTGCTTACACTGGCTACGATTGGAAACAGCTCAGCAAAATGACCCACTTGGAACCTTTTCATTATCCCGTGTGGGATACTGCGGCACTTACGAAAGCAGTGGGAAAAGGGGGAAAAAGTTATATCCTTTTTGACTACAAATCCCGCAATCCCCTAAATTATGAAGCGGCGACACAGCGGGTAGAAATTTACAACCCGACAGACAGGAGCAATAACAGTGATTAACACATATATCAGCATTGACCTGGAGACCACAGGCTTAAATCCAAAGCATGACAAAATCATAGAGATAGGCGCCATAAAAGTAGTGGACGGTCAGACCGTAGACACCTTTTCTGCCTTCGTGAACCCCGGCTGCAGGCTGGAAGACCGCATTGGGGAGCTGACCGGTATTACGGACGAAATGCGGAAAGGCGCGCCGGACATAGAGGAGATTTTTCCAAAGCTGGAAATATTTCTGGGGGAGCTGCCCTTTGTAGGTCACAGCATTCTGTTTGATTTTTCCTTTTTAAAAAAGGTGGCTGTAAACGGGAAACATTCTTTTGAAAAACAAGGCATTGATACCCTGAAAATTGCAAGGAAATATCTGGCGGGGCTGGAGCATAGAAATTTAGATTTCCTGTGTGAATACTATCAGATTCCCCATCATGCCCACCGGGCACTGGAGGATGCGGAGGCGACCAGCGCCCTTTATCAAAGGCTGGCAGAGCTTTTTTACAGTGAAGAAGAGGTTCTGTTCAAGCCGACGCCTCTTCATTTTGCCGTAAAAAGGGACACCCCTGCGACGAAACCGCAAAAAGAGAGGTTATATCGTCTGCTTGCTCAACATAAAATAGAATGGGACAGGGATGTGGAAAAGCTTACCCGCAGTGAGGCAAGCCGTTTTACAGATAAGATTCTTGCAAAGTACGGACGATAGCCTTTTTATTGGAGGAACGCAGTTCCCCGGCAGTCTCTATAAGAGCCTGTACACGTTCTGTTTCAAGGCGGGCGGCATAGATTTCTGCCAGTTTATAATAGGTACGGCTGACATCGGTGCGGGTACTTACGGAAAATTCCATCAGGGTTTCTGCTTCCTTCGTATAGCCGTTTTCTAACAGGATATCTGCCCATTTTTGCAGGGTTCGTACCAAAAGCGTATAGTTCTGGTCATATTCCATGAGAACGGTAATATTAGCTGTACCGTATTCCAGCTTCAAATCTGTGTTGGAGTAGCCTGTCAGGTTTACGATGGGCTGGGTGGACAGAATCTCCAGCGTTTCGATACATTCCTTTACGATGGGATTTTCTGTCAGAAGTCCGGTAGGAAACTGCTCCATGGGAACGGTAATATATTCCAGATTGTCCAGGGGTTTACGCCGGACGGAATTTGCCCTGCGTTCCCTTTCCCAGAAGGATTGCTCTTTTTGCCTTTCGGTTTTGGACTGACGTTTTATGTTTCTTGCAATAATCGAACACAGGAGGATTAAACTTGCCAAAACTATTAAATTCATATATAATATCCTTTCAGAGTTTGATTTGTTTTTAGTCTGCTGGCAGACAGATAGGAGCTATTATGTTTAATATGAACAATAAGAAAACAAAACAGCGGGTATCTGCAGTCATTATCGTATTGCTTGTACTTGCTATGGTACTTCCCACTTTATCATACTTTTTCTATTAATTCAATTAGGGTATGAGCGTTTGGTTTTAGGAGGAGTTTTATGAAAAAAGGATTTTCGGTAATCCTGTTGATGGTGTTAACCCTTGCCTTTGGTCTGACGGTTCAGGCGGAGGGTGATGAGACGATTAAGACAGGCGTATTTGCAGATGAGATTGAATTGTCCGGTAAGACGGCAGCGGAAGCAACAGCGGCGATTGAGGCGTATGTAGAGGGACTGAAGGAAGTAGAAATTACACTGCTGGCGGCTGATGACAATGAGGTGACGACTACGGCGGGCGACCTTGGCATTACATGGGCGAACCCCGAACTTGTGACAGAAGCCCTGGAACTGGGTACTCACGGCAATGTGATTGAGCGTTACAAGGCTTTAAAGGATTTGGAGTATGAAAATAAGATTTTTGACATAGCGTTTACGTTTGACATACAGGCGATAAATGATATTCTTACGGATAAATGCGCAAAGTATAACCGGGAAGCCGTTAACGTCTCCCTGAAGAGAGAGAACGGAGCATTTCAGGTTGTAGAAGGTCAGACCGGTTATATTCTGGATATTGAGACCTCTATCGATGTAATCAATAATTATCTGACACAGGAGTGGGATCATCAGGCGTGCAGTATTGCTCTGGATATTCAGGTGGATGAGCCGGAAGGAAGCGCTGAAGAGCTGGCGGCTGTATCGGATGTGTTAGGCAGCTTTACCACTTCCTACTCAACCTCAGGTTCGTCGAGAAGCGCCAATGTACAGAATGGCTGTGAGCTGATTAACGGAACCACGCTGTACCCCGGAGAAGAGTTCTCCACCTATGATGCGGTGGCGCCTTTTACGCAGGCAAACGGTTATTATATGGCTGGCTCTTACCTGAACGGTAAGGTTGTGGACAGCCTGGGAGGCGGTATCTGTCAGGTTTCAACCACTCTTTACAACGCGGTGCTGTTGGCAGAGCTTGACGTTACGGAGAGACATAATCACTCCATGATTGTTTCCTATGTTGACCCCTCTGCCGATGCGGCGATAGCGGAAAGCTCAGGAAAAGATTTCAGGTTTGTAAACAATCTGGATTATCCGATTTACATAGAAGGATATGTAAAAAATAAACAGATTACTTTCAATATTTACGGAAAAGAAACCAGAGATGCCGGACACAGCGTGCGGTATGAAAGCGAAGTGCTGGAGGTCATTAATCCTCCTGCAGACACCATTTATGCGGATGCTTCCCAGCCCATTGGCTATATTGTGACGGAAAGTGCACATATTGGCTACAAGGCGAAGCTTTGGAAGGTCGTGACAGAAAACGGTGTGGAGGTCAGCCGTACACAGGTCAACAGCAGCAGCTATAAGATGGTGCCGAGAAGCGCCACGGTGGGAACTGCAACCGACGACCCTGTCGCTTATGAGGAAATCATGGCGGCAATCGGTACGAATAGCGTGGATCATATAAAAAATGTGATTGCACTTCTGACCAATCAGAATCAAAATCAGGAGCAGGCTGCCGTTGAATAGTCGAAGGTAATAAAAGGCAAGGCATCCGGGAGAGACGGGTTATGAAGCTTGGCAAGGTATCAGAAAGCGTTTTGGAACGCTCTATATTGAGACAAATTCATACAAAGAGAGATGAAGTTTTAAGTGGCGCAGGAATAGGGGAAGACTGCGCCATTTTTGCGTTGTCTGACGCCGAGGTGCTGGTAAGCTGTGCACAAGCGGCTGCAGTCGCGGTGCAGGCGGCTGTAGTGTCTGCGGATGCTGACCGCGCATTGGGAGTTTTTTGTGTTCCCATGGCATGTCTGATTCAGAAATGCGCTAATAATCTTGCAGTCAGCGGAGCAACTCCTATAGCCGCCATGATGACCTTGCTGCTTCCTGAAACCATCGAGGAGCCTGTTATTAAGGAACTGATGAAGGAAGCGGAAAGCACCTGCCGGAAGCTTTCCATGCAGATAGCGGGAGGACAGACGCTGGTTTCTAAGGGTGTGACAGTACCCTTTGCCACGGTGACAGGCTACGGAAAGGCGGACAAAGAAAATTACCGCACGGCGAAAGCCGCGAAGCCGGGTCAGGATATTGTTATCAGCAAATGGATTGGTTTGGAAGGAACCGCTCTTTTGGCAAAGCAGAACAGGGAAAAGCTGTCCGGCAGATATCCGGCGTATCTGGTAGAGGAAGCGGCAGGCTTTGACCGTTTCCTGTCCGTCATACCGGAGGCTGCTACCGCCATGAAGTCCGGCGTGTGTGCCATGCACGACGCATCCGAAGGAGGCATTTTTGCCGCACTTTGGGAGCTCGCGGAGGGCGCAGGCGTTGGACTGACAATCGATTTGAAAAAGCTGCCCATCAGACAGGAGACCGTGGAGGTCTGCGAGTGTCTGGGAAAGAATCCCTATGAATTGCAATCCGGCGGCTGCCTTGTGATGACAAGCGGGGACGGATTGGGACTTGTGGCAGCGCTGGCGGCGGAAGGGATTCCCGCTGTGGTAGTCGGCAAAATTACTGACAGTAATGACAGAATTATTTTGAATGAGGACGAGGTTCGCTATATGGACCGTTCAAAGCAGGATGAATTATATAAATGATAAGAAAGAGGTAGGAAATCATGAGAGATGAATTATTAGCTGTGATTGAGAAAAACAGCCGTATTGATTTAAAGGAGCTGGCGGTAATCCTTGGAGTAGAGGAGATTGATGTTGTAAATGAGATGGCGGCAATGGAGGCAGAGGGCATTATCTGCGGGTATCACACCCTGATTAACTGGGAAAAAACCTCGATTGATAAGGTAAGCGCGCTGATTGAGGTTCGTGTAACTCCCCAGCGTGGCGAAGGCTTCGACAATATTGCAGAGCGCATTTACAAATATCCTGAGGTTCGCAGTGTATATCTGATGTCCGGAGGCTATGACCTGATGGTGATTCTGGAGGGAAAGACTCTGAGAGAGGTATCCTCCTTTGTATCAGATAAATTGTCCACCCTGGACAGTGTACTTAGCACAGCAACCCACTTTATCCTGAAAAAGTATAAAGACCACGGTACTGTATTCGGACAGAAAAAAGAAGACGAAAGAGAGATGATTACTCCATGAGAAACCCATTAGCAGATAAAGTAGTAGAACTGAAACCGTCGGGAATCCGTAAATTTTTTGACATTGTAAGCGAAATGAAGGATGCCATTTCCCTCGGCGTAGGCGAGCCGGATTTTGATACCCCCTGGCATATCAGGGATGAAGGTATTTATTCCCTGGAAAAAGGAAGAACCTTTTATACCTCCAATTCCGGTCTGAAAGAACTGAAAATAGAGATTTGCAATTATTTAAAAAGAAGACAGGGCATCCAGTACGATTACAGTAAAGAGGTGCTGGTAACAGTGGGCGGCTCCGAAGCCATTGATATCGGTCTGCGCGCCATGATTAATCCGGGAGATGAAGTGCTGATTCCCCAGCCCAGCTATGTATCCTATGAGCCCTGTGCGATTCTGGCAGGGGCAAAGCCCGTTATCATTAACCTGAAGGCAGAGAATGAATTTCGTCTGACTGCACAGGAATTAGAGGATGCAATTACAGAGAAAACCAAAGTGCTTATCCTGCCTTTCCCCAACAATCCCACCGGCGCCATTATGGAGCGGAAGGATTTGGAGGCAATTGCAGAGGTAATTTTAAAACATGACATCTTTGTCATGTCTGATGAAATTTACTCCGAGCTTACCTACAAGGATGAACATGTATCCATTGCCAGTCTGCCCGGAATGCAGGAGAGAACCATTTTGATTAATGGTTTTTCCAAGGCTTACGCAATGACAGGATGGCGTCTGGGTTATGCCTGCGGACCGCATGCAATTATTGAGCAGATGACCAAGATTCATCAGTTTGCAATCATGTGCGCACCTACCACCAGCCAGTATGCCGCAGTGGAAGCCTTGAAAAACGGTGATAACGATGTGGCAGAGATGCGCACTGCATACAATCAGCGCAGAAGATTCCTGATGAATGCCTTTAGAAAAATGGGACTGGAATGCTTTGAACCTTACGGTGCATTCTATGTGTTTCCCTGTATCAAGGAGTTCGGCATGACCAGTGATGAGTTTGCAACACGATTCCTTGAGGAAGAGAGGGTAGCTGCGGTTCCCGGCACGGCATTTGGCGACAGCGGAGAAGGCTATCTGCGTATTTCCTATGCCTATTCCCTTGAGGATTTGAAGGTGGCAATCGGCAGACTGGAGCATTTTGTGACCAGACTGCGCGAGGAACAGGGTCAGAACAAATAAACTGCCGGATAAGAAAAAGGATTAAGGTGTCACAAGACTTTATCGGCTCGTGCAAGCGGCGCAGGCTGACAAAGTCTTTTTCTTTGGGGGCGGCTGTGGTACAATAGACAAGAATGCGATGAGCAGCACGATTCGCAAAAGAAGTACTTTTTATAAAGTCTGCAACGGAGATTTCAGTCATAGAAGGAGATTAGCGACATGCACATCATTTTACACCAGCCGGAGATACCGGCAAACACCGGAAATATCGGAAGAACCTGTGTAGCCACAGGGACAAGCCTGCATTTGATTGAGCCTTTGGGCTTCCGCCTGAATGAAAAGGAAATTAAGCGTGCAGGAATGGATTACTGGGAGCATCTGGATGTGACCCGGTATGTGAATTTTGAGGAGTTCAGGGAACAGCACCCCGATGCAAAAATCTGGATGGCTACCACCAAAGCAAAGCACACTTATACAGAGGTGTCTTTCGGTCCCGATGATTTTATTATGTTCGGAAAGGAAAGTGCGGGTATCCCGGAGGAGATTCTGGTGAAAAATGAGGAAAACTGCATCCGTATTCCTATGCTGCCGGAGATTCGTTCCCTGAATCTGTCCAATTCCGTGGCAATTGTGCTTTACGAGGCATTAAGGCAGAACGGATTCAGCGATATGCAGATGCAGGGCGAACTGCACAGACTGCATTGGGAGGATGAGAAGTAGTCAGAGTATGGTGAACGCATATATCTTACAATTTTTTGGAATCGTAATAGCAGCGGCACCCGTGTATGTTCTGACACGTTTTCTGTCGCTTCGCAGGTTTCCGAAAAGGGGTATTGGAAGAGAAATTGCAATGGGACTGTTCTTTTTGTATGTGGTCGGACTTCTTGCGCTGGCATTGGTGCTGGGAGGAGACTACGGTACGCCGGGCTATATGCTGCAAAATGCAAAAGAACGGATGCAGACCGGAGAGCGTATCAATCTGGTTCCGTTTCGTACCATCTCCGGTTTTTTAAAGCATTCTTCTGTGAGTAATTCTTTTCTTGTGAATATTGTGGGGAATATTATTATGTTTATGCCCTGGGGATTCGGACTTGCGCTGCTTTGGAAAAAGAATCGCAAAGTATCCCGCATCATACTCTGGTCAGTATTGCTGCCGCTTTTGATTGAAACATGGCAGCTATTTATTGGTCGCTCTATGGATGTGGATGATTTGATATTGAATTTTGTGGGAAGTATTATGGGTGGACTGGTATTTTTTGTGTGGATGAAAATGACCAATAGAACGCAAATGCCCGATAGGACGAAAAAGAAACTAATAGAACGAAAGTGACTAGCATTCACGACATTTTAAGGTTTTTAGAATTTGGATATTAGGAAATAAGTATATTAACTATAGGCTGTGAGCAGTGAAGGAGAAATTTATATGAAAATAGACCTGTCTTGCTATATCGCTCCCGGTGCCATCGTGCTGGGAGATGTGACCTTAAATGAGGATGTGGGTATCTGGTATCACGCTACCGTGCGCGGAGACCGGGCGCCCATCATCGTTGGAAAAGGAAGTAATATTCAGGATAATTGTGTGGTGCATGTGGATGCGGACTATCCCGTAGAAATCGGGGAGCATGTCACAATCGGGCATGGTGCGATTATCCATGGTAGCAAAATAGGGGACAATTCCCTGATTGGCATGGGTGCAATCCTTTTGAACGGCAGCGTTATTGGAAAAAACTGCATCATAGGAGCAGGCGCATTGGTGACACAAAATACCGTAATTCCCGACAATTCTCTCGTCATCGGCAACCCCGGCAGAGTGAAACGGGAAGTAACCCCGGAAGAAATTGCTGCAAACCTTCGCAATGCGCTGTTCTATGTGCAGGAAGCGAAAGAAGCAAAAGAGGCGGCAAACGCTTCAATACAAGCTTAAACGAACCAATTCCCAGCCATGTAATATTAAGCAGGGACTATATTTCCTCCGTGTTTTGCACAATTTCCTGATAAGCAGGATAATCCTGTACAAATCGTTGTATGATTTCTGGTTTTCCCCAGTAGTGCATAGGGAAAGCCTTTTTTGTTCTTATTTTCTGTAAGAAATAGAGCATCCCCCTGTAATAATCCTTTTCCTGTCTGGGGTCCAGCGGAAGCATTGCGGCATCAATCGGGGTATCGCCCAGCATTTCCCTCAAAAGCTTGATTTCGTGGCGGTAGCTTCCTGTCATTTGTCTGTTGTACTGGTCAGTTTCGCCCTCCCATACCCAATCGTTTAAATCTCCTGCATGATAAAAATTCCCTTCCTCGCACCGGATGAAAAATGCCACACCCTCATCTGTGGAAAGCAGCGTATGTAGCCGCCCGCCACCGTAAGGAAGTTTGTAACACTGATGAAAGGTGACAGTGAGAATCTCAATGCCATCAGGATAGTTTTTTCTTGGAATGTCCTTGGACAGTACAGCCGTCACCTGCTTCATGCCAAGCTCTGCCAATTTCTCAAAAATGACAGGATTGTAATGGTCGGGGTGCCTGTGGCTTGCAAAAACAAGGATAGGCTTGTCAGGATGTAAGGCGGGCAGTGCACCCATGTAATAGTCAAATAAATAGTAGCATTCTTTTGTCTCTACTAAAAAACCGCTGTGTTGAATATAACTAATTTTCATGGTAAATTCCTCGTTTTTTGAATTTATATTTCATTCTAACATTTATCCAAAGAAATTGCCATAAATGATTCGGCTGAGATACCGCTGCATTTTACATTATACCATTACAATGCGCCTGCGCAGTGCATATTTTTCGCGCAAAAGGAAAAAGTAAATTCAGTGAAAAAGATTAAGCGCGCAGTCTGCGCAGAAACGAGGTAATATGTCACGGGAGAAGAAAGAAACAAAGGAAACACGCCCCTTTGGAATGCGCGATAAATTAGGTTATATGTTCGGCGATTTTGGAAACGATTTCAGCTTTATCTTTGCGGGCAGTTATCTTATGGTGTTTTATACCAAGGTGCTTGGTCTGCCGGGAGCCGCGATAGGGGTTCTTTTTCTGCTGACGAGAGTGGTGGACGCCTTTACGGACGTGACCATGGGACGGATTGTCGATAATAAGAAGCCTTCGGCAGATGGACGTTTCCGCCCGTGGATACGCCGGATGTGCGTGCCTGTGGCGGTGGCAAGCACCCTTATGTATCTTTATTTTATAAGGGATTGGAGCTTTGTGCCCAAAATGATTTATGTGGTCGTCACTTATCTTTTGTGGAGCAGCTTTTGTTATACGGCGATTAATATTCCCTACGGCTCCATGGCGTCTGCTATCAGCGCGGAGCCGGGAGAACGGGCGTCTCTGTCCACCTACCGAAGTGTGGGCGCCAGTCTTGCCGGTCTTGTAATCGGTGTGGCGGTGCCGCTTATGGTATACAATACGGACGCTCAGGGCAATCAGGTAGTCAATCCTGTCAGGTTTACGCTGACAGCAGTAATTTTCGGCGTATTTTCCATTATATGTTATCTGCTTTGTTATTTTCTCTGTACCGAAAGGGTACATTTTGAGAAAAAGGAACAGAAATCCGAGCATATCGGGGCAGTTCTGTCAAGTCTTGGGAGAAACCGTCCGCTTTTATCTATGGTATTTGCTGCCCTGCTGCTGCTTTTGGCAAGTCTGCTGGCACAAACCATGAATAATTATCTGTTTCTGGATTATTTCCGCAATACGAAAGCTATGGTTGCCCTGAATCTGATTAGTGTGGGCGGCGTCCTGCTGGCGGCGCCTTTTGTGACGAAGCTTTCCGCTGTTTTTGGCAAGAAGGAAACAGGCGCTGTGGGAATGCTTGCTGCGGGCGGTATTTATCTGCTGCTTTTTGTGCTGCGTCTCAAAAGTATTCCCATATTTCTGGTGCTATTGTTCTTTGCCACGCTGGGTTCAGGGTTGTTCAACATGGTAACGTGGGCTTATATCACGGATATCATTGACTACCAGGAGGTGACTACGGGCAAGAGGGAGGATGGAACCGTTTATGCCGTGTATTCCTTTGCCAGAAAGGTGGGACAGGCGTTGGCGGGAGGACTTGGCGGATTTGTACTTACTGCCATCGGATATGTGTCGGAAGCGCCTGCCCAGACCGCGGAGGTGTCCCAGCGAATCTATACCGTATCCACTCTTGCGCCGGGAATCTGCTACCTTGCAGTATTTTTTATCATGCAGTTCTGGTATCCCCTCTCCCGCAGTGAGGTGGAGAAAAACACTGCGATTCTGCGGGAGAGAAGAGCGCAGGAGGATTGCCTATGAAATTTGACAAAACGGCTCCTTTCGGAGGACTAGAAATATACAGCGCCGTCAGCAACGGTAAAGCCACATTGGAATACAAAGTATATTTACAGGAAGGGGAATTGACGGAGTACCAGGAAAAAACAAGCCATATTTCAATTGTCAGTCCGCGGGGCGGGTATCTGGATATCCGTATGTGGGACAGAGACGGAGCGCTTGTATTCTGCTGCAATCATCCGTTGAGTGCGGAGGAGCCTGCAAAGGCACTGCTTCTGCATCCGCACCTGTGGCAGGGAACGGAGGACTCCTGTCTGTATCGGGTCAGAGTATCCCTGATGGAGAGGGAGGACGCCTGTGTGGATGTGTTGGAGGAGAGTGTTGCTCTTCGCACCTTTCAGGAGATACCCGGTAAAGGTTGGTTTCTGAATGATAAGTCGTTTCAGATAAGAGCGGTGTCCTATGAGCTTTCGGAGAACCGGGAGCGTATCCGGCAGGATTTGGAACTGGTGCGAAGGATGGGGGCAAATACCATATGCCCCATAGGCGGAAGTCTGGACAGGGAGTTCTGCCGTCTGTGCGATGAAGCCGGGTTGTTATTGTGGCGGCGGGACGGAGCCGGGGATGAGGGCATGGGTGCAGAAAAACAGACCCAATCTTCCGATATTCCCCATTTTTACGGGACAGCGGACAGTCTGCTTACATTGGGGGAGCGTCGCTTTTCAGACCGATATTATTTTTACAAGGCATGTTGGAGCAGGGAGCCTTTTGTCTATATCAGCATGGCAAGTCTTTCCTTCCAGAAAAACGGCAACGCACAGGTGACAGTCTACAGTAATCAGAAAAAGGTAGCTCTGTACTTAGAGGGAGTTTTGTTTGAATTTGGGATGGACGGTCCTGATTTTCTGTTCCAGGAGATTCCCGTAAAACGCCTTCCCCTCCTGTTGACCGCGGAGGCGGGAGCCTGCAGCATGTCCGTGACGGCGTACCCGTTCACAAAATTTTCATAAATTAAACACTTTTCCATGACATTTTACGCATACAATGAGGTATCAAAAGATGAACAGGCTTAAATGCCGCCATCAATATTGTATGGGAGGAATATCATGATTGAAGTAACGAATCTTACGAAGAAATACGGTGATCATGTGGCAGTGGATCACCTTTCTTTTCGTGTGGAGAAAGGACAGATTTACGGTTTCCTGGGACCCAACGGAGCCGGGAAATCCACTACCATGAATATTATAACCGGATATCTGGCTGCCACAGACGGCACGGTTACTATTGACGGAAAGGATATTCAGAAGCAGCCGGAGGAGGCAAAGAAATCCATCGGCTATCTGCCGGAGCTGCCGCCCCTTTATATGGATATGACCGTGGGCGAGTATCTGAAATTTGTGGCAGAACTGAAAAAAGTTCCCAAGGCAGAGCAGAAAAAGCAGATTGCAGAAGTTATGGAAATGACCCGTATCACGGATATGAAGGAGCGTCTGATTAAAAACCTGTCAAAGGGCTATCGTCAGAGAGTCGGTCTGGCACAGGCAATTCTCGGTTATCCCGCTGTGATTATTTTAGATGAGCCTACCGTTGGACTTGACCCCAAGCAGATTATTGAAATTCGTGATTTGATTCGGGAGCTGGGCAAAAACCATACGGTGATTTTAAGCTCTCATATTCTGTCAGAGGTGAGCGCTGTATGCGACCACATTATGATTATTGCACACGGGAAACTGGTGGCAAGCGATTCCCCGGAGGGACTGCAGAAGCTGATGAGCGGCGCCATGGAGCTGGAGCTTACCGTGAAGGGAAGCTATGAAGCGGTGGAAGAGACTTTACATAAGCTTTCCGGCGTGGAAAACGTTGAACGAAAAGGCACCGGGCAGGATGACTGTGTACAGGTAAAGGTGACTTCCAGGGATAATGCGGATATCCGGGAGGAAGTATTTTATGCGCTGGCAGATGCCAGACTTGCCATTATGTCCATGCAGCATACGGAGAAATCTCTGGAGGATATCTTCCTTGAGCTGACGGAGGATGTGAAGCCCGCCGAAACACAAAAGCGTAAATTGTTTAAAGGAAAGGCTGCAAAGAAGAATGCCGACGCCGCAGAGGAAAGCGCTGACATGGAGGAAAGCACCGACGTGGACGAAAGCATTGACGCGGAGAAGAGCACTGCCGCAGCATCTGACGAAGAGGCAGCAGCTTCCGGGGAACAAACAGAAAACTTGACAGAGGAGGGCGACAAATAAATGTTTGCGATATATAAAAGAGAATTAAAATCATACTTCCGTTCTTTTATCGGATTTTTATTTATTGCAGTCACCCTGTTTTTCCTGGGACTGTATTTC
>ENA-UOJC01003005-UOJC01003005.1-human-gut-metagenome-genome-assembly--contig:-C104-NODE-3005-length-16898-cov-29.999228_pt1 | contig 16898 bp, 16 predicted proteins | sample MGYA00242339_ERZ723886 | MGnify/ENA metagenome assembly ERZ723886 | reverse complement strand
TACAAAGCAGGTGGCAGAGATGTCCTCACGGTGGAAGAACAAAGAAAAGTCGAAACAATCGAAGTCGAAGGAAAGAACATCAGCAGCTTAAGAGGCATTGAGGCGTTCCCCAACCTGACCGAATTGAAGTGCGGAAACAATTCTATCCAGAAATTAGACCTGAGACAGAATCCAAAGCTGAAAACGTTGAAATGCAATAAGAATCAACTGACCCAGCTGGACCTGAGCAAGAACCCGGATATCGACTATCTGAATTGTTCCGAGAACCAATTGAAACAACTGGATGTATCGCATCTGAAAGATTTGGCGATGCTCAATTGCTCGCACAACGATCTGGAGCAACTGGATGTCAGAAATAGTAAATTTCTGGAAACACTTTACTGTTCCTGGAATCGGTTGACAGAGCTGGACGCAGATGTGACCCATAAGTCCCGTCTGGTAAGTGTAGAATGCCAAAACAACCAGCTGACATCGCTGATTCTGGGCCAAAATAAACTGCTGAAGAAACTGAATTGTGCCCATAACCAGTTGACCCAGCTAAACCTGAACAACATGAGTGCCTTAAAGGAACTGAACTGCGCCAACAACCAGCTGACCGTGTTGGATGTCAGCGATAGTCCAGAATTGACTACATTGTGGCTTAAGAATAACCATCTCACCAGCCTGAATTTGGACAACAACCCGAATCTCAATTTCAGTATTACGGATATTTACAGTTCCGATTTTAATAATGTTTACACCGTTACCCTGAACCCTGACCGTACGTTTGACCTGCGAAATCTGCCCGAGGGCTTTGATATAAACCGGGTTACAGAATGGGTCAATGGCACAGTCAAAGGGAACATTCTGACGGTCAATGAAGGCACAAACGTAGTGTACTATGGTTACCGGTGCATAACTGGTATGATGGATGCAAGTTTCACACTGGATGTGACTGGCACCGGCGGCACCGTTCCCCCGGTAACGCCTCCCTCCGGCGGCGATAACCCGGGCGGCGGCTCTACCCCGGGCGGTTCTACTCCGGGCGGCGGCTCTACCGGCGGCGGTGACGGCGGCGGTGCGATCGTCATCGTGGCGGCGGCTGGCGCAGCGGTGGCTGGCGTTGTGGGCTACGGCGTGTACAATTATGTTTCCGGCCAGAAGCTGCAAGCCCTGCTGCCGGAAGGCGTGGCTGCACCCGAGAACCGCGCCCAGACCGCGCTGCTGCTGTGGAACACCGCAGGCCGTCCCGAGCCTGCCGAGGCCCCGGCCTTTGCAGACGTGGCAGACCCGGATACCGCTAAGGCAGCCCAGTGGTGCGTGGAGCAGGGGCTGATGAAGCGCCGCCTGAACGGCAAATTTGCCCCGGGCAGCAGCATCCCGGCCTATCAGGTGCTGAACGCCTACCGCAAGCTGGCAGGAGGCTGACAACCGAAGGATCATTCTGCCCCCTGCCGGGCAATGACCACTTTTTGAAAAAGGGTACCCTTTTTTCGGGGGAAGCTGACGCTTCTCCCGAATGGGGCCCTGAAAAAATAAATTTTACCACAGAAAGGAGCACCCCATGAAACAACGATTCTCAACCCGAACGCGCCTTGTCAGTGCCCTTTTGACGCTGGCTATGGTATTCACCTTTTTGCCCATCAGCGCCTTTGCGGAGGAGGAGCTGACGGATAATTATGGCATCATCCCACTGGTCGAATATGTCATCCCGGACAAAGCGTTCCGGAAATATCTCAAAAAGTTTGACACAAACGGCGATGAAATTCTTGCACCGGCAGAACGCTATGCTGTCAAGGAGATCAATGTCGCTAGCGAGTACATCAGTAACCTGTTTGGCATTCAGTTCTTTCCCAACCTGAAGAAGCTGGTTTGTTACAGCAACCAGCTGACAGAACTGGACGTGAGCAAGAATACGGTATTGGAGTATCTGGATTGCGCCAACAACCAGCTGACCGGTCTGGATGTGCGCCAGAATGCAGCATTGCAGAGTCTGGATTGCTCCAAAAACCAGCTGACCAGTCTGGATGTGCGCCAGAATACCAAATTGGATGTGCTGTGGTGCTACCAAAACCAGCTGACGGAATTAGATGTGCGCCAGAACGCAGCATTGGAGTATCTGTATTGCTACGAAAACCCGCTGACGGAACTGGATGTGCGCCAGAACGCAAAATTGGTGAATCTGTATTGCAACCAAAACCAGCTAACGGAACTGGATGTGAGCCAGAACGCAAAATTGGTGGATCTGTATTGCAACGACAACCAGCTGACGGAACTGAATCTGAGCCGGAATAACAAGGTATTCCGGCTTAATGCCAATAATAACTACCTGACCAGCCTGAATGTGAATAACACGAGTATCAATATCGACAATAGCAGTTCGAAATTTTTTGCAAAGAACAATACCTATCCCATTACGGTGGGCAGCGACCGCACTTTTGACCTGAGCACCCTCCCCGGTACATTTGACGTGACCAAGGCCACCAGATGGAACGGCGGCACCGTGCGCGGCAACACTCTGACGGTGAACGCGGGCGTGACCAAAGTGACCTACCTCTACGATTGCGGCAAGCGCTCCAGTTATACCTTTACCCTGAACGTGACGGTCGTCCCGGACGGCACGGTAACGCCTCCGGAACCCCCGGTAACGCCTCCGGAACCCCCGGTAACGCCTCCCACCGGCGGTGACGGCGGCGGTGCGGTCGTCATCGTGGCGGCGGCTGGCGCAGCGGTGGCTGGCGTTATAGGCTACGGCGTGTACAACTATGTTTCCGGCCAGAAGCTGCAAGCCCTGCTGCCGGAAGGCGTGGCTGCACCCGAGAACCGCGCCCAGACCGCGCTGCTGCTGTGGAACACCGCAGGCCGTCCCGAGCCTGCCGAGGCCCCGGCCTTTGCAGACGTGGCAGACCCGGATACCGCTAAGGCAGCCCAGTGGTGCGTGGAGCAGGGGCTGATGAAGCGCCGCCTGAACGGCAAATTTGCCCCGGGCAGCAGCATCCCGGCCTATCAGGTGCTGAACGCCTACCGCAAGCTGGCTGGATAAAACCTCTCAGTCTCGCTTCGCCCGGCAGCTCCCCTGACCGGGGAGCCAAGAACGCAGGCGTGTTCCGGCAAATGACATCAAAACGCAGCCGATGCCCTGACTTTCCCATCAGGGGAGGGAGCGCGGCATAAAAAATAAGCATCCGCAGCGCACTGCGCCTGAGCTGAAGCAGCCCGGCCATGCGTTGCGGATGCTTTTGTTGTGCGGCGGGGCACGCCGCCAAAAACAAAAAATCCGAACCCTTCTCTTTCGAGAAAAGGTTTGGGTCTTCCTTGTCTGGTGCGAGTAGTGATACAGAACTTTTTAAAAACAATCGTAGTATAATTTGTTTTTGAGGTTATCGGGTAGCAACTTGCTTGTATCACATCCCGATGGGCAGCTGTATTGAAAAAACAGCTACCCAAGACAAAAAGAAACGCCGTATCGTGTTAAACGATACGGCGTTTTATGGACCTAGAGGGATTCGAACCCTTGACCTCTCGGATGCGAACCGAACGCTCTCCCAACAGTCTCGCTTTTGTGCACACCTTATGCGCTGTGAGAAAAGGAAAATCAACGTGTATTCGTTCATATAAAAGGTGCAGCCATGCTGGCGGCCTTTCTTGGTCGCAAGTATGGTCTCCAAGCCGTTGATTTTCAAGATGAAGCGGTTTGGGGCGTAATATGGTTGGCGGACAAGTGAGCTACAGGCCCTTGAGATGTAACTCATCTGGGGTTCAGATGTATCGCATCCCGATTCAAAAGAAAACACGATGTACCGTAAAAGCGCAACTTCTACTCTTGATGAATGGAAGATGCGCTTTTTTAATCCGCAACATATTTCAAAAGGAGGATGCCTATGGATAAAGACTTTATGCTGCACTATTTTAACAAAGCCGTACAATCCGAATGGGAGGAACTGTTGAAAACACCGCGCTACCAACAGACAGCAAGTAAGCGTGATGCAATCGAACGAGAATTCTTTCGGATGCTGAACGATGAGCAGAAACGCAAGTACCTTGATTTGGAATCCGCAGTCATATTGGCAGAATGTGACATTGCAGAAGCCCTGTATATGAAAGGTGCCGCAGACCGTGAGTTGATGATCCGTTAATATCATGGGTTACGACTACTTCTATGGTCAGTCGGGCGAATTGTTCTCCTACTTCCGCATCCCGAAAGCACTGTTCCAAGACCACCGTTTCCGGCAGCTCTCCACCGATGCCCGGACGCTGTACGGCATCCTGCTGGACCGCATGAGCCTGTCCGCAAAGAACGGCTGGCTGGACGAGCAGGGGCGGGTGTATATCATTTACACCGTCCGGGAAGTGCAGGAATCCCTTTGCTGCGCCGAACACAAGGCGGTCAAGCTATTCCGGGAACTGGAGGACATCGACCTCATCGAGCGCAAACGCCGTGGTCTGGGCAGACCCAGCCTGATCTACGTCAAGGACTTTTCCTCTGGCTTGCCAAAAGCGCAAGTAAAGAATTGCCCAAACAGCAATTCTGGTGCTGCCGAAAGCGCAACTCTGGAGCAGCCAAAACCGCAAGCAAATAAGACTGATAAGAATAAAACAGAGTGGAACGATCCTGACCCTATCTATTCCGGGGGCATCCGGGAGCAGCTTGAGGATTATTTTTATCAGTCTTTGGAGGTGGACCTCCTGCTCCGGCTCTGCCCGGACGATGAGGACACCATCTACCAGATCGTAGACTTGCTTGTGGATACCTGTTCCACCAAACGCAAGATGTTGCGGATCGCCGGAGATGACAAGCCCAACGAGGTGGTACGCAGTCGGCTGAAAAAGCTGAACGCCGACCACATCCGTTTTGTGCTGGGCTGTCTGGCAGAAAACACCGCCCCGGTGCGGAACATGAAGCAGTATCTGCTGGCGATGCTCTACAATGCGCCCACCACCATGAACCTCTACTATCAGAACAAGACGAACCACGACTTTGCGCGCGGTTCACCGAAAGCGGGGTGATGTTATCGCAAAGAAAGCTACGATTATCGCAGTCACCAATCAAAAAGGCGGTGTGGGGAAAAGCACCACCTGTGAAAATCTGGGTGTTGGACTTGCAGCTGAGGGCAAGAAAGTCCTGTTGGTGGATACCGACCCGCAGGGGTCTCTGACCATCAGCATGGGCTGGCAGCAGCCCGATGAACTGCCCACCACCCTCTCCACCCTGATGCAGAAAGCTATGAACGACCAGCCCATTCAGCCCGGTGAGGGCATCCTGCACCATGCAGAGGGAGTTGACCTGATTCCGGCAAACATCGAACTGGCAGGGCTGGAAGTTGCCCTTGTGAACAGCATGAACCGGGAAAAGATGCTGAAACAGGTGTTGGACAGAGCCAAACGGGAGTACGATTTTATTCTGCTGGACTGTATGCCCTCGCTGGGGATGCTGACTATTAACGCACTGGCGGTGGCAGACGCTGCCCTGATTCCCGTGCAGGCGCAGTACCTTTCCGCAAAAGGTCTGGAACAGCTTTTGCAGACCGTGCAGAAGGTACGGCGGCAGATCAACCCAAAGCTGAAAATCGAGGGTATCCTGCTCACCATGACCGACAGCCGCACCAACTACGGAAAGCAGATCAGCAATCTGATCCGGCAGGCATACGGAAAGCACCTGAAGGTGTTTGAGCAGACCATTCCACGCTCCGTCCGAGCGGCTGAAACCAGTGCGGCAGGCAAAAGCATCTTTGCCTATGACCCCAAGGGCAAGGTGGCAGAAGCCTACAAATCTCTTGCAAAGGAGGTGCTGGCGGATGCCGATCGACAGCGGAAACTTAGCTCTGAAAGGGCTAGATGACCTGTTTTCTACCGAAGAAAACCGACAGGAGGAACAACGGGAGCAGGTACAGCAGATTCCCATTGATGCGCTGCACCCCTTCACCAACCACCCTTTCAAGGTGCTGGACGATGAAGCCATGACCCGGACAGTGGAAAGTATCGCACAGTACGGTGTGCTGGCTCCGCTGATTGCCCGCCCTCGCCCGGATGGCGACGGCTACGAGATCATCTCCGGGCACCGCCGACAGTATGCGGCTAAACTTGCCGGGCTGGATGCCCTGCCAGTCATTGTGCGGGATATGGACGATGATGCCGCCACCATTTTGATGGTCGATTCCAATTTGCAGCGGGAACACATCTCACCCAGCGAAAGAGCATTTGCGTACAAAATGAAGCTGGATGCTCTAAAAAACCAAGGTGCTAGGTCAGATTTAACTTCGCCGCAAAATGCGGCGAAGTTTCGCAGCGATGATGCAGTTGCAAAAAGCCAAGGTATCAGCGGAGATACCGTGCAACGCTATGTCCGGCTGACGAACCTTATACCTGAACTGCTCAATATGGTGGATGAGAAAAAAGTATCATTTAATCCTGCGGTAGAATTGTCTTATCTCTCTGCTGAACAACAGCAGGAGATGATAAAGGCAATGGACGATACCCAAAACGCGCCTTCCGTTTCACAGGCAAAGCGTATCAAAAAGCTGGCACAGACGGGAAAATTCACCTCTGATGCCGTTGTCGCCATTATGGGGGAGGAAAAGAAAAGCGAGTTGGATACTGTGACCATCAAAAATGAAACCCTGCGCAAATATTTTCCTCGCAGTTATACGCCCCGGCAGATGGAAGAAAAAATCATTCAGCTTCTGGATGCGTGGCAGAAAAAGCAGCAGCGCAAAAATGAACGCTGATTATGCCTTGAATCGTAAGACCCGATTGGGTCTTTTTATTTTGCAAAAATTCAGGAGGTAAAGCCTATGGACAACACGATTCCTTTCAATCCCACTTCTTGTACTGTCCGCACGGAACAGATCACCGTTGATGTGAGCATCCTGTCCGTGCTGAACCATGCGGCATCCCCCGGCAGACACAAGCCGGATGCCAATATTTATCTCGCCGCTATCGCCCCGGACATGGAACTGACCATCATCATGGAGGAAGATGCGCCCCACATTCTGCCCTGCTTTGATGAAGAAGATGCCACCATCACTATCAAGGGCGCGCCGCTGTTCATCAGCTACAACCCGGCACAGGTGCTGACGCTGGCGGGCAAGCACTATCTGACGGGTGCGGTCATTTTCTACCGCACAGACAGCAGCGGCCGCATCGTTTCGCTGACAGTGGAGGACATTTACCGTTTCCAGAGTTATCTGGAAATGCAGAGCGTCACGCTGGTGGCAGACGGTCAGGAACTGACCTGTATCTGCATCGACTGAGGTGCGCCATGCTGAATTTTTTCATCGGTTTCGCATTTTTTGAGTTCGGCGCACTCTGCGGCTTCTTCGTGGCTGCGCTGATGCAGACGGCAAGGGACGGTGATGAACGTGCAGGAAGAAGTCGAACAGAAAACATTCAACATTGTGGTATCCACCACAAAGCTGACCGCCCGGACGATTCTGAACGCTGGCCGAACAGCACTTCGGGAGTATCAGTCAAAATTACTGGCTGATAAGTCGAGCGGCAAGCAGAGCGTCCGAATGCTCCTGCGGCAAAATCGGGGTGTGTCCAGCGTAGAAATCAGCAAAACAGGCATCCGTGATTTTGAGCGGTACGCCAAAAAGTACGGCATCGACTACGCTATCCAGAAAGACACCTCCGAAGTGCCGCCCCGGTATCTGGTCTTTTTCAAAGCCCCGGACGCAGAAGCCTTTCACTCGGCGTTCAAAGAGTATTCGGCATCTTTGCTGAATAAGGAAAAACGCCCCTCGGTGCTGGCACGCTTGCAGGAACTGGTGCAGGCGGCGGCAGAACTACCCGGCAAAGTCCGGCACAAGGAACAGGAGCGCGGACTGTGACCACGAAAAAGCTGACGAAGCAGCTTGCCCTGTATCTGCCCTATATTTTGCTGGGGCTTGTGGCAACGAACTTCGGTGAAGCATGGAGGCTTGCGGAGGGCAAGGAACTGGGCGATAAGATCATGTCCATGATGGGCACTATTCCGGTGGCGTTTGCAAACCCTCTGCCCAGTCTGCATCCACTGGATTTACTGGTGGGCTTGTGCTGCGGCGCAGGGCTACGGCTGGCGGTCTATTTGCGTGGCAAAAATGCAAAAAAGTACCGCCACGGCATGGAGTACGGCTCTGCCCGGTGGGGTACGCCCAAAGACATTGAGCCGTTCATGGCACCCAAGTTTGCCGATAACATCATCCTGACCAAAACGGAACGGCTGATGATGTCCAACCGCCCGCCTGACCCCAAGAACGCCCGGAACAAAAACGTGCTGGTGGTGGGTGGCTCCGGCAGCGGCAAGACCCGGTTTTGGCTCAAGCCCAACCTTTTACAATGTCACAGTTCCTATGTAGTCACTGACCCGAAAGGAACTATCGTGCTTGAATGTGGCAACGCGATGTTGAAGAACGGTTACAAGGTCAGGATTCTGAACACCATCAACTTCAAAAAGTCGATGCACTACAACCCCTTCGCCTATGTCCACAGCGAAAAGGACATTCTGAAACTGGTCACGACCCTGATGACCAACACGAAGGGTGAAGGCAGCGGTGGCGATCCATTTTGGGAGAAAAGCGAACGTCTTTTGCTCACCGCCCTGATCGCCTATCTGCACTATGAAGCCCCGGTGGAGGAACAAAATTTCGCCACCCTGCTGGAAATGCTGAACACCATGCAGGTGCTGGAGGACGACGAGGAATACCAAAACCCGGTGGATCTGCTGTTTGAAGAACTGGCAAAAAAGAAGCCCAACAGCTTTGCCGGGCGGCAGTACAAGCTTTACAAGCTGGCCGCAGGTAAGACCGCAAAATCCATCCTCATTTCCTGCGGTGCTAGATTAGCCCCCTTCGACATCCAAGAACTGCGTGACCTCACCATGTACGATGAACTGCAACTGGACACGCTGGGAGATAAGAAAACGGCGCTGTTCCTCATCATGTCGGATACAGATTCCACCTTCAACTTCCTCATCAGTATGGTGTACACCCAGCTTTTCAACCTGCTTTGCGACAAGGCAGACGATGTGTACGGCGGCAAGCTGCCCATCCATGTGCGTTGCCTCATCGACGAGTGCGCCAACATCGGGCAGATTCCCAATCTGGAAAAGTTGGTAGCCACCATCCGCAGCCGTGAGATCTCTGCCTGCCTTGTTTTGCAGGCGAGAAGCCAGTTGAAAGCCATCTACAAGGACAATGCGGACACCATCGTGGGCAACATGGACAGCCAGATATTTCTGGGCGGCTCCGAACCCACCACCTTGAAAGACCTGTCAGAGATGCTAGGTAAAGAAACCATCGACGCCTTCAACACCTCGGACACCCGTGGCAACAGCCCCAGTTATGGCACTACGTTCCAAAAGATGGGGCACGAATTATTGAGCCGGGACGAACTGGCGGTGCTGGACGGCGGCAAGTGCATTTTGCAGTTGCGTGGCGTGCGCCCCTTTCTTTCTGACAAGTACGACCTGACCCAGCACCCCAATTACAAGCTGACCTCCGACTACGACCCAAAAAACACCTTCGATATTGAAAAATATCTGAACCGAAAAGAAAAAATCAATCCCAATGATGAATTTGTTGTGATTGATGCTGATTCGCTTCCGTCTGCCTGACCCGGTAGGCGGTTTTATTTTATCCTGACCAGAGAGGTACACCAGCAAATCCACTTCTGCCGCAGTTCGTGGCTCAAAAATGTACGATTTCAGGTGTGTACGGACGGTCTACAACTTTCATTTATAAAGGAGAAACGACTATGGAATTCTTTAACTCTGCTATCGAAGTTCTTCAGACTCTGGTTGTCGCTCTGGGTGCCGGTCTCGGCGTTTGGGGTGCCATCAACCTGCTGGAAGGTTATGGTAACGACAACCCCGGCTCCAAGTCTCAGGGCATGAAGCAGCTCATGGCTGGCGGAGGCGTTGCTCTGGTGGGCATCACCCTGATTCCTCTGCTGTCTGGTCTGTTCGGCTAAGAGCCGCAGGCGGGTTTATCCCGCCTGTACATATGCAATCGCTCCATCTCTGCTGTGGATAACAGCCCTTTATAATAAGGAGCAAATTGCGGTACGAATTTCCACCCATCAATGAAAGGCGGTGTCTTATGCAGTTTTTGACCCACATTATTTTTCTCCTGAACCTTCTCAAGACCCTTATCAACCACTTCAGCTAAGGACGGTGACTGCTGAATGGAAACCGTTCTCAAAGCCATAGCCGACTGGATAAAAGGTATCCTGACGGCTGGTATCATGTCCAATCTCAGCGGATTGTTCGACGATGTGAACACGCAGGTCGGCAATATCGCCCAGCAGGTCGGCACAAAGCCATCAGCCTTTGAACCGCGTGTTTTCGCTATGATCGAAGCCCTTTCCCGGAATGTTGTGCTGCCTATCGCGGGCATCATCCTCACATTTATTGCCTGCTATGAACTGATCGAGATGATAACCCAGCACAACAACATGGCGCAGTTCGAGCCAGCTCTCATCATGCGATGGATCTTCAAAACAGCAGTGTCTGTGTGGCTTATCAGCAATACCTTCGATATTGTCATGGCCGTTTTCGACCTGACGCAGAAAGTTGTGTCCGATTCCAGCGGCATTATTGCAGGAAACACCAGAGTGAACGACATTGGTCTTTCTATGTTGGAAGCCAGCCTGATGCAAATGGATGTTGGCCCTCTGTTCGGTCTGTTCCTGCAATCGTTCTTCATCGGAATCACCATGAGAATACTGTCAATCGTGATTTTCGTCATTGTGTACGGACGCATGATCGAGATTTACTGCATGGTGAGCCTTGCACCGATTCCCATGGCAACATGGGGCAACCATGAACAAAGCCACATGGGGCAAAACTACCTGAAATGCCTGTTTGCGTTGGGATTTCAAGGCTTTCTCATCCTCATCTGCGTGGCAATTTACGCTGTGCTGATACAGTCGGTAGCGATTTCTGGTGATGCTATCAACTCGATCTGGGGCATTGTGGGCTACACCGTTCTGCTCTGTTTCAGCCTGTTCAAGACCAGCTCAGTCACAAAAAGTGTACTGGGTGCGCATTAAAGGAGGTGTTCTATGGCTGCGTATATCTCTGTTCCGCGTGACCTTACGAAAGTCAAATCGAAGGTTGCATTTAATCTGACAAAGCGACAGTTGCTTTGTTTCGGTACGGCGGCACTGATTGGAGTGCCGCTTTTCTTTTTGCTCCGGGATTCCGGCGGCAACTCTGCTGCCACCCTTGGCATGATGGCAGTCATGCTGCCTGCGTTTTTTCTCGGTATGTACGAGAAAAACGGTCAGCCGCTGGAAAAATTGCTGTCGTATTATATTCAGGCACGATTCCTGCGCCCGAAGATTCGACCTTATAAGACCAACAACTACTATGCACTGCTTATGAAAGGGGGGTCAGCCCATGCCGTTTTGGAAAAAGACCAGTAAGGGCGGCAAGAAAAAGCCGCCGAAGCCCACTGTTCCCCGGACAGCACAGCAGTCCATCCCGATGCAGCGGATGTTCGAGGATGGAACCTGCCGGGTGAAGCCGAACTACTACACCCGGACGATTGCCTACCAAGACATCAATTACCAGCTTGCCCAGCAGGAGGACAAGACTGCGATTTTCGAGGAATGGTGTAGTTTTCTGAACTTCTTCGATTCCAGCATCAAGTTTGAACTGTCCTTTGTGAACATGGCAACGGATAGCAGCGAGTTTGAAAAGAGCATCCGTATTCCGTTCCAGAAAGATGGTTTCGATGATGTTCGTGCCGAGTATTCGCAGATGCTGCGCCAGCAGCTTGCCAAAGGCAATAATGGTCTGACAAAGACCAAATTCATCACTTTTGGCGTAGAGGGCGAAAGTATGCGTCAGGTGAAAACCCGGCTCGACCATGTTCAGAATGATTTGCTTAACAATTTTCATCGGCTGGGTGTGCAAGCCAAGCCCCTGAACGGTACTGAGCGGTTGAAACTCATGCACGATATGTTCAATATGGATGGAGCATCGAAATTTCACTTTGACTGGAAAGACCTCGTAAAAAGCGGGCTTTCGGTCAAAGATGCCATTGCGCCGACTGCCTTTGCGTTCAAGAACAGCCGCACTTTTCAGATGGGCGGAATCTACTGCTCTGCCAGCTTTTTGAGCATTACGGCATCCGACATCAGTGACCAGCTTTTGAAAGATTTTCTGGATATGGATTCCAGCCAGATCGTCACAATGCACATCCAGTCGGTAGACCAGAACCGTGCCATTAAAACGGTCAAGCGCACCATCACCGAACTTGATCGCAGCAAGATCGAGGAACAGAAAAAAGCAATCCGTGCCGGGTACGACATCGACATCATTCCGTCCGATTTGGCAACCTATGGCCGAGATGCAAAGGCTCTGCTGAAAGAATTGCAGAGCCAGAATGAGCGGATGTTTTTGGTGACATTCCTCGTGCTGAACACTGGCCGCACGGAGCAGGAACTGGAAAACAATGTCTTTCAGGCATCCAGTATCGCACAAAAGCACAACTGCAATCTGTGCAGACTGGACTACCAGCAGGAACAGGGTCTTATGTCCTCTCTGCCGCTGGCAGACTGCCAAATCGAAATTCAGCGCGGCCTTACCACCAGCAGTACGGCCATCTTCATTCCGTTTACCACGCAGGAGCTATATCAGAGCGGAAAAGAATCGCTGTATTACGGACTGAATGCTCTTTCCAACAATTTGATTATGGTGGATAGAAAAAGGCTGAAAAATCCGAACGGCCTTATCCTCGGCACTCCCGGCTCTGGCAAAAGTTTCTCGGCAAAGCGTGAAATCACCAACGCATTTCTCGTGACGGACGATGATATTATCGTGAACGACCCAGAAGGAGAGTACGCACCGCTGGTAAATCGACTGAAAGGGCAGGTCATCAAAATCTCGCCCAACAGCACCCAGTTCATCAATCCGATGGACATTAACGCCAACTATTCGGAAGAGGATAATCCGCTGTCCCTGAAAGCGGACTTTATTCTTTCTCTGTGCGAACTGGTGGTTGGCGGCAAGGAAGGTCTGCTCCCAGTGGAAAAGACGGTTATCGACCGCTGTGTGCATCTGATTTATCGGAAATACTTTGCTGACCCCTGCCCGGAGAATATGCCGATTCTGGAGGACTTGTACAACGCCCTGCTCCAGCAGGACGAGAAAGAAGCCCATCATGTTGCCACGGCGTTGGAAATCTATGTGAAAGGCTCCCTAAATCTGTTCAACCACCGCACGAATGTTGACCTGAATAATCGCGTTATCTGCTATGACATTAAGGAACTGGGCAAGCAGATGAAAAAAATCGGTATGCTCATCGTGCAGGATCAGGTCTGGGGACGAGTGACTGCCAATCGGAGTGCCGGAAAATCTACCAGATACTATGCAGACGAGTTCCATTTGCTCTTAAAGGAGGAGCAGACAGCGGCCTATTCCGTGGAGATTTGGAAGCGTTTCAGAAAATGGGGCGGCATCCCCACAGCCCTAACGCAGAACGTCAAAGACCTGCTTTCTTCGCGTGAAGTCGAGAATATTTTTGAAAACTCCGACATGATAATCATGCTCAATCAGGCTGCTGGTGACCGCCAAATCCTCGCAAAGCAGCTCAATATCTCACCCCATCAGCTCTCGTATGTGACCCACTCCGGCGAGGGCGAAGGTCTGCTGTTTTTCGGCAATGTCATCCTTCCGTTCGTGGACAGGTTCCCCACCGATTTGGAGCTGTACCGTATTATGACCACCAAGTTGGGTGGAGTTTCGGAGGGTGCGCAGAAATGAGCAATCCGAAACTGAACTTCAAAGAGGAAACGTCAACCAAAAAGACCCGATCTCCCCCGAAGAAAGCGAGGGCCGAACAGTCCACGCCCAAAAAGAAACTGAAGCTCGATGCGGACAAGGCCGCAGAAAAAGCCCAGCACTTGCGCTTTGGCAAGGCTGAACTGACCCCGGACGAACTAAGCCGTTTGAGCAAGGCGCAGAAACGCGAGATGTACGCAGCCAATGCTGCTCGGTCTGCGGTGCACCGGGAAATCGACCAGTATGAGGAAGATAATGTCGGTGTGCAGGCATTGAGCGAGGGTGAAAAAGCGGCTGAAAATGTCCATGATATTTCCAGAAGCCGTTATGCCCGCAACCTCAAGCGAAAAGCCAAAATGCAGGGCAAGAAAAAAGCCCCGAACGCTAAATCTTCTGTGCCGGAGCAATCTACACCACAAAATGCAGGAGATTCCGGCATTTTCCCAAATGAGGGCGGTTCCAACTGGCTTTCCCGATGGAAGCATCGGCAGGAAATCCGCAAGAGCTACTATGCCGCCGCCCGCACGGGTGGCACAGCGGCACAGACTGCTGGTGGTAAAAAAGCCGCATCCGGCGGTGCATCTGCCGCACGGTCTGGCGTAGAGCAAGTAGTGGACAAGGGAAAATCTGTGGTCGGTTCGGCAGTAAACGGCCTTATGACCGCCGCAAAGAGCAACGCGCACGTTCTTGTGATCGTGGGCGTTTTTGTTTTGCTCATCCTGATGGTGATGTCTGGTTTTTCCTCCTGCGGCATCCTCTTTTCGGGCAGTACCCAAGTATCCGGGCAGACGATTTATTCTGCCGAGGATAGGGACATTCGAGGTGCAGAACAGGACTACAAGAAGCTGGAAAAGGAACTGGACAAAAAAATCAAGCGCACTCCGCAAAACCATCCGGGCTACAACGAGTACCAGTACCATCTTGACCCCATCGAACATGACCCGTGGCAGCTCACTTCCTTCCTGACTACCCTGTATGACGATTACACTCGGTCGGAAGTGCAGGGCAAATTGAAGGAAATCTTCAATAAGCAGTATAAGCTCACCACATGGGTAGAAGTGCAGATTCGGTACAAGACCGTATGGGTCATTAGTCCTGCGGGCATCCCAGTTCCTACGCAGGTGCCGTATGAGTACAAGATTTTCCACACCAAGCTGGAAAACCGTGGTCTGGAAGTTGTTATCCGGGAAGAGCTGACCGAAGATCAGTGGAAACGGTACGAGATTTTTCAGGACACACTGGGCGGTCGGCCTTACCTGTTCAACGGCGGTCTGCCGCCCGGTGGCTCGGATGGCTCCGGCGCACCCGGCATCGACTACACCGTTCCTGCGGAAGCTCTGACAGACAGCGAATTTGCGGCCATCTATGAAGAAGCCAAGAAATATGTTGGCACTCCCTACGTTTGGGGCGGTAGTTCCCCCGAAACTGGCTTTGACTGTTCCGGCTACGTTTGCTGGGTCTACAACCAGAACGGCTATGATATTGGGCGCACTACTGCAAACGGATTGTGGCAGAAGAGCCAGCATATTTCCGAAGCCGAAGCAAAACCCGGAGACCTAGTTTTCTTCAAAGGAACGTATGATACGCCGGGGATGAGCCACGTCGGAATATATCTCGGTAACGGAAAAATGGTCAGTGCTGGCGACCCCATCAAATATGCTGACATTCACTCGTCCTACTGGCAACAGTATCTTGCCGGATTCGGACGGCTTTCAAAATGATTGGAGGGTTCTATTATGAGCGAAAAACTGGAAAAACTGCGGGCGATGCTCGAAAAAGAGAAAGAGCGGCGCATCAAGCTGAACAACCGCATCGAAATTCTGGAGCGGCGGATTCAGGAGGCCGAAGCCGCCGAGGTGAACGAAATGGTGCGCAGTGCAAAGGTCAGCCCGGAACAGCTTGCCGCCCTGCTGCGGCAGTCGGCCAACACCACCCCGAACCCGGCTGCGCTGGCCGCAGTCGGTGCTGTATTCGCAAAGGAGGATGATTCGGATGAAATTTAAGAGATTTGGTGCGCTGCTGGTATCGGCGGTGCTGTGCATCGGCATGGCAGTTCCTGCTTTCGCCTATGAGGGCGATACCACCCCGGTGGAAGAACCTGTTCTGCCGGAAATCGTGGAGGAAGAAGATGCTGTCACCATTACGGATGAGGAAACGGGCGCACTGACCCCGGAGGGTAATTTGACACTGGTGGACGACTACTACACCAATTATTCGGACGGTTCCGGCCAGCAGTTCATTACGATGGTGTCGAAGTCGGGTGCCACCTTCTATCTGGTGATTGACCGCAATGCCAAAGGCCAGCAAACTGTCCACTTTATGAACCTTGTGGATGAAGCAGACTTGCTGGCTTTGATGGAGGAAGAAGATGCAGAAGCCTACAACGCCGAAAAAGAAGCGGCGAAGCAGGCGGAACTGGACAAGCTGAAAGTCGAGGAAGAAGCCAAGAAAGCCGCAGAAGAAGCTGCTGCATCCGATGCAGAACAGCCGAAAGAAAATAAAGTCACAAAGTATGCTGCGGCGTTTCTCGGTGTCGTGGCTCTGATTGCGCTAGTGGCGGGCGGCGGCTTTTATTTCTTCATCCAGCAGAAGCACAAGAAACAGGCAGAAAAAGAAGCTGCTGACCCTGATGCGGACTACACCGAGGACAACGGCAATTTCGAGATTCCCCCGGAAGATGATTCGGACGATGAGGATACTTCTGAGGAACAGGATGTAACACCCATCTGATTTTAAGGCGGCGATTGCCGCCTACATACCATAATTCAAACTAGATTGGAGGGATTTCTTATCGCAAAATTGATCGTGACCGAAAAACCGTCCGTGGCAATGGCTTATGCCAAAGTCTTAGGTGCGCATGGGCGGCAGGATGGCTACCTTGAGGGTAGCGGCTATCTCATAAGCTGGTGTGTCGGGCATCTAGTGGAGCTTGCACCGCCCAGTGCCTACGGTGAGCGGTATGTAAAGTGGAACATTGCTGATTTACCCATCCTGCCGGAAAAATGGCAGTATCTGGTGTCTGCCAGCACTAAAAAGCAGTTTTCTGTTCTGAAAAAGCTCCTGCACCGGGCAGACGTTGAGACCGTGGTAAACAGTTGTGATGCAGGGTAGTGCGGTTAGGTGACTTAAGAGAAAGAAAAAGAGACCTCATCTC
>ENA-UOJC01002999-UOJC01002999.1-human-gut-metagenome-genome-assembly--contig:-C104-NODE-2999-length-16925-cov-12.073503_pt1 | contig 16925 bp, 20 predicted proteins | sample MGYA00242339_ERZ723886 | MGnify/ENA metagenome assembly ERZ723886 | reverse complement strand
AAAATTAAAGAAAATCCTCCGTCACTCCGTGACACCTCCTTTATTAAAGGAGGCTCTGTTCCCTTTAACATACATTATGATAAGAAAAATGTTTATACTATAATAATCTTGTTATGGAAAAGAAGAGAAAAATAAGCATTATAGGTTCGACAGGTTCTATAGGAACTCAGGCTCTGGAAGTTATTGATAAAATTCGTGATAAGTTTGAAATTATTGCTCTTGCCGGCGGCTCAAATGTTGAACTTTTGAAAAAGCAGACAGAGAAATATCAGCCTAAATTAGTTTCAAGTTCAGCTAATCCCGACTTGTTAGAGGGTAATCATAACGCAAAAATTTTAACCGGTATGAATGGTCTTGAAGAAATCTGTTCAAATAAGGAAAACGATATTATTCTTATGGCTTGTTCGGGTAAAATAGGTCTAAGACCTACTTTAAAAGCGATAGAAAACGGAATTGACATTGCTCTTGCTAATAAAGAAACACTGGTTATGGCAGGCGATATTGTCATGGCAAAGGCAAGAGAACACGGTGTAAATATAATTCCAGTTGACAGTGAACACTGTGCAATTCATCAGTGCATAAAAGATATTTCACAGGTTGATAAACTGATAATTACTGCCAGCGGCGGGCCATTTTTACATAAAACAGTTGAAGAAATGAAAAATGCAACGGTGAATGAAGCTCTTGCTCATCCAAGATGGAATATGGGCAGAAAAATCACTGTTGACAGTGCAACTTTGATGAATAAAGGTTTGGAAATTATTGAAGCTCATCATCTTTTCGGTTTTGATTATGATGATATCGAGGTGGTTGTTCATCCGCAAAGTATTGTGCATTCGGCAATCGAATACAAAGACGGAAGTGTTATTGCTCAGTTAGGTTTGCCAAGTATGCATATACCTATACAATATGCAATTACATACCCTGAGCGTTATGAAGGGATTAAGTCTAAGAGTTTTAGTTTTGCTGAAATTGCAAGATTGGATTTTGAAAAACCTGATTTTGAAAAATTTCCGACAGTGAAGCTTGCTTATAATGCAGGAAAAATCGGAGGAACCGCAACAGTATGCTTAAATGCAGCAAATGAAGAAGCTGTGTTTGCCTTTCTCGATGGAAAAATTAAGCTTTATGAAATATATGAAATAACAAAAAAAATCTATGATGAGCATAAAGTTATTCAAACACCGACGATTGATGAAATATTTGAAGTGGATGAAAAAATAAGAGAGAAAACTAAAGATTATATAGCACATCTTATTCAAAAAGTGCTGTAATAATTTTATGAGCCATACGAATTTTTGAACTTGGAGCATTTAGCATTAGTCTGTTAATGTCTTCAATGAGTTCTTTATTATCTGCATCGTATGAAAAAGTAAAGAGTTCTTCCGGCTGAATATTGAATGCTTTTATTATTTTTTCTATATTTATTGTTCTGCCTCTTCAACTAATTCAATGAATGGTGCAGGGTGTACTTACAAAGCTTTAACTGAAAGTAATTTCTTTAAAAATTACCTAAATAGATTACACAAGAAATATTTGTAAAAAGATACGGACTGTATTTGCAGTCCGTATCTTTTGTACTTATTTTGTTTGTTCGGTTTTTGATTCTTTTTGGGGCTGTTGTGTTTTTTTATTTTCTTCTGCGGCTATGTCAGCAGCTTTTTCTCTTTTTTCATTTTGTTTGTTGTCATAAATTTTTCCTGCTAATAAGCCTATACCTGTTAAAATTAATGCACTAATTCCTGCGATAGTAAAAGCTACACCTTTACCGATTTTTTTACCTTTAGTAAAGGCTTTATTAAGTTCCTGCTTGTCCGTTTGGGATAATTCTTCTTGAATTTGATTTCCTATTTGTTCACTAAAATCTTTTACTTGATCTAATGCTATATTTATTTTTTTGTTTGTACTCCATATATTGTAACTTCCAAAAGCTGCACCGACGGTCCCTCCTACTATTTTCCCTGTATTGCAGGTTTCATATTCGTTGCCTTTTTCTGTTTTTACTTTTGCGGTAAAGTTTGGAACAGTTCCTATAGATCTAATTGCCATTATTTTTCCCTTTCTTTTGTATTTTTATAATAGTTCGTCAAGCAAAATTTTTGCTATTTTCTGATTATTTTGTTACAAAATGTCAAGCGGATCAACATCAATAGCAAGTTTAATATCTTTTGGCATTGTAATTTTATTTAAGAAACTTGATATAAAGTTGTGGCCTTTTTCTTCCAGTTTATTTTTAATAATAATTTGAAATCTATAATAGCCGTTAATTCTTTCTATAACGCACGGGGTCGGACCAAGAACCTCCAATCGTTCGGAGATTCCGTATTTGTCTATCATAAGACACATTCGCATTGCAATTTCCTGTGCGGATTTTTCGGCCCGAAAATTGTTGGTTGAACTAATAATCAGTCTTACCATCTGACTGAAAGGCGGGTAGTCAAATTCTTCTCTTGCTGCAATTTCTGTCATATAAAATTCGTTGTAATTTTGAGATTTTGCACTTGCAAGAGCGTAGTAATCGGGGTTGTAGGTTTGGAAGAAAACTCTTCCGGTAAATTCTCCTCTTCCTGCACGGCCTGCTACCTGTGTCAGAAGCTGGAACCCTCTTTCCGATGCTCTGAAATCAGGCAGATTGAAACTTGCATCCGCTGATATTACACCTACCAACGTAACATTAGGGTTATCAAGTCCTTTGGCAATCATCTGTGTTCCGACGAGGATATCTATGTCACCTTTCTGGAATCGTTCAAGAAGCCTTATATGTTCTCCTTTTCTCACTAATATATCGCTGTCAACACGTTCTACGTTATGTTCCGGAAATAAATCTTTTATATATTGTTCAATTTTTTGAGTGCCGGTACCGCTTATTTTTAAAGCATCCGAGCCGCATTCCGGACAGACATCGGGAAATGTTTCAACCTGATTGCAGTAGTGGCATTTTAAACGCTGATCTTTGGCATGCCATATCATCGGGATTGCACAGTTCGGGCATTCTATAACATGACCGCACGCCTGACACTGTGTGAATGTTGCAAAACCTCTGCGGTTTATTAATAGTATTACCTGTTGTTTCTTCTCCAGAGTTTCTGTTATTGCAACCTGCAGCGGTTTTGAGATAACACTTTTGTATGCTGCACGGGCATGTTCCTGCATGTTTATAACAGTAACAGGTGCAATCGGGGCGTTTCTGTAGCGGTGTTTCATCTCAAAAAGGCTGCCTGAATTCACTGCCCTGTAGTAAACAGAAATGTCAGGAGTTGCAGACCCGAGTAAAAGCGGGCAATGATGAAATTGGGCAAGTTTTTGTGCAACGACTTTTGCATCATACCGCGGTGCAGGGCTTGTCTGTTTATAGGCTCCTTCATGTTCTTCGTCTATTATTATTAACCCTATGTTTTTTAGAGGTGCAAAAACAGCAGATCTGGCACCGGCAAGGATTTTTATATCGTTTTTGTAAAGCCTTTGCCATACGTCATATCTTTCTCCGTCAGAAATGCTGCTGTGCCAGATGGCTACATCTTTTGTTCCGAATTTTTTCGCAAGCCGCTTGGTAAGCTGTGAAGCAAGTGCGATTTCAGGAGCAAGAAAGAGGACATTTTTTCCAGCCTTGATTGTATCGTCAATAAGTTTAAAATAGACTTCCGTTTTTCCGCTTGCCGTGACCCCGTGAAGAAGAATTACCGGCGGCGTTGTCTGTTGAGTGGTTTCTGCTGAACCCCTCACCCTGCCCTCTCCCGCAAGGGGCGAGGGGGTAGTGTATTCCGTTATTTTTTTATTTATTCCCTCATAGGCTGCCAGTTGTTCTCCTTCAAGTTTATAAAGTGGTTCTGTTGAATCAATGTTTAAGATATCAAGCGGGTTTCTGTAGATTTCTTCGGTTGTAAGTTTTACACATCCGAGGATTTCAAGTTTTTTTATAGTCTGGCGTGTTGTCTTTGCATATTTTTCAAACATAACAAGCGGCATTTTTCCGCTGTTTTTTAATTTTTCCAGTACCTCTTTCTGTCTTTTGGTTGCTCCGTCAAATGTTACAAACTCAACAGCCTGCTCTGTTTTTGAAGCTTTTTCAATGAGTTTTAAAGGTATTGCAGCATTCAAAACGGTCACCAAATCACAGCAGTAGTAGTTTGCTACCCACTCGAGCAGTTTAAGGTAGTCTATTGAAAACAGCGGTGTTTCATCAAGAATTTTGCTGATTTTTTTTGCCTTAATTTCTGCCGGCAAGTAATTCGAAAATCCTACACAAAAAGCATTAATTAATCCCTGTCTGCCAAATGGAACAAGGATTGCCTGACCTATTTGAATTTTATCTTGCATTTCATCAGGAATCAGATAACTAAATGTCTTAACGCCAAGGCCGGTAATATTTACAAGGGCAAGTGCATATTTGGGAGAAGTTCGGGACAAAGAATCTTCTTCAAATAGTTTTAAATTGTTTGAAGATTGTTCCATAATCTTTGTCCCTCGTTTTTCTTAATTATTCTTCTGCCATAAATTCTTTTTTAGCTTCTTCGATTGCATCAGCCAATAAGTCTAGCTGATCCGGAGTGAAGGTTACTCCTTTTTTAGTCGGAAGCCATGTCGCACCGTCATCGGTTGTATAGAATATTCTCATATTCAGGTAGCTTCTTCCTTTATATTCACTTATTGAAATTTGTAATTGTTCGGTATCGCTTCTTTCAATAGTTGCTAAAATTTTTGCATCAGCCATTTTTAATCTCTCCTTATTAAAATAATTACAGACTATATAATACCACAGAAAAATTATTTTTATGATAAAGTTAATACATAATAAAACTAAGGAGAGAATTTATGATAAGAGTTGCAGTATGCGGTGCATTAGGGAAAATGGGCAGAGAAGTTGTTGATGCTGTTCGAGATTGTAACTATACTGAACTTACTGCTCAAATTGATATAGCAGGCGGAGAGTATAAATCAATAGAAGAAGCACACAAAGCTTGTAAAATTGATGTGCTTGTTGATTTTACCCAGCCGAAATCAATTTATGAAAATGCTCTTTACTGTTTGAATAACGGAATAAAAATAGTTATCGGAACCACAGGTTTAAAAGATGAACAGATTGATGAATTGAAAAAGCTTTCAAGAGAAAAAAATACAGGATGTCTGATTGCTCCGAATTTTTCGACCGGAGCTGTTTTGATGATGATGTTTGCACAGCAGGCTGCAAAATATTTTGATAATGCAGAAATTATTGAACTTCATCACAATCAGAAAAAAGATGCCCCTTCAGGTACTGCAATAAAAACAGCTCTTATGATGTCTCAGGCAAAAGATACTTTTAAAAAAGGCAACTGTCCTGAAACCGAAACAATAGAAGGCAGCCGTGGCGGAACTTCTTATTCTGATATCCAGATTCATTCTGTCAGAATGCCCGGTTATATTGCATCTCAGGAAGTTATTTTCGGTTCATCAGGCCAGATTTTTACAATAAGACATGATTCAATGGATAGAAAATGCTACATGGGCGGAGTTTTGCTTGCTGTAAAACATATTGCAGCAAACAACGATTTTGTTTATGGACTTGAAAATATTATGTAGCTAACATTTTTTATAAGTTCATTTATATCTATATCCAGAACCTTTGCTATATCTATAATTTTTAATATAGTAGGGTTCTGTCGTGCTGTTTCAATAAAGCTTATTGTTATTTTGGAGGTATCTACCAGTTCAGCAAGTTTCTCCTGTGATATTTATGTATTTCCGTAAATTATTATTTAAGTCAGGTGTTTTTTATTGTGAAAAAGGTTTTATTCCTGCCGGCAGAGATAAATCTGATGCAGAGGTTAATGCAGATTGCAGTTCCTCCGGTACAGAATATTTCTGTTTTGAAAAAATAATGCGAAACGGCTGGGAAATTCCTAAGGAAAACAGGTGGTAGTTAATTTTCTTTACAAAATTATCCCCTGAAAATTTTTGTTGTTATAATAAAAGAACACAATAAATTTGAGGAGATATAATGAGAAAACCTAACATTGCAATACTCGGTGCAACAGGTGTTGTCGGCAGAGAGATTACTAAAATCGTTGATGAATTAAATATCGAATTTAATGAAATAAAATTTCTTTCCAGTGCTAAAAGTGCAGGAAGCAAAATTGAATTTCGAGGAAAAGAATATACCGTAGAAGAGGCTAAACCGGAAAGCTTTGACGGAGTTAATATAGTTCTTGCGTCAGCCGGAGGCTCAACTTCTCAAAAATTCGCTCCGGAAATTGTAAAACGCGGGGGCGTTTTGATTGATAATTCTTCAGCTTTTAGAATGGACAAAGATGTACCGCTTGTTATTGCATATGTTAATGATGAGGATTTAAAGAACCATAAAGGTATTATTGCAAATCCAAACTGTTCGACTTCACAATTAATGCTTGTGTTGAAACCTCTTAATGAAACAGCAAAGATTAAAAGACTTATCGTCTCAACTTATCAGGCTGTTTCCGGTGCTGGGCTTGCTGCAATTAATGAATTAACGGAAAATACAAAGGCGGTTCTTAATAATGAAAAATTTGAAAACTCGTGTTTTAAAAAGCCGATTGCATTTAATGTAATCCCTCAGATTGATGTATTCTGTGAAAACGGTTATACAAAAGAAGAGATGAAAGTTGTAAATGAAACTAAAAAAATTCTTCATTTGCCGCAAGATTTGCCGATATCATGTACGGCAGCAAGAGTTCCGGTGTATAACGGACACTCGGAAGCTGTTGATATTGAGTTTGAAGAAGAAATTTCACCGGAAAAAGTTAGAGAAATTCTCAAAAATTCTTTTGGTGTAAAAGTTATTGATAATCCTGACAACTACGAATACCCTACAACACGTGATGCGTCAGGAGTAAATCCTGTTTTTGTCGGAAGAATTCGTAAAAATCTGGCATTCAAAAACGGTATTACTTTATGGTGTGTTGCAGATAACCTCAGAATCGGTGCAGCATTAAATACTGTGCGTATTTGTCAGAAAGTAATTGAAATGAATTTATTTTAATATTATTATAGATTTTAGAGGAGAAACTTCAATGACAAAAATCCCCGGAATTGGAAAAATTCCAGTCAGAAGTGTTTTGGAAAATACCCCGAAACGAAATATAAAAATTGGTGAGAGCGGATTGCCACTTGAAATGCCTTTAGATACATTTCAAAAGGAAAAGCAGCTTATAAATAAGCTTGAACCCTCTACACCATATAATAACGCTTTGAACAGTATTCAAAATAAACTGCTTTCTTTAAAAAAATAGTTTGGAATAAAAATATTATTGGCTGGTTTCCCCTGGATACCCCAGCTCTGGAAATTAAGGAATAAGAATATGGAAAATGAAAAAATAAGATTTTCGGATTTAACTGACGAACAACTTTATCTTGAATTGAATAACAGGTTAAAAGAATTGGAAGCTGAGGAATACGATTTCCCTAACTCAAGTGTAGAAATGGTTGAGGAAATTTTACAAACAGCTTAATAATATTTAATATTTTGTCTGTTTCAGACAATTTTTATATTCATTCGCATTAATTATGGTAGGAAAGGCGGATTTTAAAATGGATATAAAAATAGTTAAAAGTATTACCGGTAATATTTCGGACAGAATTCCTACCAGATATGATGATATTACAAAAGAAATTATGCAGGATAAAATGACAGCAATGTTGAAAGAGTATGAAAAATATGTATCTTCTCCTGCTGATAAAGAAGTGACATACTACAAACTCGGGGATGTCCTCGGTGAAACTCTTAACAAACTGGGTTAGCCTTTAAGTTTTGATATGAATATTAAAATTTCACAGTGTAAAAATTTATATGCTTCTTTGGATAAAAAGACACAAAAGCAAATTAGAAATTTTGCAAAAAATACTTTTAGGCATAAGGAAATAAATTTGCAAAAGAATAATTTAAACAGCAGCATTCAACATAAAGGTTCAATGTCTGAGAATAGTCCTGTTTCTGATTCACGAGGCATTGTAGAAGATGTTAGAACCTTTGGCGGTTACGGCTCTTTTGATATTTTGATGTAAAAATTTTTGTTTTCAATAAACTGTAAGTGTATTTAAAACAGATTAATAATCTTTCTTTTTTTTTATTACTTTTTGTTAAAAAATAACGTTGTTGCTGTTATTTTTTGGTAAAATATACACATAGATTATTTTAAGGGATAAGTATTGAATGTTAGTCAAAAGAGATGATATAAGAGCTTTAATAGATGCTATACATCATGCGGGAAAGACTGTAGTTTGTACTAACGGTTGTTTTGATATTCTGCATGTCGGTCATGTGAGATATTTGGAAAAAACAAAATCTTTTGCCGATTTTTGTATAGTTCTGCTTAATTCCGACAAATCTGTTCGCTCGATAAAAGGGCCGTCGCGTCCGATTAATAACGAAAACGACAGGGCTGAAATCTTAAGTGCATTAAGATGTGTTGATTATGTGGTTATGTTTGATGAGGACAGTCCCCGGAATCTGCTTGACGAAATTAAACCTGATGTTTATACAAAAGGCGGTGATTATACTATTGAAACTTTGCCTGAAGCGGATATTATGCGTAAAAATAATACCCGGGTTGAGTTTATCAGTTTTGTTGAGGGCAAATCCACAACAAATATTATTGAAAAAATGAAAAATAATTAATTAAGGAGTATATTAATATGAAAACTTTTACTGTAGAAGAAATCTCACAAATCGTAGGCGGAATGCTTACAAAAGCAGCTGATGTAAAAATTTCACATATTGCACCTCCGCTGCTTGCAGATGAAACTACTCTGGCACTTGCTCTGGGGGAAGATGAAATTGCAAATCTTGCAAAGTCAAAGGCAAAAGCTGCACTTGTTCCGCTCGGTGTTCAGATTGACGGATTGACCACTATTGAAGTTGAAAGACCGCGTCTGGCAATGATGAAGTTGTTAAATCTTTTCTATGTACCGCCTGTTGTAAACAGCGGGGTTCATCCGAGTGCTGTTGTTGATGCTACCGCTAAATTGGGTGAAAATGTCCAAATAGGTCCGAATGTTGTCATTTCGCATGATGCTGTTATAGGTGATAATACAAAAATTCTTGCAAATTCTTATGTCGGCGGCGGTGCAGTTCTCGGTAAAAATTGTTTAATCCATCCGGGGGTTAATATTGGAGACAGAGTAAAACTCGGAAATGATGTAATTCTTCATCACGGTGTGTCTCTCGGGGCTGACGGGTTTAGTTTTGTAACAGAAAATCCTGATAATATTGAACAGGCTAGAAAAGAAGGAGCAATTAAAGAAGAAAATGTTAAACAAGTTATCTTTAAAATTCCTTCAATCGGTTCTGTTGAAATCGGCAACAATGTAGAAATCGGTGCTAATACAACTATTGACCGCGGAACTATCGAAAATACAACAGTCGGCGACAATACAAAAATTGATGATCTTGTTATGATTGGTCATAACTGTAAAATAGGTAAGGGTTGTCTGATTGTTTCTCAGGTAGGTATTGCAGGAAGCTGCGTTATCGGAGACAGAGTTGTTATTGCAGGGCAGGCAGGGCTTGCCGATCATATAGAAATCGGTTCTGATACCATTATTACAGCGAAAGCCGGTGTAACAAAATCATTCCCTGAAAAATCTATAGTTGTAGGTATTCCTGCTGTTCCGAGAAAAGAATTTATCAAACAGCTCAAGACAATGAAAGATGCTCAGGAAATCTTTGCTAAATTCAGAAAATATGAACCAATGTTAAAAGTATTTGAGGAAGAACATCAATAATGGTAACACTGAAAAAAGAAACTCAGATAACAGGCAACGGTTTGATGAAAAACAAACCGTGTACGGTAAAATTTTTTCCTTCGAATTCTGGAAAAATCCGCTATTTTGTCGGTGGAGAAGAATTTACTGCCGATGCTGAGAATGTTGTTTCAACAGAGCACTGTGTAGTCTTGGGAAAAAATAAAGCAAAAGCAATGCTGACCGAACACTTGACAGCAGCACTTGCATTTTGTGGTATTGATTCTCTGGATATATGTATGGACGAAATGGAAGTGCCTGCACTCGATGGAAGTTCTAAAGAATGGGTAAAACTTTTTAAAGAAGCAGGTATTGATAAACCTATTTTTTACAATCCTAAAAAATATACTGTTTCAGAGCCGGTCTATTATTTGAACGGAAAAACAAGCCTTGTTATTCTGCCTGATGATGACTTGTTTATTTCATATGCCGTTAATTATAACCATCCGGATTTAAGACAGTGCTGGATTAATTATAATCCAAAGAATCAGGATGAGATTATTGAAGCAAGAACATTTGGTTTTTATAAGGATTTGAAAAAATTTCAGATGCTCGGTTTTGCTCAAGGTGTTACTTTTGATAATACTGTCGGCTTGAAAGAAGAAGGTTATACTACAGTTTTGCGTAGTGATAAAGAACCGGTTAAGCATAAAATGCTAGACTTAATCGGAGATTTGTATCTGACAGGAGTAAATCCTTTAAATATGAGATGTCAGATTCTTGCAAAAGAAGCAGGACATGCTGTTCATATTAAAGTCGCAAAAATTTTGAAAGATAAACTTATTGAATGCAAATAATTTATAAAATAATAAAGTAAGGAGAATATAGATGACAGAAGAAAAAGAAGTGTTGAGTTTTGATACGTTAGAAATTATGGACATGATTCCTCACCGTTTTCCTTTTTTACTTGTTGACAGAATCACGGAATGTGTACCGGGCAAGTATGCAAAAGGTTACAAAAATCTAACAATGAATGAGCAGTTTTTCCAGGGCCATTTCCCGGGGAATCCGATTATGCCCGGAGTTTTGCAGTTGGAGGCACTTGCTCAGTGCTCTGCTCCTGTATTGATGACTATGCCTGAATATAAGGGAAAATTGACTTTGTATGCCGGTATTGATGGTGTTCGTTTTAAGAATATCGTAAGACCGGGAGACAGATTTGATATGGAAATTGAACTTACAAAAGTAAAAGGACCTATCTGTAAGGCTCACGGTAAAGGTTCCGTTGACGGCAAACTTTGTGTGGAAGTTGATATGACTTTTGCTTTAAAATAATAAATGAATTAAATTTAATAAGTTTTTACAAAGCCTTGCCTCAATGGCGGGGTTTTTGTATAAGTAAATTCCCAAAATTTAATAAAATTTTAAATATGAGAAAATATTGAAAGCGGATTATAATTTCTTGCAGTGTATTTGTAGAGCCAATATTTTTAGTCTTACATGAATAGAGCTTCAATAAATTCTTCTCGGTTAAAGTCTTTGAGGTCTTCCATTTTTTCGCCGATGCCTACAAGTTTTACCGGAAGTTTTAATTCTTTTGCTACCGCAAGGATTACTGCACCTTTAGCTGAACCGTCAAGTTTTGTGAGAGCAACTGATGTTATGTTTACGGCTTCAGTAAAAACTTTTGCCTGTTGAAGTCCGTTCTGGCCCGTGTTTGCATCCAATACAAGAATACATTCTCTCAAACTTTCCGGTGCATTTTTATCAATTACTGTTTTAATCTTGGCCAGTTCTTCCATAAGATTGAATTTATTTTGGAGTCTTCCTGCAGTATCAACAAGGATAACGTCGTAGTTTTCCTGCTTAGCTTTCTGTATTGATTCATAAACAACGGATGCCGGATCTGCTTTGTCGCGTCTGACAATATCAGCACCGGCACGTTTCGACCAGATATCAAGCTGTTCTTCAGCAGCAGCTCTAAACGTGTCTCCTGCTGCAATAAGTACTCTTTTGCCTGAATTTTTAAATCTGTATGCAAGTTTCCCTATAAGTGTAGTTTTTCCTGCTCCGTTAACGCCAGTAATGAAATAAATATTCAAAGCATTATCACTATATTTTAGTTCGTTGCTTCCTGCCTCATTCAGAACTTTTGAAAATTCATCTTTTAAATATTGCTTAACTTCAGACGGCTTAATTTTGTTTTGATTACGTAATTTATCAACAAGTTCAGAGGCATAATTCACTCCCAAATCGGCACTGATGAGTAAATCTTCCATATCATCAAGCACAAATTCAGAAAATTCTTCTTCCTGCTCAACTGATTTTACGACATTTCCCACAAGTGCATTTGCAGTATTTGATACCGCATTTTTGAGATTATTAAAACCTTCTGAAAAGAATTTAAACATTATTTAAGTCCGTTTTCAACAATAACTTTTGCAAGGATGCCGTTAATGAATGCTGCACTGTCGTCTGTAGAATATTTTTTTGCAAGTTCCAATGCTTCATCCACAACGACTTTCATCGGAGTATCCTTTATGTATAGAAGTTCTACGATTGCAATTCTTAAGATATCTTTGTCCATTTTTACAAGACGTCCAATATCCCAATTTTTGGCGTGTTTCTGAATAATTTCGTCAACTTCTTTGTGATTTTTTTGGAAGTATTCTGCTATTTGAATTGCAAAATCTTTTACTTCACTTTGAGAATCAAGAGTTGTAAATTCTGCAATTTCCAATGCTAACATTGCTTTTTCCGCAATATCTATCATCTGGTTAATTCTGCCTGTCATATCAGATGTCATAGGCAGAGGAACCGGAATATTTGCAACTCCTATCGGACGATTTAAGTTGGTTTCGTGTTCAGCTTCATAATCGTCAATTTTATTACGCATATCAATTAATGCTCCGAGGGCAATTCTTAACTCATCACTTGCGTTGCTTGTTAATATACGTACTGATTTCAAAATGATATTATTTAAATCTTCTTTTGTATAATTTGTAATTTTTTTATCAAACTGTGAAAATAATATAAAAGCCAATTCTCTGGCTGCTCTGCGGGCCTGCATATTTTACCTCATTAATTTTATATCTACAAGGCTAATGCTAGCATGAAAAATCTATGACTACAAGTGTATTTTAACGAAATATTTATCTGAGTTTGTTACAAAAACTCCTCCCTATTTAGGAAGGAGTTTTTGTTTTTGGACTTACTTATAATTTTTGCAGTGAAAATATTCTGAATTCACCCGGTTTCAATTCTTCAAAGTTCAATTCCTGCTGCGGGTTGTCAAAATATTTTGGTGAATATTTATTATCTTTTAAAATGTATTCTGCAAGAGCTGTAAAATCTCCGGGCAGTTTTATATTTTTGTCGTTAACCGGCTGCCCTTTTTTCCACTCCTGTCTTGAACCCTCGTCATCATTTACAGTAACGAATTCAGTCGGATAGTGATAATTTGAAACGATTAAAAACGCTTTTTTCAGAGGTTCTTTTGATATAAGCCATACTGCAAAACCGTCATCATCCTGTGTTATTATTTGAGCTTCTCCGTCGGTAATGATAGTCTGTGATTTTACAAATCTGTCAATAGCATCAAATTTATTATAGAAATCGTAATTCTTTTCTCTCGGCATTGACATTTCTTCTCCGATAACACTTTCCATTCCTCGTTTGGTGAAACTTTCATCTCCGTCAATATAAAGCATAGAACGCTGAGCATATTTCCCTCCGGGCAATAGTTTATATTTTGCCCATTTATATAAGGCTCCGTCAACGCCTAACTGCCCCGGATACTGGTCTATACTTCTGAATTCTCCGTCCTGATTGTTGTATGTCTTTAGGATTGATAATTTTTCACCGTCTTTGAAATTGATATTATAATTTGTAAGATTTTGATTATCTTCCATTATGCACTCTGGAGTCTTGCTCTGCTGGCTTACTATATCATTACCCCAGAGAAGATCAAATTTCATATCCTCGTGATATTCTTTCAGAAAATTATCCCAGAGCATATATTCTGCCAGTGTTCCGAAATACGGAATCTTTGCCTTCATTGCGGAATTCAATTTGCCCAGAACGGTTCTTGGTGCTCTGTAGCTGATAGGAACACCATCCTTTTCCGAAACTTTATCAACAATGTGGTCAATGTGATCAACTCGGAAACCGTCAAAGTTATAATCTTCCTGAAGTTCCTGCATATAATTAATAAAGTAGTCTATTACAGGTTTGTTGTAAGTTCCGTTTTCCAGATAAACAAAGTAGTAAGGCGTTTGGCAGTCAAGATTTGCAAAATGTGTGACATCTTCACCTTTGTAATCATAATGTTTGAATAACGGATATCCGCCGCATTCACTCATTTTGTCATATACAGGAACCCCTGCAGAACACCAGGCCCCGCCCGGTGCCGGCCATAATCCTTCTTTTATAAGTTCCTGAATTGTGTCAATCTGTTTTGTTATATCATGTTCGGTTAATTTTTGATTACGTTTGAAACCGTGTATTTTTTCAACTATTTCTCTGACGCGTTTATGGATTTTTTCTTGAGAACTTTTTTCAGTCATGTTCTTGCAAAGTTCTTTTTTTGTTTCATCCATTTCTTTGTCAAATCTGTCAAAGATATTCTGGTAATGTTCACTCAGAGTTCCTGCCGAACCTTTTAGAGTTTGTTTATAAATGTCTCTTATAACTTCAATATCTTCTTTGTCATATTCATCGTGAAATTTTTCGGCAATAACATCAATTTGTTTTAGAATCTCTTCATCAAGTTTCGGGATGTCAAACCATCTTGCAATAAACGGATTTGCAAGAACAGCTTTTGAAAATCTGCCGGTTTGCGGAAGTATATCATATATAACAGGATGGCCTGCTAGTTGTGCAACTTCTATAAATAGTTTTACCTGTCCTTTTGCATCTAATCCGGTTAAATCCTCAATGTTTTTATCCAGTAATGCCCCGCTTACTTCCGAGCTCTTCGGAAGATATGCACAGCCGAATTCTCTTGGATGAAATGGTATTAAATAAATTGTTGTATTAAAAATATTATTATTTAAGTCTCCTGTCGGAAGTATTAAAAGCTGAGTCAGCCAGTCAAAAAGTTTTCCGGTATCTTTAGACTTGTTCCCGTTGCCTAGTGCGGCAAGGTTAATTAATTTTATATTGTGCCCTTCTTTTTTTATCCAGTCTGAATTTGTCACCCCGTTTCTTTCAAGAACACTTATTTGATTATTGGTAAATTCAAATTTTCCGTCTTTAAAAATTTTGTTGTTTTTCCATTTGATTTCAAGACCATACAGAACTTCTTCGGGAGTCAATTCTTCAAGAGCTTTGATATGTGGATACGGTAAGTATCCGTATTTGCTTATGAGATTTTTCAGTTCGGTTTTTCTTTTTACCGAAATATTTTCAAAGCTGTATTTTTTTTTCAGTTTTGAATAAATACAGTTTAAAACTGCGTCTTTTTTTTCTATATCTTTTTTCTTTCCGAACAGAAAATCTAGCATAATGCACTCCCTTTCTCTAGTTTCTTTATTATATCATAAGAAATTATCGCTCAATATAAACATCTTAATAAAACTTAATAATTATACCCGATCGGGTAATGGACTAATTAATTTGGCTATTATTAAATTATTCTGATGAGAGAAATTCTAAGTAAGAAGAAGGGTGCGATTATGACAGAAAAAGTTTGTTCAGTGGTTGAGAAAAAAGTTATTAAAGTTGCTATTATAGAAGATTTTAAATTGACAAGAGTAGGTCTCAGATGTGCTTTAAATGAAAATGATGATTTAAAAGTTGTAGCAGAGGCTGAAGATGCTGTTGAGGGGTTAAAGTTAGTAGAGAAAGAAAAACCGGATGTTATCTTGATGGATTTGGGGCTTCCGGGCATGAACGGCATAGAAGCTACAGTGAAAGTAAAAGAGATGATGCCGCAGGTTAAGGTTATTGCATTAACTTCTCATGACAGAGAAGAAGAAGTTATTGCAGCATTAAGCTCAGGGGCGAGTGCATATTGTTTGAAAGATATTGACCCGACAAAACTTGCCGATGTAGTGAGAGATGTTTCAACAGGGGTATGCTGGATTGATCCGATGGTATCACAGATGGCATTAAATTCTTTCCCGAAGGTTGAAAATATCGGATTTCTTCCGGGAAAATCACAGAGCGAAGGCCGTGTTCCGCTTACCGAACGTGAATATGAAGTACTTAAGCATCTTGTTGCAGGGAAAAGTAATACGGAAATTGCAAAGGAACTTATTGTTAGTGTGCATACCGCGAAAGCTCATGTATGTTCTATTTTACAAAAAATGTGCGTAAACGACAGAGTTCAGGCTGCGGTTAAAGCTGTTAAAGAAGGTATGGTTTAGCTATATTTATTTAAAATTTACTGTATAATTCTGTATAAATATTTATAAAAAAGAGGATTTTTTAATCCTCTTTTAATTTTTTTATAACATCGTCAACCTGACGTTCAAGATGTTCGTAATCTTTATTATTATCTATTACAAAATCCCAATCTTTTATGTGGTCGAGTCCAATTTCTGTTATGTCATTTTCTCCGACAAGATTACCTCTTTTTGCTCTGGTCTCTCTGTCAGCTTCAACTCTGATAGTTTTTGCACCGGCAGATTTTAGCATATCATATTCATGTTGAACTCTTACATCAGTTACCATAATATTACCCGGTTCTTCTATAACTTTTTTTAACCAGTAATCAGGATCTTGAGCTCTGCCCCAGTTACCGAGTTCAATTAAATCTTTGCGGTACATTGCTTTGTTTTTTTCTATTTCTTCATAGGTTAAATTCTTCTGTCTTCCGTATTCAAGTTTAATAGAATCACCTATTGCACATCTGTGAAAATCAGGCATTTTTTTTAGCATCAATTTCGCAACAGTATCTTTGCCTGAATATTGTTTGCCCGAAAATAATAATATTTTTAATGCCATTTTTTACTCCTTTTATTAATTTATTATAGCACAAGAAAAGGAGGGGTGAGGGGCGGACAGGATAATTAGCAGGCAAGCCATAATAAGGGGGAATAGAATGGAAATTTTTTCCATGTCATTCTGAAACGTTAACCGCTGCGGCCCACGGGAATTGTCACTGTTCAGAATCTCTTTTTATATGTCGGAGGTAAGATCCTGAAACCAGTTCAGGATGACATGGGGCGGTACCTGTGCGATTGCAGAGTATCGAAAAACCCTCCGGCACATTCGTGCCACCTCCCTTA
>ENA-UOJC01002994-UOJC01002994.1-human-gut-metagenome-genome-assembly--contig:-C104-NODE-2994-length-16943-cov-6.191438_pt1 | contig 16943 bp, 15 predicted proteins | sample MGYA00242339_ERZ723886 | MGnify/ENA metagenome assembly ERZ723886 | reverse complement strand
GCTGAGGACGGAATTACAGAAAGGAGACGTGCAGATTGAAGATCTCTGTGCAGAGTCTGTTTGAAGACTATGAGGAAAACGCCGTTTCGCTGAACCGGGACGCGGACGCGGAGCGGATTCTGGAAAAAACGCGGGCCAAGCTGCCGGGGGTGAAGCGGAAGCGCCCGCTCGGCCTTGTGCTGGTCGCAGCAGCGGCGGCCGTCGCCGTTTTGTGCGGCGCGGCGGCGATCGTACATTACGCGACTGTCGGGGACGGCACGGGAAGCTATGTCCTGCCGGACGCGCTCCGCTACGATGTGGAACACGCAACGACAATCCTGACGGATATCCCGTTTGAGTGGAACAACCCCATCAGCTTTGACACCGAGGGCCGGACGGAAGGAAAGGTCTGCGGCGTGCGGCTCGGCTGGCTGCCGGAGGGCATGGGCACCGGCGGCACCGCGACGGCCTATGACAGCGTCACCGCGCAGGATCCCGCGCAGGCCGAACTGCTGACGCAGGAGGAGCGGGATCTGGTGGAGTATACCTATAACTTCTATACCGTGCAGGGCGAGCAGAAGGACTACAGCGTGCAGTGTATGTCTGCCAACACGGTCGCCGGGTGCGACTTTCTCTGCGGCGGTTCGCGGACGGAGATCACAAAGCAGGGGACGATCGGCCCCTACGATGCAGCATGGGTCGAGACGCACTGGCAGCGTTCAAGTCCGGGCTCCGATGCGCCGGAGGAGTGGGCCACGCAGCTGCTTCTGCTGTATGACCGGGAGAAACTCTGCGTCGTCGTCATCAGCGCCGACTGGGACGATGCGGAACGGATCGCGGAACATCTGGAGATCGTGGAGACGTCTGTTGACGCCCCGCAGCCCGATCTGACAAACGGAAGGGGCTTCCGTTGGATCGGCGGTGTTGGATAGTCGGAAACGGCTTCGACGGAACGAGGCTCCGCGCTAAGCGCGGGGCCTCTTGAGCCTGTTTCCTTCTTTCCAAAGCGCAAACGCTTCGCTGGTTTGCGCTTTGGGGTCTAGACCTCGACAGAACGAGTTATTATCCCAACAGATCTTTTGCGTTCCAGTATGCGATTTTTTTCGCTTCTTCTTCCGTGAAGTCCATTTGATTCAGAATGTGGAAATAGGCGGCATAGATTTCCGTGGGCTGCAAATGCCGGTTGTCGGGATAATCTGTTGCAAACAGAAGTCGGTTCGGACCGAATTTCCGCAGGAGATCGTTGGTTCCTGCGATGCCGTATGTGCGGACGTAAGCGGGAAGAATTGCAGAAACATCCACATAGCAGGCAAGCGGGAGCAGCTGTTCCCATTGGAACGCGCCCATATGCGAGACGATCAATTTCAAATCGGGATAGCGTTCCACTATCTTCACAACGCGCCTTACCGCAGACAGATCATCATCTGCATTTGGATAGGAATGAACGGCCACGGGGATGCGGCGTTCCTGCGCAAATGCGAAGACAGCGCGGTTGTAATCAGAATCAAGCGCCAGAGCGGAATTGTTCGGGTGAAGCTTGATGCCGTCCAGCGCGTGATCGGCAAGGGCGCGGCAAAGCGCATCGACTGATTCAACGGAAGAATTTCGGGGATCAATATCCGCAAACGCATAAAATCTGCCAGGACAGCACCGCTTCATCTCGAAAAGGTTCCGGTGTACCGCATCGACGCTGAACGCCATCGACATCAAAAACGGATCGTTGAAGGGCATGATGACCGCTCGTTCGATGTTGTTTTCGCGCATGATCTGCGCATATTGATGCAGGTCTGCAAATCTCCACACATCGTCAGAATCTGGATTGGCGGCATGTACCGCGTCCGGCAGGATATGAATATGGGCGTCGATCTTTTTCAGCGTTTTCCAGTCTGTAACAGTCGTAGCAATCCCTCCCGCGTTCCGATATGCCGGTTCTCAGCCTTCTTTGGATAGATACTCCTCGAGAATGTCTGCCGCGCAGTAGACCATTTCCGGACACGGACGTTTTTTGTAATAGCCGTCGGTGCGCGGCTCAGGCGGCTGGGGTTTGAAATCCGGGTCGAGGCCCAGCAGCTGACGGCAGATGAGTGAGCCGTTGCGCGCCTCGAATTCTCCCGCAAGCTGCCGCAGCGTTTCATAGCTTTTTGCCTTCGCCACCCGGTCGGTTGGGTCTGCCGGGCCGCAGAGCAGGCCGTAGGCCATGAACATCCCATTGACTGCGCCGCAGACATTGCGCATGCCTGCCATCCCGCCGCCAAAGCCGGAGGCGATCTTCAATGCGGTATCTCTGTCCATCTTCTCTTCCGCAAAGGCCAGAAAGACGGCCTGCGCGCAGTTGCAGCCCTCCAGAAAAAGTTCTCTTGCACGTTCTGCTTTTGTCATGTGTATTCCTCCTGCGGCTCAAACCGCTTTTCAAGTCTGAATTTCTTCCCGCCGCACCGGCGGCAGCGGATGCCGCCGCGCTGTTCCTCCAGTGCCTGCACGACCGTCCCGCGCCGCAGATAGCGCGACTGCGTCCCGCAGCCGAGGCACGTCACGACATACACGCCGCGCACGGCCTCAATGCGTTTCCGGTTTTCAACTGCTGCATTGCAGTTGGGCGCAAGCCGCTCCGGCGGGCAGCCGATTTTCCGGCAGACCGCTTTCCACGCCTCGTCGTGCCCGTGCCGTTTGCCTGTGAGCAGAGCCACGGCGGCGTGGGCGTACTCATGCCGGGCCGTGTCCCAGAAGACCTGATCCTCCTGCCGCAGAAAGTCCGCGAGGCGGATCTCCTGCGGTTTGTTTTTGACGAACGTACACACGCCGTACTGCCGCGTCATGCGTTTGGAAAAGGACACGGCCACGCGGCCCGTGTCGATTCTAAGCAGTCTGTCCAGCCGCCGGTATTCCGCCTGTACCTGCGAAAGCGTCCACATGCGTATCTCCTCCGTTTCTGCGTCCATGATAGCACAGCGGGCATTGTTTTTCCATCTTTCCTTTTGGTACTAAAACCGGTATACTGATAGCAGAACGAAAAAGGCGGTTTTCCTATGTTTTCACGGATGTATCTCGAGATTACGACCTGCTGCAATCTTTCGTGCAGCTTCTGCCCCGGCACGAAGCGGCCTGCCGCGTTTTTATCGCCGGAAAACTTCCACACGCTGGCCGCAAAACTTCGGCCCTATGGGGAGCATCTGTACCTGCATGTGATGGGCGAACCGCTGCTGCACCCGCAGCTGCCGCAGCTGCTGGAGATTTGCCGGGAACTCGGCTTCCGCGCGACGCTCACAACGAACGGGACGCTGCTGCCGAAAAAGCAGGAAGCGCTGCTTGCTGCGCCCGCGCTGCGCAAGGTTTCTGTCAGCCTGCACAGCTTTGAGGCGAATGAGGCGGGAGATTTCTCTGCGTATCTGACAGGCTGCACGGCGTTTGCCCATGCGGCGCAAAAGGCAGGTGTTCTGGCGGATTTCCGCCTCTGGAATCTCGACGGCGCACAGACAAAGGGGCTGCACGACCGGAATGCAGAAATTCTGGAGCGGCTGCATGCGGCGTTTCCTGGTGTATGGAAGAAAAACACATGGGGCTGGCGGCTGGAAAACGGCGTATTCGTGAGTTTTGGCGAGCGCTTTGACTGGCCGGACGAACAGGCAGAGGAGCGCGGGAACTCCGGCTGCTGCCGTGCGCTGTTTGATCAGATCGCCGTTTTGTCAGACGGCACGGTTGTGCCGTGCTGCCTCGACCACGAGGGCACGCTTGCGCTGGGAAATCTGTTCCGGCAGGAACTTTCCGACATTCTCGCCTCGCCGCTGGCCCGCGCAATCCGCGAGGGCTTTGAAAAAGGGGAGCGCGCCGCCGCCCTATGCCGCCGCTGCGGCTACGCAGAGCGGTTCGGAAGCAGGTAAAGAAATGCCCGCCCAGAAGGGCGGGCAAGGCAAAATACGAAGCGGGCAGATGCTGCCTGCTTTTTTTATAGATTGAGTGCTCGGTGATGGATTCGATTCCGGGCTGGCCGCGCAGCTTTTTGTCGTGCTCCAGCTGGAGATTATAGTATTTGGCGTCAAAGATGATGAACTGGCAGACTCCGTCGAGATAGACGATGGAAATGAGATCCGGGATCAGCGTATCCTCGGCTTGCCTTATGAACGGTTCGCCGTCCGGCGCCGTGCCAGTCCACTGCGGCCGATCGATCAGGTCAACGAGTTTCTTATGCCGGATCTGTTGATACGGTTCAGTCAGCGGCACAGGGGGCGGCGGGAGTTTGCGGATCTGGCCGGGGCGGCGTTATCCGTTTTGGAAATTCTGTTCGCCCGATTGGAAGCAAGCGGTGCTGAGGACTTGATTTTCGGCATTTTTCCCGGTATACTGCGGATGTAATGATTAAGCAAATGTTTAATTCAAAAATTCAATCGGAGGTATGAACCATGAAAAAGACGTATCAGATCGAGGTTGACTGCGCGAACTGCGCAAACCTGATGGAAGAGGCCGCGAAGAAGACAGAGGGCGTTGCGGATGCAACCGTCAATTTCATGACGCAGAAGATGATCGTGGAATTCGCCGAGGGTGCGGATGAGAAGAAGACCATGAAGGCTGTGCTCAAGGCCTGCAAGAAGGTCGAGCCGGACTGCGAGATCGAACTTTAATCCATGGCCGCTGCTCCGGCAGCGCAGAACGGAGTGTTTGCTATGACAAAGAAACAGAAAAAGATGCTCGTGCGCATTCTCATCACTGCTGTGATGCTCATTGCGCTGCACTTCATTCCCATCACCGGGATTCCCCAGCTGCTTGCGTATGTGGCGGCCTATCTGGTCATCGGCTACGATATTCTGCGCAAGGCCGGGAAGGGCATTCTCAATGGCCGTGCGTTTGACGAAAATTTCCTGATGGCGCTGGCTACGCTCGGCGCGTTTTTCCTCGCCATCTGGACGAAGAGCGGAGACTATGTTGAGGGCATCGCCGTTATGCTGTTCTATCAGATCGGCGAACTCTTCCAGAGTTACGCCGTCGGCAAGAGCCGGAAGAATATCTCCGCGCTGATGGATATCCGCCCGGATTATGCGAATATTGAGGCGGATGGCCAGCTGACGCAGGTCGATCCGGATGAGGTTCCGGTCGGCAGCATGATTGTCGTGCAGCCGGGCGAAAAAGTACCGCTCGATGGTGTGATCGTTGAGGGAACTGCCAGTCTCAACACCAGTGCGCTGACCGGCGAAAGCCTGCCGCGCGACGTCAAAGAGGGCGACGAGATCATCAGCGGCTGCATCGATATGTCCGGCGTGCTGAAGATTCGCACGACAAAGGCGTTCGGCGAGTCCACCGTTTCCAGGATCCTTGATCTGGTCGAGAACGCCAGTTCCCGCAAATCGAGATCCGAGGCATTCATCTCCCGCTTCGCCAAGATCTACACGCCTGCCGTGTGTGCGGCGGCGCTGGTGCTGGCTGTGCTGGTTCCGCTTGGCCGGATGCTTGCGGGGCTTGACGCGAATTGGACAGATTGGATTTACCGTGCGCTGTCATTCCTAGTCGTCAGCTGCCCGTGCGCATTGGTCATCAGCATTCCGTTGAGTTTCTTCGCCGGTATCGGCGGGGCCAGCAAGGAGGGCATTCTGATCAAGGGCTCCAACTATCTGGAGGCCCTGTCCGAAGCAAAGATCGTTGTTTTCGACAAGACCGGTACGCTGACGCGCGGCGTGTTTGAGGTCACGGCCGTTCATCACAGCCCGATGGACGAAGCACAGCTGCTCGAATATGCGGCGCTGGCCGAATGCGCGTCCTCGCATCCCATCAGCAAGAGTCTGCAAAAGGCCTACGGAAAGGAAATCGACCGCAGCCGCGTGACAGATATTGAAGAACTCAGCGGTCACGGCATTACCGCCACAGTTGATGGGCATGCGGTTGCTGCAGGCAACAGCAAGCTGATGAATAAGCTGGGCGTGGAGTATCACGATTGCCACAGCACCGGCACGATTATCCACATGGCTGTTGACGGCCAGTACGCGGGGCATATTGTCATTTCCGACGTCGTCAAGCCGCACTCGAAGGAAGCAATCGAGCAGCTCAAGCGCGCGGGTGTCCAGAAGACCGTCATGCTGACGGGCGATGCGAAGCGCGTAGCGGACAGCGTGGCCGCCGAACTCGGCGTCGATGAGGTGCGCAGCGAACTTCTGCCGGGCGATAAGGTCGCGGAGGTCGAGAAGCTTCTGGCTGCGAAGAGTAAAAAAGATATGCTGGCCTTCGTTGGCGACGGTATCAACGACGCGCCGGTTCTCACACGGGCAGATATCGGCATTGCGATGGGCGCAATGGGCTCCGACGCTGCGATTGAAGCGGCTGATATCGTCCTCATGGACGACGACCCGCTGCAGATCGCCAAGGCGATCAAGATCTCCCGCAAGTGCATCGGCATTGTCCGGCAGAACATCGTGTTCTCGCTGGTCGTGAAGTTTGGCTGCCTCGCGCTTGTCGCGTTCGGCGTCGCCAACATGTGGGCTGCCATCTTCGCCGATGTCGGCGTGATGGTGCTGGCTGTTCTGAATGCAATCCGGGCCCTGCGGTATAGAAGCTGACTGCGTCTGGCGCGAAAAACCTGATAGAAATGAAAAAGATCCCCCGGAAGGGCTGCGTCTTTGAAGCGCAGGCTTTCCGGGGGATTGCTTTCCGATAAACAGGATATTCTGATTTAAATATAGGATTTAAAAATACGAGAAATGCTAAAATTATGCTAACTATCGCGTATATAGCCAAAAAATCAAGAAAATCATGTTTACACAAAATATTTTTGTGCTATAATTTACGAAATAATCCTATTGAAATACGGCGGCCTGTTCTAATATGATAACAATGAAAATGCTTAACAACATATCGATTTCGCAAGAAATGGTTGTGCATTTTCACAACTGCCTATGCAAAAAATGAATGGAGGAAACACAAATGAAAAAACTCGTATGCCTGCTGCTCGCTGTGCTGCTTGTGCTGGGCGCATGCGCCTGTGCAGCCAAGGATCAGACGACTGCATCTGACACGACCGATCAGCCTGCCGCGCAGGAACCGGCTGACACTGCCGACAATGCAGACGAAACTGCGACTGCCGATGTTGACCCGCTCGGCAAATACGACACCCCGGTTGAAATTACCACAACCATGAATGAAGACAACATCCGCAACGTCGAATCGTCTCAGACCATGGACAGCAACGTCTGGCACGATCTGTTTGCGGAATACGGCATCAATGTCTCCTATAAGTTCAGCGGTTCTGCTTCCGATCTGGAAACGAAGATCAACATGGCAATCGCCACCGATGATCTGCCCGATGTGATGAGTGTCACGGCTACGCAGTTTGCGGATCTGACCGACACGGACATGCTGGCTGATCTCACCGATTTGTTTGAGACCTATGCCTCCGACAAGCTGAAGGCCAAGCTGTATGCCGACGGCGGCGTCATGATGTCCAACGGCTATGTGGACGGCAAACTCTATGCGATCGTTCTGCCGATTGCCTACTATGACTATATTCCGGTCGTCTCCATCCGCTCCGACTGGCTTGAAGAGTGCGGTCTGGAAGCGCCCAAGACGATGGATGATCTGTGGAACATTGCCAAGACCTTTAAGGACAACAATATGGGCGGCACATGCACCATCGGCATCGGCATGACGAAGAACGTCACCGACGTGCTGACCGCCGGTGTCGGCCTGCTGAACGGCTACCATGCCTACAGCAACATCTGGCTGGAAAAGGACGGCGAACTTGTCAACTCCAACATTCAGCCTGAGATGAAGGCTGCGCTCGGCGCACTGGCTGAGAAATACAGCGAAGGCCTCATCGATCCGGAATTCGGTACCAAGGAAAACGCACAGATCGTCGAAGACGTCATGGCTGGCCGCTGCGGTATCGTGGTTTCCAACTTCTGCGCGCCGTTTGACCTTGCCAATGCAGCTGCCGACGGCCAGCAGTGGTCGTTCTATGCAGTCCCGTCCGTGGACGGCGAGCCTGTTCTTGCGCAGGAATCCGCTAACTTCACCGGCGGCGTTGTCGTCAGCGCCAAGTGTGAGCATCCCGAGGCTGTGATCAAGCTGTTCAACCTCTTTGCTGAGTATGAATTCGATGAGAAGACCGGCAACAATGCCGCAGGTCTGCGCAACTTTGCGTATCCGTTCGTCGTGGATGACATCAATGCCAACTATAAGATCCATAACGAGTATCTCCAGTTCCTCGAGACCGGCAAGACGCCCGAAACTGTGACGGCTGGCTATGACTCCACGGTGGAAGCCTGCGAGAAGTACAACAAAGACGGCAACATGGAAGGCTGGTCGATGTACGCAATCTTCGGGCCGGACAGCACCGAAGCGCTCGTCAATGCGGCTGTGGAAGCGAACGGCTATCTCGTCAGCGCTTATACCGGCAGTTCGACAGAGAGCATGCTGAACTATGACTCCACGCTCAAGACGCTTACGGAGCAGTTCATAACCGACGTCATCCGCGGCGTGAAGACGGTTGACGATTTCGACGACTATGTTGCCAGCTGGAAGGCAAACGGCGGCGACAAGATCACCGAAGAAGTCAACGCATGGTATACTGCGCAATAACAGCGTTCTCGCCTGACAGATAACGGAATCGACAGGGAGATGGAGCATATGCTCCATTTCCCTGTCAGCAATTACACGACGGAAAGGACAAAGCGATGAAAAAAGCAACGCCAACCAGATTGCCGGACAGGAAAAAAACGGGCCGTCTGCACCAGGAACTTCCGCTGCACCTGATGCTCCTGCCGGGGCTGGTGATCATTCTTATCTATAATTACGCGCCGATGTTCGGCCTGCTGATGGCGTTTGAAAACTACAAACCGACCAAGGGCATTTTTGGCTCTGCATGGGTGGGCTTGGAGAACTTTAGACGCTTTTTTGCCTACCCGGACGCGCTGCGGGTGATCTACAATACGGTTTTCATCGCGGTTTTTAAGCTGGTTCTCGGCATTCTGGTGCCGGTTCTGTTTGCACTGCTGGTCAATGAGATCAAAAACAAGATTTTCTCCGGCTATGTGCAGCTTGTTACCTGCCTGCCGTATTTTCTGTCGTGGGTCATTCTGGGCGGTATTTTCACGAACATCCTTTCGCCGTCAAACGGCCTTGTTAATGAGATCATACGGTTCTTCGGGGGAGAACCGGTGTATTTCCTCGGCGAAAACAGCACGTTCCCGTGGACGCTGATCATTACGGATACATGGAAAAACTTCGGCTATAGTTCGATCATCTATCTCGCTGCCATGAGTAGCATCGACCCGGCGCTCTACGAGGCCGCTGAGATTGACGGCGCCGGCAAGATCAAGCAAATCCTGCATGTGACGCTGCCGGGCATTCTGCCGATGGTATTTGTCATGACTGTGCTGTCGCTCGGCAATGTGCTTAACGCTGGCTTTGACCAGGTCTTCAATCTCTATAGCCCGCAGGTCTATCAGTCCGGCGACATTCTCGATACCTTCATCTACCGTCTCGGCATCGACAACGCGCAATACAGCATCTCCACGGCTGTCGGACTCATGAAATCCGTGATTTCGCTTGTGCTGATCGCGCTGGGCTACAAGCTGGCGGAAAAATACGGCGATTACCGTGTGTTCTGAGGTGACTGGAATGAAAAACAAGAAAAAGCATCACATCAATACGTTCGCGGCCGTCGATGGCGTGCTGCTGTTTGTGCTCTCGCTCATCTGCCTGCTGCCGATCATCAACGTTCTGGCCATTTCCTTTTCCTCGCGCGCCGCTGCCGATGCCGGACGCGTTGCGCTGTGGCCGGTTGAGTTTACGACGGCTGCCTATCGATATGTGCTGGACGACCAGCAGTTCCTCAAATCCCTTTCCGTCAGCGTGATGCGCGTTTTGATCGGTCCGGCGCTCAATCTGCTGCTGTGCATTCTGTGCGCCTATCCGCTGTCGAAGTCCGATAACCGCTTCCGCGCAAGAAAGGTCTATGTCTGGATTTTTCTGTTCTGCACGCTCTTTAACGGCGGGATTATCCCGACCTATATGGTCGTCAGCAAAACCGGACTTATCAACTCCTTCTGGTCGATGATCATTCCCGGCGCTGTGCCTGTGATGTACGTCATTATGATGATGAACTTCTTCCGCAGTCTGCCGCCCGAACTGGAGGAGGCCGCGCTGATCGACGGCGCCAATCAGTGGCAGATCTGCTGGCAGGTCATTGTTCCACTGTCCAAGGCCTCTATTGCGACGATCACGCTGTTCTGCATCGTCAATCACTGGAACTCGTGGTTTGACGGCATGCTGTATTTCAATACCAGCACGGGTCAGCCGCTGGCGACCTATCTGCACAATCTGGTGGTCAACAGCAGTCTGGATGTTATGAAGACCGGCGATGTGGAAACCATCAAAACGCTCTCTGAAATCTCGACCCAGACGACAAAAGCGGCGCAGATCTTCCTTGCCATGCTGCCGATTCTGATCGTGTATCCCTATATGCGGCGGTATTTTTCCAAGGGTATCGTGATGGGGAGCGTAAAGGGCTGAGGCATGTGCAGTTGCTTGAAGGAGAATTTTATGGATGCGCCGCAGTATAAATCAATCGAGTACCAGTTCCGCGATCAGCGCCTCTATGAGGATTACTATGCGCTTTTTTCAATCGGATGGGAATACTGGGCCTCGCCGGAGGGCTACTACCGGGATTGCCGGACCTCTGCATATAAGCAGTGTGTATTCCAGTATACCGTATCCGGTGAGGGAACGCTGGTCTACAACCAGAAGGCCTATGCGATCAAGCCGGGACAGGCATTCCTGATCGAACGGCCCGGACAATACCAGTATTACCGCTCCCCAAATGCGAAACACTGGGAACTGAAATTTATTACGCTTAATATATCCTGCCTGAAAATCTGGAGCGATCTGGCGGAACGGTTTGGCCGTGTTTTTGACCTTCCTGCGGATTCGGCCGTCATGCGGTGCTGGGATGAGATCTATCGTGCGGCGTTAAACAACGAGATGGGCAGCTTCTATACGGCTTCCGGATATGCGTATCAGTTTATGATGCAGCTGTATAACACGCTGATCGAACAGACGAAAACGCAGAGTATGTCGGATGTGGTGCAAAGATGTATGGCGCTGATTCAGACAGAGTATAAAAACGAATTGGATCTGGCCTATTTGTCAAAGGCCTGCAATGTGTCTATCCCGTATTTATCCAAGCGCTTTCAGGAAGCCCTGCATATTTCCCCAATCCAATATCTGAATCAGCACCGGATCGAGGTGGCAAGTTCGCTGCTTTTAAGGAGCCGGAACCGGATTGAAGAGATCGCGCACGAGGTTGGATTTTCGGATGCAAATTATTTTGCGCGGGTTTTCAAAAAAACAATGGGATGCACACCCAGAGACTACCGGCTGCAGGAGGTCCGGCGCGTTGTTGAGGATCACACGCTTCAGGTGCAGGTATCTCCGGAGGGGATTATCGGCTGAGCGGCAGAGAGGAAAAGAATGAACAACTATCAACTATCGTCCGTACATGAGACAAATCTGACGAATCAAAACGGCGTTTACCAGGACAGTCTGCTCACATACGCCGCAGACCGGAGCGGCCGTTTCTGGGCGCTCTTCGGCCATACAAATTTAGGCGGCATCAGCGTGTGGAGCGGCAGTTCGCTTTTGGACTTGAAGAAAGAATATGATGCGCAATATTGCTTTGCCTTGGGGGAGGCTGGGCAGGCGTTTTCCGGTATTCCGTATCCGGACGGGCCATTGTCCCGCGGACAGATCTGGCCGTGCGGACTGTGGATCAACAAGGAAACAAACCGGTTTTACTGCCTGATTCACAATGAGACAGGCTGGGGCGCGGGGAAAACCTCTTATACCGCGAGAGCGCAGGAGGAGGGCGAACCGGACTTCCGGCACATCGGAATGATGACATCCGACGACTGCGGGAGAACATGGCGGTTTTTCGGCTGGATTCTGACCGCGCAGGAGCCCTGCTGGACAAGCAGATTTTCGCCCGGAATGAATCAGCCGGGACAGACCGGAGATGAGATCTGCCTCGGCTGCGGGGATTTTTCCGTTTTTCCGAACCCGCATGACGGCTATCTGTATTTGTTCTATACAAAGCATTTTACGAATCTTGAGCGGTCGGAGGCGGTGACAGATGCGGTTTATCTTGCCCGCTGCCGGCTGGATGAACTGGAAGATGTGACGGCGTGGAGAAAGTACACGGGAAACGGCTTTACAGAGCCGGGAAATTGCGGACGGGATGTTCCGGTTTTGACCGGCGGCGCAATTCCGTCTGTCTGTAAAGATCCGGCACACGACCGGTTTGTCATGTCAACCTACAACCGGGATGCGTGGCAGAACGGGCTGTGTACCTGCCAACTCAGCTTCAGCGAAGATCTGCTGCACTGGACAAAACCGGAGCATATTGCAGTCAAACGGGCGGATGTCTCCAATCCGTATCTGACGCTGTACCCGGAGGGAACGTCGTTCCGCGTGTTTATGAGCGCAAACGGCACGGATATTCGCTGGTACACCCTGACGCTGAACGAGGGGTAAACAATACATATTTAATATTAGCTTGGGTAAATATGAATACTTTTTTTCAAAAAGCAGTACCAATATGGGCCAAGGGCCGGGCAGATGAGATGAACTGCGAACTGGCGTTCCGAGCGATCATAGCCGGCCAAGACGCCAGTTTGCATCTTGCGGCATCCAGCATTTATCGTGTCTGGGTAAATGGAAAATTTGTCTGTGCGGGACCTGCGCGGGCGGCGCACGGCTTTTACCGCGTTGACGAGATCGATCTGACGCCGCAGCTGTGCGCCGGACAGAATACGGTCGTGATCGAGGTAACGGCCTTTAACGTCAACAGTTATGATACGCTGGATCAGCCGGGATTTTTGACAGCGGAAATTCTGCAAAACCACGCAGTGACAGCGGCAACAGGGGACGGCTCTTTCGGCGTGTATGATCTGCACCAGAGAATCCAGCGCGTCCAGCGCTACAGTTTCCAGCGTGCATTTGCCGAAGCATACCGGCTTCGCGCCTGCAAGCAGGCCTTTTATCTTGGCAGCGACGGCGGCGCAGAGCGGTTGGAATCGGAGACGCAGGCAGAAAAGCGGTATTTGCGCCGGGAAACGCCTATGCCGCAATTTGAGCCGCTGCAGGTACAGCGCATCGTCCAGACCGGCAGCGTTTCCTTTGACGTGCCATGCGGCGCGCTGCGGAAAGACCGCGCCTATACGCAGATCGGCCCCATGCTCAAGGGATATCCGGCGGATACGCTGGAAGAGCACCTGTCCGACGAAGCACAGACATTTGCATGGAAGCCGTCCTGCCATGCGGCGGAGGATATGGCCCAGATCACGCTGGAAAACAGCTATGCGACTTGCCGGTTTCCTTATAACGCAACCGGATTTTTGTGCATGACGGTGGAATGCGCGCAGGCATGTACGGTTTATCTGCTGTTTGATGAGATTCTGACCGACGGAGACGTGGATTTCCTTCGGCTTACAAACTGCAACTGCTTTAAATACGATCTGGACGCCGGAACCCATCGAATCATGACGTTCGCCCCGTATACGATGATGTACCTGAAAATCGCCGCAAAGGGCGCCTGCCGGGTTTCGGAGGTGCGGATGCTCCAATATCAGCACCCGGCGCCGGAATTTCAGATTCGTCTTCCAGAACAGAAGCAGCTTCGGGAAATTGCCGACGCGGCGGTTCGCACATACCGGCAGAATGCGCTGGATTTGTTTATGGACTGCCCCTCCCGCGAGCGGGCCGGATGGCTTTGCGACAGCTTCTTTACCGCGCGCACGGAGCATGCGCTGACCGGCCAATGCACGGTCGAAAAAGCATTTCTGGAGAACTTCCTGCTGGCCGAGCGATTTGCGCATCTCCCGGACGGCATGCTGCCGATGTGCTATCCGGCAGACCACTATGACGGGAACTTTATCCCGAACTGGGCCATGTGGTTTGTGCTGGAATTGGAGGAATATATCAAGCGCAGCGGAGACTGCGCATTTGCGGAGCGTGCCAAATCGCGTGTTTATGGCCTGATTCAATATTTTGCGCCGTTTGAAAACGAATACGGCCTGCTGGAAAAGCTGGAAAAGTGGGTGTTCGTCGAGTGGTCCCGCGCAAATGATCCGGATGTTGTGCAGGATGTCAATTTCCCGACCAATATGCTGTATGCCAGAATGCTGCAGATCGCAGGAAGACTGTACGGCGATTCCGCGCTTCTGGAAAAATCCCAAAAGCTGCAGGAGACGATACGGCAGCGCTCCTTTAACGGCTTGTTCTTTACCGACAATGAACGGCGGACAGCACACGGTCTTGAAAACCCCGGGAATATAACCGAGGTCTGCCAGTATTACGCGTTTTTCATGGGCACTGCGGATAAGCGGACATACCCGGAACTGTGGCAGACGCTTGTGCAGAAGTTTGGGCCGCACCGGGCTGCGGATTGCTGCCCGGATGTTGCGCCGGCAAATGCGTTTATCGGGGATTATCTGCGGCTGGAACTTCTGTATCTGGATGGCCAGACGGAAAAGCTGCTGCAGGATCTGAAAGAATATTTTACGCCGATGGCTGAGAGGACAGGAACCCTGTGGGAGCATGATCAGCCGAGCGCCAGCTGCTGCCATGGGTTTGCGTCCCATGTTTTATACTGGTTGGCGAAGATCTACGGAACGGAGAAGACACAATATGCAGGCGCTTGACTTAAACAATATCACGCTGACAGGGGAACTGGCGTTCCGGTTGGGAAGAAACTATTCCCGGCTGGAGGATCCGATGTATCGCGCGGCAGAGATCTTCCAGGCAGACAAGCAGGGCTGGCCGGGCGACTGGGAGGGCCGGACGATTTTGGCCCTGTGCCTGCACGAGCGAATCTCCGGACGAAAAGCAGCGTTTTTGGACGAAATTCTGGAAGCGCTGGATACGCAGTGGAACGAACGCGGATATTTAAAAGGCATCTGTGCACCGGACGCCATCAATGAACAGCAGCTTTCCGGCCATAATTGGCTTCTCCGAGGCTTGCTGGAACTGTATATCAGCAGGGACGAAGAAAAATACGCAAAATGCGCAAAGCGGATCGTGGAAAATCTCTACCTGCCGTTGTCGGGAAGGTTTCCAACTTATCCGACCGCGCGGGAAAAACGCACGGCAAACGCGGAAGCAGCGGGGCATCTCGGGGACGAGATCATAGACGGCTGGCGGTTGTCCACGGACATTGGCTGTGCGTTTATTTCCATGGATGCGCTGGCGCAGTACGAGACGCTGTTTGCAGATACGCGCGTGCGTGCGCTGTTGTCGGAAATGATCGCGGCATTCCGGCAGATCGACGTGGAAAAAAGTTCCCTGCAGACACATGCGACGCTCTCCGCGCTGCGCGGGATCCTGCGCTTGTGTGAGGCGGAGCCGGATGAGGAACTGCTCGCGTTTGCAAAAGAAGTGTTCGCGCACTATGTGCAGTACGGAATGACCGCAAATTACGCAAATTATAACTGGTTTGGGCGGCCATACTGGACAGAACCCTGTGCGATTGTCGATTCTTATATGGCCTCCATGGCGCTGTTCCGCTTGACACAGCAGAGCGAGTATGCGGTACTGGCAAACAGGATTTATTACAATGCGCTGCTTGCTTCTCAGCGGCCGAACGGCGGCTTCGGTTGTGATTTGTGCAGCGGAACGGAGCAGAGCGGCAGGTTTGTGCAGGCTAATACGGACGTCTATGAAGCGTGGTGGTGCTGCTCCATGCGCGGAGCAGAGGGCCTTTGCAGCGCAGCGGCAAACAGCATTCTGACGGAAGACGGCCAGATCTGGTTCGTGCATTACCTGCCGGGACATTTCCACACAGAACAGGCGGACATCGATGTAAAGACCAACTATCCGCACGAAAACAGGGTGCAACTTTCCCTGCGCGGTATACGGAGAGAATTGCAGCTGCATCTGTACATCCCGCAGGGGACAAAAGACGTGTCCGTTCAGATCAACGGGCAGCCACAGCGCGTGCAGCTGTCTGACTTCCTGCGTATTTCTGTATGCGAAGATGCAGAACTGGAACTGTCCTTCTCGCTGTCGCCAAGAAGCGTACCGGCAGGCGGATTCTTCACGGCAAAGCGCGCACAAATGACAATGCAGGGCGATCAGATTCTCAGCAAAGATGCGGACAGAAAGCTTGGCTTCCTCGCAGACCGCATTTATACAGAGCGCGACCAGCAATGCAGGGCCGAAATTCTGGATTTGCGGCCATAAGCATACAGAAGGCCTATCCGGATACATCTGAATAGAATCAGCATGGGCGCCAGCGAAAGCTGGCGCCCATGTGCGTTCTGAATACAGTGGATATGCGCTTCTTAGAGAAGCGTCAGTCTGTCAAAAAACGATTGTTTTCCTATTTTGTGTAGGGTTTCCGAGGCTGGCGTAGGGGCGGACGCCTCTGTCCGCCCGATGAGCAGCCGTGAATTCTCGCAGTACTGCACTGCATAAGCTGATGGAATCCTGCGGTGTGGCTGATCTGCGTATGAGCGATTACGATATTCACCCCGAAGAATTTTCTCAGATGGCGAAAGATGCAAAGGCAACTATGGGTGGATTGTTCTTCTGTGACCGTTTTGAACTGTCTGACGAAGATGTGGTCGCAATTTATGAGAAATCTTACCGCTAGCGAAGTAAATATAATTGTTGAATGTGAAGACTTGAATAATCAGGGATTCTGCCGACATCATAATGAACGCTTTTTAAATCGCACAGCTTTACACCAGAGCGAGCGTAAGATTCAAAGTCGATCAAGATGTTATCCAAGTAATCATTAATCGAAAGCATTTTACGCACCCCTCTTCGCTATAATCTTTGTTTCAGAAATGCCAAAAGCTGCATTTTCCAAAACGAAAATGCAGCTTGTAATTTGGTGCGGGCATGGGGACTCGAACCCCAACGGATTACTCCACGAGAACCTAAAGGTGATGTCACCTTCGTGAAAGATTTTTTATGATTTGATATAACTC
>ENA-UOJC01002992-UOJC01002992.1-human-gut-metagenome-genome-assembly--contig:-C104-NODE-2992-length-16970-cov-3.562282_pt1 | contig 16970 bp, 18 predicted proteins | sample MGYA00242339_ERZ723886 | MGnify/ENA metagenome assembly ERZ723886 | reverse complement strand
TGGGAACCTTGTTTGCACGGATTTTAGAAGCGGCGATATTGTTTGTTTGCGTATACAGGAAGGAAAAGAAATATGCCCCGCATTTTAAGGATTTGAAAAAGGTGACAAGACCTTTTGCCAGGCAGTTTGCGCTGATTGCGATTCCGGTTTCCCTGAGTGAAACAATCTGGAGTATCGGGACCTCCTTTTACAGTATTGTCTATTATCATATGGGATATGAATACGGAGCAGCTGTTAATATAGCGAAGGTAGTGGAACAATTACTCTGCTGCTTCTTCAAAGGAGGCGGTCAGGCAGGCGCTATTATTCTGGGGAGATTCCTCGGAGAAGGGAAAAATGAGAACGCTGTCCGGGCGGCAGGCAAAATGGCATTCTATAACATGGTTGCCGGACTGCTGATAGGAGTCGGGATGTTTGCAGGCGCGGAGCAGATTTTAAAGCTTTATAAGGTATCTGCGCAGGTGAGAGACACGGCGATTATGATGATGCGGTATATGGCGGTGATGATGCCGTTAAGAGGATATGCGTGGTTACACATATCAGCTACGTTAAGGGCGGGCGGCGATACAAAAACATGTATGTTGATTGATAATATAACAGTATGGTTTGTTGGTATTCCTTTTGCATTTATAACAGGCTATTTTTTGAACATGGGCATTGAAGTCGTATATTTGTGTACTGTCCTTGATGATGTAGCCAAAGCAATTCTCTGCGCATTGCGCGTGAAGAGCGGGAAATGGATTAGAAACCTGATATAAGATGCAAAGCATTTTATATAAAATGATTCACTTTAATTTAAGGAGGAGAAAAGTATGAAAAAAACATTCAGAAAAATGATGGCGCTCACGATGGCTACGGCGATTGTTCTGACAACAGCCGCATGTGGAGAAAAGAAAGAAGCGGCATCCACTGCTTCGACTGGTGCAGAAGCTGCCGGAAATGAGACAACAGGGTCTTCGGGAGAAGTGACCAAAGTAAGAACAGCATATTCACCCTTTATTGGAGGAATCGGGGTATATGTTATTGATGAAGCTGAAATGGATAAGGAATATGGAATTGATTTAGAGATTAGTGCCATGGGAGATATTTCCCCTGTTATGGGTATCATGTCAGGAGATGTTGATGTTGCTTTTAATACCATTCAGGGTTATATGACAGCTATTAATGCTTTGGTCGAGGAAGGAGCGGATCCGAGTACCTTGCCAAGAATTGTATATCTTCACAATGAATCTACCGGTGCGGACGGTCTGGTAGCAAAATCCGAAATTGGCTCAATAGAAGATTTAAGAGGAAAGCAGGTATCAGCCCAGTACGGAAATGTCACTCATTATATGCTTGCAAGAGCGCTTGACCATTGATGACGTTGAGTTTGTAGATATGAGTCCGGGAAAGGGCGGTTCCGCGTTTATTGCAGGAAGTCTTGATGCAGCAACAACCTTTGATCCCTATCTGACCCAGGCTGTAACGGAGACAGGAGCAAATCTCTTAATTACAACAAAAGATTTGGAGAGATGTGTCTACGATGTCTGTATTGTATCGGCAGAGGTGGCAGAGGAAAAACCGGAATGGTTATATAGTACATTGGAATGTATTGAAGCAGCTACGGAATATTGCAACACGAATTTAAGTGAAGCAGCGGAACTGACATCCGATACCTTTGGCGCAACACCGGAAGAGGTTGTGGATATGTGTTCAACAGTATATTTATATACGATGAAGGACAACGTGGAAGCAATGGCAGAAGGCGGCTGGCTGTATGATTCCCTTGCGGATATTCAGGATTTCTATGTATCGATAGGTGAGATGAGCCCGGATATCGATTTTGATGCACTGGTTGATTCTGATTTTTTGGATAAGGAATAATATGAATATTTTAGAGCAGAAAATGTGCGAAATAAGCGAAAAGCTTTGGAGTAATCCGGAGCTTCCGCTTATGGAGTATAGCGCGGCGGAAGCGGTAAGTAGCTGGCTTGCGGAAGAAGGATTTGTAATAGAGAAAAAACTGTGTGGTATGCCTACGGCATTTAAGGCGGTTTATGGGGAAGGAAAACCCAATATCGGCTTTTTGGCAGAGTATGATGCGCTGCCGGGCTTGTCAAACGATAAAACTGCTTATGAATGCCCGCTTGGACAGAATGCGGGACACGGCTGCCTGCATAACCACATCGCTCCCGCCAATGGCGGAGCCGCAATTATGGCAAAGAGATATCTGGAAGCGGTGAAAGCCTCCGGTAAAAAAGTCGAAGGAACCATCACCGTGATTGGGTGCCCCGCAGAAGAAATCGTATATGGGAAAGTTGCCCTGTTCGGGAAAGGCGCCTTTGAAGGAATTGATGTTTTGCTTACCTCCCATGCGGATTATCAGAATGCCGCCATGTCAAGACCATCCCTGGCGGCGCTTGGCACAGAGTTTCTTTTTAGAGGGACGGCAGGACATACAGGGATTGCAAGAAAAGGAAACGCTTTATATGCGCTGCAGACCTTCGTTCAGCTAGTGGAGAAGCTGCAGCTTCACAATACGGACGGCGTGCGGGCAGAATATGTCATCAGAAACGGTGGAACCGCACCAAATGTAAATACAGACAGGGCAAGTATATGGCTGAATCTCAGGGCAGAGAGCTATGAACGGATGCTTGCGATGTATGAAAAAATAAAGGAAGCTGCAAACGATGTAGAGCATTTGCATAACGTCAATGTAAAAGAAGAATTTATAGCAGCAACCAGAGGGTATCTTCCGAATGACACGCTTGCAGACCTTTTGTACAAAAAGCTGGAAAAAGAGAATACAGAAATTTATACAGAGCAGGATAAGGTCATATTGCGGAAAATGATAAAAGAAATCCGTAAGGACGGCAAAGACGATTTGGAGATGGATTTGCACCCTAAGCTTATCAGGGGAGGCATAGAGGATTATAGTCAGGATGACGGAGATGTCAGTTGGAGGATTCCTTTGGGAAGAGTGAATTGGGCGCTTCCGTTTGCCATACCCCTTCATCATTGGGCGGCGACTGCATTAGCTGGGATGGAATTGAGCCATAAAGGAATGCTTTTGGCAAAAGAAGTGCTGGGAAAAGCAGCCATTGCGTTATTAGAGCAGCCGGAAATAATTGAGGAAGCAAAGAAAGAATTAAACCATAGGATACAGGGTAAGGTCATGATTCCGCCTATGTATCATGAGGAGGAAAAGCTTGCCCTCCGCCCTCAGGATTTCTGGAATGATTCATGGATATAAACCAAAGGAGGAGAAACTATGAAAATACCTGAACATAGTGCATTATTAGTGATTGATTTACAGGCAGGGGAAGATACGGATGGTATTCCGGTGATGGAAGGAGCTACCACCTATCAGAATGCCCCAAAGATTATTCAGTTTTTCAGGGACCACAATTTGCCGGTAATCCAGGTGCGGGAATTGCATCGGGCGGATATGAGTGATTTCGGAAGAGAACTGGACGGAACGGAAGGCGTCCACTGCTTAGAGGGAACCATTCACGAACAGTTTCATCCGTTGACGGCGCCGGTGGAAACAGATTATACCTTTTATAAAAGAAGATATAGTGCATTCCTTTACACAGAATTGGATTTGCTGTTGCGTTGCAAAGGAATTACGACATTGTTTTTAATTGGAGGTCTGACCGACGTGTGCGTCAGATTTACAGCTGTTGACGCACATCAGAATGATTATCATTTTAAGGTGGTGACAGATTGTGTGACAGGCTCTTCCAGAAAGCACATGATTTTGCCCTGTTAAATATGAAATATTTACAGAGAGATTCCCATGTAACAACACAGGAAATTTTGGAAGCGGAGGTATAGGATGATGTTAAAAATTGAAGAACACAGCGCTTTGCTATTAATAGACATACAGGATACCAAAGAACCGAATCACCCCTCCGATCTTTACAAAACGGAGGAACAGAAAAAGAGAAGGGAATTTTACCATGAGAATGCAAAGAAGGTAACTGATTATTTCAGAAAGCTTGGGAATGTACCGATTATCCATGTCATAGAGCTTCACAGGGACGATTTAGTGGATTTCGGAAGAGAATTGGACGGCTCAGAGGGGGTTCACTGTCTGGAAAAAGACTCTGTTTTCTGGGAGCCCTGCGCACCCATTGAAGGAGAATATGTAATACCCAAAAGACGATATAGTGCATTTTTTGGTACGGACCTGGAGATTCTGTTGCGCGGTTTAAAGGTGGAGCATCTTTATATTTGCGGGGGAATGACGGATATTTGTGTCCATTATACCACGGTAGAGGCTCATCAGCGGAACTATCATGTGCATGTATTTAAGGAAGCCTGCGGAACCCACAGTCCGGTGGAGGTTGCACAGGCGGCATTGGATAATATTGAATATTTCCAGGCAGGTTCGATTATTTCGGTGAATGATTTGGAGGTATAAGGAAAGTTATAAACGGTATTTGTATGAAAATAATATAAAGATAGGAGAAAAGTACTAAATATTTTCCGCAAATCAGCCGAAACATATAATACAAAGAAACATACACTATTGAAATACACATCCAGGGAGGGATAACCGCAGAAAAGGGAATTGCAAGTATTTTTATGGTGAATTCAGTACTGGCAGTCTCATCAGTTGGTAAGATAAAGCGTGAGCACGTAGAAAATCAGAAAGCGCCGGAAAAAGGATGTGCGGACACCAATCCTTTGTTCTCGCAGCTTCTCCAGGAAGAGATGGAAGGACAGAGGGAAGCTTCTCTGAACTGCCGGACCACCACTTACGGTCAGGACAGCAGGCTTCATACCTTTGAATACCAAAAGAGAGAGTATCATTACTGAAACGAAACGGGAGACAGATTACAGCATCTGTCTCCCGTTTTGTTGCATTATATATTTCAGAAGAAAAGCGGCGTCAGAAATTTCACTTTACATCCGCAGGAAAGTTTCAGACGCAGGCTAAAGTATTTTTCAAAGCATCCGATAAACATATTGAAACATTAAATGTGAAAGGAGGAGTCCGATATGCGTATAGAGGCTTATACACAGGTACAGCAGGTATATCAGTCACAGACGGCGGGCAAGAGTCAGACAAAAGGAAAAGTCAGCAAATCCGATCATCTTCAGATTAGCAGCTTTGGCAAGGATATTCAGACAGCGAAAGCCGCAGTAGCAGGCAGTCCTGATATTCGGGAAGAATTGACGGCTCCTATCAAGGCGAAGATTCAGGACGGCACTTATGAAGTGAGCAATGAGCTCTTTGCTGATAAATTGTTAAAGAGATACGAAGAAATGAGGTAAATCAAGTGGCAAGTCTGATGGAAAACCTGATAGATGTACTGGAAAAGGAAAGCAGTGAATATGAGGTGCTACTTGAATTATCTGGGAGGAAAACCCCGATTATCGTAAGCGGTAATCTGGAGAATTTACAGAAAATCACGGATGAGGAACAAGAGGCAGTAAGCAGAGTCAATAATCTTGATAAGAAGAGGATGGAGGTTATTGCGGATATTGCCAATGTGTTGAACAAGGATGTTGCATCGCTGAAGCTTGCAAATCTCATAGAAATGCTGGAGGGCAGACCGGCAGAGCAGGAAGCCCTGATGGCAAGCCATGACAGATTGCGGGCGTCAGTCAGGGAATTAAAGAAAATCAATGAACAAAACAGGGCGCTGCTTGCCGATGCTTTGGAGATGGTAGAATTTGAAATGAACATTTTCCAGGCGAGTAAGACAGCACCGGAAACTGCCAATTATAACCGGAACGCCTATAGTGCGGGTGATATGATAGGAGTAAACAGAGGGTTTGATACAAGGCAGTAAAGCAGTAACAGTCAACATCCAAATGAAATACAGAGGTGAGTATTATGCCATTAATGGGTAGTTTATATATAGGGGCATCTGGATTACAGACAAGTCAGAATGCGCTGAATACAACAGCGCATAATCTTTCTAATATTGACACCAACGGCTATACCAGACAACAGGTACAGCAGTCTGACAGGAGTTATCTTACGTTATCCACGAATCCGTCTTCGATTAGCAACAAACAGACGGGTATGGGTGTTATATATTCCCGTGCAAAACAAGTCAGAGATTATTTTTTAGACAAGACATACCGCAAGGAATCGGGACGCAGTATGTTTTATGAGGTGTCTACAAATGTTTTTGAAGAAGCGGAAAGCCTGCTGGGAGAACTGGAAGGAGAGGCGTTCGAGAATACGCTCCAGGATTTGTGGACGGCTGTGCAGGAGCTTGCAAAGGATCCCTGCAGTTCTGTGACACAGGGACTTTTGGTGCAGCGTGCATCAGAGTTTGTGGAGCGTGCATCTTCGGTTTATGATGGTCTTTCCTCCTACCAGGATAATTTGAATGCACAGATAAAACAGCAGGTAGATAAAATAAATACATATGGTCAGCAGCTCCTTGCGATGAACGATCAGATACGCGCGATTGAGAGCGGCGGTATTGAAAAGGCAAACGATTTGCGGGATACAAGAAATCTGATTTTGGACGAACTGGCAGCGCTGGCTGATATTTCTTATTCAGAAGATGCTTATGGCTCTGTTTCCGTAAAAATTGAAGGCGTTGATTTTGTAAGCGGAGATATATGTTATGAAATCGGCATGAAGCTGGACGAAACAACAGGATTCTACACACCGTTCTGGCCGCAGAATGCCGCTTATTATATCAATGACGAGGGTTTTAGGGTATATAATACCGAAGGCGCAGAGGTATTTGACTTAACCAGAGAAATATCAACGGATTTAAATACGGATGTGGGCGGACTGAAAGCCATGCTTTTGGCAAGAGGAGACCACAGAGCGGATTACACCGACATTACGGAAGGTGATTATGACAGTATTTCCCAGTCAATTATAATGAATCTGCAGGCTGAATTTGACCAGCTCATCCACAATGTAGCTGTAAAGGTCAACGGTATTTTGGAGACTGCGGCAGGCGTTGTCACCGGTGATATTGTTCTGGCGGACGGCAGCGTTTTAGAGAACGTAAAATATTGCGAAGTGGATAAGAACGGCTATATGCGCAATGAGGATGGCAGTCCTATCCAGATGTTCGACAAAATTGCCACTGACAGTTATACGAAGGTAACCGATGCAAACGGCGTGGAATACTGGGTTTATGCAGAGGAAACCGCAGGAAAGACAGAAAGTCTGTATTCTATAAAGAATCTGCAGGTTTCTACAGAATTGATGCAGAATCCTTCAAAGCTTTCCTTACGGCTGGCGGACGGCTCCGAGGATACTGAGACGGCGGAGGCTTTAAAGGCTATCTTTACGGAAAAAATATATACGTTAAATCCCAATGTGGAAACGAAGGTTACTCTGATTAATTATTATTCAAATCTGGTATCGCAGGTAGCGAATGGCGGATATGTATACAACAGTATCTATCTGAACCAGTGCGATACTGTGGAAGCTACGGGAAATGCAAGGGAACAGGTTATCGGAGTGGCAACCGATGAAGAATTATCCAATATGATTAAGTTTCAGAATGCGTACAACGCGTCCAGCAGATATATCAACGTTATCAGTGAGATGCTGGAACATATTATTAATACATTAGGGGTGTAGTAAGGAGGAGATGTTATGCCGTCACAGTTTTTTGGATTAAATATTGCGTATACAGGACTGCTGGCAAGCAATGCTGCGCTCAACACTACTTCTAATAACATTGCAAATGTTCAGACGGAAGGCTACAGCAGACAAGAGGTCAGTCAGCAGGCGGCTGACGCCCTGCGTGTATTTCAGAAGTATGGCTGCGCAGGCGGAGGCGTAGAAACGTTGGCGATTGAGCGTATCAGAGACAGCTTCTATGATGCAAAATATTGGGAAAACAATACCAACGTAGGCGAGTACGATATGAAGCAGTACTACATGACTCAGATTGAGACCTACTTCAATGACAACGGTCAGAATGCAGGCTTTAAAACCATTTTCGATCAGTTCATGATTACAGGAATAGAGGAACTTTTAAAGAATCCCGGCAGTACTACCGCAAAATCGCAGTTCATCGGTTATGCGGGGGCACTTACAGAGTATTTTAACGGTCTTGCAGGCAATCTGGAGGAATTACAGAAGGATGTCAATCAGGAGATTAAGCTGCGGGTAGATGAGATTAATTCCATAGCAGGAGAAATCGCTACCCTGAATAAACAGATTAATACGATTGAATTGGGCGGAAACAAGGCAAATGAGCTTCGGGACAGAAGAGATTTGCTGATAGACAGATTGTCTGAGATTGTAGATGTGGAAATAAATGAGACTCCTATTGTAGACCCCTATCATCCGGACACGGAAACCGGAGCCACCCGTTACGTGGTAAAGATAGCCAGCGGTCAGCTTTTGGTGGACGGCAACGAGTACAGAGGTTTGTCCTGCGTTTCCAGAACCGGCTACGAAAAGACGAACCAGAGTGACGTAGACGGTCTTTATGATGTCTACTGGGAGGATGGACAGCAGTTTAATCTCTACAATGCGGCAATGGGCGGCGAACTGAAGGGACTGATTCAGTTGCGCGACGGCAATAACAGTGAGAATTTCCAGGGTGAAGTGATTGCTACAGGGACGACTGACAGCGGACAGCGTGATACGGTTACAATTCGTGTAGATAAAGGTTACTTACAGGATTTGAATAAATGCAACCTTTCTGATCAGGGCGGTATCATTAATTTGGGAAATCAGGAATTTTATTATGACTCCTGGGAATATTCCTGCACCTATGATGCGGACGGCAATGCAACCTATACCTATACCTTTACGCTCTCCGACAGCGAGAAGAACAGCAGAAGACTGACCAATGACCGTGTGGGAAAGACCGCATCGATTGGCGCAGCCATTTCCTATCAGGGAATTCCCTATTATATGAATCAGATGAATGAATGGGTGAGAACCTTTTCTCAGAAATTCAATGATATTCTGGCGAGCGGCTATGACAACGACGGTAATTCCGGAACTATGATGTTTACGGCAAACAAAGCTGCGGATGATGAGCAGTACGATTTCCCGGACGGCACAAGGTACGATTTGGGCGCCGCACACGGGGATGTAACCGTCAAAGTGAACGATGACAGCTACTACCGCATGACGGCAAAGAATTTTGATATACTGGTTGCAATGGAGCTGGATCCGGATCTTCTGGCAACAAAGGTGGATCCCGGCGACGGCGTGGAACAGAACGATTTGATTGAAAGTCTGCGGGAAATGGCATACAACAAAGAGAAAATGAGCTTCCGCGGGGCTTCTGCTTCGGAATTTCTGCAGTGTATTCTGTCGGATGTGGCGCTGAACGCATCTAACGCCAATATCTTTTACAGCAGTTATACAAGTATTGCAAACACGATTGATACGCAGAGAATATCCATATCCGGCGTGGATGAGGATGAAGAGGCGGTAAATCTCGTAAAATATCAAAACGCATACAATCTGGCGTCCAGGATGATTCAGACGCTGACGGAAGTATATGACAGACTGATTCTGGAGACCGGCGTATAAAGGAGGGCTTATGAGAATTACAAATAAGATTATACAGAATAATAACCTGAATAATATCAACACGAATAAGATGTATCAGGACAAGCTGAGTACGCAGATGTCTACCCAGAAAAAGATAAATCGTCCCTCCGATGATCCTGTTGTGGCAATCAGGGCATTGCGTCTGCGCAGCAGCGTATCCGAGGTGACACAGTATTACAGCAAGAATATTCCCGATGCGGAGAGCTGGCTGAGCGTAACAAAGGATGCGCTGAACAATCTGACAGAGGTGATTACCAGTATGATTGAACAGTGCACCAAGGGTTCTAACGGTGATTTAAAGACGACAGACCGTCAGATTATTCTGGAGCAGCTTCAGGCTTTGGCGGATGAATTATATACCACTGGCGATTCGGATTATGCGGGAAGATATGTTTTTACGGGATATCGTACAGATACTTCCCTGCGGTTTGATAAAGCAGAGAGCAAAAGTTATACCATTACGGAGCAGTTGGATAATTCCGCCCTGGATTTGATGACGAAGGTAAATACAGGAGATTTGCTGAGCTGGAACGGCAACAATTTTGACAGCGCTGAAATGGACGGCTTGAATGAAAATACAATTACGTCCGTGGATGTTTATCGTATCCGACTGGCATATAATGATTGCAGCGAAGGCTATACGCCTGTCATTTCCTTTAAACAGCAGCAGACAGATGCGGCAGGAAACGGAGTTACGGATGCGGATGGCAATCCTGTATATGAAACAGTGACATGGCCCAGTGACGACGGTTCCGTTCAGATTCAGACAATGCACACTTATCAGGACCCTTATACGGCAGTATCCCAGGATGACGACGCCATTATTTATGTCCCTGAGACAGGAGAATTACTGCTGGGAAAGAACCGCTATGAGACGCTGATGGCAGTGAGAGACAATGTTGTTACGGCTGCTGATGAGAGCGAAATTCGTGTAACCTATCAGAAGGAGGAGTGGGTTTCGGGGGACCTTCGTCCGGAGCATTACTTTGCCTGTGAAGCAGACGGTATTGAATATAATAAGGCTTATCTGACAGGAAATGCGGAGAGACAGGATATTGAATATGACGTTGGATTTAATCAGACAATCCGTGTAAATTCCACTGCGGACGAATGCTTTGATCCCGGAATCGGCAGAGAGGTGGATGACCTGGTTGCCGCTATGCAGAATGTACTGGACGTTGAGAGCGTGAAGGCGGATATCGAGAAAAAGCTGGAGACTGCAAGCGGCGCTGATGCAGAGAAACTGCAGGAGCAGCTTGCTGCGGCGGATAAGGCATATACACTGGCAAAGGATAAGTGCCAGAAGCTGTTTGAGAGCGGTATCACTAAATTCCAGGGATATCTGGATGATGCAAATCTCAGTGTCACCAACTGCGGTACGAGAAGCAGCAAGCTGGAGCTGATTAAAAATCGTATGCAGAATCAGAAGACGACCTTTGAGACACTAAAGAGTGAGAATGAGGATGTTGACATTACAGAGGTTGCAATCCAGCTTAGCAGTGCAGAACTCACATATGAAGCGGCATTGATGGCTACCGGCAAGGTAATACAGACAACTCTGCTCAATTTTATTTAAAAAATCAGATGTAAGCGGCAGGCGCGCGGATAGGAGTCTTATGAAGATTAATACAAAAATATTCGGTGAAATAGAAATTGCAGATGAGAAAATTATAACTTTTGAGAGCGGTATTATTGGATTCCCTGATTTAAAGAGTTTTACACTGCTTCACGACGAGGAAAAGGGAACGAATGCAGGAATCCGTTTTTTACAGTCTCTGGATGAGCCTGCCTTCGCAATGCCTGTAATGGATCCCTTCGTGGTAAAAGAGGACTATGCTCCGGAGGTTGATGATGAACTGCTTGCGAAGCTGGGAAATCTCACTGAGGATAATCTTCTGATTCTGGTGACGGTGACGATTCCTTCGGATTTAACCAGGATGACGGTTAATTTGCAGGGACCGATAATCATTAATGTAGAGGAACGCAAAGCAAGTCAGATTATTGTAGAGGGAAATGCGTATCCGGTAAAATTCCCCATATACGACATCCTGCAGAGCAGAAAGGCAGGTGAGTAGTATGCTGGCATTGTCAAGAAAAAAGAATGAAGCAATCATAATTAATAACAATGTGGAAGTGACTATTCTGGAGGTAAAAGGCGATCAGGTTAAGATTGGAATTACTGCTCCCAGGGATGTACCTGTTTACCGGAAGGAAGTCTATGTGCAGATTCAGGAGGCGAATAAAGCTGCTGTCAATGTGGACGGTATCGAAGCGCTGAATAATTTGTTGGGATAAGAAGCAGGGAAGTGTAAAAAATTGCACTTCCCTATTAATTTTTACCGTGAGAAAACCGATAAAATGAATAGAAACTTTATTTTATAACGGATTGGGGTGCCTGACGGCACCAATATCACACGGAGGTGACTACAATGGCTATTGAACCATTAGGGAGTGTAATGAGCGCGCAGGCGCAAAGTACAGTGACGGCAAAACCGGCTGCACCGGCAGAGAAACCGGCAGAATATAGTTCTGCAGATACACAGGCTGTAGAAAAAGTGGATGCTGCAACTGTTGTTGTGGAGAATACCCAGAACGGAACGCAGTACAGCGCCGGAGAACAGAGCGGTGAGCAGGCAACCAATGAACAGATTAAGAAAGCTGTAGAACAGTTAAACAAGAAATTACTTGCAAATTCAGAAGCGATTTTCGGTATTCATGAGGCGACAAACCGGGTAACGATTAAAATTGTGGATAAGACCACAAAAGAGGTAATCAGAGAAGTTCCCCCGGAGAAAACGCTGGATATGATTGCAAAGGTATGGGAAATCGCAGGCATTCTGGTAGATGAGAAGCGATAGGAGGAAAACAATATGGCAATAAGATTGACAGGACTGATGTCCGGCATGGACACAGAAAGTCTTATCGAACAGCTTGTGGCGTCAAGACAGACGAAAGTGGATACTGCAAAGAAGGCACAGACGAAGCTGAATTGGAAACAGGATATATGGAGTGATCTGAATAAAAAACTGAAAAATCTTCAGTCAAAGTATATCAGCAGCATGAAATATTACGCTTCCTACAGCAAGAAAACCACCAAGGTTTCCAATGAGTCTGCTGTCAGCGTAATCACCGGAACAGATGCCGTAAACGGCGTACAGTCTCTGCGCGTGAAACAGTTGGCTAAAACCGCGTACCTGACCGGTTCTAAGGTTAAGGTAGATGGAGGCGGCGATGCAACTGCGCTTTCCAAACTGAGCGATTTGGGATTTACAGGCTCAGGCGTTATCAATCTGACGGCAGACGGAAAGTCTGTAGATATTAATGTTACGGGAGATACTACGATTTCTGATTTCCTGACACAGGTAAAGAATGCAGGTCTGAACGCCAATTTTGATGCAGGCAATCAGAGATTCTTTATCAGCGCAAAGGAATCCGGAGAGGCTCATGATTTCAGCTTTACCGCATCTGATGCGAATGGCGCAGCAGCATTGGAGAAGCTTGGTTTACAGGTGGCTTTGAACAAGGATGCAGCTACCATGGCTGAGTACACGGAGTATGCAGGTTACTATAATAGTGCAAACGGCGACAGAACGGCAACCCTTAATGCGATAAATGGTGATGGCAGAATTGACAGCGCTATTTCTTCAAAAGTATCCTCTTATCTGTCACAGTATAAGTCTCTGGTAAGCTCCCGCGATGCGGCAGTGGAGAAGATTGCTGAAATCAATGATAAGTATGCAGATACGACTCTGGAGTCCGCAGATACCTATGCTGCCCGCATTGAATCGTTAAATGAACAGATTGAGAGCAAAAAGACTGAGTTGGAAGGGGCTGCGGACGATACGGCAAAAGAAGCGATTCAGCAAGAGATAGATACGCTGAATGACGCTCTTACGGCAGCTACAGCACAGAAAACCGATGCAGATACGCTTGCAGCTCAGACGGAAATCAGAGACAGCATGAACAGCCAGATTGCAGAGGTAGAGACCTATGTAAATATTACGGCTGATACCGATGCGGATGGAAATGTAACATACAGCGCTGACGCTAAAGATAAGTTGACAGAAGAGGTACAAAACAGTTATTATAATAAGGCGGCATATGCAGCAGAGGTTATGAAGAACCCTGATGCCATGACAGGTACAGACGCTACTAAGATTTCGGGACAGGATGCTATCATTTACCTTAACGATGCGGAATTCAGAGGCAACGACAATGTGTTTGAAATCAATGGATTGACCTTCACCGCATTGACTGAAACAGGAAGCGAAAGCGTAACCATTACCACACAGGATGACGTGGACGGCATCTACGATATGGTAAAGAATTTCCTGAAAGAGTATAATGAGATTATCAATGAAATCGATAAGCTTTATAATGCTGATTCTGCAAAAGGCTACGAGCCTCTTACCGATGAAGAAAAGGACGCTATGTCCGAGAGCGAAATCGAAAAGTATGAGAATAAGATAAAGGATGCGCTGTTAAAAGGCGACAGCAACTTAAGCACTATCGGTTCAACGCTGAAATCAATTATGTCTTCCGGTATTGAGATAAACGGAAAGACCCTGTATCTTAGCAGCTTTGGCATCGAAAAACTCAGTTATTTTGAGGCGGATGAGAATGAAAGAAACGCATATCATATTGCAGGTGATCCGGATGATTCTGCATCTTCAAGTGATGCGGATGTATTGAAGAGTATGATTGCTTCTGACCCTGACACCGTGATTTCTTTCTTTGCGCAGTTATCCAGAAAGCTTGATGAATCAATGACTAAGATGTCAAGCTCCGTGAAGGATTACCGCAGCTACGGAAGCTTCTATGATGACAAGAAAATGAAGTCGGATTATGATGATTATACGACGAAGATTAAAGAACTGGAAGAGAAACTGGCTGATTATGAAGACAAATGGTATGCAAAGTTTGCGGCTATGGAGAGCGCTTTGGCGAAGATGCAGTCCAATACGAATGCAGTAACCAGTCTTTTAGGAGGTTGATGAAATGGCGATACCCAGCGCTTATATACAACATAATAATACCAGAATTTTCACGGCGAACCCTGAGGAATCTCCATTAATGCTATACGAGGGAGCAATTAAATTCTGTAATATTGCAGAAACGGCAATCGAACATGACGATATACAGAAGGCGCATGATAATATTATGAAGGTAGAAAAAATTATCGATTATCTGCGGAAAACGCTTGATATGAAATATGCCGTAGCACAGGATTTTGAGAATATTTATGTATATTTGAGCCGGCGCCTGGTGGAAGCCAATATGAAGAAGGACAAAGCAATATTAGAGGAAGTCAATCTGCATCTTCATTCTGTTCGTGACACATGGAAAGAGGTTATGCGTCTTGATAAGGAGAAAGGAACTGTTTAATGGAAAATCAGTTAACGATTCTTGCGGAAAGTCTGGAAAAGAAACGTCAGGTGCTTGTGAAGATACAGGAATACAACAAGCGCCAGGAACAGATATTTACGGAAAATTCCGTGGATATGAATCAATTTGATGCTGCTGTAGAGGAAAAAGGAAAGCTGATTGAAGAGTTGACCAGGCTTGATACCGGTTTTGAGCTTCTGTATGCCAAATTAGCAGAGCAGCTCAAAGATAACAGGCAAAAATATGTTGCGGAAATTAAAGCCATTCAGCAGCAGATTGCAGTTATTACAGAGATGAGTATGACGATTCAGGCACAGGAAAAACGCAATAAGAGCCTGATTGAACAGTACTTTTCCAAAGAGCGTACTGCTTTGCGTGAAAATCGTAAGGTTTCCAAAGCGGCGTACGATTATTATAAGAAGGTAAATAATACGGCATATGCACCGCCGCAGTTCATGGACAGTAAACAATAATATATTGTAAATACGAAAACGCCATCTCCGTTTGTCGGGGATGGCGTTTCATGATGAGCCTTGCGTTCTGCCGCGGACGTTTCTGCAGCCTGCCTTACTTGTTTACAACAGCCTGAACAATATATTGATATGCCAGCAACGTTGTTTTGTCCAGGTTTTCAATATTTGTTGTTAATAGATTAATGAATGCTTCCTCTTCCGGATTTGGAGTTCCCACTGTTTTATAAAAGATATGATTGATTTCATAGCCGGCAGCGCGAATCAGATTTTGGATTTCCTGACGGGTATACAGTTTCACATTTGCGGTATTTAGAATACCGGAGTCCGAATAAGGAAATAAATCATATTTCAGCAGCGGAAGAAGTACGGACCAATGTTTTACATTCGGCATACATACGATAATTTGTCCGCCTTTCTTTATGTGTCTGCGTAATCTTTGCAAAACGCTTTTCGGGTCTTTTAAACACTCCAACACATCGCTTATAATACAATAATCAAAGTAGTTTTCCTCATAAGGAAAAGCTAACTGTTCTATATCCCCGCATACAACGTTCCCGATGTTGGCAGCTAATGCGGCGGCTTTGGGTATGCTTTCTATTCCATAGACATCGGCGTAAGGATAGTTGCTTTTGAGTTTTGCCATTGTTGCCCCGCAACCGCAGCCAACGTCAAGAATCCGTAACGACGCTTCCTGATTTTCCTGAATGAGATTGACCAAATCCAATTTGGGGAACATAAAAAAGGTTAAATCCATCCCCCATTTTGAATTTAAAAGCTTATGATTTCTATTTAATATCTCTGAAAATCCGCCCTTGAGTTTTTGGAAGGAACGGCTTCCGAAATGAAGAATGAAACTGTTTTTGCATAAAATGTTGCGGTATCCTGTGTTCAGCATACGCAGCCCGTAGTCCACATCTTCGGAATTGCCCGGCGTAAAAATTTCGTCCAGCATCCCTACTTTGTTTAATGCGGTTCTCTTTATCAATAGCGCAAATCCGATTAAAAATAATTTTTCTTCATACGGATATTTCATCGGCACATTGTTCTTTTCGCCGAAGCTAAGAATCTCTTCTTCGGACTGCCAGTCCTTAGAAATCTGCTGGTTGTTGGCAACATGATTGGAGACGCTGCCCGCAGTTCCTATGCTGTCGTTTTCGTATAAACCCATTTTCAGCCAAAACAATGAATTTGGCGGCAAAATAGTATCGTTGTTCAACAGGAAAATATCAGCGTCTTTTTCCGCCAATTCGATTCCCTGATTGCATCCTGCTGGGAAACCGGCGTTTTCATGGTTTTCCTTAAGAATGATATCCTGCTGGCGTCTGAGCCACAAAACGCTGTCGTCTGTAGAGGCGTTGTCTACCACAATAATCTGACGGGAATCGCCCAGTATCGTGCGTCTGATGCTTTCAATACATTGTCTGGTATCATCTGCCAGATTATAGGAAAGAAGAATAATTGCTGTTTTCGGAACCGTTACGCCGTATTCAGAGGTTAAGCTTTGCATAAGCGCCCGTATTGCGGCCCGGTCCTGGTCTGTTTCGGGATAAAATAAAGCGTTTTGATAACAAATATACGCCTGCTTCAGGTTGGAATCCAGTTAATAGTTTCCCAAC
>ENA-UOJC01002990-UOJC01002990.1-human-gut-metagenome-genome-assembly--contig:-C104-NODE-2990-length-16980-cov-49.808449_pt1 | contig 16980 bp, 18 predicted proteins | sample MGYA00242339_ERZ723886 | MGnify/ENA metagenome assembly ERZ723886 | reverse complement strand
TCCGTTTTCTTTGCTTTCATTGAAAAACTCTCCTTTCTATGGGCGATTTCTTATCTCCCTTTCACAGCATATAGCTTCGGTAAAGTGCTTCGGCGGGGAGGTTTGGCCCTCTTTCAGTTCGGCATTGAGGATGCCGCACTCATTTTCTGCGACATTGGGCAGGGCGGTGAGTTCCTGCTTCCGGTTCAGGATGTCTGCCAGCACCTTGCGCTCCACAGCTTTCCAGCCTTCCTCCAAAACCTCCTTGCCCTTGGCGGTAAATTCCTCCCCGGCGCATTCGGTGGTCAGCAGGGTCTCCAGATAACGGAAGGGCTTGCTTACCGCCATCAGCGTCCGGGCGATGATGAGCTTCAGGACATTCTGCTCGCCCTTGGGCAGTGCGTCCAGATCGGCTTGCAGCATACTGCGGGTGGGCAGGATGGCGTGGTGATCTGTGACTTTTTCCCGGTTTACGGTGCGCCGTGTCCGGGGCACAGCCTCGTCCACATCTGCCGAGGTAATGTCGAGAAAACCCTCCAACTCCTCAGTCAGTTCCTCCAGCATCTCCTCGTCATCGTCGGTGATATAGCAGCTATCAGTTCTGGGATAAGTGGTAAGTTTCTTCTCATACAGGCTCTGTACATAGTCCAAAGTCTGCTGTGCGCTGTACCCCAGCAAGCGGTTAGCGTCCCTCTGAAGGGTGGTCAGATCATACAGTGGTGGTGGATTCTCGGACTTTTCCTTGCGGGTGATGCGCTGGATCGTTGCTACCATCTCCTTTCGGCAGGCTTTCAACAGGTTTTCAGCAACGGATTTTTCAGGAATGCGGCGGCTGGATGCCGTGCAGCCGCTGGTCAGTTCCAGATCCACCGTGTAGAATTTTTCCGGGGTAAAGGCGGCGATGGCGGCTTCTCGCACCACCGTCATGGCAAGCACCGGGGTCATAACACGCCCCACCGCCAGCGGCTGACCGTACAGGCACGAAAAAAGCCGGGATGCATTGATGCCGACCATCCAGTCGGCGCGTTCCCGGCAGAGTGCTGCGTTGTACAGCGCATCGTATTCAGTTGACGGTTTGAGGTGGGCGAAACCCTCCCGGATGGCACTTTCTTCCATACTGGACAGCCACAAGCGGGAAAAGGGCTTTTTGCAGCCCGCTTGCTGGTACACCAGCCGGAAGATGAGTTCGCCCTCACGCCCTGCGTCCGTAGCACAGATCACGCTGTCCACATCCGGGCGGTGCATAAGTTTTTGCAGGATGCCAAACTGCTTTTTGGTGGACGCAGACACCAGATATTGCCACTTCTGCGGTAGGATGGGCAAATCTGCAATGCTCCACTTGACGTATTTGGCATTGTAGACATTGGGCGGTGCCAGTTCCACCAGATGACCAACGCACCAGCTGACGAGATAGCCGTTGCCCTCAAGGTAGCCGTCCTGCCGGTTGGTGGCACCGAGGACTTTGGCGTAGGACATGGCAACCGAGGGCTTTTCTGCTACGATCAATTTTGCGATAAGAATCCCTCCATTCTGTTTCGGATTGCAATATGTAGGGCGGCAAAACGCCGCCTTAAAATCAGATGGGTTCGGTATCTTCCTCACCGGGTTCCTCCGGCTCGTCCTCGGTGGGAATCTCGAAGTCGCCCTTGTCCTCGGTGTAGTTTGCATCGGGGTCAAGGGCTTCTTTTTCGGCCTGCTTTTTCTGCTTCTGCTTTGTGAAAGCGTAGAAGCCGCCGCCTGCCGCCAGCGCAATCAGCACGACCACACCCAGAAAGCCGGATGCGATCTTTGTGACCTTGTTTTCCTTGGGCTGTTCCTCGCCGGATGCCGCCGCTTCTTCTGCGGCTTTCTTGGCTTCTTCCTCGGCTTTCAGCTTATCCTGTTCCGCCTGCGCCGCTGCTTCTTTTTCAGCGGTATAGGCATCGGCAGCATCTTCCTCCATCAGAGCCAGAAGGTCGGCTTCGTCCACAAGGTTCATAAAGTGGACGGTCTGCTGCCCCTTGGCGTTGCGGTCAATCACCAGATAGAAAGTCGCACCCGACTTCGACACCAGCGTAATGAACTGCTGTCCGCTGCCATCGGAATAGTCGGTGTGGTAGTCGTCTACCAGCGTCAGATTGCCCTCCGGGGTCATGGCACCAGAGGTTTCGTCCGTGATGGTGACAACATCCTCCTTCACCACTTCCGGCAGAACAGGCTGCTCCACGGGGGCGGCTTCGCCCTCAAAGGCAAAAGCGGGAGCCGCTATGCCAGCGCACAGCGCCGCCGATACCAACAGCGCACCCAGTTTCTTAATCTTCATCTGCATCGACCTCCTTCTCAAAAGTTGCACCCACGGCAGACAGCGCAGCCGGGTTCGGGGTGGCGGTAGCCGACTGCCGCAGCAGGGCAGCAAGCTGTTCCGGCGTGACCTTTGCAGTCCGCACCATCTCGTTGACCTCGGCGGAATCCTCCTCCTGAATGCGCCGCTCCAGAATCTCGATGCGGTTGTTCAGCTTGATGCGGCGCTCCTTCTCTTTTTCCAGCATCGCCCGCAGCTTATCCGATTTTTCGCTCATAAAACTCCTCCAATCATTTTGAAAGCCGTCCGAACCCGGCGAGATGCTTCTCCCAGTAGGACGAGTGAATGTTTGCGTACTTGATGGGGTCTCCGGCACTGACCATCATGCCATTGCCCAGATAGATTCCGGTATGGCTCATGCCGGGGGTGTCGTAGGTTCCTTTGAAAAAGACCAGATCTCCGGGCTTTGCTTCGGCCTCGCTGATGTGCTGGCTCTTATTCCACAAGCCGTTGGCGGTGGTGCGCCCCACATCGTAGCCGTTCTGGTTGTACACCCAGCAGACGTAGCCGGAGCAGTCAAAGCCTGTTTCCGGGGTGGAACCGCCCCAGACGTAGGGCGTGCCTACATACTTTTGGGCTTCCTTGTAGATGGCAGCAAACTCGCTGTCGGTCAGGGCTTCTGCCGGAACCTGATAGTCGATGCCCTGTGTGCCGGAACCATCCGAGCCACCGGGCGGCAGACCACCGTTGAACAGATAAGGCCGACCGCCCAGCGTGTCCTGAAAGATCTCGTACCGTTTCCATTGGTCAGCATCCAATTCTTCCCGGATGACTACTTCCAGCCCTCTGTTCACCAATTTGGTGTGGAAGATGCGGTACTCATAAGGCACCTGCGTAGGGACTGGGATTCCTGCCGGACTGATGACCCAGACGGTCTTATACCGTATCTGCACCTCCACCCATGTGGTCAGTTTATACTGCTTTTTGAAGGTCTCCTTCAGCTTGCCCTGCACCTCCGACCGGGTGTAATCGTCATACAGGGTCGTGAGAAAAGAAGTCAACTGCCACGGGTCATGCTCGATGGGGTCGAGGTGGTACTGGTACTCGTTGTAGCCGGGATGGTCAGTGGGGGTGCGTTTGATCTTTTTGTCCAACTCTTTTTCCAGTTTTTTGTAGTCCTGTTCTGCACCCCGGATGTCCCGGTCCTCGGCGGAGTACATGGTCTGCCCGGACACCTGTGTGCCGCCGGAAAAGAGGATGCCGCAAGACGAGAAGCCGGACATCACCATGAGGATGAGCAAAAGAAAAACGCCCACGATCACCAGAACGTGTGCGTTGCCTTTGGCAGCATTCATCAGCCCTTTCACAGCGGTGCTGACGGCAGTTTTGCCTTTCTCCACCGCCTGTTCCACGCCGGACCGGGCAGCAGATGCACCGTTGGATACCGCCTTACCGCCTGCAGTCTGCGCCGCTGTGCCGGACCGGGCGGCGGCATAGTAGCTTTTGTGGATTTCTTGCCGCTGTTTCCAGCGTGAAAGCCAGTTGGAGCCACCCTTGCCGGTGCCGGATGCGCCTGTATCTTGTGCCGCAGTTGGCTCCTGTGCAGAAGATTTTGCGGTTTTGGTGCCTTTCTTGCCCTGCATCTTGGCTTTCTTTTTCAGCTTTTTGGCGTAACGGCTCTTGGAAATATCCCGGACACTTCCAGCCGCCTTTTCGCCCTCGCTCAAAGCCTGCGTGCCCACATTGTCATCCTCGTACTGGTCAACCTCCCGGTGCACCGCAGACCGGGCGGCATGGGCGGCGTACATTTCCCGCTTCTGTGCCTTGCTCAAACGGCTCAACTCGTCCGGGGTCAGTTCCGCCTTGCCAAACCGCAGATGCTGTGCCTTTTCCGCAGCTTTATCTGCATCGGTTTTCAGCTTTTTCTTTTTGGGCACCGACTGCTCCACCCTCGTTTTCTTCGGGGGAGAACGGGTCTTTTTGGTTGAGGTTTCCTCCTTGATGTTCAGCTTCGGATTGCTCATTTCTGTGTGCCCTCCGAGATCTCGTTGAGTTTGGTCGTGAGGATGCGGTAGAGTTCAAGGTCTTTCGGGAAGTGGTCAACAAAGGGCAGGATCACGTTGCCGAAAAACAGCAGTCCCTCGCCTTCGCCGGAGTGGGTCACATAAGAAAGCTGATGGGGAGAGATGTTGAGCTGCTTTGCGAGGATCTGCCTATCACCGTTCGCCTGATTGAGCATATACACAAAGTCCGAGTTCTCAAAAATATTCGATACTTCGGGACTTGCCAGCAGATCTTTGACGTTCTGCGTTAGGGCTGTCGGGATGCCGCCCCACTTGCGGAAACGCTTCCAGATCTCCACAGAATAGGCCGCAGTCTGCTCTTCTTTCAGCAAAAGGTGGAATTCGTCTGCATAGTACCGGGTGGATTTTCCGGCACTGCGGTTGGCGGTCACGCGCCCCCACACGGCATCCTGCACGATGAGCATTCCCAGCTTTTTGAGCTGCTTGCCCAGCTGCTTGATGTCGAAGCAGACAATGCGGTTGTGAATGTCCACGTTGGTGTGATGGTTGAAGATGTTCAAAGAACCTTTGACGTAGATCTCCAATGCTGCCGCCACATGGCGCGCTTCCGGTTCGTCCTGCGTCAGCAGGGCGTTGTACAGATCTTCCAGCAGCGGCATATTTTCCGGGGTCGGATTCTCGAAATACTTGCGGTAGACCACATGAACACAGCGGTCAATGACCGTCTTTTCTACCGGCTGCAAGCCCTCTTTGCCGCCCACCACCAGCTCACACAGAGAAAGAATAAAGTCAGCTTTCAATGCCAGCGGATTGTCCTCCTCGCTGTAATTGCTGTTGATGTCCATGGGGTTGATATACTGGGTGCTGGCGGGACCGATGTGAATAACCTGCCCATGCAGACGCTCCACCAGCGGAGCGTAATCGGCTGGGTCAGCGGTGTTACCACCGCCTTCCCGCCTAAGAACCGTACGTGACAGTTTCCCGTCATACGGCTCAAGCATTTCATCACTTCTTCAAGCGGTTCTCAGCATAAATACGCTGACAGGTGCAATGAACGTAGCGCATATTGCGAACATCTTCCATGCCAGCCTTTGCCTTTGGTGCAAGGTAGAAGATTTCTCTTTCTTCCGTTACATCCATCGGCATTCCGCAGTGGTAGCACAGTCCGTTCTGGTTTTTCCAAATCATCTTGAATTTTCCAGTCAGCCGGTGCATTCCTTTATCGAATTTCCTTTTTTGGAAATACGCCTCATCGAGGAACGGATTTGCAGTAGCTTTTATCTTGGTATGTCGCACAATGGCTGTGCTGTCCACCCGTATCAGCTCCTTGTTTTCCGTAGAGAACACCCAGTTCCGATTACCGACACGATGCCAGTATCTCGTGGAAATCCACCACTTGTTCTTCTTTGGGTGCCGTCTTTTAGCCCATCGCCACAGCAGTTCGTACAGGACATAGTCCAGATGCGCGAACGCATCACTTGCGCATACGGACTGGTGGTAATTAGTCCAACCTCGAATTTGTTCATTCAACTTCTTAATCAGAACATCTTGCTGCCACGCTTTTCCTCTGCGGAGAATCGTGTCAGAGATATTGGAAACGATAGCCTTAACCGCCTTTTGGGAAGGCTTGATAATCAGCTTTTCGTTATACTTTCTGAAGTTCCAGCCGAGGAAGTCGAAACCATCGTCAATGTTGGTGACAACGGTCTTTTCATCAGAAAGTTCCAATCCGCGTTCAGCGAGAAACTCTCGAATCAGCTCCTTTGCTTCAAGAGCCAGTTCAGGTGTTGCCGCTGTGACCACAAAATCGTCTGCATAGCGGACGAAGTTTACTTTGTGGGCATTCTTAAATCTTGAATCGACCTTACCGAGCGCGTTCGTGTGAAAGCGTTCGACCAGCTTCTTCTCGATACCATCCAGCGTCATGTTCGCCAGAATGGGGGAGATAATACCACCTTGCGGAGTTCCTTCCTCGGTAGGAAAGAGTTCGCGCTGATAGATAAATCCCGCCTTTAAGAACTGCTTCAAAATGTTCTTGTCCATGGGGATGTTCGCCAGAAGCCAATCATGGCTGATATGGTCGAAGCAACCTTTGATGTCACCCTCCAAAACCCACTTCGGAGAAATGTGCTTGCGCGACAGTGCATTGAACAGATATTCGCAGGCATCCTGTGCGCATCTTCCTTTTCGGAAACCAAAGGATTTCCCATCTGCTGTTGTTTCCGCCACCGGCTCCAGTGCCAAAGCATAAAGAGCCTGCATTGCGCGGTCATACATCGTGGGAATCCCCAGCGGACGTTTTTTCTTCTTGTCCTTCTTTTCGATATACACTCTACGGAGAGGACGTGCACGATACCTTTTATCTGTCAGCGATAGAGCCGCTGCCATTTTCTTCGCCGGAGTGTTCCAGAGAACACCATCCACACCGGGAGTTCTGCGCCCGTCGTTGGTTACGACACGCTTGACAGCCAGTGCTTTGGCGTAAAAGGAATGTGTCAGAAGATACTGAAGTCGTTTTACTGCGTTGTAGTCTTTTTGCTGAGTTGCCTTGACAATCCTGATTTGTAGCCTGTTGACTTCCCGCTCTGCCTTATGCCAGTCAATGTTTTTCCATTGGGCACTCAACATAGCTTCGTCCGACAGCTTCTCAGAAGTTTTACCTTCCGTCGTTGAATACTTATCGTTCACAGGAATACCTCCAATCTTGCCATGAAATACCCGGAATAAGTCAGCACCCTTTCAGGTCAGGGCAAATTTTGAACCCCTATGCTCACCGTTACAGTGAACCTTTCGCTTTTTATTCCATCTCATACCCTCTGCGCCATTTCTTCCTCTTGCGAGGTCGATACCTTTGTTCAAGGAACGCATAGGGTTTTCCACGTTCCACGTAATGCATAATTCCCGAATGCCTTAGCCGCCATCTTTGAACCGGGAGGATTTGTGTCCATTTGCTTCGGGGTACAGAAAGGCCCCTCGGCCACCTCCAACACCTTTTGGTGTAGGTGTATCAGCCTTATTTCACCTATTCCCTGTAACGATCCTTACGATGATTCACATTACGTTCGACATAGCATTCTTTACCCTAACAGTACATCCGCTTTAGGCTGGCAGATTTCCCATATTGTCCTGTGAGCTTCCCAACGCCGGCTTTTGACCAGTGCAGGTCACAGTAGGGTTACTCCAAATGGATAGAGCAGTGTTTATACACAATACATTACGCGACTTCGTGTCGCACTTCTGCTTCCGGGTCGCAGATGATAATATCATCATCCGTCACCAGAAAAGCGTTGGTGATCTCTCGCTTTGCCGAGAAACTTTTGCCAGAGCCGGGAGTACCCAAAATCAGGCCATTGGGGTTCTTCAGCTTCTTCCGGTCCACCATGATCAGGTTGTTGGACAGGGCATTCAGGCCATAATACAGGCTTTCCTTACCGGACTGATACAATTCCTGCGTGGTAAACGGGATGAAGATAGCCGTGCTGCTGGTGGTCAGCCCTCGCTGAATCTCGATCTGGCAGTCAGCCAGCGGCAGGCTGCTCATCAGACCCTGCTCCTGCTGGAAGTCCAGTCGGCACAGGTTGCAGTTGTGCTTCTGGGCAATACTGGATGCCTGAAAGACGTTGTTTTCCAGCTCCTGCTCCGTGCGCCCGGTGTTCAGCACCAGAAAAGTGACGAGGAACATCCGCTCGTTCTGGCTCTGCAATTCCTTCAAAAGCGCCTTTGCATCCCTGCCGTAGGTCGCCAAATCCGACGGAATGATGTCGATATCATATCCGGCACGGATGGCTTTTTTCTGCTCCTCGATCTTTGATCTATCGAGTTCGGTGATGGTGCGCTTGACCGTTTTGATGGCCTTGTTCTGGTCAACGGACTGGATGTGCATGGTGACGATCTGGGACGAATCCATATCCAGAAAATCCTTCAAAAGCTGGTCGCTGATGTCGGAGGCCGTGATGCTCAGAAAGCTGGCGGCGCAATAGATGCCGCCCATCTGGAAGGTACGGCTGTTCTTGAAAGCAAAGGCGGTGGGCGCAATGGCATCCTTCACGGACAGCCCGCTTTTCACAAGGTCTTTCCAGTCGAAATGAAACTTGCTGGCACCGTCCATGTTGAACATATCGTGCATGAGTTTCAGCCGCTGGACACCATTCAGGGGCTTTGCCTGCACACCCAGCCGGTGAAAGTTGTTCAGCAGATCGTTCTGGATGTGGTCGAGCCGGGGCTTGACCTGTGCCATGCTTTCGCCCTCCACACCAAAGGTGATGAATTTGGTCTTGGTCAGACCATTATTGCCCTTGGCAAGCTGCTGGCGCAGCATCTGGCTGTACTCAGCACGAACATCATCGAAACCATCTCGCTGGTACGGGATGCGGATACTTTTCTCAAACTCGGTGCTGTCGGTTGCCATGTTCACAAAGGACAGTTCAAATTTGATGGAGCTGTCAAAAAAGTTGAGGAAGGAGCACCATTCCTCGAAAATGGCGGTCTTGTCCTCCTGCTGGGCGAGCTGGTAATTGATGTCCTGATACTGGATGGTGCGGGTGTAGTAGTTGGGCTTCACCCGGCAGGTGCCATCCTCAAACATCCGCTGCATGGGGATGGACTGCTGGGCGGTCCGGGGCACAGCAGGCTTTGCGTTCTGCCTGCGCTTCTGCGCAGACTGCGGCTTGCTGTGCTTACCGGTCTTTTTCCAAAACGGGATCATGGGTCATGCCTCCCTTCATCAAAATCGCATAGTAGTTGTTGGTCTTGTAGGGGCGAATCTTCGGGCGGAGAAACCGGGACTGCACATAGTACGACAGCAGCTTTTCCAAAGGCTGACCGTTTTTCTCGTACATCCCAAGGAAGAACGCCGGCAGCATCACCGCCATCATGCCGAGGGTGGCGGCAGTGTTGCCGCCGGAGTCCCGGAGAACAAAAAACAGCGGCACTCCAATGAGAGCCGCTGTGCCGAAACAAAGCAGTTGCCGTTTCGTCAGGTTGAATGCGACCTTCGATTTTACTTTCGTCAGGTCACGGGGAACGGAAATATACGCAGCCAATAAAGCACCTCCTTTAATGCGCTCCGAGAACGGATTTTGTCACGGAGCTGGTCTTGAACAGGCTGAAACAGAGCAGAACGGTGTAGCCCACAATGCTCCAAATGGAGTTGATGGCATCCCCGGAAATCGCCACACTTTGGATCAGCACCGCATAAATCGCCACGCAGATGAGGATGAGAAAGCCCTGAAAACCCAGTGCAAACAGGCATTTCAGGTAATTCTGCCCCATGTGGCTCTGCTCGTGGTTGCCGAAGGTTGCCATGGGGATGGGTGCAAGGCTCACCATGCAGTAGATCTCAATCATTCTTCCGTACACGATGACAAAAATAATGATGCTCAATATCCGCATGGTGATGCCGATGAAGAAACTTTGCAGGAAAAGCCCGAACAGGGGGCCGACGTCCATCTGCATCAGGCTGGATTGCAGCATCGACAAACCAATGTCGTTGACATGGGTATTTCCGGCAATGATGCCGCTGGAATCGGACACTACCTTCTGGGTCAGGTCAAAGACCGCCATCACGATGTCAAAAGTATTGCTGATGAGCCATACCGAAATAGCGGTCTTAAATATCCAGCGCATGATGAGGGCAGGCTCAAACTGCGCCATGTTGTTGTGCTGGGTGATCATCTCGATGAGTTCATAACAGGCGATGAAGGTCAGGATGATGCCCGCAATGGGCAGCACCACGTTCCGGGAAAGGGCTTCGATCATGGCGAACACCCGCGGCTCAAAGCTGGAGGGCTTGGTGCCCACCTGCTGTGCGATGTTGCCTACTTGGGTGTTCACATCGTCGAACAGACCGGAAAGGTTTGACATAATGCCTGCCGTCAGGATGCCTTTGATCCAGTCGGCAATGGCTTTGAGAACGGTTTCCATTCAGTCACCGCCTTAGCTGAAGTGGTTGATGAGGGTCTTGAGAAGGTTCAGGAGAAAAATAATGTGGGTCAAAAACTGCATAATAGAACCGCCTTTCATGGATGGGTGAAGATTCGTACCGCACGCTCCTTATGATAAAGGGCTGTTATCCACAGCAGAGATAGAGCGATTGCGTATGTACAGGCGGGATAAACCCGCCTGCGGCTCTTAGCCGAACAGACCGCTCAGCAGGGGAATCAGGGTAATGCCGACCAGAGCAACGCCGCCGCCAGCCATGAGCTGCTTCATGCCCTGGCTTTTGGAGCCGGGGTTGTCGTTGCCATAACCCTCCAGCAGATTGATAGCACCCCACACGCCGAGACCGGCACCCAGAGCGACAACCAGAGTCTGAAGAACTTCGATAGCAGAGTTAAAGAATTCCATAGTCGTTTCTCCTTTATAAATGAAAGTTGTAGACCGTCCGTACACACCTGAAATCGTACATTTTTGAGCCACGAACTGCGGCAGAAGTGGATTTGCCGGTGTACCTCTCTGGTCTGGGTAAAATAAAACCGCCTACCGGGTCAGGCAGACGGGAGCGAATCAGCGTCCACCACGATGAACTCATCACCGGGGTGGATCTTTTCTTTTCGGTTCAGATATTTTTCAATTTCAAAGGTGTTTTTGGGGTCGTAGTCGGAAGTCAGCTTGTAATTGGGGTGCTGGGTCAGGTCGTACTTGTCAGAAAGAAACGGTCTGACACCACGCAACTGCAAAATGCACTTGCCGCCGTCCAGCACCGCCAGCTCGTCCCGGCTCAATAATTCGTGCCCCATCTTCTGGAACGTGGTGCCATAGCTGGGACTGTTGCCACGGGTGTCTGAGGTGTTGAACGCGTCGATGGTCTCTTTGCCCAGCATCTCTGAAAGATCTTTCAGGGTGGTAGGCTCGCTGCCGCCCAGAAAAATTTGAGAATCCATGTTGCCCACGATGGTGTCCGCATTGTCCTTGTAGATGGCTTTCAACTGGCTTCTCGCCTGCAAAACAAGGCAGGCGGAGATCTCACGGCTGCGGATGGTCGCCACCAACTTTTCCAGATTGGGGATCTGCCCGATGTTGGCGCACTCGTCGATCAGGCACCGCACATGGATGGGCAGCTTGCCGCCGTACACATCATCTGCTTTATCGCACAGCAGATTGAAAAGCTGGGTGTAGACCATGCTGATGAGGAAGTTGAAGGTGGAATCCGTGTCCGACATGATGAGGAACAGCGCTGTTTTCTTATCGCCCAGCGTGTCCAGTTGCAGTTCATCGTACATGGTAAGGTCCCGCAACTCTTGGATATCGAAGGGGGCTAATCTGGCACCACAGGAAATGAGGATGGATTTTGCGGTCTTTCCTGCGGCCAGCTTGTAAAGTTTGTACTGCCGCACGGCAAAGGAGTTGGGCTTCTTTTTTGCCAGTTCTTCAAACAGCAGATCCACCGGGTTCTGGTATTCCTCGTCGTCCTCCAGCACCTGCATGGTGTTGAGCATTTCTAACAGTGTTGCAAAATTCTGCTCCTCCACCGGGGCTTCATAATGCAGATAAGCGATCAGGGCGGTGAGCAAAAGACGCTCGCTTTTCTCCCAAAATGGATCGCCACCGGACCCTTCGCCCTTGGTGTTGGTCATCAGGGTCGTGACCAGTTTCAGAATGTCCTTTTCGCTGTGGACATAGGCGAAGGGGTTGTAGTGCATCGACTTTTTGAAGTTGATGGTGTTCAGAATCCTGACCTTGTAACCGTTCTTCAACATCGCGTTGCCACATTCAAGCACGATAGTTCCTTTCGGGTCAGTGACTACATAGGAACTGTGACATTGTAAAAGGTTGGGCTTGAGCCAAAACCGGGTCTTGCCGCTGCCGGAGCCGCCCACCACCAGCACATTTTTGTTCCGGGCGTTTTTGGGGTCCGGTGGGCGGTTGGACATCATCAGCCGTTCCGTTTTGGTCAGGATAATGTTGTCGGCAAACTTGGGAGCCATGAACGGCTCAATATCCTTGGCGGTGCCCCACCGGGCAGAGCCGTACTCCATGCCGTGACGGTACTTCTTGGCGTTTTTGCCACGCAGATAGACCGCCAGCCGTAACCCTGTGCCACAGCACAGACCCACCAGCAAATCAAGCGGATGCAGACTGGGCAGCGGGTTTGCAAACGCCACCGGGATTGTACCCATCATGGACATGATTTTATCGCCCAGTTCTTTGCCCACAGCAAGCCGCCATGCTTCGCCAAAGTTGGTTGCCACCAGCCCCAGCACAATATAGGGCAGATACAGTGCCAGCAGCTTTGTCAGCTTTTTCGTGGTCACAGTCCACGCTCCTGTTCCTTGTGCCGGACTTTGCCGGGGAGTTCTGCTGCTGCCTGCACCAGTTCATGCAGTTTTGCCAGCACCGAGGGGCGTTTGTCCTTGTTGAGCAAAGATGCCGAATACTCCTTGAACGCCGAGTGAAAGGCTTCTGCGTCCGGGGCTTTGAAAAAGACCAGATACCGGGGCGGCACCTCGGAGGTGTCCTTGCGGATGGCATAGTCGATGCCGTACTTTTTGGCATAGCGTTCCAGACCACGGATGCCGGTTTTGCTGATCTCCACGCTGGACACGCCCCGGTTTTGCCGCAGAAGGGTGCGGACACTTTGCTTACCTTGGGATGTTTTGGACTGGTACAGCCGAAACGCCGCCTTTACCGCCCGGAGGACAGTCCGGGCGGACAGCTTTGTGGTGGAGATCATAATGTTGAATGATTTCTGTTCGATTTCTTCCTGCACTGCCATCACCTCCCGTGCAGCAGGGTGATTTTAGCGGTCATGCTCTGCCGGGGGCTTGGTGCGGGGCTTTTCTGCGGGAGGTTCATCAGGCACCGGCAGCACCAGCAGACGGTTGCCCAGTTTCAGAAAGGCTTCCGGCTGATGAAAAAGCTGCTCATACTTCTGCACCATCTCCGGGGTCAGGAATGCAAAGTCCTCCTCGCCCAGACCCACCACCAGAAAAGTCCCGGCAACGGCATCATACATCTGCCCGTTCTCATCCCGCAGGGCACGGTTCAACGGCAGTCCCATGAGCTTGCCGTCATCGTTGTAGACGATGGCAACCGGGTCGGCAAAGGGATAGCTTGCGCCGATGGAGCCGCCCACCGCCTGCTGCAAGGCTTTCAGATCGTTATCAATCTCGACCTGCTGCGGATGCTGTCCCGGCGCAATTTTCAGCACCGACAAGGTGTTTTCAGCCATGCGAATCCTCCTTTCCGTTCAGTCCGATCTCACCGCTCCGTGCCGCCTGCATCAGAGCCGCCACGAAGAATCCGAAAATCGCACCGGCTTCAAAAAATGCGAATCCGATAAAAAAGTTCAGCATAGCACACCTCAGTCGATGCAGATGCAGGTCAGCTTCTGTCCATCTGCCATCAGGGTGGTGCTGTGATCTTCCAGATAGGTCTGAAAGCGATAAATGTCCTCCACCGTCAGGGACACAATGGTGCTGTGCCCATCGGTGCGGTAGAAGATGACCGGGCCAGTCAGGTACCGCTTGCCTGCCAGTTTGAGGACCTGCGCCGGATTGTAGCTGATAAACAGCGGTGCGCCCTTCACGGAGATCAGAGCATCGTCCTCATCGAAACAGGGCAGAACGGAAGGGGCATCCTCCTCCACGATAATGGTCAGCTCCATGTCGGGACCGATAGCGGCAAGGTACACATCCCTGCCTGCTGCCTCGGTCAAACAGGATGCCGCCTGCTTCAACATGGTCAGGATGTTCACATCCACCGTGATCTGCGGAGCATGGGTTGCGGAGTGAAAAGGAATCGTGTTGTTCATAGGCGTTACCTCCAAATTTTTGCAAACAAAAAAGACCCCATCGGGTCTTACGTTACGGTTAGCGCTCGTTGCGGCGCTGCTGTTTTTTCTGCCACGCATCCAGAAGCTGGATGATCTTCTCCTCCATCTGTTTTGGCGTGTAGCTGCGGGGGAAATATTTCCGCAGGGTCTCGTTTTTGATGGTCACAGTGTCTTTCTCGCTCCTTTTCTCCTGTCCCATCACATCAAAGGCTTTTTCGTAGCTGAACTCTCCCTGCTGTGCCATCTTTTTCAGTTGCTGCGCCTGCGATAAGGACGGCGCATTCTGGGTATCCTCCATGGCTTCTAAAAAATCCCGCTGTTGGCTTTCGTCCAGATAGGACAGCTCCACAGCGGGATTGAAGGAGATTTTCTTTTCGTCTACCATGTCCAGCAGTTCCGGGATAAGGTTGGTCAGGCGGATATAACGTCGAACTGTATCACCGCTTATGCCTTGGTCTTTGGCAACTGCATCATCGCTGCGGAACTTCGCCGCAACTTGCGGCGAAGTCAAATCCGACCTAGCACCTTGATTTTTTATCGCTTCCAGCTTCATTTTGTAGGCAAGAGCCCTCTCACTGGGCAGGATGTGTTCACGTTGGAGATTGCTGTCCACCATCAATATCACAGCAGCATCGTCTGACATCTGCCGCACAATGACCGGCAGGGTATCCAGCCCGGCAAGTTTAGCCGCATACTGACGGCGGTGCCCGGAGATGATCTCGTAGCCGTCACCATCCGGGCGGGGACGGGCAATCAGCGGAGCCAGCACACCGTACTGTGCGATGCTCTCCACCGTCCGGGTCATGGCTTCATCGTCCAGCACCTTGAAAGGGTGGTTGGTGAAGGGGTGCAGCGCATCAATGGGAATCTGCTGTACCTGCTCCCGTTGTTCCTCCTGTCGGTTTTCTTCGGTAGAAAACAGGTCATCTAGCCCTTTCAGAGCTAAGTTTCCGCTGTCGATCGGCATCCGCCAGCACCTCCTTTGCAAGAGATTTGTAGGCTTCTGCCACCTTGCCCTTGGGGTCATAGGCAAAGATGCTTTTGCCTGCCGCACTGGTTTCAGCCGCTCGGACGGAGCGTGGAATGGTCTGCTCAAACACCTTCAGGTGCTTTCCGTATGCCTGCCGGATCAGATTGCTGATCTGCTTTCCGTAGTTGGTGCGGCTGTCCGTCATGGTCAGCAGAATCCCCTCGATTTTCAGCTTCGGGTTGATCTGCCGCCGGACTTTTTGGACGGTCTGCAAAAGCTGTTCCAGACCTTTTGCGGACAGGTATTGCGCCTGCACAGGAATCAGGGCAGCGTCTGCCGCCGCCAGTGCATTAACAGTGAGCATCCCCAGCGAGGGCATACAGTCCAGCAGAATAAAATCGTACTCCCGCTTGGCACTGTCCAGCACCTGCTTGAGCATCTTTTCCCGGTTCATGCTGTTCACCAACGCCACTTCCAGCCCTGCCAATTCGATGTTTGCCGGAATCAGGTCAACGCCCTCTGCGTGGTGCAGAATGCCCTCACCGGGCTGGATGGGCTGGTCGTTCATGGCTTTCTGCATCAGGGTGGAAAGGGTGGTAGGCAGTTCATCGGGCTGCTGCCAGCCCATGCTGATGGTCAAGCTGCCCTGTGGGTCGGTGTCCACCAGCAGGATTTTTTTGCCCTCCATTGCCAGCCCGATGCCTAGATTTTCACAGGTGGTGCTTTTCCCTACACCGCCTTTTTGATTGGTGACTGCGATAATCGTAGCTTTCTTTGCGATAACATCACCCCGCTTTCGGTGAACCGCGCGCAAAGTCGTGGTTCGTCTTGTTCTGATAGTAGAGGTTCATGGTGGTGGGCGCATTGTAGAGCATCGCCAGCAGATACTGCTTCATGTTCCGCACCGGGGCGGTGTTTTCTGCCAGACAGCCCAGCACAAAACGGATGTGGTCGGCGTTCAGCTTTTTCAGCCGACTGCGTACCACCTCGTTGGGCTTGTCATCTCCGGCGATCCGCAACATCTTGCGTTTGGTGGAACAGGTATCCACAAGCAAGTCTACGATCTGGTAGATGGTGTCCTCATCGTCCGGGCAGAGCCGGAGCAGGAGGTCCACCTCCAAAGACTGATAAAAATAATCCTCAAGCTGCTCCCGGATGCCCCCGGAATAGATAGGGTCAGGATCGTTCCACTCTGTTTTATTCTTATCAGTCTTATTTGCTTGCGGTTTTGGCTGCTCCAGAGTTGCGCTTTCGGCAGCACCAGAATTGCTGTTTGGGCAATTCTTTACTTGCGCTTTTGGCAAGCCAGAGGAAAAGTCCTTGACGTAGATCAGGCTGGGTCTGCCCAGACCACGGCGTTTGCGCTCGATGAGGTCGATGTCCTCCAGTTCCCGGAATAGCTTGACCGCCTTGTGTTCGGCGCAGCAAAGGGATTCCTGCACTTCCCGGACGGTGTAAATGATATACACCCGCCCTTGCTCGTCCAGCCAGCCATTTTTTACGGACAGGCTCATGCGGTCCAGCAGGATGCCGTACAGTGTCCGGGCATCCGTGGAAAGCTGCCGGAAGCGGTGGTCTTGGAACAGTGCCTTGGGGATGCGGAAGTAGGAGAACAACTCGCCCGACTGACCATAGAAGTAGTCCAGCGTCATTTGGTGTGTCCTCGGATTTTCAACTGTGAGTGCTTGTTCATGTGGAAAACCTCCTCCCTGATTTCTGCAAAAGAAAAAGCTCACCTTCAATTTTGAAAGTGAGCTATGTAAAAGCAAAACGGTAACAGTAAGTGTCGAGTTTCGTACCCAAAAATTCTTGGGTACGGTTCTGGGTACAAAGAGCCGTTTTAGAGACTAAAAGACACCAAAAGTTACGTCAAAGTACACAAAGGCGTTTTTTCGGAATTATGAGATAGTCACAAGATTCCACAAGAAAAACGGGATTTCAAAATTAGCGACGT
>ENA-UOJC01002985-UOJC01002985.1-human-gut-metagenome-genome-assembly--contig:-C104-NODE-2985-length-17003-cov-4.914562_pt1 | contig 17003 bp, 13 predicted proteins | sample MGYA00242339_ERZ723886 | MGnify/ENA metagenome assembly ERZ723886 | reverse complement strand
TTTACATGGAATATGAGACGCGTTTTCATGACAAAAAAAATTATGACGATATTTTCCAGCAATTTTTTAATGTTGAAAAAAATATGAGAGATCCAAAGACCGGATTATACTATCATGCGTATGATTCATCCAGAGCAATGTTCTGGTGCGACAGAGTCACCGGGTTGAGTCAGAACTTCTGGCTGCGCGCACTGGGCTGGTTTTCCATGGCACTGCTCGATACATTAGACAAAACAGACGCATCGGCTGCAGGAGAATCTTACGAAAAATTAAAACAAATATTTGTCGAACTCATGGATGCTATGTTAAAATATCAGGATGAGAGCGGTATGTGGTATCAGGTCGTGAATTTCGGCGGTATGGACAAAAACTACCTCGAAACAAGTGGAAGCTCTATTATGGCATATGCACTTTTAAAAGGTGTCCGTCTTGGATTTTTGTCGGAAAGCTATCGCGCATACGGTGAGAAGGCTTTTCATGGAATCTGTGATAACTATCTTTCCACGGATGAAAATGGAAACCTCCATTTGGGCGGAATCTGTCTCGTGGCAGGCTTAGGCGGCGCAAACAGACGGCCGGGAACCTATGATTATTATATGTCAGAGCCGGTTGTCAAAGATGACGCCAAAGGTGTCGGACCATTTTTGCTTGCCTATACAGAGATGCTCCGCCTGAAAAAATAGCACGCCATTTTGAACAATGTCACTGAAAAACTGCTCATTCGATAAATCAATATGAAGGAAGTAAAGTAGAATGAAACGTTATTTTGATTTTGACATGAATGATTATAAAGACAAAAAATGTAATTTTCATTCGCACACGGTGCGCTGCCAGCATGCAGTGGGAGAAGAGCGGGAATATGTCGAGGAGGCAATAAAGGAAGGCTTTGAGGTGATCGGCTTTTCTGACCATTCCCCTTATTTATTCAAAAATGGATATGTCTCAAGAATCCGCATGACAATGTACCAGTTGGAGGACTACGTAAAAACCATTGAGGCCTTGAAAAAAGAATATCGGGAGGATATCACGATTTTCCTCGCACTGGAAATGGAATATTTTCCGGGGATTTTTGAGCCGACAATTGAAGAAATCAGACAGTATCCAATGGATTATCTGCTTTTGGCACAGCATTTTTTCTATGAAAATGAAAGTTTTATCAGTGTAAGGAAAAACTGGACGGATGAAATGCATCTGAAAAGCTATGTAGATCTGCTGACAAATGCACTGGATACCGGATATTTTAATATGGTGGCACACCCGGATATCGTAAACTTCACCGGAGATGAAGCATTGTATACAAAGTACATGAAAAAGCTTGCAGACAGATTAAAAGATGAGCAGATTCCAATTGAAATTAATGTGAATGGTTTCCGGGAGTTGTGCAATTATCCAGATCGCAGGTTTGTAAAACTTGGCGTGGAAAATGGAAATGATTTTATTGTAGGTGTAGACGCGCATGATCCGAATGAGTATCATGATCTGGCATCTTATAAAGGATGTATCAAAATGGCAGAAGATTTCGGAGGAAAGGTATTCTGGAAATAAAAAAATCGTAGGGGTTGTACCCCTGCGATTTTTTAATCCGAAACCAGCGTCAGCCCTGAAATGTCCGGATGGATGGTCAGGGAGTAGTTTGTGTAGTACACGACAAATCCCGGCGCGGCCCCGTTTGGTTTCTTGACATTTTTTTTCTGCAGATAATCAATCTCCACTTTCTCATCTTCGCGTCCTTTGGAGTAATATCCGGCAAGCATTCCGGCTTCCTCGAAAACGCGGTCCGGCAATTCTTCATTGTTGGATTTTACGATGACGTGGGAACCCGGCATTCCTTTTGCATGGAACCACCAGTCATTTCCGGTTGCAAACTTGAAAGTGAGTTCATCGTTCTGGTAATTATTTTTCCCAACATAAATATCATAGCCGTCGGAGGAGCGGTAGTGGAACGGCTTGCTCTTGATTTTGGCTTTTTTATCCGTCTTTTTGCGCTTGATATAGCCAAATTCGATCAGCTCCTCTTTGATCTGTACGAGATCATCTTCCGTCAGGGCAATGTCTAAAGCCGTGGAGATACTTTCGAGATGTTCGATCTCCGTCTTTGTCTCCTCTGTCAGCTTGGTGAGTGCCTCATAAGTACGCTTTAATTTGTTGTATCTGTCAAAATATTTCTGCGCATTTCCCTTGGCATCTAACTGTGAGTCGAGCGGAATGGTGATCATCTCGTTGGTGTAATAGTTCAGTGCCTCTAACTTTTTCGCACCTTCCTCTAAACCATAGCCGTAGGTGTGGATCAGCTCACCGCATACTTTATATTTATCCCGTTTTTCTGTGTCTTTCAACTGCTTTTCCTGCAATTGGTATTTCTTGCGGTTGCGGTCTAAGGCAGTGGAAACGATTTTTCTCAAATCAACGGATTTCTGACGGATTCTTGTATACACATTTTTGGAAGCATAATATTCCTCCAAAACCTGTGAGATGGAATCAAAATTTTTGGCATCATAGTCCGAAAACTGTGTGAGCTCGATGCAGGAAAAATCAATCGGTTCTTTTCCTTTAAAAATAATGTTTGGTTTGTAGGTATGACTTTTCACATCCTCTGCAATCCAGGTGAGATTGTTAAATAAATGCTTTTTGCCGTCGTCATCCAGCGAGTCGACCGGCATATCTCCGTCAATGGAACTGCGGTGGCAGATTTCGGAGGCAAGCAGAGGACATAAGCCTGTAAAAGAACAGTAGAGAGCCTATCTGATCGAGGACGCAATCTTCATAACCATATCCATAAAGGCTTCTTCCGTAACTTCGAGCGGGTTTAAACGGTCATCCTGTGTGGCAGGAATGCAGTAGTCGCGTCCCGGAAGCACTTCACGCAGGGAACTCATCATCGATGAGATATGTTTGATGCTGTCAATAATTTTTCCATCACTGTTACAGAAAATGATATTGCTGTGTTTTCCCATCAGCTCTACAATCAGGGTTTTCTGGCAGAGATCGCCCATTTCATCCAGATGTTCAATATCAAAGTGAATGATACGCTCCATATGCGGCTGGTAAATCTTTACGATCCTGCCATTGGCAATATGCTTGCGCAGCACCATGCAGAAGTTTGGCGCGGTCATAGGGCTTGGTTTATTCTGGTCAGTCAGATATAAAAAAGGCAGGGATGCGCTTGCGGACATGGCAAGACGGAACTGCCCGTTGCTTCCCTTGCAGGTGAAGAGCAGTTCGTCGTTTTCCGGCTGCGCGATCTTGCTGATCTTGGCATTTAAAATTGTCTGGTTTAATTCATATACGATATTGGAAATCACAAATCCATCAAGAGCCATTTTGTGCACCTCTTATTCTGAAAAATCTGCCCGGAATTACCGGGCGCATGGTTCATTATAACGGATTCTACGAAATCTGCATAGATGCAATATATAATTTCAAAAGCCGGATCGCATAATCACGCTGTTGCTTTGAACAGCCTGAGAGAATATGGATCACTGCAAGTTCATCATTTTCCTGCCGTCTTGCCTCTTCGTCTGTCTGTTCCCCGAACATCATATAATCAAGGCTCATGTCGAGACACTCAGAAATCGCAAGCATTGTTTCTGTGGACATTCCACAGGTGCCACGCTCGATGTCTGAACAGTATTTCGGTGCACGGTCTATTCTCTCTGCAACCTCGTCCTGTGAAAATCCTAACTGGACTCTTTTTTTTCGAATGCGGTCGCCAACGGCTAAACGGTCATACGCTTCTCTTTTTCGGTTCATAAAAACTCCCCTTTCTCATTTGTTTCTTAGTGTGTGTGATTCTCTGTATCATATTCTTGCGAAAAAAACGTAGAAATAAAACACAATGGAAACGTAATTTAATAGTGAGTTTAAAAGGTATGTGCGAGATACGTTTTAAATGTGATATTGAACAAAAAACAAGTAAGATATGTCAGAAAACTGTAAGTTTCTTCTGTTGACATAATCAACGGACATGTGTATGATAGAAAATGTTTAAAACACGAAAATAAAATATGTTTATAACGCATAAGGGTAAAGTTATGAAAAACAAAAGAAATCAGAAAAATATCATATGGAAGATACTGCTTATCGTTTTCAGTATCGTTCTTATCATATGTCTCATAATCATTGGAATTCAAAAATATCAGCAGAAAAAGCAGCAGGAGTATTACGAAGCTTTACTGGAAAATGCAGGCAGTCAACCGCAGGCGACTGAGGAGGTGCCAGAGCCGGAAACGGAAGAAGCACCGGATGTTTTAAAAAGCCTTGGAATTGAAATACCGGAAAAAGACATTGATTTTGCAGCTTTGCAGGAAGAGAACAGCGATGTGTATGCCTGGATCTATGTGCCGGGAACCAATGTCGATTACCCGGTATTACAGCACCCGGAGGATGATACCTATTATCTGGAACATAATATGGACGGCTCAAAAGGGCTTCCGGGCTGCATTTACACGGAAAGCGTGAACACGAAAGATTTTACGGATCCGAACACTGTTTTATACGGTCACAACATGAAAAACGGAAGCATGTTTGCTTCTTTGCATAATTTTGAGGACCAGCAGGTGTTTGAGGAAAACCCTTACTTCTATATTTATACGGAAGATAAAACCTATGTGTATGAAATTTTTGCCGCTTACAAATACAATGCGATCCATCTGATATATAATTTCGACCTTGCTAATCCGGAGATTTTTCAGAATTATCTGGATCAGATTTTTGAGATCCGCGATATGAGCGCAAATATCAGGCAGGATGTTACGGTCAATGCAGACAACCGCATTGTCACATTGTCGACCTGTGTTTCCGGTGAGAAAAACATGCGCTATCTTGTACAGGGAGTTTTACTGAATGAATAAACAAAAAAGTACAGAACAGACAAAAAAACAACAGAAAACATGGATAAAAATCATAAAGATCGTGGGAATTGTACTGATATGCCTGATTCTTTTTGCACTTATCGCATTTGGAGTGCTAAGGGCACTTGGAAAAAGTGGAATCAGAAAAAATATTTCAGGCGAAGCACCGGTACTTGAATCCACGGAATCAACCGAAGAGGGCTGGCAGGATGGATGGATCCGCTATAATGGTCAGATCTATGCCTACAACGAAGATATCATGACATTTCTCGTCATGGGTGTTGACAATGACGATGTTGTAAAAAAGGCAAAAGACGGTCTGAGCGGCGGACAGGCTGACGCAATGTTTCTGGCAGTCATGAATCCGCATGATAAATCTGTTTCCATTATTGCGGTCAACCGCAATGCGATGGCGCTTGTGGATGTCTATGATGAGGATGGCGTTTACATGGGACAGTATACCAAGCAGATCACTTTACAGCACGGTTATGGTGACGGCATGGAATTAAGCTGTGAGCGGAGTGTGGCGGCAGTGTCGAGACTTTTTTACAATCTTCCGATCAGTGGTTATGCGGCGATCAACATGGGAGCGATCCCGGCTTTAAACGATGCAGTTGGCGGCGTACAGGTGACGGTTTTAGATGATGTCATATACCCGGAATACGATATGGATCTCCATCAGGGGGATGAAGTGACGCTGACCGGACATCAGGCTTACTGGTATGTGCGCGGAAGAAATGAAAATGTGTTTAACAGCTCTTCCCTGCGTTTAGAGCGCCAGAAACAATTCCTGACCACGTTTATTGCACAGGCAAAAAACCAGGCAATCACAAATCCGTCCATTGCGGTAGATTTATACAACACCATATCCAAATATATGGTGACAGACATTGACATTACGAAATTTACATACCTCGCTTCTGAGGCTTTGGGATACAACTTTGATATCAGCCATTTGTACACCATGCAGGGTGAGACACTGATGGGAGATAAATATGAGGAATTTTATGTCGATGATGATGCGCTGTACCAGCTCATCATTGACGTGTTCTACGAACCGGTAGAATCAGAGGATATTAAGTAAGGAAATTCCTTATTTAATATAGAAACCACATGGAATACGTGAGGAAAGGAGGAAAACAAGTTATGAAGAAAAAAATCGCAGTCGTACTTACAGCATTAATGGTTATGGCTATGGGAACAACAGCTTTCGCTGCAACAAGTCCAACAACCAAAACATCTGAGACAACTACAGCAGAGGCTACTGCTTACGCTAACGTTACAGTAGCAGCAGGCGGCATCGTGATCGATGGCGTGGCTTCCACAGCAGCTCCAACTGTAAAAGCTGTTACAACAGCTCAGGTTGAAGCAGCTCAGACACAGGCAGTTGCAAGCGTAGCTCCTACAGCTAAAGTTTTACAGATGATCGATGTAACTCTTCCTGTTTCTTTCGAGAAAGCACAGTTGACATTCTCTGTTAACGGTGTGACAGCAGGACAGAAAATCGCTGTTTTACATCAGAAACATGACGGAAGCTGGGAAGTTATCAACCCGGATTCAGTTGGAAACGGAACTGTAACAGCTACATTTACATCTCTTTCTCCAATCGCATTTGTTGCATACAATGCATCAGCTCAGACAGGAGAAACAACACCTGTTTTACCAATTATTGTGCTTATCTGTGCAGCAGGTATCGCAGTATGCGGAGCAAAAGTTAAATTTAACAACTAATTTTATGAATCTTAAGATTTATAAAAAGAAAAGAATGAACATGTGGTAGTTCCTGCAAAAGCAGGAATAACAGGCGGTCTGTGTCATGCAGACCGCCGGAAAAAGAACTGACAGGATGAAGTAAAATGAAGCATGCATTAATAATCACAACCATCAGCGGATTCGTACCGCAATTTGAAATGAATGATGTGAGAATCTTACAGGAGAATGGTTATACGGTTCATTATGCATCCGATTTTGAAAATCCGATTTACAATATCGATCAAACCCAGTTGAAAAGAGACGGACTGATTTTACATCATATCGATATCAGAAAAAGTCCGTTTCAGATCACAAAAAATACAAAAGCATTTTTACAGTTAAAACAGATCATCAGAAAAGAACAGATCAGTCTGGTACATTGCCACAATCCAATGGGTGGCGTGGTGGGAAGGCTTGCCGCAAAAGCTTCCGGAAGAGAACCATATGTTGTATACACGGCACATGGGTTTCATTTTTATGAGGGGGCACCGAAGAAAAACTGGCTGCTCTACTATACGGCAGAGAGGTTTCTGGCAGCATTTACCGACCGGATCATTACAATCAACAGAGAAGATTATGAGAGAGCAAACCGCTTTCGTTTAAAAGAGCATGGATGTGTGGAACAGATTCCGGGCGTCGGTGTGAATATAGAGAAGTTTCGGAAAAAACCGGAACTGAGAGAAATAAAAAGAAAAGAACTGGACATCCCGCCAGATGGATTTCACATCGTTTCGGTGGGAGAACTTGTGGAAAATAAAAATCATGCAGTCGTGATCGAGGCAGTTGCCCGGTTACATGACGAAAATATTTATTACAGTATCTGTGGCAAAGGCCCTTACAGGGAAACATTAGAACATCTGATCCAGAAACATCATCTGGAAAAACAGGTCAGACTGTTAGGCTACCGCAATGATGTGCAGGATGTTCTGCAGAGTGCAGACTGCTTTGCATTTCCATCTAAGAGAGAGGGACTTGGGATTGCAGCCATCGAGGCGCTGGCATGTGAAGTCCCGGTGATCGCATCAGATAACCGCGGAAGCAGGGAGTACATGTGCCATACGGAAAATGGCATTGTCTGTCAGGCAGATAAAGTGGCAGATTTCATGCATGCGATCTGCCGTATGAGACAGTCCGGGCAGCTACGCAGGGAAATGGGAGAGCATGGGAGAAGGACAGCAGAAAGATTCAGCATAGAGGCAACAGATAAAATAATGCGCCGTGTCTATCAGGAAATCAGCGTGACGCAGGAAAGAAAGCGATAAAAGCGTATGGGGGCAGAGTTTGAAAAACAAGTCTCTGTGATCATGGGAGTTTACAACCAGTGGAACAGAGAGGCACTGCAAAAGGCAGTAAAGTCCATATTGAACCAGACACTCACGGATTTCGAGTTCATCATTTACGATGACGGTTCTGATCCGGAGGTGGCAGGTTATATCAGAGAATTAGAAACGCTTGACGAGAGGATTGTCCTGATTGGAAAAGAGGAGAATCACGGTCTGGCTTTTTCCTTAAATATGTGTATTGGCGCTGCAAAAGGAAAATACATTGCCCGCATGGATGCAGACGATATCGCACTGCCGGAGCGTCTGCAGGTGCAGTATGATTTTATGGAGCAGCACAAAGAGTATGCGTGGTGTGGCTGCAATACGAGATTATTTGATGAAAACGGTGTCTGGGGAGAACGCAAAATGCCGGAACTTCCGTCCGATAAAGACTATCTGCCGTTTTCTCCCTTCATACATCCAACAGTCATGTACCGCAGAAAACTATTTGAAAAAAATGAGGGCTATCATGTTTCTCCGGAAACATTGCGCTGTGAAGATTATGAGATATTCATGCGTCTGCATCAGCTCGGTTATCAGGGGTACAACATTCAGCAATATCTGTTTGCGTACCGGGAGGACAAGCAGTCTTTTCAGAAACGAAGATTTCACTTCCGGATCAACGAGGCAAAACTCCGCTACCGGAATTTTAAAGCCATGCATCTGTTGTTTCCATTGGGCTGGCTCTATGTGATCCGTCCGGTTGTGGGCGGTCTGATCCCGCCGGGGATCGTTGCGTTATTAAAACGCGGTGAGACGTGGTGGAAGTGCAAAAAAGAACAGTTACCCGAAAATGCCAGATTGGAGTATAGCAGTTATGAATCCGACCGACCGCAGAGAACAGAGACTACAATCTTATAAAAAAGCCAGATCCGAGAAAGAAATCTATGAGCGTGTGCTTGCACCAACACTTTATGAGTTTGTGCTGTGGGTTTTGCAGGAGGCATTACAAAGTAGAAAAAAACGGCTTTACTTTCTGGCAAGGGACGGTTATCAGATGTATCTTGCCGCACAGCAGCTCTGTAAACAATATGATCTGGACATCGAGTGCAGATATCTCAAAGTGTCGAGATATGCGGTGCGTGTGCCGGAATATCATCTTCTCGGGGAACGCTGTCTGGAACGCATCTGTGTCGGAGGGATCGATGTGACCTTTGAAAAAATCATGCAGCGTGCAGCACTGACAGACAAAGAGGCAGAGGAGATCGCAGCGCTTGCCGGGTACACGGAGAATTACAGAAAAGTCATCAATTATCACGAGGTCATGCAGTTGAAAGACTGCTTAAAAAAGATACCGCTCTTATTTCATTATATAGACAGCCATTCGAAGGAAGCTTATGGGACGGCAATCGGCTATCTCACACAGGAAGGACTGCTGGAACCGGTTTCTTATGCACTGGTAGACAGCGGCTGGATCGGTACGATCCAGCAGAGCATTGAACATCTGCTCCGTCAGAAACAGCCGGACAGAAAGCTCGAAGGATACTATTTTGGCTTGTATGAGATCCCGGAAGGGGAGGGAAGGGAAAAATATCACAGTTTTTACTTCACGCCGTGGGGGGAGATCAAAAGAAAAGTGCATTTCAGTAACAGCCTGTTTGAGGCAGTGTTTTCTGCACCGGAGGGTATGACATTATCCTACAGGACAGAGGGGGAGAAAGACAAAATCAGCTATGTTCCGGTGACAGACAGCAGGGAGAACCTGAACCGGGAACGCATCAGCCGGTATATCTGCTGGCTGGAAGAGTTTCTGCAGGAGAAAAAGCAATCATTGCCGCAGGCGGACAGCGGGTACGTGGAGAAACTTTTATCACCCTTTATGGGAAACCCGACACAGTTTGAGGCAGAGGCATACGGAAGCCTGCTTTTCTCGGATGATGTGAGAGAGGATGACAATCAGAAAGTGTCCGCAGATTTTTCGGAGCAGGAAATCAAAAACCATCATTTGCTCAACCGTCTGCTCATCATGACAGGCGTCCGGAAAAAGGTACTCCATGAGAGTGCGTGGATCGAGGGCAGCATCGCAACGTGCAAAACACTGGATGAAAAAGGCAGGGCGAGAAACCGTTTGCATGCCGTTTTCTATAAATACATCATTTATATCCGCAAATGGATAAAACAAAGACAGAAAATAAAAAGACAGGAAAATGATAGTTTTGAGAAAGAATAGAGAAGAGTTAAAACAATATTATTTTGTCATCAAACAGCTTGTAGACAGAGAGATTAAAAGAAAATATGCGAGATCTTTTCTCGGTGTGATCTGGAGTGTGTTAAATCCACTGATGACCATGGCAGTTATGTCCATGATCTTCAGCACAATCTTTAAACGTACGATTGAAAACTATCCAATCTACTATCTGACCGGAACCATTTTCTGGCAGCTCTTTTCCGGTGCAACGAACTCTGCAATGACGGCGCTCGTCGATAACCGGACGCTGCTGTTGAAAGTAAAATTGCCAAAACAAACATTTGTTCTGGCAAGGATCTATACCGCGTTGACAAACTTTGGCTACACCTGTATTGCCTATGTGCTCATGCTCGTGGTGTTTCAGATCAAAATCAGTCCGACGCTGTTACTGTTTCCGATCGACGTATTTTTCTGTCTGCTGTTCTCCATGGGAATCGGGTACGTACTCTCAATCCTATACGTGTTTTTTGCGGACATCAAATATCTGTATTCGATCGTCCTGACACTCTGGATGTACATGTCAGCGATCTTTTATCCGTATGAGAGCACAACGCTGATGATGCAGAAAGTCATCGGAAACAATCCGGTGTTTGTCTACATTGCATTTGCAAGGGACTGTGTCATGTATCAGAAATGGCCGGAGACGGATCTATGGATCAAAATGATCTTGTGGGGCATTGCAAGTTTTCTGATCGGTTACTATGTGTTCTCGAAAAAAGAAAACAATGTGATGCAGAAAATATAATGGTTAGATACAGAAGAAAAAATCCGTGAAGGAACAGTACAAGGAAAAAGCAGAGATTGGAGTGAAGATACAAAAGTGAGATTAAAAATCTGGGAAAAATGGAAAAGGATAATACTCCTGGGCACATTCTTTGTGTTGGCAATAGGAATACCGTGGGAAATCCGTGCGGAAAATGCAACTGTCACGTTCGGCTCTAATTACTATACGGCAACCGACAATGAGACATTTCCGATCGGCGTATACCTGAATGGGGATTCGAGGATCGGAACCTATGAGGTCAAAATATCCTACGATAACAGGCGTCTGGAGTACACCGGAGGTGGTGATTCCGAGGAAAACGGAGTTATCACGTTAAGTGGAACCGGAGTCAATGCGCAGGTCAAATACATGTTAAAGTTCCAGACACGAAGCGGTGGAACGGCAGATATAAAAATAGAGAGTGCAGTGATCCACACTGCCGGAGAGAATGCAGAAGAGTTTGATGTGGCAACTCTGGCATCCACCTATGTCACGATTTCCGGTGAAGATACGGTTGGGGATGCTCCGCAGGAGGAAAGTCAGGAGACGGAAACTGAAGAAGAAAATCCGGTTTCGGATATTCCGACAGTGATGGAAGTGCCAGTGGAAGAGCAGACCTACTATCTGGTGGATCTCTCCCAGTACACGCCGGAGAACATTGATTTCCAGTATGATACCGGAACCATCATCTATCAGGGAACAGAAGTAGCTACATATCTGTCAGCAAATGGAGATATCAGTTTTGTGTATCTGGCGGACAGTCAAAAAAACCTTTACCTGTACGCTTACAGCAGTGAAAAAGATAAACTGTATCCCTGCAATTCCATCACAGTCAACGGAGAAAAATATTACTTCATGTCTCCGTATGTGTGCAGCGAGTGGCCGCAGGAACTGACACTTGACATCATCCAGAGCGAATCCATCGTCTATGCGATAGATATGGAAGGTCAGACCGGATTTTATAAGATCACGACTGGAAATAAGCTGGAAACCTGGAATCCGAATGAAGGTCAGGAGAACTTTCAGAATCAGATGAAAATATTAATCATCATTCTGGCTGTGACATTAGTGATCATGTTTCTTGCAATTCTTCTGGTTATCCATATGGATAAAAATAAACAGAGGCAGGATGGTACATCTGTATCCGGGAAAACAAACAATCGGATTAAAACCAGAAAAAACAAATTAAAACAAGGAGAATCCGAAGCTTTCTCTGACACAAATGCGGCAGATGATTTTGAGATAGAAGATCTGGCACTGGATATCTCCGAGGAGGAGATCCGTGCATGGCGGGCGGAACTGGAACAGTCTGCAGGAGATGATAATTCATCCGATAAAAAGAATTCTGATGGACAAAATGCTGCTGAAAAGTATTCCAATACGGCTGTGCCGGAGGAACATGCAGGAGAGGAGACTGTCATTGCTGTGAAGGATGTCACGATGCAGTTCCGGATTGCGATGAACAATGTCTCCGGTATCAAAGAGTATGTGATCCAGCTTTTGAAAAAACAGATCAGTTACCGGGAGCTGCTTGCGTTAGATCATGTGTCGTTCAATGTATACAAGGGCGAAGTGGTAGGAATCATCGGAACAAACGGTTCCGGCAAAAGTACTCTTCTTAAAATTGTGTCCGGAGCCTTAAAACCGAGCAGCGGCGAAGTGCAGTGCGACCGCCGGAAAGTGCAGCTGCTGACGCTTGGAACCGGTTTTGATGTGGAACTGACCGCCAAGGAAAATGTGTACTTAAATGGTGCTATCATCGGTTATTCAAAAGAATTTATCGATTCCAAATATGACGAGATCGTCAGGTTCGCAGAACTTGAAGGCTTTATGGAAGAGAAAGTGAAAAACTTTTCCTCCGGTATGGTCAGCCGTCTCGGTTTTGCAATTGCAACGATCGGCGAAACCGCAGAGATCCTCATTTTAGATGAGGTGCTTTCGGTCGGGGATGAATTTTTCCGCAAGAAGAGTTTGAAGCGCGTGAAAGAGATGATCCACGGAGGAAGTACGGTGCTTTTGGTGTCACATAGTATGGGTACGATCTTGGAAAATTGTGACCGGGTGGTCTGGATCGAAAAAGGAAAAATGAAAATGTACGGTGAGCCGAAGGTGGTTTGCGAGGCTTATCGGAAGATGAATGAAGGGTAGAGGAAGTTTGAAAATGAATGATATCAAAGTATCAATTGTAATACCAATATGTAATGTGGAGAGATATTTAAAGGAATGTTTAGATAGTGTTATTAATCAAACATTGAAAGATATTGAAATAATTTGTGTAGATGATGGTTCAACGGATGCATCTTTGAGTATTTTACGTACATATGAAAAAATGGATACTCGTATAAAAGTTATTACGAAACAAAATTCTGGATATGGTAACACGATGAATGTAGGGATGGATATAGCAATAGGTGAGTATATTGGTATTGTAGAATCTGATGATTACATTGAAAAAAATATGTTTGAGAGATTATATAACACAGCAGTACAATATAAAACTGAAATTGTAAAATCAGACCACTATATTTTTTCAACTAAAAATGGGAGATCTGAAGCACAATATCAATGGGTATGCCCAATTCAATACTATAACAGAGTACTAAATTCGCAAATTTGTCCGGAAATATTTACATTTACAATGATGAATTGGACTGGAATTTATAAAACAGATTTTTTGCGCAAAAATAATATCCGTCATAATGAAACACCAGGAGCGAGTTTTCAAGATAACGGTTTCTGGTTTCAAGTAATTTCGTTAGCAAGGAAGATTGTATTTATAAATGAAGCTTTTTATTATTATCGTCAGGACAATCCAAACTCATCAATAAACAGTAAAAAGAAAGTGTTTTGCATTTGCGATGAGTATATGTATATAGGTAAATTCCTTGATGAACATGATGAACTTAATGCAGAATATCATAAACGGTTTTTGGAGAAAAAAGTTTTTAATTATTTACATTCTTATCATAGAATAGCTGACGAATTTCGGTTGGAATTTTTAGAGAGAGTAAGTAAGGAATTCGAAAGTGATTTGAAAAATCCTAAGATACATGTTGAAATGCTAGATTCATGGGTTTTAGCACAAATGAATAGAATTATTGATTCTCCAAAACTTTTCTATATAGAAGACGGCATGTACCGCCAAAAAAAAGAATATGAAGAAATACATAAAAAATGGTTACTGGTTCGTAATTCAGAAGAATTTAAAAATGGTTTGAATATAAAGAAATTTTTAAAAATGAAGATATAGTGGAGAATGTATATGAAATTAAAGAATAATGAAACAGATGGAAAAAAAATAGATATTTTTATTTCTGTAATTGTTCCTGTATATAATGCAGAAAAATATTTAAAAACCTGCCTGGATTCGCTGATTAGCCAGACTTATACAAATTTTGAAGTGTTATGTGTAGATGATGGTTCTACAGATCATTCATTGGATATATTAAGATTTTACGAGAAGAAAGATAACAGAATTAAAGTATTTATTCAAGAAAATGCAGGACCTGCAGCTGCGCGGAATAAAGCATTACAATATGCGAGTGGTAATTATATTAGTTTTGTAGATGCAGATGATTACCTAGTAGAAAATGCATTTGAAAAGCTTTCAAAGGTAGCAGTAGAAAAAGAAAATTGGGATTTAATAATTTTTGGTGGAAATGTCATAGGTGAAAAAAATGAATATATAGCTGATAAGCTTACAACGACTTGTAAAACATATGTTAATAATAAAGTTGATGAGGTTGTATTTAAAGAGAAAGCCGCACGTCCGTTTTTATGGCTTCATTTTATAAAAAGAAAAATATTAGAAGAACCATCGATTTTAAGATTTGATGAGGAGTTGAATTTAGGTGAAGATCAGATATTTCAGTTTGGGTATATTCCAAGAGCTAAAAATGTTATTGTTCTGGATTTAAAACTGTATAATTATCTTTAATGCAATTGTATAGAAACCGACGCATAAAAAAAACAGAATGTCATTTTTTGATTGTTGAAAAAATAATAAATGAATGGAAAAAACAAGGATTTTATGAATTGAATCAAGATGCACTGTGGTCTTGGGTTATAGAGTTTTTATACTATACAATCTGTGATTTCCCAGCAGAATTTAAAAGAAAATATTCTGAACAAATTTTAAATTTAATTCAAAAATATGAAGTCAGGGAATATCTTATTGCGGAGAGCCAGCAAGGACATTTAGCAGAAATAAAAGAGTGGGCTTTAAATGATTTGACAGTTGAGGATGAGTTAAAAACCCTTGCAGAAAAGACAGAGAGAGAAAAATATGAAATTGATGAAACGTTAAAATCAAAAGCTTTTAAGCTTGGAACAAAATTAACTCGAAAGAAAGATAGAATAATTCTATAAAGATATAAGTTTATTAGGAGATCCGCAAATGCAAAAGAAAGATAAGGTTAGAACTGTAAATAGTATATTGAAAGAGGAGTGCTATGGTTGTGGAAGTTGTGAAAATAAATGTCCTGTTAATGCCATAGAGATGGTATACGATGAGGATGGTTTTTTATATCCAAACATATTATCTGATTTGTGTATAAATTGTGGTATGTGTATAAACGTCTGTCAAGCAAATGAAGCACCTATTTTAAATGAAGAACCGAAAGCATACGCGGTTTGGGCACAAGATGATATAAGGTTAAAAAGTTCTTCTGGTGGAATGTTTACATTAATGGCTCATGAAATTGTACGAAAAGGTGGTGTAATATTTGGAGCTGTATATTCTGAAGACTATAGGAGGGTATATTTAGCAGAAGCGGATTCAAATGAAGAAATAGTTGAAATGAGAGGTTCAAAGTATGTTTTTGCTGAAACTTGCCATACATATAAAAGAGCAGAGAGTTATTTGAAAAATGGTCGAGTTGTTTTGTTTACAGGAACGCCCTGTGAAGTGGCTGGGTTAAAAAAATATTTATGTCATGAATATGATAATTTATATACGGCAGATTTCATTTGCCATGGTGGAAATTCAATCAAGGCATATAATAAATGGCTTGATGAATTTGTAAACGGAAAGAAAATTGCAAAATTGGATTTTCGTGATAAGAGTGTTTTCGGATGGTCTACAACGGCTACAGCATATTTAGATGATGGAAGTGTAGTAAGAAAAAATTATGCAGACTGTACTTGGTATAATGGATTTTTAGAAGGTGTTACAATACGAGAAAACTGTTCTAAATGTTATTATGCAAAAGGTAATAGAGTTGCAGATATTACTATGGGAGATGCATGGCAGGTATCTAAAATAAACTCAAAATTAAATGATGGAAAGGGAACATCACTTGTAACAGTAAATACAGAAAAAGGAAAGAGTTTTTTTGATAAATTGCAGGAAAGTATGGAATTGTGCGAAGAAATTCCATTTGAAATTATTAGACAGTATAATGGAAATTTAAATTATCCGCAAAAACTTAATGTAGGACGTAAATTTTTCTTTAGTCATCTTGATGAGCATGGATATAATCGTTCATTATGGTATGGAAGAAATCGACGTTGGGATTCAGGAATAGTTGGTTGGTGGTTTGCATCAAATTTTGGAAGTGCATTAACATATTTCGGACTTGCAAAAATCATTCAAAAGATGGGGAAAAATGTTATTTTCATTCCTGTACCTATGCTTAGTGGTAAGCCGTGGGATAAGGAAACAGAGAGAGTGGAAGCCTTTATCGGAAAGCATTTTATGATTGCGAAAAAGCGTGATATTAATCATATGCAGGAATATAATAAATTTTGCGATTCATTTGTATTGGGATCAGACCAAATGTGGACTGAATCAACAACAAGGCTGGTAGGATATTCGTTCTTCCTTGACTTTGTAGATAGAAATAAGAAAAAAATAGCTGTTGCACCATCTTTTGGGGCTGGTAAATTTAGCAATAATCCGCAGATGATTTCGGTGGCAAAGGAATATTTAAATAGGTTTGATTCAATAAGTGTTAGAGAAGAAAGTGGTATACAGGTATGTAAAGAAATATTTGGAATTGAAACCGAACAGATAATTGATCCAATATTTTGGCTTGATAAGGAAGAATACACGAGATTAGTAGATGAAAGTGAAGCAATAAAAGAAGAAAAATATCTTTTGTGTTATATTTTAGATCCGTCTCAAGAAA
>ENA-UOJC01002980-UOJC01002980.1-human-gut-metagenome-genome-assembly--contig:-C104-NODE-2980-length-17023-cov-26.139557_pt1 | contig 17023 bp, 18 predicted proteins | sample MGYA00242339_ERZ723886 | MGnify/ENA metagenome assembly ERZ723886 | reverse complement strand
CTCGCTGTTGGTCATATTCCCGGTTTTCAGATAGACCCTAATTGGAGTTCAGTATAAAATAAATTAGGAGGAAAAAACTGTGAGTAAGCAGCCCGAAACCTTGCAGAAAAAGAAAAAGGAGTTTCCGTCCTCGCTGGTGATCATCTTCGGTTTTATCATTCTCTCCATGGTTGGCACCTGGTTGGTGCCCTCCGGCACCTATGACCGAGTGCTCAACGAGGCCACCGGCCGCATGATCGTTGACCCAAGCAGCTTCCACTATGTGGACAACATCCGGGTAAACATTTTTCAGATGTTCCAGGCCTTCTCCCAGGGCATGCAGGACGCCGGCTGGGTGGTGGTGATGATCCTGCTCATCGGCGGCGGTCTTGAGATCGTGCTGAGCACCAAGTCCCTGGACAATCTGCTGGGATCCTTCGCCCAGAAAACCAAGAAGTACGGCATCATCATGGTGCCTATCACCATCACTCTCTTCTCCATCTTCGGCTGCGTTGTAAGCCTGCAGGAGATCTACATTGCTTTCGGCATTCTGATGATCACCTTTGCCCGGGCCATGGGCTTTGACGCCATCACCGGTTGCATCATGCTCGCCTATGGCCAGATGATTGGCTTCATCTCCGGTGAGTTCAACGCCTTCGCCGTGGGCACCGCCCAGGGCATCATCGGCCTGCCCATGTACTCCGGTCTGGGCTACCGGCTGGTGATCCATGTGATCCTGCTGGCCATCACCCTCCCCTTCTTCTACAGCTATGCAAAGAAGATCCATGCCGATCCCAGCAAGAGCCTCTGCTATGAGCAGGAGCTGGCCGCCAAGGCCGAAGGCGACACTGGCGCCGACATGTCCAGCTACCAGCTCAACGGCCGGCAGAAGGTCATTCTGCTGCTCCTGCTGGTGGGCGTGGCCTTCATCGCCTATGCCTCTGTCACCTCCTGCGTGAATCTCTATACCGCCACCCCCGCCGTGTTCCTGATCATAGGCTTTCTGTCCGGCATCATCTGGGGCTATTCCGCCAACGAGATCTGCGCCCTGTTCTGCAAAGGCTGCGGCAACATGATCGTCGGCGCCCTGATTGTTGGCCTCTGCCGCGCTGTCAGCGTGATCTTGGACTGGGGTGTCATCTCTGACACCATCATCTATGCCTCCTGCAACGCCCTTTCCCACCTGCCCAACCACCTGACCACCATCGGCATCTACATCTTCACCGCCATTTTGAACTTTGTCAACGGCTCTGGCAGCGGCAAGGCCGCCCTGCTGATGCCCATCCTCTCCCCTATGGGAGACATTCTGGGCATCCGTCAGCAGCTGCTGGTCATCGCCTACTCCTTCGGTGACGGCATCACCAACCTTCTCAGCCCCATGTGTCCCCTGGTGATGGTGCCCCTGGGCATGGCCGGCGTGGGATACGGCCAGTGGATCAAGGCCACCTGGAAGCCCACCTTGGCCATGATGATCGCGGCGATCCCCATTATCATCATCCTCTCCGCCATGAACATCGGCCCCTTCTGAGCCCTTCCCTGCAGCGCCCGCATCTGCCGGCAGACGGTCTCGCAGACTGCCTGCCGGCACTGCGCATTTGAAATCCTGACTGGAGGTATTTTTCATGAACTATGCAAAGGAATCCCTGAAACTGCACTATCAGTGGCAGGGCAAGCTGGAGATCACTCCCCGGGCGGCGGTGGACAGCCGGGAGGCCCTGTCACTGGCCTATACCCCGGGAGTGGCGGCCCCTTGTCTGGAGATCCAGAAGGACGTGAACAAGAGCTATGAACTCACCCGCCGGTGGAACACCGTGGCGGTGGTGACGGACGGCTCTGCCGTTCTGGGCCTGGGAGACATCGGCCCGGAGGCCGGCATGCCCGTCATGGAGGGCAAATGCGTCCTCTTCAAGGCCTTCGGCGGCGTGGACGCCATCCCCCTGTGTATCCGCAGCCATGACGTGGAGGAAATCGTCAATACCGTGGCCCTGCTGACGGGCTCCTTCGGCGGCGTGAATCTGGAGGACATCGCCGCCCCCCGGTGCTTTGAGATCGAGCGGAAGCTCAAGGAGCGCTGTGACATTCCAATCTTCCACGATGACCAGCACGGCACCGCCGTCATCACTCTGGCAGGGCTGGTAAACGCCCTGAAGGTGGTTGGAAAGGCCATGGAGGAGATCCGGGTGGTCATCAACGGTGCCGGGGCAGCGGCCATCGCCATCGGACGACTGCTACTCTCCGCCGGCGTGCGGGATCTCACCCTCTGCGACCGCAACGGCGCGGTATATACCGGGCGCCCCGTCGGCATGAACCCGGTGAAGGAAGAGATGGCCAGAGTCACCAACCTGCAGCGGCAATCCGGCTCGCTGAAGGATGTGCTGCCGGGGGCCGACGTGTTTATCGGGGTGTCCGCCCCTGGAGCCGTCACTACGGAGATGGTGAAGACCATGAACCGGGACGCCATCATCTTTGCCTGCGCCAACCCCACGCCGGAGATCTTTCCGGAGGAAGCACGGGCCGGCGGCGCAGCAGTGATTTCCACCGGCCGCAGCGACTTCCCCAATCAGATCAACAATGTACTGGCCTTCCCGGGGATCTTCCGAGGGGCTCTGGACGTGCGGGCCAGGGACATCAACGACGCTATGAAGATCGCCGCCGCCAGGGCTCTGGCGGGTCTCATCCCGGATGCGGCGCTCCGGGCTGACTACATCATCCCTGAGGCCTTTGACCCCCGGGTGCGGGACGCCGTGGCGGAAGCCGTCCGCCAGGCCGCCCGGGACTCCGGTGTAGCCAGACTCTGATACTATTTCTTGATTAAAATCTTTCATTTTAATCAAGAAGGCACTGCCTTGTGGCATTGCCGAATCTGTGATTTTGGGGATAGAAAATCACAGATTCCCGTCTCATATGATTTTCTAATTAAAAACTTTAATCTGAACTGATTAAAGTTTTTAAAAGAGAATCAGTATGAGGGCGCTTTCGGTATGGACAAAAAGCGGCAGCTGTTTCCGGATGGAGCCAGCTGCCGCCGTTTATTTCGTGTGTAGCCTGTGCGTAATTGAATTTGCCCGCAAAGCCATTTTCCGGCGTTCCAGGAGCGGTCCTGGTAATCTCCTGACCCAAATCGTTGACCGCAAACAGCGCCGCTGCCCGAAAACAGGCTCACTTCTTCCGCCGCTGGCGGCGTATCGCCTGTTTCCCCTGCTTTTTCATTCCACGCAGAATCCTCTCCGTCATTCCAGTACCACCTACAAACTGAAACTCAACCACGGCGATCTGAAAGCCACCCAGGGCGATACAGGCCATGCCGAGATCGACATGATAACCAGTATCTATGCTCACATTCTGGACGAGGATAGAAAGGTCAATGCTCAGAAATTCGAGACAGCCTTCTATGCCAAGCCTGATCTTCGCAATGTCCGTCCGCCGGAGGAACCGGCAAAATCGGAACCTGCGACCCTGGACCTTGAAAGCCTTGTGGAGCAGCTTCAGAAGTCGCCGGAGCTGGCGAGTGCGCTCGCAGCCCTGATAGCGGCGCAAGCCCCGGCAAAGTGATCCGAAAAATCGAATTAGCAAAACGCAGAATTTTCTTAGCAAATTTCTGAAAAGCGTTCGAGTCCAATTAGCAAATATACATCATGCGGCGTATAAAAATCTCCCGGTAACAGAAGCGAAATTACCGGGAGAAGGAGGAACAAAAAAACGCTGCAAACCCCGAAAAAAGGCTTGCAGCGGTGCTTTCTGGCGTCCCAGAGAGGATTTGAACCTCCGACCCCACGCTTAGGAGGCGTGTGCTCTATCCAGCTGAGCTACTGGGACTTATGTCATTGACCTGACTATTCTACCCGAGAGACGGGATTCTGTCAAGCCAAAACAGCAGGTTTTTGAATCATGACCCCAGATACCCGCCGAAGGGTCTTCCCCAGAGGGGGAAGACCTCGGCTAATTATTCAGATCGTGATGGAAGGCTGGGCTGGACATATCCAGAGCCAGGAACCGGTAGCCGTTCTGGGTGCCGAATTTCAGGATGGTCTCCACCGCGTCCACGCTGTAGCGGTGGATGTCGTGCTGGAGCACCAGAGATACCGGCTGCTCCTGAATGCCCTGGATCACGTTCTGCGCTACCTGGGCGGTGTCCGTGGTGGATCCGGCATCGCCGGAGTAGACGTTCCAGTCGAAATACTGGAAGCCCGCCGCCTGGACGGCGCCGGTCAGGTAGGTCATGATTCCCACGCAGGTACGGCGGCTGACCTCGTTGGAGCTGCCCCCGGGAAAGCGCATGAGCCAGGACTGGACGCCGGTATTGTCGTAAATGGCCTTCTGAGTGGCCCAAAGGTCATCGAAATAGGCATCAGGATCGGCATAGACCTGGGCGTAATTGTGGGTGATGGAATGGGAGCCGATGCTATGACCCCGGCGGACAATCTCCCGCATGGTTTCCCCGTCTTTGGTACCGATGACAAAAAAGGTTGCCTTGGCGTTGTACTTGTCCAGCACGTCCAGAAGCCGAGGGGTGTAGGCACTGGGGCCGTCGTCAAAGGTCAGGTAGATCACTTTCCCCTCGGGATACACCGTGTCCGGGGGCTGGTGGGCGGCCACCTCCACGCTCCTTATGACTTGCGTCTCGTTGCCCCGGGAGTCGGAAACGGTATAGGTGATGGGGTACACGCCGAGATTGCGCCAGTCCACTTCACCGGACACCGCCACCTGGGCGGTCAGGTCGCCGTCGTCGTTGTCCAGAGCAGAGAAGCCAGGCTCAGAATAGGGTCTTCCCAGGTATATGCGATAGTTTTCGCCGCCGGACAGGGTGATTTCCGGTGGAATGGAGTCCCAGTAGGGAATTTTTCGTTCCGCTTTCGCCGGATTTCCCGAAGAATCCACCACGGCGTAGGTTACAAGCTCCGGGGTTTCCTGCCGGATGACCTTGTCCGTAATGTCGCCGTCGTAATTGTCCCAGGCCTGAAAGCCCGCCTCGGTATAGGGGGCATCTTCGGTAAGGGTTTCCGGGTTATCCGGAGTCAGGGTAATCACCGGCGGACGGGTGTCTATCACCTGCACCCGCCGGGTCACTTCCCCGGAAGCAAACAAAGAACTGGCGCAATAGGTGATTTTATAGCAGCCCAGTTTGTCCTCAACTAAGTCAGAACGGGTATCATAGCGAATGTCTCCGGGAACAAATCCCTTTCGGAAGAAACGGCTGCCCCGGACAAGGGCAGTGACTCCGGGCTCCTGATAGTGCTCTCCATATTCCAAGGTGGTCTTCGGCTCCCCCGCCAGGGTCATCTCCATGGAAAACCGGTTGAACCGGAACAAAAGGAACCAGGCTGCCACGGCCAGAACCAGCACCAGACCCAGAATCCAAAGTCCCAGCAGCCCCTTATTCTTTTTCATGCTTCTGCTTCCCTTCCGCACATTGCCATCAGCTCCGGCAGCACCGGCTCGAATTGGAGGCCGTACCAGTGGGTACGGTGAGCGGCGGTTTGGGCAATGGCCTTGCAGGTAAAGTTTGCCGCACAAACCCCGGATTCATACACGTCTTTTCCGGAAGCAAGCAGACCGGTGAAGGCGGCGGCAAACAGGTCGCCGGTGCCGCTGAAGCTGCCGGATAGCCGGGGATGGGAATAGGCACGGAAGCGCTCCCCATCCTTCAGAAGGAAGCCGCAGGTCTGCTCCCCTACCCCGGTCAGCAGCACCCGGGGAAGATTCAGCTGCTTTAGGAGGAATTCCCCATAGGCAGCATCGGTTCTGTCCTCCCAGGGAAGCCCTGCCAGCAGAGCGGCCTCGGTCAGGTTGGGCAGGACGAAGTCCGCCTGGGCGCAAAGGCCCTTCATTTTTTCCACATACGCTTCGTCAAAGCCGGAATAGAGCTTGCCGTTGTCCGCCATGGCCGGATCCACAATGGCAAGGCCGCCGGGGGCAAGCATGGTCTTTAAGACGGTTTCCGCTGTCTCGATTGCCGCCCCGCTTCCCAAGTAGCCTGTGAGCACGGCATCGAAGGTGATTTGGTTTTCCTTCCAGTGGGCGATGATCGGTGCCAGGCGATCGGAAAAGCGGACAATTTCCGGCCTTCCGAAGCCGCCGGTATGGGTGGAAAGGAGCATAGTGGGCAGCACACAGGTTTCGTGTCCGCAGGCAGACAGCACCGGCAGAGCCACGGTCATGGAGCACTGCCCCAGGCAGGACACGTCCTGGATGGTCAGAATCCGCAGTTGTGTCATAGGCACTCCACCGGATCCATATCCAGTCCCAACTCCCGGGGCAGGAATCGGGGACAGACCGCCTCCGTGGTGACGATGACGGAGGAAGCCAGCATGGCGCCAATCTGGCAGGCCTGCTTCATACCCTTGCCGTAGGTCAGGCCGATGGCTGCCCCGGCGCAGAAGGAGTCTCCCGCACCGGTGGTATCCACCACATTCACCTTCCGGGCAGGGCACCAGCCCTTTTCTCCGGTAAGGCCGGCGTACACCGCTCCCTCGCCGCCCATGGTGACAATCATGCCGGGAATCTGGGCTGCCTGGGTCTTGTCAGCCAGAATATCTGCCATTTCCACCGGAGTTTTGCCGGAATAATCCTCGCAGAACAGCAGTCCCGCCTCCTGGACGTTGCATACCAGGCAGTCGGTGCTTTTCAGAAAGTCCCGCCGTTCCAGGGCAACGCTCATGTTGCCCACTACGGCATAGACCTTTTTCCCATGCTTCTGAGCCAGACGGAAGACCCGCTTGATGATCTCCTTGTCCAGATCGATTTCCACGATGACGCTGTCGGCACTGGCAAACATCTCGTCCCCCTGGGTGTCCAGGGTGTCAATGAGGGGCAGCATGTCCGGCCGGTTGGAAATGGAGGCCGCTACGTCCCCGGAATTGTCGAACACCGCCAGCCAGGTGCCCAGGCCGTTGGGGGTCGTCCGGATATAGTCGGTGTTGACCTTATGGGCCCGGAGCTTGCGCAGCACATCCCGGCTGTCGCCGCTGTCATCCACCAGGCTCAGGAAGGTGGGGCGCAGCTCGCAGTTGGCGATGTCCTCCGCCACGTTCCGGCCGACCCCGCCGTGGACACGCTCCACCCGTCCCACGTTTCGGCCTGTGGGGATAAACGCCGCCTCCGGAAAGCCCTTGATGTCTACAAAAATCATGCCGATGACCAAAATGCCCATATTTCTGCCTCCCTGTGATTCTGGTAGTAGTATAGCATATTCCCGGCAAAATGCAACCAAAACCCCATCCGTTCCCGTTTCTCCCGAAAAACAATTCCCAGGCTGTCATTGCGCCGGAAGGCCACAGGCGAACCTGCTGCCGAAGGCCGGGCGGCTTTCAATCCGACCCCTTGCTTTATTCTGGCTTGTATGCTAAAATATGGAAAACAAATGTGGGAGGCAGAAAAATGGACAGCTTTGTACTGACCCTGGCAGAGGCTCGGGTAATGTACCGGCGGTATCATTCTCTCCTGGAAAAAGGGAGAAAGCGGCTGCCTGGCGGCGAATTCTGGAAGGAATTGGGCACTGCCTTCCACAGATCCGGAGCAAGCCCGAAGGCGGGACGTCGCCGGTTTTTTCTGGCGCTCTCCCTTTATTTCCTGGGAAGGCGCATTACGGACAGGCTTTTCCCCGTCCGGCCTTCTGCTCAGAGTCTTTTCTCACTGGACGAAAATCTCACCCTGTACCACTGGTTTCCGGCAGAATACCGGGAATCCGTCCGAAGGGAGGGGCTGCGAATGGGCTGGTTTTTCTGACGGACAGGCCTGATTTTCCCCACATATCTCCCTATTTTTGCCAGAAGGTACTGGAAGCAGGCCGGGACATAGCATTCTGCCCTGTGCGGATGGACACCGGAAAACTTTCCCAATATCAGAAAATTTACATCACCGACCGCTCCTATGAGTTTGCGGTCAGGGCGGTTCCTCCGGCGTGCCTGGACTTTCCGGAAACCGAATAAACGCGCAGTGTCGGGGGTTCCGCCCCGGCACTGCGCGTTTTGCATACGCAAGGAAGCGGCGCATAGGCTAGAGGCAAAGGGGGGATTCCATGCTGATGAGCTGGATCTGGACGGGAATGGTAGGTATCAGCATTCTGTGTGCCCTTTGGAACGGGCAAGGTGCCCAGCTTGCCGGGGCGGTATTCCAGGGCGCCCAGTCCGGGGTGGGCCTGGTTCTTTCCATGGCCGGGGCGGTGTGTCTCTGGTCGGGCGTGGCCGCGGTTATGGAGGCCGCAGGCATCATGGGAATGCTCTCCCGGCTGTTCCGGCCCCTTTTGAATCGGATCTTCCCTTCCACTCGCCGGGATCCTCAGGTGGCTGGCTACCTCAGCGGTAATTTCTGCGCAAATCTGCTGGGGCTTGGCAACGCCGCCACCCCCATGGGCATTCAGGCAGCCCGACGGCTGGCCTCCGGCTCCACCGCCTCCGATGAGCTGTGCCGCCTGGTGGTGCTGAATACCGCCTCCATTCAGCTGATTCCGGCAAATGTGGCGGCGATACGCTCCGCATTGGGATGCGCCTCCCCCTTCGACATTCTCCCGGCGGTGTGGATCACCAGTCTTCTGTCTGCCGGATTAGGAGTGGCCTGTGCCTGGGTGCTGGGAAAGGTCTGGAAGCCATGACGGATTATCTGGTGCCTCTGATCTTATTTTTCACCATGGCAGTGGCACTGGGGAAGCGGGAGAACGCCTATGCCCGGATGCTGGGTGGGGCAAAGCAAGGCCTTTATCTGATGGCCTCCATCGCTCCCTCCCTGATTTTGCTGCTGACAGCGGTAAAAATGATGCAGTCCTCCGGGGCGGCGGAAGCCGCGGGAGAACTGCTGAAACCGATATTTGCTTTTTTCGGCATTCCGCCGGAAACGGCACTGCTGGTTCTGGTGCGACCCTTCAGCGGAAGCGCGGCTCTGGCCGTAGGCGCAGAGCTGATGGCTCGATACGGGGTGGATTCCCAGATTGGCCGAACGGCGGCGGTGATGCTGGGCTCCACAGAAACCACCTTCTACACCATCAGCGTCTATTTCGGGGCGGCGGGGATTCAAAAAACCCGCTACACTCTGCCTGCCGCCCTGTTTGCGGACTTTGTGGGCTTCTGGGCGGCCTCCCTCACCACCAGGCTTTTTTTCAGCTGACGCCGACCTGAGGCAAAATCACCTTTCCCAGGATTTTCTCCGTGGCAATGGGGCCGTACTTTTCGCTGCGGCTGTCGGCGGAGTGGTTCCGGTTATCCCCCATGACAAACACCGTGCCCTCCGGCACCGTCAGGCTCACAACCGTCTGCCCATCCCTCGGTTCCATAGGGTCAGGTTCTTCCGGATTCAAATAGGGCTCGTCAATAGGAATTTCGTTGACCGTGACCGTATCGGTGTCATAATCGATTTTTACCCGGTCGCCCTGGGTAGCAATCACCCGCTTGACGATATACGTCCGATCCAGGAGGCCGTCACCTGTATGAATCACCACCACATCCCCATGCCGGGGCTGGGAACCCACCCGGAGCACCAGCAGCAGCTGCCTGTCGTGAAGGGTGGGATACATAGACCGGCCGTCCACAATGGCCAGCTTCACCACAAAGGTGTTCAGCAGCACCAGGACGATCATCACCGCGCAGAAAATGGCAAAGCCCCGGTCTTTCCTTTGGTTCTTCTTTTGTTCTTCCATGATACACACCTACAAAAAGGAAGCCTGCCGCGGCAAAAGCCGCGGCAGGCACTTGCTCTGCAAATTACTCTTCTTCGTCGTCTTCCAGGGAGAACTCCAGGGTTTCGCCGCAGTTGGGGCAGACGATGCTTCCCTTCTCCAGGGTCTCCTCGTCGAAGTCGATGACCTCGCCGCAGGCGCACTCCACCTCGTAGATGGTGGTGTCCTCGTCGCCGAACTCGAAGCCCTCTTCGGACTCCTCGTCGTCCAGCTCGTCGGTATCGTCCTCGTCCCAATCCTCGTCGTCCCAGTCCTCTTCATCCTCATCGTCGAGAATGTAGTCCTCGATGGCGTCCAGGTCTTCCTCGATTTCATCCAGCTCATCGGAGATGGCAATGGTGGTCTCCTCGATGTCGCCGACCCGCTTGGTCACGTCACCCAGCAAATCCACAATGGCGGCGATCATCTTGCCCTCGTTGGACTCGGTGTTCAGCTTCAGGCCCTCCATCAGGCCCTTCAAATAGGCGGACTTTTCAGAAAGCGTCATAATCATTCTCCTTCAAGCGCGAATGGCTTAGACCTTGGAACGGCCCAGGTACTCGCCGGTACGGGTATCGATCTGAATCTTGTCGCCCTCGTTGACAAACAGGGGCACCTTCACCTCGGCACCGGTCTCCACAGTAGCGGGCTTGGTAACGTTGGTAGCGGTGTTGCCGGCAAAGCCAGGCTCGGTCTTGGTGACCACCAGGTCTACAAAGTTGGGCACTTCCACGCCGAAGACCTTGCCCTTGTAGCTCATGATGGTGCAGATGTCGTTCTCCTTGACGAACTTGAAGGAATCGTCCAGGACAGAGCCGTCAATGGGCTCCAGTTCGTAGGTCTCCTGATCCATGAAGTAGTACAGGGAGCCGTCGTTGTAGGAGTACTCCATCTTCTTTCTCTCAATGTATGCGGTGGGGAACTTGGCAGAGGGGTTCAGGCTGGTCTCGGTCACGCCGCCGGTGATGACGTTCTTCATCTTGACGCGGACGAAAGCAGCACCCTTGCCGGGCTTGACGTGCTGGAACTCGATGACCTGCATCACCTTGCCGTCCAGCTCAAAGGTAATACCGTTGCGAATATCGCCTGCAGAAATCATGTTTTTATCCTCCTAAGACTACCTCTCCGTTTTGGGAGGCGATTTGTGTTCATAGCTTTAGCTCATATATTGTACCGCAAAAGCGGCGCTTATGCAAGAGGAAACCGAAAAAAATCTTAGACAATAATGAGATTTTTCGGGCTCTTTGTCATGTCGATTGTGCCATTTTCGGCAATCACAGTCACATCCTCGATACGCACGCCGAATTTTCCGGGCAGATAGATTCCCGGCTCCGCCGAACACACCGCACCGGCCGGAATGGGTTTTTCATACCGGGGGCTCAGGTTCGGGCCCTCGTGTATTTCCAACCCCAGGCCATGGCCGTAGCTGTGGCCGAAGAAGCCGCCGTAGCCCGCCCTGGCAATGACATTTCGGGCAATGGCGTCAATTTCCGCGCCGGTGAGCCCAGCTTTCGTTGCTTTGATGGCGGTCTGCTGAGCCTCCAGCACCACGGAATACACATAGCGCATTTCCGCAGACGCGGAACCCACCGCCACGGTGCGGGTCATGTCCGAACAGTAGCCCTGCCAGGCCGCCCCGAAGTCCATGGTGATAAAATCCCCCGGCTGAATCACCCGCTCCCCGGCCACTCCGTGGGGCAGGCTGGTGTTGGGGCCGGAGATTACAATGGGGTCAAAGGCCAGGCCGGTGGCACCGTTTTTGTACATGGCGTAAATCAGTTCTGCCTGTAGCGCCAGTTCCGTCATGCCGGGTCGGATTTTTGTCAGAATCTCCGCAAAGGCCTTGTCCGTGATTGCCTGAGCCTTTTTCATCCGCTCCAGCTCCCAGGGCTCCTTTACGTCCCGGAAGGCGTTCAGCTTTCCGCTGATGGGCAGAAGCGGAGCCTTCAGTGCCTCCTCAAAGCTCAGAAGTTCCGCTGCCGTCAGATATTTTTCCTCATAGCCCAGGCAGGTGATTCCGAAGTCGGAGATGGCCTCGTTGATTCGCCGGACATAGCCCCGACCGGTGCCCACATCCAGCACGGTAAAATCCCGGATGTTTTTCTGGGCGGATTCCAGGTAGCGGCTGTCGGTAAAATAGCGGCAGCCGGACTTGGATACGACGGCCATGCCCTCGGCGATGTCAAATTCCGCACAGTAATGGCGGCTGCAGCGGCTGGTCAGCAGCAGGCCGTCCGCCTCATCCCCCAGCAGGGACAAGTATTTTTCCAGATTTTTCATTGGGAAAGCCTCCGATTTCCGGCCAAAAAGATAAAGGGCAGCTCCAGGACATGCCGTGCCTTCAGCCAGAAGGTGTGATTGTCAATGGCCTTCACCAGGATGGAGGTCACGCCCATGCAGTTGGCTCCCAGGGTGTCGGTGTAGATCTGATCGCCCACCAGAGCCGCCTGACCTGCCGGGATTCCGTATTTTTCCAGGCACTGGCGGATGCCCCGGGAGAAGGGCTTTTTTGCGTGGGTGATGCAGTCCAGGCCGTATTTTTCGCAGAAGGCAGGCACCCGGTCGTTGTGGCTGTTGGAGACAATGCACACCTGGATGCCTTCCTGGGCGTTCATGTTCTTCAGCCAGTGCTCCATGGCCTGCGTGGGCACATCCGTGGTGTAGGGCACGATGGTATTGTCAAAATCCAGCATCAGAAGGCGGATGTTTTGGCTTCTGAGCAGCTCCGGGGTGACATCCGTCAGAGCCTTCGTCATCCGTTTGGGAAGAAGAGAAAAGGGCATATTGTCCTCCGTATTTTCATAAATTACTTTCAGGAATTATATCACAGGGAGGGAGTTTTGTCCATGGCCATGGAACCTTATCTTGCCATGACGGCAGGAGAAATCCGGGGTGCTTCGGTTCTTCCCCGGCGGACAGGGTGGCTTTCCTGTCATTTCTCCCCCTCCGGTGTCGGGCTTTCCAACCTGCCCGTTGCGCTGCCTCCCGGCTCTCTGCTGATTCTGGACGACAGCACGCCTATGGACGGCCATGACCCGGAGCAGATCGCCGGGCAGCTGGAAAGCTGCGCAAAGCGTCTGGACTGCGCCGGGGTTCTGCTGGATTTTCAGCGGCCCGGTCTGGCGGATGTCCAAATGCTGGTTTCCCGGCTGGAACAGGCGGTTTCCGTTCCCCTGATTGTTTCCGCGGCCTACGCAAAAAATACCGGGTGTGCCGTTTTCCTCCCGCCGGTTCCGGCGGATGTGCCCCTGGCGGAATATTTGTCTCCCTGGCAAGGCCGGGAAATCTGGCTGGAGGCGGCCTTGGACGGTCTGGAAATCGCCCTGACAGAATCGGGGGCTGCTCGCACGCCCCTGCCCCGCTGGGAGCAGCCGGAGGCGGAGGGCTTCCGGGATTCCAGGCTTTCCTGCCATTATCGCTGTGAACTCCGGGAAAACGCGGCGGTTTTCACCCTCTGGCGCAGTCCGGAGGACTTAAAAGTGCTTCTTGACCAGGCCGAAAACCTGGGTGTTGCCGCCGCCGTGGGGCTGTATCAGGAATTATTTCCCGCTTTCGGCTGACCGCCGGCAATACAGCAGCATTTCGTAAGCAATGCCGTTTTCCTCGCCGGATTGGAGGGTCTGGGAGAGAACCCAGTCCGGGTCTTCGTCCAGATTGGGGAAAAAGGTGTCGGATTCCGGAATGGTGTGCACCTTCGTCACATAGGCTCGGTCACAGTAAGGAAGCATCTGCCGATAGACGCTCCCCCCGCCGATGACAAAGGCTCGGGGTGCGTTTTTCGTCTGCGCCAGCACCTCTTCCGGGCTGTGGCACACCGTAAAGCCGGGGATTTCTGCTTCCGAGCGGCTCATGGCCAGATTCACCCGGCCGGGCAGGGGCTTTTTCCCCGGAAAATCCTCGATGGTACGCCGTCCGACAATGACCGTGGCTCCCCGGGTGGTCTGCCGGAAGAATTTCCGGTCGGCAGACAGGGCGATGGGCTGGGTACCCTCCCGGCCGATGCCCCAGTCGTCATAAACCGCTACAATCAGTTCCATTGCTTCACCTCAGATGGCCATGGGAATTTCAAAGTCAAAGGGATGATATCGGTAGTTTTCCAGGGTGAAGGAATCCTTGGTAAAGACGTAGAAGTCCTTCACGGTCTCATCCACCCGGAAGGTGGGCGCCTCATAGCCATCCAGCTCCAGCATGGCCTTCACCGCCGGAATGTGCCGGTCGTAAATGTGGCAGTCGGCAATCACATGCACCAGCTCCCCCACCTGAAGGCCGGAAACCTGAGCCATCATGTGAGTCAGCACCGCGTACTGCACCACGTTCCAGTTGTTGGCGGTGAGCATATCCTGGGAACGCTGATTCAGAATGGCGTTGAGCTTGTTGCCCGTGACGTTGAAGGTCATGGAATAGGCGCAGGGATACAGGTTCATCTCGTGCAAGTCCTGAAAATTGTAGATATTCGTCAGAATCCGCCGGGAGGCCGGGTTGTGCTTCAGATCATAGAGCACCCGGTCAACCTGGTCAAAGTCCCCTTCTTTGTAGTGGTGCTGAATGCCCAGCTGGTAGCCGTAGGCCTTGCCGATGGTGCCATCCTCCCCTGCCCACTCGTCCCAGACGTGACTGCCCAGATCGGCAATCCGGTTGGATTTTTTCTGCCAGATCCACAGAAGCTCATCCACCGCGCTTTTCCAGTAGGTGCGCCGCAGGGTCATGATGGGAAATTCCTTGGAAAGATCGTATCGGTTCACCACACCGAAGGTTTTGACGGTGTGGGCGGGAGTGCCGTCAGCCCAGTGGGGGCGCACCTCCATGCCTTCATCGGAATAGCCCTCTTCCAGGATTTTCCGGCAGGTCGCCTTGTATACTTCATCCGCATAACTCATTGGGTTTGCCTCCTAAAGTGTCTTTGGAACATCATACCACAGGCGGACGGAAAGCGCAATATGAAAGCCTGCGGCAGAGGGCAAAAAGGCTCCCCTTGCCATTCAAGGAGAGCCTTCAGCATATCAAAAAAGTCTAAAAGATACGTTGTCATTGCGAACCAGCGTCGCAACGCTGGTGTGGCAATCCCCCGGTTAGGCGCATAAACGACTGGTTTAGGAACGAAAATGTTTGAATATCAGGGGGATTGCCACGCCAGTGTGCGCTACACTAAGGTATGACTGCCACTGGCAGTCATTAGGATTTTGATTCGCTGCGCGGAGCACCACTGGCTCGCAATGACATGCGTTATACGATACCCTTTACGCCAGAATAGGCTTGAGGGCAGCGGCAAGAGCCTCTTTCTGCGCCTCCGCCTCGGCAAGGGTCTTGCCCAGGGTGGTGAAATAGGTCTTGATCTTGGGCTCGGTGCCGGAGGGACGGACAATCACCGTGGCGCCGCCATCCAGGGCGTAGACCAGAACGTTGGCGGCAGGCAGGCCGGTTTCGGCGGTATTCTGATAATCCGTGACCTTCTCGACCTTGTAGCCGCCGATTTCCGTGGGGGGATTCTGCCGCAGGCCGGACATGATGCCCGCCATCTTGTCCATGCCGCTCAGACCCGGGAACTCAAAGGAATCCACCTTGTTCAGGTACCGGCCATACTGGGCGTAGATTTCTTCCAGCCGCTCCTTGATGGAAGAACCCACAGAGCGGTAGTAGGCGGCCATTTCGCAAATCAGCATGGAGCCGACAATGGCATCCTTATCCCGGACATAGGAACCGGCCAGATAGCCGTAGGATTCCTCAAAGCCCAGGATAAACCGGTCAACCTCTCCGGCCGCTTCCAGCCGAGCGATCTGATCGCCAATCCACTTGAAGCCCGTGAGGACATTGCGCATTTCCACACCGTAGTGGGCGGCAACTTTATCGGCCAGAGGGGTGGAAACCAAGGACTTGACGGCAACAGGATTCTTAGGCATAGTACCCTTCTCAATCCGTCCCTGGCAGATGTAATCCAGCAGCAGAACGCCCACCTCGTTGCCGGAGACCAGCTCATAGGTGCCGTCCGGGCAGCGGATGGCAATGCCTACCCGGTCGGCATCCGGGTCGGTGGCCAGCATCAGGTCGGCACCGGATTTTTCGGCCAGCTCCAGACCCAAGCGCAGAGCCTCAAAAATCTCCGGGTTGGGATAGGGGCAGGTGGGGAAATTGCCGTCGGGATACTCCTGCTCGGGGACAATGGTAATGTCCGTAATGCCGATGTCATGAAGTACCCGGGTGACAGGCACCAGGCCGGAGCCGTTCAGTGGAGAATACACCAGCTTCAGCCCCGCGGTTCTGCACAGGCCGGGGCGGACAGAGCGGGACTTGATGGCATCGTACAGGGCTTCCTTGCAGTCCTCACCCACATAGGCAATCAGCCCCTTGGCCTTCCCATCCTCAAAGGGCATCCAGGCAGCACCGGTGAGAATATCGGTTTTCTGAATCTGGGCGTACACCACTGCGGCGGCATCGTCCGTCATCTGGCAGCCATCGGGGCCATAGGCCTTGTAGCCGTTATATTTGGCGGGGTTGTGGGAGGCGGTAATCATGATACCGGCGTTGGCATGGTAATAGCGGGTGGCAAAGGACAGAGCGGGCACGGGCATCAGCGCATCATAAATGCGCACTTTGATGCCGTTGGCAGCCAGAACGCAGGCGGCCTCCTTGGCGAACACGTCGGAATTGATCCGGCTGTCGTAGGAGATGGCCACCAGCTGACTGCCCCCCTGGGTTTTGACCCAGTTGGCAAGACCCTGGGTGGCCTGACGCACCACATAAATATTCATCCGGTTAGAGCCTGCGCCCAGGATTCCCCGGAGGCCTGCGGTGCCGAATTTCAGAGCCACGGCGAACCGCTCCTTGATCTGATCCTCCTGACCTGCGATTTCCTTCAGTTCCCTGGTCAGAGCTGGATCCTCCAAAGAAGCGGAGCACCAACGCTGATAATCCTCCATGTACATTACAAATCACCTTTTCCTTGTTGTATTCAATGGGTTTGTATCCTCTAACTGCCTACAATATATACGATTTGCCGGGGCTTGTCAATATTCTGGAATAGCAGAAAAAACAGCATACCCAAATAGAACAGCCGTCACCGGTGCAACCCCTTCCAGAGATTCCCTCCGGTCACAATCCCTGGAACATTCCAGGAGCCATCGAAAAACGCACTGGTGCGGGAGCACCCCGGCTCCCTTGTGCAAAGGGAGCTGGCAAAAATCTTTGATTTTTGACTGAGGGATTGTAAAACTGCGTTCACAGGGAGTGCCCGGAAAGAGGAAAGTTCTGATCCCCTCAGCCCCAGTGTGCGCACTGGGGCTGCTCCCCTTGGTCAGCAAGGGGAGCCTTTTTCCTCATCCGTCACGGCAAAGCCGTGACGGATGAGACAGTCTGTCAAATAACCCTCACTTTCAATAAGCGAAAGTGGGGGCATTCTTGTAG
>ENA-UOJC01002974-UOJC01002974.1-human-gut-metagenome-genome-assembly--contig:-C104-NODE-2974-length-17059-cov-4.139085_pt1 | contig 17059 bp, 19 predicted proteins | sample MGYA00242339_ERZ723886 | MGnify/ENA metagenome assembly ERZ723886 | reverse complement strand
TGTTGTCTCGGCCGTTGTCCGAAAGTACTGACATGTTCATGCTGCTCGACTGTGATAATTTTTTTGTTTCCTGCGAAAGAGTTTTCCGACCGGAACTGAAGCGGCGGCCTGTTGTCGTCCTGTCGAACAATGACGGATGCGTCATTTCCCGGTCAAACGAAGCCAAAGCGCTCGGGATACCGATGGGATGCCCGTACTTCAAGGTCAGAGATACCTTTACGGCTCGCGGCGGCGTCGCCCTTTCGAGCCGCCACGGTCTGTACGGCGATATGTCGCGGCGCATCATGGGGCTTTTGAAAATGTTCTATGACCACACAGAGGTTTATTCCATTGATGAAGCTTTTGTCCGCCTTCCGGAGGGCGCGCGGCCGGAAAGGGAAGCCCCCTTCATCCGGGAACTGCTCGGAACACGAACCGGCCTTCCCGTTTCCGTCGGTGCGGCTCCGACAAAAACGCTTTGCAAAGCCGCCGCCGATATCGCCAAGAAAAAAGAAGGGAATAAAATCGAAATCCTTTCGGACGAAGCACGGATTGACGCGGCTTTGGCCGTACGGAATGTCGCGGATCTGTGGGGCGTCGGACGCCGGACGGCACTGCGGCTTAATTTCCTGGGATTTATCACGGCACTGGATCTGAAAAAAGCGCCCCATTCGCTGATCCGGAAAAATCTGGGCATCAACACGGATCGGATTGTCACCGAACTGAACGGCATCCCCTGCCGGGAACATATCGAGGAAGGACAGCAGTCGTTCGTGTGTTCGCGGACATTTGAGCGGGAAATCTCCGGTTTTGACAGGCTGAAATCCGTTATGGCCGAATTTACCGAGGCCGTCTGCCGCCGCCTGCGCCGACATGAATCGGCGGCCGCCGCCCTGACCGTCTTTATTGAAAACAGCCGTTTTGACCCGCGCTATCCTTACTGCCAGAACGTTCATACGCAAACCCTGTCCGAAATGACCGACAACACGGCGTGTTTCATGACGGCTCTGGCCGCGGGGCTTGAAAAAGTCTGGCGCCCCGGTTTCAGGTGCAAGCGTGCGGGCGTGATGCTGTCCGATGTTGAAAATGTCGGGCGCCTGCAGGGGAACCTTTTCATCCCGCCGGATGAAAACCTCAAAAGCCGGAAGCTGATGCAGGCCTTTGACGCTTTGAATGAAAAAATGGGAGCCGGGACACTTTTTTTCGGCGCACGAACCCCCGAAGCCCGGACAGAAGCGGAGCACTCCGCGTTTCCCGGCCTTCCCGAAGTCCGTTAATCCTTACTGGTAGCGAAGCGCTTCAATCGGGTCAAGCTTCATTGCCTTGTACGCGGGGAACACGCCGGACACCACGCCGACCACAATGGCAACGGTAAAGGACAGCAGGACAGGCCACAGGCTGAACGGCACATTCGTTTCAAAAATATAGCCCCCAAGCTGTGACAGACCCACGCCCAGAATCAGGCCAATCACGCTTCCCGCCATGGAAATCAGGATGGCTTCAAACAGAAACTGAAGCATAATCCACGTATTCGGAGCGCCCAGCGCTTTCCGGATGCCGATTTCCCGCGTTCGTTCCGTCACGGAAACCAGCATCATATTCACGATTCCGATACTGCCCACGACCAGGGAAATCGAAGCGATCGCCGCCAGAAGAATCGCCAGCACCGTCCCGATCAGGCGGATGTTTTCAACAAATTCCGCAATATTGTGGATACGGAAATCATCATCGTCGCCGTCCTTGATTTTATGACGCGCACGCAGAAAGCGGCGGATGCGTTCCTCGACCACATTCAAATCCTGGTTTTCCTGAAACTTGACGGCGATATGGTTGACGGCGTTCAGCTTGGCGTACCGGTTGAAACGCTGCTGCACCGTCCGTAAAGGCATCATAACTGATGCGTCCTGATTTGCTCCGCCCGTGCTTGAGCCTTTTTCCTTCAGAATGCCGACAACACGAAAAGGCTGATTGCCGATCCGGATCGTCTTTCCCAGGGCATCGTCATAGGGAAACAATTCGGTCATCACCTCATGGCCGATGACGACGTTGCTGGTTCCCTTACGGATATCCTGTTCGTCAAGCATCCGTCCGCGAGCCAATTCCCAGTTCGCCGTTTTCATATAATCGGGCGTCGTCCCCAGAATGGAAACGCTCCAGTTGTTTGAGCCGTTGATCGCCTGTGCGCTTGTACTTAAAACGGGCGCGACGACGTCAATGCCGCGGACTTTTCTGAGCGCGAGGGCGTCGTCCAGCGTGATGGAAGTGGTCGGCCCCGACGTCTTTACCGTGGCGCGCGGACGTTGGGAACGGATGATCAGCAGGTTGCTGCCCATGGCAACAAAGCGTTCCTGAATGATGTTCTGCACTGTCTGACCCGCCGCCACCATCATCACGACGGCGCACACGCCAATGATAATGCCCAGCGTCGTCAGAAACGATCTCAGTTTGTTTCCCGTCATTGACAGGCACGCTTCATGTAAAATCGATTTGATCATTTCTGCTGTTCCATATACGTCTGCACGTCGCCGTCGTATTCAATCGTCCCGTCCACAATACGTACCAGACGTTTGGCATACTGCGCCACATCGGGTTCATGCGTCACCAGCACAATGGTGATTCCGTGTTCACGGTTAAGCTTTTGAAAGAAAAGCATGATTTCATCGCTTGTTTTGCTGTCCAGGTTACCGGTCGGTTCGTCCGCCAGCACCATTTCCGGATTATTGACCAGAGCACGGGCAATGGCGACGCGCTGTTGCATACCGCCGGAAATCTGATTCGGGTAGCGTTCGGCAAAACGTTTCAGACCGACAAGGGTCAGCACTTCACGCGCCCGTTCGCGCTGTTGCTCCTTGGTCATATCGTTTGCGTAAATCAGCGGCAATGCCACGTTGTCGGTCAGGTCACGACGCATCAGCAGATTGAACCCCTGAAAAACGAAACCGATCATCCGGTTGCGGATATGAGCCAGTTCGTCGTCGTTCAGTCCCGACACCTCCTTGCCGCCCAGGATATACTTGCCCGATGTCGGACGATCCAGACACCCCAGAAGGTTCATGAAGGTCGATTTCCCTGATCCCGACGGCCCCATGATGGCAACGAACTCCCCCTTTTCGACGGTCAGATTGACGCCTTTAAGGACGTTCTGCTTCATCCCGCCGTCCATATAATAGGTCTTGCCGACGTTTTTAACGGTTATGACGCTCATGGCGGCCCCCGACGTTTTGATCCCTGCGGATTCGGCGTCAGGTCTTCCAGGATGATTTCATCGCCTTCCGAAAGGCCGTCCAGGATTTCGGTGTACATTTCATTGGACAGGCCTTTTTTCACTTTGCGCGCGACCGCTTGTCCGTTCTCGGCCACATAGACCAGCGCTTCGTCGGGTTTCAGATCGGCTCGCCGAGCCGACAGTTTCGCCCGGGATGCCCCGGTGCCGGAACGCTCGTCTCCGGTCGGCCGGAACTGGAATGCCATGTTCTGAAGCCGCAGTACGTCCAGTTTTTCCTGCACCTTGATTTCGGCATAGGCCGTCATTCCCGGCAGAAGCTTCAGGTCATCGTTGTTGATGTCGATAATGACCGTGTACATGACGACATTTTCCTCTTCCGCCGGATTCAGGCGCACCTGGGACACTTTGCCGTGAAAGACTTCCGTCGGGTACGTATCAACCGTGAAATTGACATCCAGCCCGTTTTTAATCAGGCCGACATCGGCCTCGGACACGTTCGTCTCGATCTGCATTTTCGTCAGGTCTTCGGCAATCGTGAACAGGGTCGGCGTCTGGAAGCTTGCCGCGACGGTCTGGCCTTCCTCGACTTCCTTTGAAATGACGGTTCCCGAAACGGGAGAGGTAATCTGAGCATACCCGAGATTCCGTTCCGCCTTTTTGACCTGCGCCCGCGCCTTGTCGTATTCGGACTGAGCCGAAACGGCATCAACGTCCGCCTGTTCCATTTCAACCCGGGCGATGAAGTTTTCCTCGAACAGCTTCTTGTTGCGCTGAGCGTTCAGACGCGCATAATCCCGGGATATTTTTGCCTTCTGCTCCTGCGCCTTCGCTTCGTTCAGATCCTCAATCAGCGTGAATTTATCCAGTTCTGCCAGCATCTCGCCTTTTTTGACGACGCTGTTGTAATCGACGTACACTTTTTCGATGATTCCCGAAATCTGGGTCCCGACGCTGATGATGTTGATGGGCTGTATGGTTCCGCTGGCCGACACGTCAAGCTTCAGGGTTCCGCGCGACACAGGCGTCGTTTCAAATCTTGCCACGACTTTTCCGGAACGGGCAACGTACCAGTAAACGCCTCCGCCGATTATTCCCAGAATGACAATCCAGATAAACGCTTTCTTCATGGCGGTCAAAATCCTTTTTTCGGTTTAAACGGATTGATCAGCCCCATTGTTCTGATCAGGTTGTTTTTCGCAATCAGCATTTCATAAAACGACCGGCTTTTGGACGTCCGTGCGTCCGCCAGCTTTGACTGAGCGTCCAGAAGGTTCAGCATGCTCCCCTTCCCGGCCTTGTAAGCGCCCAGCGCAACCTTTTCATTCTGTTCCGCGCTGGCGAACAGGGTCAGGCTGATCGCGTAGCTTTTCCGAGCCGTCTGATAGGTTTGAAAAGTGTCCCAGACATCGGACTGTACGTCGTTTTCCAATTTTTTCAGTTCGGCCGTGGTTTTTCCGGCCTGATACCGGCTCTGTGTGATCCGGTAAGTGTTTTTAAACCCCGTGAACAAAGGCACGGTCATTGACAGACCAACCCGGGTCGCGTAATCGTTTTCACCGGCTTTACGCAGATCATCCGTGGCTTCCAGCCCGCCGGAAACGGAAAAGCTTGGAGCATTGCGGGATTTTTCATATTCGATATTGGCCAGCGCCTGTTTCAACTCGGCACGTTTGGCAATGATATCGGCTCGTTTTTCCAACGCGATCTTCAGCATTTCCTCGACTTTGCCGTCGAATTTTTCCTCGGCCTGGGTATAATCCGCCGGTTCCAGCAGGAAACTTTCCTGCGGCGGGTAATTCAGAAGAACCGCCAGATGCCCTTTGGCCAGCGCCAGTGCTTCCTCCGCCTTGGCTTCGGTCAGCTGCGCCTGGGAATACGATGTTTCCGCCTGCAACTTGTCGCTCAGGGCCACAAGTCCCAATTCGTAGCGTTTTGAAGCCGCGTCATATGCCGAAGCCGCCGAAGCAACCGTCGCCTGGGAATTTTTATATTCCTCTTCCGCCGCCAGAAGCTGGTAATATGCCTTTGTCACATCGAAAATCAGGCTCTGCAGCACGTCTGAACGTGAGAACAGCGCCATATTCAGTGCTTCCTTCATTTTTTCGACGGCGGCCGAACGGCCCCCGAAATCATACAGAAGCCAGTCCAGTGTCAGGGAGGCATTCGCGGACGCCGTATTGCGGTCCGAACTTTTCTGATATTCCGTATTCGACTGGCTCAATCCCGCTGTCAGGCCGACGGTCGGCATGTAATCGCCCTGAGCCTGTCCGTAATCGGCCGCCGCGCTCATGGCCGTCAGGTAGCTCTGGCGCGTCTGCGGGTTGTTGCACAATGCCAGATTGACAACATCGGGAAGCGTCAGCTTTTTTCCCCGGATCTCCTGAGAACAAATCGATTCAACGGGCAGACGTTCAACGGGCTTTGTCACATCCAGAGGATCTTCCCCCGCGAAAGCCGCGGAAGAAACACCCAGAAACGCCAAAAATACGAAAATCCGATACATGTTCCGTCCGTTCTTGTGATATGGTTCAAACTGTACGCGCCTGTTTTTCATTTGACAAAACGGCCGCACGTTTTTTTAATGCCTTCAGCATCCTGAATTTACGATATAAAAGAAGAAGATACAACCATGTTGCACACCCTTTTCCGTCTTGTCCGCCGCCGGCGCAGTTTCCTCATCCTGTTTTTTACCGCCGCACTCTGTGTATTAAACGGCTGTAAAGAAGAAAAACTTGCGAAATATGTTTTTTTATTTGTCGGGGACGGCGTTTCCTATGCCCAGCGGCATATAGCCGAATTATCCGGCGGTGAAACACTGCTGTCGAACCGCCTGCCCGTTCAAGCCTCCGCGACAACCGCCTCAATCTCCTCGGCTCTGACCGATTCGGCCGCCGCCGCAACCGCCTTGGCAACCGGGGAAAAAGTCGCTCAGGGCGTCCTTTCGATGGATGTCGAAACCGACACGCCCTTTCCCCTGATCACCACGCTTGCCGCGAACAACGGCTACAACGTCGGTCTTCTGACGACAGCCACTCTTGACGACGCAACCCCGGCGGCTTTTTATGCGCACGCGCCGAAACGCTACAGCTATTACGACATCGCCGTACAGGTTCCAGAAAGCGGCCTCCGCCTGATGGTCGGCGCCAGTTTCAAACGGCCAAAATCCCTGAACAGACCGGATCTTGACACCGTTCTGAAGCAGGGCGGCTACCGTCTGTTTTCTCCGGCGAAGGACAATACTTCCTTCCCGTCGGGAAAAGTCATTGCGACCTACCGCACCATTCCCTTTGCCATTGACGCCCGGGAAAACGCGCCGACGCTCGCCTCTTTCGTCCGGAAAGCCATCGCCCAGATGGGAACGGAAAAAGGCTTTTTCATGGTGGTTGAAGGCGCGAAAATCGACGTGGCCGCTCACCTGCATGACGCGGGAGCGCTGATCCGGGAAATGCAGGCCTTTGACGACGCGCTGAAAGAAGCCTACGATTTCTATCTGAAACATCCCGATGAAACGCTGATCGTCGTGACCGGCGACCATGAGACCGGCGGTCTGACGCTGGGAGCCGACGACGCCGAAAATATCGACCTGTCGGTTTATGAAAACCAGAAAATATCGCTCCAGGCCTTTAAATACAACATTTCACGTTTTCGGGCCCGCCATCCCTCCGGTGCCATACTTGAGGATTTCATGCCGACCCTTGAAAAGTATTTCGGTCTGAGGCTTTTGTCGGCGCAGGACAGGAAAGAACTGCGCCAGAAAGCACGCAAAGGGGACGAAGAAGCCGCCGCGGCGTTGAAAATGGCGCTGACGTCTTCAGAAACCTCTCTGCTGCGCGAAGCCTTCCGTTACAGCATGATGCCTGCGGCAAAACGGCCGAAAACAGAAGCGTATCTGGACCGCTACGGCAAAAATGACCCGCTGCAGATTGCTCCGGCGCTGATTCTGGCTCAAAGAGCCGGCGTCGGCTTTTCCACGTTCGGTCACACGGCGGTTCCGGTTCCCGTTTCCTCCATCGGGAACGGCGCTTATTTCTTTACGGGAACCTTCCCTCTGACGGCGATTTTCGGCAAACTGCTGACCGCGATGGGCATTCCCGTCCCCGCCGCGCCGTCCGCAACGGCCGAAAATCCGGAAACACCCGCCGCAGAAACCGGAGAAGCCTCTCCCGCCGCGCCCGCCAAAGAGAAATAAAAAAACTGCCTTCTTTTGAAAACGCCCGGAAAACCCGGGCGTTTTTTCAGGCGTAAGATTCCGGAGAAAGCATCTTCTCCTGTTCCAGCCGGCGGTACTTCCGGAACTGTCCGAACAAAACAAAAATTACCAGAAGAAACGAAAAGAAATCCGAAACGGGAAGCGCGTAAAAAACGCCCCTCAACCCGAAATAATCCGGCAGAATGATCAGGCACGGGATCAGAAAAATCAGCTGGCGGGACAAAGCCAGAAGAGCTGCCAGACGCGGGCACTTCGTCGCCTGAAGAAAGACCGTTGTCGCAATCTGAACCCCTACAAGGGGAATAACCAGCGTCATTGTTTTCAACGCCCGCCCGCCCATTTCAATCAGCTGTGAATCGTTCGGGTCGAACAGGGCAATAACATTATCCGCGTAAAACCGGAGAAAAATCCACGAAACCGTCATGATAACAGTGGCGACAAGACTTGTCAGGCGGTAGATTCTCCGGACACGCTTAAAGTTTTGCGCCCCGAAATTAAAGCCGATCAGCGGCTGCGAGCCTTCACACAGACCCATGACCGGCATGAACAGGAAAATAATCGTCGACGTCGCAACACCCATGGCTGAAATGGCCAGATCACCGCCGTGAACAACAAGCGCCTTGTTCAGAATCGTCTGCATGAACCCGGAAGCAATCTGGATGGAAAAAGGAGCAAAACCGATGGAAAGAATTGCCCGGATCGTCCGGCTGTTCAGCGGCAGGTTTTTCATCCGCACCCGATACGGAGAGCGTTTGGAAATAAAAAAGGACGCCGCCCATGTACATGAAAACATTTGAGAAATCACCGTCGCGATGGCAGCACCCCCAATACCCATGTCCAGGACAAAGATAAAGATCGGATCCAGAATCGTGTTGGAAATCGCCCCGATAATCATCGTGCCCATGGCGATGCGGGGAAAGCCGCTGGCCCGGATGAAGTTGTTCATGGTCATGTTGGCCGTCAGGAAAATGCTTCCCAAAAGGGTGATGCCCACATAGGATTTGGCGTACGGCATGATCGTTTCCGTCGCACCGAAAAAACGCAGGACATCTTCAAGGAACGCCAGCTGAACCGCGACCAGGATAACGGTCAGTATCACAATAAGGACAAGCGAATTCGCCAGAATCCGCTCTGCAACGGCGACTTTCCCCTGCCCCAGGCGGATAGCAAAATTGACGCTTCCCCCCACACCGACCATCATACCGAACGCCATCATAATGATGAAAGACGGGAAGCTGACGGCGATTCCCGCCAACCCCATGGCGCCGACGCCATTGCCGACAAAAATGCGGTCAACAATATTGTACAGCGCGTTGATCATCAGGCCGACGATCGCCGGAATGGCAAAAGTCAGAAGCAGACGGGGAATGCTGTCTTTCCCCAGATCCGGCGCGGCGGCGGTCGTCATTTAAAATTCCTTTCCAGTCGCAGCTCCTCTGCGACATCGTTGATAAAAGCGACACGAGCCGCTTCACTTTTCTGAAGCACGCTCCGCAGGGGCGCCTGCCACACATCGTCTGCATTCATCCGTTCCGGCGCATACTCAAAATGCACCCCGGACAGGACAACCCGTCCGGCTCCGCAGGCCACAGAGATGACCGCCGGTGCCCGCTCTGCCCCGCCATAGGCGGCCATGACGGTGAAATCCTTTCCCTCCCGGCGCGGAACAAAGGTACAGCCGCCGTTAAAGTAAACGTCAAAACCGTTTTCTGCGTTCTCGATTCTCACGGCACGGCATCCCCGGTTCGAGGCAGCGTCATATGGCGGAAAAACGGGACCAACGGCTGTTCCGTCAAAAAAGCGGAGTTCCCGTTCTTCAACGATTTCGGACGCAGAGCCTTCATCAAAGACGATCCGGGCGCATCCGTAATAAGCTCCGGCACAGACGCCCAGATAAGAGCCGCCGTTTTTCACGAATTCGCGGATTCGGACGTTTCCCGTTCCGGCCAGTTTCCGGGCGTACGGTTCGTCGGCTCCGCCCGGCATAACGAACAGGCGCGCGTCATGCCGCCACCCGCCGTCAATGACTTCGGCCGCCGATAGAATCTGAAGGCTGTAGATGTCCCCCGCAAGCCGGCTCAGGCATTCCTTCATGCACTGAAAAGCCTGTAGGCCCACCCCCTTGTCAGCATACAGACAAATCGTTCCGTGTTCCATGTCTACACCTGTGCCGAAACAAGCTTTAGTCCGACCAGACCACCAATGATCATTGCGATAAAAAGAAGACGCAGAGCCGTTGCCGGTTCATTCCAGAAAAAGATACCATACGCGACAGCCCCCAGCGTACCGATCCCGGTCCAAATGGCATAAGCCGTCCCGAGAGGCAGGGATTTCAGTGCCATGCCCAGCAGAACAACACTGAGCGTCATGGCGACCGCCACGACAACCGAAGGGAAAGGCCGGGTAAAACCATCGGCATATTTCAGCGCCACGGCCCATACGGTTTCAAACACACCGGCGATCAGCAGATAAATCCAGGCCATCGGTACTTTTCCTTTTTTAAATTTTTTGTCCGCCGGGAATCAGACCCCAAGAGCACGCAAGAATCAACGGAAATTTTTGAAAAAGAGAGAAAAGCTCGCTTAACGGCACGAGAACTCCTGTTTTTCAAACCCTTGGGCAATGCGGCAGAAGTGTATTCCCTTGATCTTTTCAAATTAGGTGTGACATTTTTCGCACATTCCAGCTCCCGAAACAGCATCACAGCGGCTTTATGAAAACTTTTCGCCGGAAGATTTCTTTGGATACGCGGCTCTAAAGAGTCTTGACGGGAAAACGGAAGTGTATTACTAAAAACAATGCTTAGATTGGGGCGTAGCCAAGCGGTAAGGCAACGGACTTTGACTCCGTCATGCGCTGGTTCGAGTCCAGCCGCCCCAGCCACTTCCAAGCCGTTGATTTTCAACGGCTTTTTTATTGCCTGCAACACACCCCACCTGCCCCAAAATAAATTTTCTTATCATTTTCTTATCACAGCGATAAGAAATTATAAAAATATATATAAAATTTGAATCAAATCGCCTCTGTTGTGTTTATGGATTTTTGGTAAAAACGGTAATAATGGAAACATCTGTTTTAAAACCCACGATTCTCTCTTTTTTCAAATCAATTTTAAAAATGGTAACATCAGGTAAGTTTGGTAATTCCAGTTTGTCTTGAAAGTCAATTCCCTGTCGCCTAATGGATTAAAATCGGTGTCCCCAAGTTTCGGCGCGCCTGCAACTTGGGCGATACCCCTCCGTTTTTAATGGATTGACTTTCGCTTTTCTTCTCTCCGACGAAGCACCTCGAAAGGGTTTATGGCGCAACACCAAAACCCTTGAGGGCTTTTTTAGGAGAAAACAAGATGAAACAACAGGACTTAATCGAAAAAGTATCAAATCAAATCATTGAAAAATTACAAAACTTTGAAGGAAAATGGGAACAGCCGTTTGTGTCCCTTTTTGCTTACAATGTTTTGACTAAAAAACCATACCGCGGCATCAATATCTTGTTGTTAAATTGTGCCGTCGTTGAACAAAAATTGACCTCGAGCGTTTGGGGAACTTTTAAACAATGGAAAGACAAAGGCTATACCGTTAAAAAAGGCGAAAAATCAACAACCGTTTTATTTTGGAAGCCGTTGACCTTTAAAAACGAGCTGGAAAACGAAGAAACAGGCGAAACCGAAGAGTTGGAAAATCATACTTATATGGCGCGCTGCTATTCTGTTTTTAACGGCTCACAGATTGAGGGCTTTACCTCTGAAATCGAAAAAGAAGAATTTAGCCTTGCACCCGATGCGCAAACCTTTTTTGACAATACAGATATTTCTTATGATTACGGATATTTTTTGGCAGCATACAGCCACGAAACCGACATTGTTTTAATGCCGAACAAATCTGATTTTATTAACGAACAAGGCTTTGTTGCGACTTTGGCACATGAAACCATTCACGCCACAGGACACAAAAACCGTTTAAACCGCGATTTTAGCGGACGTTTCGGCACGCAAAGCTATGCGTTCGAAGAACTGGTTGCCGACATTGGCGCGGGATTTGTAGCGGGATATTTGGGCTATGAATATCAGTTTTCCAAAGACAATTTAGCGTATTTAAAAAGCTGGCTGAAAGTATTGAAAAACGACAAGCGCGCGATTTTCAAAGCGTGCAGTGAAGCACAAAGAGCTTTTGATTATTTAATGAGTTTTCAACACCAACGAAAAGAAGCGGTTTAAACCGCTTCTTTAAATTTGGATTAGTCGGATTTTTCGCCCGAACCAATCCCTATTGCTGGTCGCAATCCGCCCGAAAAAAATGGCATCGTCTGCACCGCACAGGTCGGAGCAAAGGGCGTTTCCTTAGTTTCAGTTGTGGCGTTGCCCCAAAGTATGGTTCAAAACTAATTAGAGCCAGATTCAATTAAACACATTTGTTTTGCTTGGTCAATGTTTTGCCGAGCGACCGCAAGAGTCTGGCTCGGACAAAACATATACGAGGCAGGTGCTACATTCCCAAGGCTACCGTGAGGCCGAACCTCATTATAGTCAATCCGCCAGTCTTCAATAATAATACTCGCATGATGCAAATTCTTAAAAATATGCTCATTTAAGCATTCGTCACGAAGTCTGCTGTTAAGACTTTCTGTAAAGCCGTTTTGCTGAGGTCTTCCCGGCGTTATATACTGCCAATTAACATTATTATCCAAAGCCCAGCTTAAAATCGCATTGCAGATAAACTCTGGGCCGTTATCGCTGACGATATTCCGCGGTTTACCATGACGACCAACTAAAATATCAAGCTCTCGTGCTACTCGTTTTCCACTCATTGATGTGTCAACAACCAAGCTTAAGCCTGATCGATTAAATTGATCCATAACAACCAAAATCCTGATTTTCCGACCATTGGATAGTCGATCTTCAACAAAATCAAGGCTCCAAACATCGTTCAGGTGATTTGATTTTGGCAAAGGATAATGCGGCATATTCGAACGTTTCCTTCCTTTTCTGCGTCGAACGGTTAAGCCTAACTCTTTGTAAAGACGATATACTTTTTTGACATTGCACTTGTATCCTTCGCGATGAAGCATGACGGTTATTCGACGATAGCCAAAGCGTTTCCGATCGTTGGCTATCCGAACAATCGCCGATTTTAACTCGTCATCATTACGCTTGCGGCTATAATTTGCGGTTGATAAGTGAATTTGAATAATGCGAGCACAACGTCGTTTTGATGCTTTGTAAAGCCCCGCAAATAAGCCAAATTCCGCTGATTTTTCTATGTCTGTTTTTATTTTTCTTGACTTTTGGAAATAACAATTCTATAAAACTGGAATTATAGAATATAAAAAGAAGGAAAAAATATGTTTAACAAGATATTGTTTATGATTTTTATTGCATTTATGGTCGTCATTTCAAGCGACACAAAGGCGGAAACTCCAACCATCGACAAAACTATCGTTTATTATTTTCACGGCGACATGCGTTGCATGACGTGTAATAAGATGGAAAAGTACACCAAGGAATCGATAGAGGCCTCTTTTGAAAAAGAATTGGCGACAGGAAATGTTGAGGTGCAAATTATCAATACAGACGAAAAAGAAAACAAGCATTTTCTGACAGATTATAGCCTTTATACAAAATCGGTTGTTCTTTCTAAAATTGAAAATGGGAAAGAAAAAAAGTTCAAAAACCTTGATCAGATATGGAATTTAGTACGCGATGAGCCGGCCTTTAAAACCTATGTCAAAAATGAAACTGCCCTATTTATAAAGGAATAAAATGACAGAAGGGTTCACAATTTTCACGGCACTTTGGCTTGGGATTTTAACCTCTATCAGCCCATGTCCGCTCGCCAGCAATATCGCCGCTGTTTCTTTTGTTGGCAAACGCGTCGGTCGCCCGTTCTATGTGCTTATGAGCGGTCTATTTTATACGCTTGGACGAACGACCTTTTACACACTCCTCGGATTTTCTTTGTCGTTTGCCATGCAATCTATTCCCGTTGTATCCGATTTTTTACAAACAAAAATGAATTACATAATTGCACCGTTAATGATTTTAATCGGTATTGTTTTGTTGGATGTTATTCCGCTCAATATTCCTAAAATTTCATTTAAAGGATTTACTGAAAAAAAGTTAGCACACTTTGGGCTTTGGGGGGCATTTTTAATTGGGGCACTGTTTGCGTCTGCACTTTGTCCTGTATCTGCGGCTTTATTCTTTTCAAGTCTTATCAATAGCAAGGGATCTATTCCTGCACTGTTCGTCTATGGGATTGGGACGGGGCTTCCTGTACTTGTTTCCAGCTTTGTCTTGGCCTTTTTTGCAAAAAAAATATCGTTATTTTACAAGGAAACGGCGCGATTAGAAAAGTGCGCGAGATATGTGACCGCCTTTGTTTTCATTGGTGTTGGTGTTTATTCTTTGTGGAGGATATTTTAATGAAACTTGATAAATTAACAACCGTGTTTGACGCTTTAAGCCAAGAAACGCGCTTGAAAGTTTTTCGGATATTGGTTGAGAATAGCAAAGACGGCATTTGTCCATGTGAGATTGCTGAAAAACTCAAAATTCCGCGCAATACATTATCGTTTCATCTGTCATTATTGTCGCAAGCAAATCTTTGCCAGCAAACGCGCAAAGGCAAAATGATTTTCTATAAACCCAACTGCGATGCGGTCAAAAAAGCGGCCGCATTTTTGCTTAAAAATTGCTGTGAGGGGGAATGTAAATGCTAGGCATATTCACAAAATTGGCCGACTGGTCAATTGCGCAAATGGGTTTAACTACCGATACTCATTTCGGCGCGTCCGTACATTTTTTCATTGAAGATTTAACTAAAATCTTTGTCTTGATTTATGTGATGATTTTTGTTGTATCGCTCTTTCGTTCGCAATTATCGCCCGAAAAAGTCCGCGATTACTTAAGCGGAAAATCAAGGTGGTACGGCTATATCTTGGCGGTTATCTTGGGTGTTATCACACCGTTTTGTTCGTGTTCATCAATTCCCTTATTCATTGGTTTCATAGCCGCCGGCGTGCCGTTTGGAATCACGATGGCATTTTTAATTGCCTCGCCACTCGTCAGTGAAATCGCCGCGATTTTACTCCTCGGAATGGAAGGCGCAGGACCAACCATCGCCGGAATTTACGTTTTGTCTGGATCAATTATTGCGATTATTGGCGGATATTTATGCGATTTATTTCATTTGGAAAAATATGCAAATTACACACCAAGTAAAGTACAAAAACCGTGTTGTTCAGCGAATAGCACAGGTACACAAAAATTAAAAGCACTTCTTGTTTATGCTCATAATTTTGCGTGGGATACCTTGAAAAGCATTGGCATTTATATTGTAATTGGCTTAATTATCGGAGCGGGAATGCACGGCTATATTCCGGCCGAATTGTTTGCGAAGTATCTTGGTGCGAATAACGTTTGGGCGGTGCCATTTGCCGCCGTTGTTGGCGCGCCTATGTATGCCAGCCACGCCGGTGTTGTACCTATTATTCAAGTGCTTTTAATGAAAGGTGTGCCGGTCGGTACGGCTTTGGTTGCACTGATGAGTATCACAGCAATTTCAATCCCCGAAATGATTATGCTTAAAAAGGTTTTGAAGTGGCAAATGTTGGCGATTTTTGTTGGCTTTTTAATAGTGGCTTTTATAATTACTGGATATTTACTCAACTGGATTATGTAAAGGAGAATGAAAATGAAAGAGATAAAAATATTAGGCACAGGGTGCAAAAAATGCAAAGAACTTTATAAAATGGTTATAGAATTAGCCCCTAATGCAAAAGTGGAAAAGGTCGAAGATATTACAAAAATCATAGAATACAATGTGATGTCCACACCGGCGCTTGTCATTGACGGAAAAGTCGTGCATTCAGGCGGCTTGCCGTCGAAAGACGAATTAAAAAAAATGTTGGAAGGTACCAAAACCGGCACTTGCTCTTGCGGCGGTTGTTGTTAAGGGTTAAGGTTTTTTATTACTCACAAATCGTATCATAAACGATATTGTTGTTGTCTATTTGGCGGATTGTTTCCGCGGTATCTTTTTCATAATCGGCATAAATGGGGTGGTATAAAAAGCAGTAATCACCGCTTGTATTTGTCGTGCAACTTGCGAGTAGTATCAGGATTCCTGAGCCCAGCGCGAGCTTTATTAGCCCGCCCCAAGTTCTCCATAACATTAAAAACTCAAGTGCCTGCCGTTTTTGGGCAGGCTTTAAAAGTTTTTTGATAAAAGATCTTTCAACATCATTTTATCCAGCTCAGCTTCTGCCAAAAGCCGTTTTAATTTCGAATTTTCGCTCTCCAAAGCACGTAAACGCTGGACTTCGGAAACTTCCATTCCGCCGTATTTCGATTTCCAATTGTAAAAAGTCGCTTCGCTAATCCCTTGCTGACGACAAATATCGGATACCTTTAATCCTGCTTCTTGCTCTTTTAAAACTTTGATGATTTGTTCTTCACTAAACCGTTTCTTCATAAGCCTGTTCCTTCTTTCTTTACATTTTAACAGACTCTAATTCCTTGTGTACCAGTTTTCGGGGACAACGCCAATCGCTTCCTTTCCAATACTGATATGCTATACTCCGAAACCTTTATACGAACAAACACCGCAGGTTATCGCTTCCTTTCCAATACTGATATGCTATACTCGATATTAAACAGGTTCGGGTTGATAACGAGTTATAGCTTACTTTCCAATACTGATATGCTATACTGGCAACGAAAAAAGACCTTGAAAAACAGGGGCTTTTTGCATTTATTTCTAAAAATTTCAAAGCAAAATAAGCTGTTCGCATCCGATTTTTTCCTCTTTTTTCGGCGAGCCAATCAAAATTTCCATGGAAGCGTATTGCTTTTCCGTCACAGAAAGTATTCTAACATTTCCGTGCTCCGGAATGAAGGCTTTCAAACACTTTTTATGTTTTTCAACCGTCTGCTCTCCTTTGCAGATTCGTGAATAAACAGAAAGCTGCAACATCATATAGCCGTCATTGATTAAATCGCGTCGAAAGCGATTCGCAATCCGTCGTTCCGTCTTTGTTTTGACCGGCAAGTCAAAAAACAGAATAAGACGCATATATCTTTCCTCCGTCGCGCTCATTATTCAAACAGAGGCACTTTTGAAAATAAAGGAAGAGACAAGGGAGATGCGTCTTTTTCCTTAAAAGCATTCACCAGAGAAAAACATGTCCTTTCAATTGCATTTAAAATCGAAATTTCTTCCTCTTCAAAAGAGCAGTTTTTCGTCAGAACGGAAATCAATTTTTGCTTTGTCTCCCGGGTTAAAATCTCAGTTTCAAGCGGAAGATTTAAAACAATCCAGTCAACAAAAGCACGGAAAGGTTCAATCAGGTCATCGGCCAGATTATATGCGTTCAGCTGGTTTTTATGATGAACTCCGAAAGAAGGTATAAGACCCGCGCAAACCGCGTAACGGGCCACACATCCGCGCAATACGGCATATCCGTAATTCAGAGCGGCATTTTTTATATCTTCTTCATGACGTTTAAATTCATCAAAAGCCGCTTTCCAATATAAACCGGCGGCATACGCTTCGGCATTTTCAGGATCTCCAGATTGAACTTTTTTGGCAATATGTATCAGCTTATCCGCCGTTTTATGATTCAAACGCTTTAAAACCTCGGCCTGA
>ENA-UOJC01002971-UOJC01002971.1-human-gut-metagenome-genome-assembly--contig:-C104-NODE-2971-length-17067-cov-9.823478_pt1 | contig 17067 bp, 14 predicted proteins | sample MGYA00242339_ERZ723886 | MGnify/ENA metagenome assembly ERZ723886 | reverse complement strand
CCGTTCATCATGAACTTCATGTTGCCCGTGCCGCTGGCCTCCTTGCCGGCGGTGGAGATCTGCTGGCTGACCTCGCTCGCGGGCATCAGATGCTCGGCGAGGGACACGCGGTAATTCTCCAGAAAGACGACCTGCAATCTCCCGCGGCACAGCGGATCGCTGTTGATCTGGTTCGCCAGCGAGTTGATAAGGTGGATGATGCGCTTGGCGACCGCGTAGCCCGGTGCGGCCTTCGCGCCGAAGAGGAAGGTCCGCGGCTGCAGCTCCATGCTCGGATCGTCCTGCAATTTCTGGTATAGATAGATGATGTGCATGGCGTTGAGCAGCTGACGCTTGTACTCATGCAGGCGCTTGACCTGCACGTCGAAGATCGCATCTGTGTTGAGTGCCACGCCCTGCGTCTTTTTGACGTAGGCGGCAAAGTCGAGCTTGTTGGCGCGCTTGATCTCGTCCAGCCGCGCGAGCACCGCGCCATCGCCGGCGAAGGCCTCGAGCTTCTTGAGCTCCTCGGGATGGAGCAGATAGCCGCGCCCGCCGCAGAGGTCGGCAATCAGGCCGTCGAGCCGCGGGTTGATCTGCGCGAGCCAGCGGCGGTGGTCGATGCCGTTGGTGACGTTCTTGAACTTCTCCGGCTCCATCTGGTACTGCCAGCGGAATACGTCGTGGCGCAGGATGTCGGAGTGCAGCGCGGAAACGCCGTTGACCGCCATGCCGCCCGCGATGCACAGGTTCGCCATGCGCACCTGCCCGTCCCAGACGATGGCCAGCTCCGCGGTCTTGGCGGGGTCGTGGTAGAAGTTCTCGACCTGCTTCTGATAGCGGTGCGCGATCTCGGTGATGATCTCCCACACGCGCGGGAGCAGCGTCTCCATGAGCTGCTGCGGCCAGCGCTCGAGCGCCTCAGCGAGCACGGTGTGGTTCGTGTAGGCGACGGAATTTTTCGTGATGTTCCACGCAGTATCCCAGTCGAAGCCCGCGTCGTCCATCAGAATGCGCATCAGCTCGGGAATGACCAGCGCGGGGTGCGTGTCGTTGATCTGGATGACGTTCTTCTCGTGGAAGTTCGCCGCCGTGCCGTAGACCTCGATGTGCTTGCGCATGATGGACTGCATCGTGGCGGAGACGAAGAAATACTGCTGCTTGAGGCGCAGCGACTTGCCCTCATAGTGGTTGTCCTCGGGATAGAGGATCTTGGCGATGGTCTCCGCCATCGCTTCCTGCTCGCTCGCGCGCAGGTACTCGCCCTGCGAGAACAGGCTCATATCCACCGGCGTTGGGGACTTCGCGTCCCACAGGCGCAGGGGGTTGACGTGCTCGGTGCCGTAGCCCGTGATCTCCATGTCGCAGGGCACGGCGAGCACCTTCGTCGCGCCCTCGGGCACGACGTGCAGCCGTCCGTTGTCCCAGAACTTGCGGACCGTGCCGCCGAAGAGCACCTCCTCCGTCTCCTGCGGCTTGGGCATCAGCCACGCGCCGCCGATGTCCTTCCAGTTGTCCGGCAGCTCGACCTGCTGCCCGTCCACGATGCGCTGGCGGAAGATGCCCAGCTCATAGCAGATGGAGTAGCCCGCGGCGGGGATGTCGAGCGTCGTCATCGAGTCGAGATAGCACGCGGCGAGGCGGCCGAGGCCGCCGTTGCCGAGGCCCGCGTCGGGCTCGACCTCGAAAATATCCGCCGCGCGGAAGCCCAGCTCGCCGATCGCCTCGCGCAGCACGCCGCTCACGCCGAGGTTGTAGGCGTTCTTTTCCAGGCTGCGGCCCAGCAGGAATTCCATGGAAAGGTAATGCACCTTCCTCTTTTCCTCGCGGCGCGTGGCCATTCGGCTCTCCACACCGCGCTCGGTCATCACGTCGCGCAGCACCAGCGCCGCGGCGCGCATCACCTGCGCGTCGTCGGCCTCCTCGGGCGTCACGCCGAAGCCCAGGCGCAGCTTATCCGTAAGCGCCTGCTTCATTCCCTGTGTCGTTGTGATATCCATATTTCTTTGTACCTACCTTATTTGCAGATGGAATCGTAAATTTCGCGGTATTTTTTCGCGCTGCGCGCCCAGCTGAAATCCTCGGCCATGCCGCGCTTGCGCAGAGCCTTGTAGGCCTCCGGCTTCTGATGGTAAAGGTCCACCGCCTCGCCGATGACGTAGCACATATCGCCCGCGTTATAATTTGTAAAGGAAAAGCCGTTGCCCGCGCCGTTCCACGCCTCGTAGGCGTGAACGGTGTCCTTCAGCCCGCCGGTCTCGCGCACGATGGGCACCGCGCCGTAGCGCATGGCGATCATCTGGCTCAGGCCGCACGGCTCGCTCTTGGACGGCATGAGGAACAGGTCCGCGCCCGCGTAGATCTGCATGGCAAGGCTCTCGGAGTAGCCGAGATGCACCGCCACGCGGCCCGGGTACTTCGCCTGCGCCCAGGAGAAGAAGGACTCGTACTTCCCGTCGCCCTTGCCGAGCACGACGAGCTGCATATCCTTTTCCATGAAGTAATCGAGCGTCTCGCACACGAGGTCGAGTCCCTTGTGGCTCACGAGCCGCGAGACCATCGCGACCACGGGCGTGTCCTTTCTTTCGGCAAGGCCCATCATGCGCTGCAGCGCCGCCTTGTCCTTCGCCTTGCCGGCCATGCGCCGGAGCGAGTAGTTCGCCGTCAGGTTGGGGTCGCTCGCGGGATCGTAGCGCTCCATGTCGATGCCGTTGAGCACGCCGTGGAGCTTGCCCTCCACCATCTGCATCACGCTCTCAAGGCCGTGGGCGAAGTAGGCGTACTTGAGCTCCTGCGCGTAGGTGGGGCTGACGGCGGTCACGGCGTCCGCCGTGACGATCGCGCCCTTGAGCAGGTTCACGTCGCCGTCGAAGGCAAGCGTGCCGCCGGTGAACCAGCCCGCGTCGAGGCCGAAAAGGTCCTCGACCGTCTCGCGGCCGTAGCGGCCCTGATACTCGATGTTGTGGACGGTGATGACCGTGCGGACGGACTTGTAGAATTCCTCGCGCACCGCCTCGTCGCGGATGTAGATGGGCACGAGCGCGGTCTGCCAGTCGTTGCAGTGGACGACGTCCGGCTTCTCCGGCAGCAGCGGCAGCAGCTCCGTCACCGCGCGGCAGAAGAAGGCGAAGCGCTCGCCGTCGTCATAATAGCCGTAAAGCTCGGGACGCTTGAAATACTGCTCGTTGTCCACGAAGTACCACGTCACGCCCTGCCGCTCGTAGGAGAAAAGTCCGCAGTACAGGCTGCGCCAGGCAAGGCGCACATAGGTGTAGCGCTCAAAGTGCAGCCGGTCGCGCCACGCGTCCGCGACGCTCTGGTAGAGCGGCAGAATGACGCTCACGCGGTCGCCGTTCGCGGCAAGCGACTGCGGCAGGCTGCCCGCAACGTCCGCAAGGCCGCCGGTCTTGCAGAAGGGAACGGCCTCGGATGTGACATAGAGAATGTTCATAGCTTTCCTCCTTATTCCGTGTATGCTTCAGACGATGCTGCCCTTGGAAATGACGATGGGGTAGCTCTCATGCCCCATGAGCGTGCGCCCGGGCAGGACCTCCACATATTTGTCGGTGATGACGTAGCGGAGCGTCACGCCGTCGCGCACGCGCGTGCCCTTGAAGAGAATGGAATCGCGCAGCTCCGCGCCCTTTTCCACCGTCACGCCGGGGAAGAGGATGCAGTTCTCCACGCTGCCCTCGATGGTGCAGCCGTCGGCGACGAGCGAATTTTTCACGCGGCTGCCCGGCGCGAAATAGCTCGACGCCTCGTCGTCCTCCTTGGCGAGGATGGGCCGCGCGGCGGCAAAGAGCTCGGCGCGGATGGAGCCTTGCAGCAGCTCCATCGAGCGGTCGTAATACTCCTGCACGGAGCGGAGCTGGGCGGCGTAGCCGTCCCAGACGTAGCTCTGGAGCTTCAGCCGTCCGGTCATGCCCGCGAGCACGTCGCGGCGGAAGCTGTATTTATCCTGCGCGGAGCACTCGTCCACGAGCGTGAGCAGCAGCTGCTTGCTGAGAATGTAGATCTCCAGCGAGCGGTGGCCGCGCGGCGTGGTCGGCGCGCACCAGACCTGCCCGATCGCGCCGTCGCTCTCGAGCGTGAGGTAGGTCGCGTTGTCCACGAAGCCGCCGTTCGCCGTGCAGACGGCGGTGATGTCCGCGCCGCTCTCCAGATGCGCGGCAAACACGTCCGCGAGCGGCAGATTGATGATAAGGTCACTGTCGGAGAGCACGACGTAGTCCTGCCGTATCCCCTGTAAATATGAGCGGACGCCGGCAAGGGCCTCCATCTTGCCGCGGAACTCGCCGCTGCGGTAGGCGCGGGTATCGGCGAAGGGCGGCAGGATACGCAGCCCGCCGTACTTGCGCGCCATGTCCCAGGTCTTGCCGTTGCCGATGTGGTCAAGCAGGCTCTGGTAATTGCCGTGCAGCACCACGCCGACGTCGGTGATGCCGGCGGCGTGCAGATTGGAGAGCATGAAATCGACGACGCGATAGCGTCCGCCGAACGGGATGGAGGCAGGCATCCGGCGTTCCGCCAGCTCGCGCAGTCCCGGCTCCTGTTCGTAGGAGAAAATAATGCCGTGCAGTCCGTTCATCGTACCGTCTCCTTTCCTTCGCGGTTGAGCATCCGGTTCGCCTTGAGCGTGCGGCCTGCCTCGACCTGTGCCTCGGGGCCGACGACCGTGATGCCCCACTCCTCCGGCGGCGCCGCCTCGGGCGACGCGCCGACGCGGGCGTTCTCGCCCACGCGGACGTTCTCGCCGAGGATGGCGTAGGCGACCCTCGCGCCGCGCTCGACGACCGCACCGGGCATGAGGATGGAATACTCCACCTCCGCGCCCTCGGCGACGGTGCAGCGCTGCGAGAGCACGGAATTGCGCACCGTGCCCTCGACCTCCGAGCCGCGGGTGACGACGCTGTGGTCGACCTCCGCCGTCTCGCCGAGGTAGGCGGGCGGCTCGCTCTCCGCGCGGGCATAGATGGGCCAGTCCTTATCGAGCAGGTTCAGCCCGCTGCCCTGCGCGAGCATATCCATGTTCGCGTCCCAGAGGGAATCGAGCGTGCCGACGTCCTTCCAGTAGCCCTCGAAGCGATAGGCGGACATCTTCTCGCCGGCATTCAGCATGGCAGGGATGATATTCTTGCCGAAGTCGTTGCTCGAGTCCGCGTCGTTCTCGTCCGCGATGAGGTAGGCGCGCAGCTTCTTCCACGAGAAAACGTAAATGCCCATCGAGGCAAGGTTGCTCCTGGGCTGCTTCGGCTTTTCCTCAAACTCCGTGATGGTGTCCTCGCCGTCGACGTTCATGATGCCGAAGCGGCTCGCCTCGTCCCAGGGCACCTCCATCACGGCGATGGTGCAGTCGGCGTGCACACGCTTGTGGTGCGCGAGCATGGCGGCGTAGTCCATCTTGTAAATGTGGTCGCCGGAGAGAATGAGCACATAGTCGGGATCGTACATATCCACGAAGCCGACGTTCTGGTAGATGGCGTTCGCCGTGCCCTTGAACCACGTCGCGCCCTTCGCGCTCTGGTAGGGCGGGAGGATGTGTACGCCGCCGTCCGAGCGGTCAAGGTCCCAGGGCTGGCCGTTGCCGATGTAGCGGTTGAGCTCCAGCGGGCGGTACTGCGTGAGCACGCCGATGGTGTCGATGCCGGAGTTCGCGCAGTTGGAAAGGGGAAAGTCGATGATGCGGAACTTCCCGCCGAATGGGACGGCGGGCTTTGCCATGTTCTCCGTCAGGACGTAAAGGCGGCTGCCCTGTCCGCCGGCGAGCAGCATGGCGATGCACTCTTTTTTCATGCCGGTAATTCCTCCCTTGCCTTGCTTTTTTTCGCTTTCGGTTTCTTATATTCGCCCGCGCCGCGCAGGATGACCGCGCCGAGCGGGGGGATGGTGATGGCAATAGACTGCTCGCGTCCGTGCGAGGGGATCGCCTGCGTTCGGACCGGCTTTTCGTTGCGCCACTCGCCCGTGCCGCCGAACGCGGTATCATCCGTGGAAAGCTCCTCGCGCCACGTTTTCCGCGGCGGGACGCCGAAGCGGTAGTCCCGGTAGCCGTTGGGCGAGAAGTTGACCGCGACCAGCAGCTCCTCGCCCGCGCCGTCGCGGCGGACAAAGACGACGGTGTTATCCTCGTTGTCGTCCGCGACGAGCCACTCAAAGCCCGCCCAGTCAAAGTCGATGCGCCAGAGCGCAGGGTTCGTCAGGTAGTACCGGTTGACAGCACGGAAGAAATCCTGCATCCTGCGGTTGGCATCGTTTTCGAGCAGATACCAGTCGAGCTGACCGGCAAAATCCCACTCGTGCCACTGGCCCAGCTCCGCGCCCATGAAGGTGAGCTTCTTGCCCGGGTGCGTGAGCATATAGACCATGAAGCTGCGCACGCCCGCGAGCTGCCGCCACTCATCGCCCGGCATCTTGCCGCGCAGGCTGCCCTTCATGTACACCACCTCGTCATGCGAGATGGGCAGCACGAAGTTTTCGGAAAAGGCGTACATCAGCGAGAAGGTGAGGTCCTTATGATGGAACTGGCGGAACCACGGGTCGAGCTTGAGGTAGTGGCACATATCGTTCATCCAGCCCATGTTCCACTTGAGGTTGAAGCCCAGCCCGCCGTCCGAGACCGGATAGGTCACGAGCGGCCACGCGGTCGATTCCTCCGCCACCATCATCACGTTCGGATCAATGGCAAAGGCGGCGGTGTTGAGCGCGCGCAGGAAGTCGATGGCCTCCAAGTTCTCGTGGCCGCCGTTTTTGTTCGGCGTCCACTCGCCCGCCTCGCGCCCGTAGTCGAGGTAGAGCATGGACGCCACCGCGTCCACGCGCAGACCGTCAAGGTGGTATTCCCGCAGCCAGTAGGCGGCGGACGAGAGCAGGAAGCTCTTCACCTCGCCGCGCCCGTAGTCGAATACGCGCGTGCCCCAGCCCGCGTGCTCGCGCTTTTTGGGGTCGGCGTACTCGTAGCACGGCTCGCCGTCGAAGTCGATGAGGCCGTGCTCGTCCTTGCAGAAGTGCGCGGGCACCCAGTCAAGAATGACGGAGATGCCCCTTCGGTGCATCATGTCCACGAAGTACATGAAGTCGTGCGGCGTGCCGTAGCGCGAGGTCGGCGCGAAGTAGCCGGTGCACTGGTAGCCCCACGAGTCGTCGAGCGGATACTCGGTCACAGGCATCAGCTCCACGCAGTTGTAGCCGAGGTCGGCGGCGTACTCGCTCAGCTCGTCCGCGAGCGAGCGGTAGTCGTAAAAATCGCCGTTTTCGCGCCGCCGCCACGAGCCGAGGTGAACCTCGTAGATGTTGAGCGGACGGTCATAGACCGGCTGCTTTGCCGCAAGGTACGCGCCGTCGCCCCAGTCGTAGCCCGCAAGCTCGTAGAGCTTGCTCGCCGTGCCGGGGCGCGTCTCGGCGTGGAAGGCGTAGGGGTCGGCCTTGAAGGTCACCGCGCCGCTCTGCGCGGTGACGGCGAACTTATAGGTGTCATACTCTGAAAGGCCCGCGACCTCCGTCTCCCAGATGCCGCCATCGAGACGGCGCATCGGATGCGCGGTGGGGTCCCACGCGCAGAAATCGCCCACGACGCTCACGCTCCCCGCGTGCGGCGCCCAGACGCGGAACACCCAGCCGTCCGGCGTGCGGTGCGCGCCGAGCGTGCGGTACAGCTCCGTTGCGCTGCCGCCATAAAAGGCGGCGAGATCAAAATGCTCCATGGCGCTTGTCCTCCCTCTTTTCAGCATACGCGCCCGCGGGCGCGAAAAACGTCGGATCTACTTGCCCAGCTTACGGTCCTCGCTCCACCGGGTGAGCTTGGTCTTGTTGCCCTTTTCGTCCATCACATAGGTGTTGTTGAGCTGATTTCGCAGGTCGCCGAGCACGGAATTCACATACTCCTGCCGCAGCGCCGCGCGCTCGACCTTCTCCTCGTCGGTCAGCTCCCGCTCCTTCGCGAGCTTGGCAAGCTCGTTGATGCGGTCGATCTTCTTCTGTTCCATCTTGCTTCTCCTTACAGATACCGGCGCAGCAGAATGCCCGTGCGCCCCTTTTTGCTCAGGCCGCCGACCTCGGCGACCTCAAATTTTCCCAGTCCCCGCGCGGAAATGACGTCGCCCTGTGCCACGCTCGCGTCGCCCTTGGTGACCTCGCGATAGTTTTTCTGCACACGTCCTGCGGCGATCAGCTCCGCAGCCTTGCCGCGGCTCACGGAAAAGCCCGCGGCGGTCACGGCGTCGAGCCGCAGCGTCGCCACCGTGTCCCGGATCTCCTTGACCTTCTGCTCCGGCACGCGAAGCGCGTCCGCGCCGATGGCCGTCAGGCGCAGCGCCGTGCGCCCCGCGCCCATCCAGTTGTCGAGCAGATATTGCGCGACGCCCGCGCTCACAATGAGGTCGGCGCTCCCCTCGCTCACGAGGATGTCGCCGAGCGTCTCGCGCTCTACGCCGAGCGCCATGAGGCTGCCGAGCAGGTCGCGGTGCGTGGGGTGCTCGCTCTCGTGCCACGCCGCGCGGAGAAACGCCATCGCGTCGGACGCGTCGGCCTCCTCCTGCCAGTCGGGCAGGAAAAAGAGCATCCGGCGCTCCGCGCCCTCGTAGCCGCCGAGGAGGGCGAAGCCCTCGTGGATCGCGGCGGCGCGGAGCAGGTCCCGCGCGCCCTGCGCCTCGGCCGGGCTTAAAAACGCCGTGTTCGTGGGCAGGTTCCGCTGCCGGCACTGGTCATATTTATCCAATATGTGCCCCAAAAGCACACGCTCCTCCGCGCTTTTCGCCGCGCGGTCCAGTAAGCTCCGTCGATCCATGGTATCGTTTCCATCCGTTATTTTTCAAGTACTATTGGTACAAGGGTATCCTATCACAAAACCGACGCACTTTCAATAGACAGTGTATAAAACTTCATGCACGCGCACCGCATCGCAAATCGGCGCAAATGCCGACGCATGAAGCTTTTGTGCATCCTTTCCGGTTGCCCCGCAGGGGCGAGGAAAGGGCACATTTCAATTTTTGCTGTGCTTTTGCACAGCAAAAAACAGAACGACCCCGAGGGGTCGTTCTCAGTCTATCGGAAAGCCTCGCAGAGTTTCGCGTCCGCAGACGCGAAAGATGTTTGATCCGTTTTCTGCCGCGACCTGTGCGTGGCAGAAAACACTTTGCGCGGAGCGAGCGTCGAATTGTCCGCTGTCAGCGGACAACCGAGGCGCAGAGCGCAGCGAATCTTTCTCGAAAAAGTGGCTTTGCCACTTTTTCGACAGCCTCAGAGAACGACCCCGAGGGGTCGTTCTCTGTCAGCCTTTAATTGTTGATGCGCACCACGCAGCGGACCGTGGCGCCGCCGACGCTCGCCGTCACGTTGGCCGTGCCGGCTTTGACCGGCTTGAGCTTGCCGTCCGCGCTGACCGTCACCACGGAGGTGTCCTCGCTCGACCATGTCGCCGCCGCGTCGGTGCCGCGCAGAATGAGCTGAATGGAATCGCTCATCCGGATCGTGCAGTCGAAGCGGCCGCTGTCATCCTTCTTCAGCGTCGTGCCGACGTTCGTCCCGACCGTCAGCGCCGAGGGATCGACCGTGGGCGTCGCCGGCTCCGGGTCCTCCACCACCGGCGGCGTCGGCTCGTCGGGCGTCGGGTCATCGGGTGTCGGGTCAACCGGCGTGGGATCGACGGGCGTCGGGTCGACCGGCGCGGGGTCGACGTTCTCCACATCGTTCGCGCGGTCCTCCTGAATTTTTTCCATGAATTTGCCGCCGAAGAGATACCAGGAAAAGACGACCAGCACCACCAGCAGCACCGCGATGAGCGGTCCGCGGGCGGAGTGCGTGTGCTTTCGTTCCGCCACGTGATGCCCGCCTCTGCGCTTGCCGGACACCTTGCGCGGGCGATCCTCCTCTTCGCAGAAGGGACAGCGGCGATAGCTTGAGGAATACTTTTCTCCGCAGACGGGGCATTTGATGAGGTCCATACATTATCCTCCCGAAAACACGGACGCAGGGCGTCCGCGCGAAAAACTTATTTACATAATACTTTCTTTTTGCCCCGCCGTCAACCGTTCTTCCCTTTTTTCGAGGAATTTTTTTCGTCGGCGGTCGATCGCCCTTGCAATTTGCCGCCGCGCTTTTTATAATAGAGACAGACAAGCGAACAACGGGGGAGGATATCACGCCTATGAGCACCATTTTCATCGGCATCGCCGGCGGCACCGGCTCCGGCAAGACCACGCTCACGCGCCATCTCAAGGAGCATTTCGGCGACGCCGTCACCGTCATCGGACACGACAGCTACTATAAGCGGCAGGACGGCAAGACCTACGAGGAGCGCTCCAAGGTCAACTACGACCATCCCGACGCCTTTGAAACGAGCCTGCTCGTTGAGCACCTCAAGGCGCTCAAGGCGGGCCGCAGCATTCAATGCCCCGTCTACTCCTATGTGGACCACAACCGCACAGACGAGACCGTTGAGGTCTTCCCCACCAAGGTCATCATCGTCGAGGGCATCCTCATTTTCCAGGACCCGACCCTGCGCGATATGTTCGACATTAAAATTTTCGTCGAGACCGACGCCGACGTGCGCATCCTGCGCCGCGCCCTGCGCGACATCCGCGACCGCGGCCGCACGCTCGAGAGCGTCATCACACAGTACCTCACGACCGTCAAGCCCATGCACGAGCAGTACGTTGAGCCGAGCCGCAAGTACGCGGACATCATCGTGCTCGAGGGCGGGCACAACCTCGTCGCGCTCGACATGATCATGCAGCGCATCGCCAGCCACATCGCGAGCGAGGACTGAGCAAGGCACACAGCAAAAAAAGCAGCCGGCCGGCTGCTTTTTCTTTTTGCATTTACGCGCCCGCAAAGCGGAACACCACGCCCACGAGGGCGGAGAGTCCGATGAACACGATGGGGTGCCAGTTCTTCGTCTGCTTGACCCAGCGCGTGAGCACGAGCAGCACGGCGGCAAGGACGGTCCCCTGCCAGAAGAGCACGCCGCCGGTAAGCCAGAAGGTCTCGCGCACGACGACAAGTCCCGCCGCCGTGATGAGCGCGGTGGACGCGGGACGCAGGCCGTAGAACGCACCCGCGACGTACTTACTGTCGCGGAACGCCTGCAGGAAAGCCGCGACGATGAGGATCACAATGACGCTCGGCGCAATGAGGCCGACGGTCGCCGTCACCGCGCCGGGCACGCCCCCGGTCAGGAAGCCGACGTAGGTCGCCATGTTGACGCCGATGGGGCCGGGGGTGGACTCGGACACGGCGATCATGTCCGCGAGCTGCGCGCGGGTGAACCAGCCGGTCTTATCCGCCATATCGTAGAGGAACGGAAGTGTGGCCATGCCGCCGCCGATGGCGAAAAGGCCGGTCTTGAAAAATTCCCAGAAGAGCTGTAAATAGAGCATCATTCCGCCTCGCCGCCTTTCTTGAGCGCGACCTGCAGCACAATGCCGCTGACCGCCGCGAACAGCACGAAGATCACCGGCGAGAGGTCGGTGAGCAGCGACGCGAGCAGAATGAGCGCGTAGAGCGCCAGCGTCTTTTTATCGACGACCGACTTCTTCCACAGCTTCACCACCGCGTTGAAGATCAGCACGCACACGCACACACGAATGCCCGCAAAAGCGTTTTTGACCCAAGCGACCTCGGCAAAGGTCGTGATAACGCCGGCGAGGAGGGATATAATAATGAGCGAGGGAAACACGACGCCGAGGGTAGCCACCACGCCGCCGATATTGCCGAGCACCTTGCGCCCCGCAAAGGTCGCGGTGTTCACCGCGATGACGCCCGGGGTACACTGACCGATGGCGAACCAGTCCGCCAGCTCCTCCTCCGTCGCCCAACCCTTATTCTCCACGACCTCGCGCTGCAAAATGGGCAGCATCGCGTAGCCGCCGCCGAAGGTCATCACGCCGACCTTGGCGAAGGTATAAAACAGTTCCCAGAGTCTCTTTGCCATAGCGTCTCCTTTTTTATTCCACATAGCCGTATAGACCGCGCACGGAGACCTCCCCCGTGCGGATGGTCTCGACCGTTCCGTCCGCGCGGCGCACGACAAGGCCGAACTGATCGTCCACGTCCAGCGCCGTGACCTTCTCCTTAACATTCTGCCACAAAAGCTGCACCTCGCGTCCGAGCGTCAGGCAGTCGCGGCGGTAGGACGTGAGGTAGGACGCCGTGTCGCCGCTTTGCAGCGCGGCGTAGAGCTTGTCAAGCTCCTCAATGAGCGCGGCGGCCAGCGCCGCGCGCTGCACGTGCTTCCCTGTCTCCAGATAGAGCGAGGTCGCCACCTCGCGGAGCTCCGGCGGGAAGTCCTCCGACGCATTGTTGCAGTTGACGCCGATGCCGATGACGGCGTATTGCAGCGCACCGCTCTCACCCTCAAGCGACAGCTCGGTAAGCGTGCCGCTGAGCTTCTTGCCGTTCAGGACAAGATCGTTCGTCCACTTGATCTGCGGCCGCACGCCGCAGGTGCGCTCCACCGCATCGCAGGCCGCCACCGCGCCGAGCGCCGTGAGCGGCAGTATCTTCTCCGGCGCGAGCTGCGGGCGCAGCAGCGCCGAGAGATACACGCCGCGCCCCGGGCCGCTTGAGAAGCTGCGGCCGCGCCGTCCGCGCCCCGCAGTCTGCTCGTCGGCCACCGCCACCGCGCCGTCCGGCGCGCCCTCCGCGGCAATGCGCTTGAGATAGCTGTTCGTGGAATCCACGCTCTCAAAGCACTCAAGTGTGCGCCCGACTATTTTCGTCTCGCCGAGGCGGCGGCGCAGCTCGCGCTCGCTGAGCACGTCCGGCGAATCCGCCAGCCGGTAGCCCAGCCCCGTCTGCGCCTCAATGGTGTAGCCGTCGCGCCGCAGGGCGCCGACCGCCTTCCACACCGCCGCGCGGGAGATGCCGAGCTGCGCGGAGATGTCCTCGCCGGAGACGAAGTCTCCCGCCTGCGCGCTGAGCAGCGCAAAAATTTTCTCCTTACTCACCGTATCGCCCGCCTCCTGCTCGTTTCCTGAAATTTGTAACCGTTTTGTTGTTGACGAACGGCGCCGAAGCACCTACAATAAGGTATTGCAGCGGCTTGCGGCGCGGATATTGTAGCACGCATTCCGCCGTTTGTAAACCACTCTTCCTTTTTCATTTTACTGTAGGAGCATCCACCGTGAGCTTTTCGACCTTACCGTTTCTCTTTTATTTTCTGCCCGCCTTTCTGGCGGTATACTATATTGTCCCCGCCCGCTTCCGCAACGCTGTGCTCGCACTGGGGAGCCTGCTCTTCTATTGGCTCGGCGCTGGTACGGGCGCGCTTCTCGTGCTGGTCGCGCTCATTCTCGTCAACTTTGCCGCGGGGCGGCTGATCGAGGACGCGCACGGCGACGAGCGGCGCGCCTGGCTCATCCTCGCGCTCGCGTGCGATGTGGGCAGTCTCTTTTATTTCAAGTACATGGGTTGGTTTCTGGAAAATCTGGGCAGACTGACGAATACCGACTTTTCCTTTTTCCGCGTCGCCCTGCCGCTCGGCGTGAGCTTCTATGTATTTCAGAGCATCGCCTACGTCGCGGACGTCTACCGCGGCGACGCCGAGGCCGAGCGCAGCCTTTTGGACTATACCGCCTTTCAGGCGATGTTCCCCCAGCTCGTCATGGGTCCCATCCTGCGCCTGCGCGATGTGAGCGCGGAGCTGCACACGAAGCGTCCCTTCTCCCGCGCAGGGGTCGAGAGCGGCTTTTCGCTTTTTGTGGTCGGGCTTGGCTGCAAGGTCGTTCTGGCCGACCAGCTCGCCTCGCTGTGGACGGCGCTCGAACGTATCGGCTTCGCCTATCTCTCCGCGCCGCTGGCGTGGTTCGGCGCGGTGGGCTACAGCCTGCAGCTTTACTACGACTTCGCGGGCTACTCGCTCATGGCGATGGGGCTTGCCCGTATGCTCGGCTTTGTGATCCCGCGCAACTTCGACCTGCCCTACTGCTCACGCTCCATCTCCGAATTCTGGCGGCGCTGGCACATCACGCTCGGCATCTGGTTCCGCGACTACCTCTATATCCCGCTCGGCGGCAGCCGGAACGGCAAGCGCCGACTCCTTCTGAGCCTGTTCGTTGTATGGACGCTCACGGGTCTCTGGCACGGCGCAGCGTGGAATTTCGTTCTGTGGGGCCTTGTGCTCTTTGTGTTCATCGCGCTGGAAAAGTTCTGCATCGGCGGCTTTTTAGAGCGTCACCGCTTCCTCTCGCGTCTCTATTTTCTCTTTCTTATTCCGCAGACGTGGGTGGTGTTCCGCATCTCTGATCTCGGCGAGCTGGGGGACTACTTCTCCCGTCTCTATCCCTTCCTCAGCAGCGGCGAGAGCGTGTTTGCCGGCGATCTTCTGCGCCAGCTGGAAAGCTACTGGTGGCTCTTTGCTCTCGGCATTCTCCTCGCCACGCCGTGGCCGCGCCGCTTCTATGAAAAATACCGCGCGACGCCGCTCGTCTGGCTGCCGCTGTTCGCGGTGTTCTGGCTGTGTCTCTATCTCATCGCGACCGGCACGGGCAACCCGTTCCTCTACGCCCGCTTCTGAATTTTTCCGAAGGAGGTCTTTCCATGTCCCACTTTTCTCCCCTGCTGTGGCTGTGCGCGGTGAGCGCCGCGGCGCTCAATTCCTTCACCGCGCTCGACCCCACCGGCGCTTACGAGCAGTATCTCGACGCGCTGGGCGAGAATACGCCCGCCATCGCCGCCTTTTTTGATGCCGCCGAGAGCGGCGTCTTTCCGTGGACGATCCCCGGCGTGTCCGAGCCGATCCCAAGCCCCGTGCCCGATCTCCTGCCCCAGCCGCCCGAGGTGGTCGATCCGGTGATCCCCGACGAGCCGGAGGAGCCGGTCAGCCAATTTACCACGGTGGACGCGAGCTATTTTGACGACGCGCTCTTTCTCGGCGACTCGCACACCGACGGCTTCCACGACTACGCGGGGCTGGGCAACGCGACCTACTTCACCAAGAACGGTCTGACGGTAAAGGACGCCGTGGAAAAGAGCTTCATCGAGCTGGACGGCAAAAAGGTCACGCTCGCCGAGGCGCTCGGCACGAGGCAGTTCGGCAAGGTCTATATCCTTCTCGGCATCAACGAGATCGGCGCTTACACCGCCGCGGACTGGGCAGCCCAGTACAAATCGCTGCTCGATCTCGTGCGCGAAAAGCAGCCCGACGCGGTCATTTTCATCCAGTCCATCTTCCACACCACGCAGAAGAAGTCGGATAGCTCCTACTTCAAAAACGAGGTCATCAACGAGCGCAACGCCGCCATCGCGCAGCTGGCGGACGGCAAAACGATCTTCTACCTCGACCTCAATCCGCTCTTCGACGATGAGAACGGCGCGCTGTGCGCCGACTACTCCGGCGACGGCGTTCATGTCCGCGCGCCCTACTATGTGCAATGGCGCGATCATCTCTATCAGTTCGGCGTGGTGAAATAACGCAAAAGAATCGCTTCCCTGATCGGGAAGCGATTCTTTATCTGCTGTTTTCGGGAGAAATTACTCCCAGCGGTCCGCCTCGGGCGTGCCGTTCACGTGCTTGACGACCAGTCCCGTCAGGGCAAAGAGGGCGATGGCGTTGGGGATGACCATGAGGTTATTGAACATATCGCTCAGCTCCCACACGAGGTCGCTGGAGGTCAGCGTGCCGAGGAAGATGAACACCAGCGCGATGACGGTGTAGACGACCGTGGACCTCTGACCGAAGAGGTAAGCCATGTTGATCTTGCCGAAGAGGTTCCAGCCGAGAATGGTGGAGAAGGCGAAGAAGAACAGGCAGATAGCCACGAACATATTGCCGAAGCCGGCGCCGAACACGGTGCCGAAGGCGGTCTGGGCCAGATTTGCCTTGCCTATGGTATCCACAACAGCGCCCATATAGCCGTTAGCCAGCACGCCGTCGGGGGTGTACATGGTGGAGATAATGACCAGCGCGTTGAGGGTCAGCACCACGAAGGTATCGATGAACACGCCTATCATGGCTACGCAGCCCTGATCGTGGGGCTCCGCCACGTTGGCGAGGGCGTGTGCGTGGGGGGTGGAGCCCATACCGGCTTCATTGGAGAACAGGCCGCGCTTTGCGCCCTGGCTGAGGGCGATCTTCAGCGCCGCGCCGAAGCCGCCGCCGATTATGGCCTGGGGCTTAAAGGCATACTTGAATATCATGCCGAAGGTGGCGGGGACGTACTTGATGCGCGCTATGAGTATCGCAAGGCCGCCTACGAGGAATATGGCCGCCATTATAGGCACTATCTTCTCGGTGACGGAGGCAAGGCGCTGCACGCCGCCGAGGAAGATGAAGCCGCAGATAGCCACCAGCACGGCGCCCATTACCCAGCTGGGTATGCCGAAGGCGGTGGAGCAGGTGGAGCCTATGGAGTTGGACTGCACCATGCAGCCGAAGAAGCCCAGCGCAAGTATTATGGCTATGGCGAAGAAGCCAGCGAGGACCTTGCCGAAGCCGCCCTTAAAGGCCGTGGTTATGTAGTAGACGGGGCCGCCCTTTATCTGGCCGTCCTCGCCCTTTATGCGGGTCTTCTGCGCCAGCACGGCTTCCGCGTATATCGTCGCCATGCCGAAGAAGGCTATTACCCACATCCAGAATATCGCGCCGGGGCCACCGGTGAGTATCGCGCCGGAGGCGCCCACGATGTTGCCCGTGCCGACCTGGGCGGCGATAGCCGTGGCGAGGGCCTGGAAGGAGCTCATGCCGCTCTCATGCTTTTCGCCGTTGAGCTTGAGGTTGCCGAATACCTTCTTCATGCCCTCGCCGAAGCAGCGCACCTGCACGAAGTTGGTCTTTATGGAGTACCAGAGGCCTACGCCGATAAGAAGTATCACCAGAATATAGTCCGAAAGATAGCTGTTCACCGTCTGAACAAAATTCACCACCTTATACCATTCTTTGCGGTATCCCTATGTTTTTTATTTGCAGTTATTCCTGCATTAAAATAATAAACCTTTGTATAGATTTTGTCAATCTTGTTTCTTTATTATCTTAAAAGTAAATTCTTCGGCCTTTATGCCCTATTTGCGCCGCTTTTGCCACCGCGCCGCCATTTTTTATACGATACCGGTGCAATTCCTGCGTCATTAAAAACAACACCTTAAAAATATATT
>ENA-UOJC01002969-UOJC01002969.1-human-gut-metagenome-genome-assembly--contig:-C104-NODE-2969-length-17069-cov-17.019337_pt1 | contig 17069 bp, 12 predicted proteins | sample MGYA00242339_ERZ723886 | MGnify/ENA metagenome assembly ERZ723886 | reverse complement strand
GCAGCTACCCTGTTTCAGTTGATTGTTGATGCTGTTTTATGAGTAGCTACCATCAAGCAGCGCTCTTTTCGTTGTTTTGTGCTTCGCCTTACTTCTCAATCAGATTGAGCTGATAGATGATCTTGGCGATCTGCGCGCGGGTCAGGGATGCGGCAGGCTCAAAGGTGGTCTCGGTCATGCCGTTGATGACCTCCGCATCGACGAGCGCCATCACGTAACCGTCGGCGCAGTCGGTGAACTTGCTCTCGGTCTTGGACTCGGCAAGCTTGTTGAGCTTAGCAGCGATCTGGCAGAACTCAAGGCGGGAGATATCCTTCGCGCCGTCGAGGTCGGCGGCAACGAGGCCCAGCTCAGCAGCCTTGGCGATGGTGTTCTTGCTCCAGTCGGCGCCGGTGGCGTCCTCGGTCTTGAGATCGCCGTGGCTGACAAGCAGGAGCTTGAGCGCAGCCGCCCAGGACAGCTTCGCGTCGGGCGTGTAGGTGGTGGCGGAGGTGCCGTTGATGACGCCGCTCTCATAGAGATGGATCATCGGGTCAAAGTACCACGCCGTGGTCTTGACATCCTTGAAGGGGTTATAGATGGTGATACGGCCCTGGGGTGCGGCATACTGCTTGCCGATCACGCCCTTGAGCTCCTTGGAGACATACTCCATCACAGCCTCGTCCAGAGGGATACCGGTGTCGAACTGCGCGGTAGAGGCAGCGAAGGCATAGTAGGTGTCGCCGCCGCCGGCAACAAAGTTATTGGTGACGACCGCATAGGTATCGTCCGCCTTGAAGGCCTTGCCGTTGATGCTGTCGATCACCACGCGGTTGATGCTCTTGGGGCCATAGTAGGTGGAGCCGGGATAGGTAGCGTCGTTCTTGTCATACGCCTTGCCGGTGTGCAGGGTGAAGTTGATGCCGGCAACCTGCGGGAAACCGCCGACGGGCAGGCTGTAGGTGGAAGCCTCGAGCGCCTCGAGCAGCTCTGCGCCGGTAACATAGATGACCGCGACCGTGTTGCCGAACGGCAGAACGGTGTTGATGTCCTTCTTGGTGACGTCGCCCGGCTTGATGGCAGCGCGGATGCCGCCGCCGTTGGTGATGGCGACCACATGGTCGGCATCGACGGTCAGGCCTTCCTTATTCTGCATGACCTTCCAGATCATTGCATCGGTGATGAGATCGCCGTTGTTGGTCTCGCTGTCGCGGTTGCCGTTGGGGGCCTTCGCGCCGTTGAGCGTAACCTCGCTCTTGGCAAACACAACGCCGTATTCCGCGTTCACGCGGTCAACGATCGTCTTTGCCGCAGCGGAAACGGCCGCGTCCTTGGCGGTGTCTTCCTTGATCTCGAAGAGGGAGTTGCTCTCGATCTTCTTGCTCGCATTGTCGATGACGATCACGCCGATGTTCTTGAACGCGGTGCCGGTGGACTGGATGGGCTCGCCCTTCTCGCCCTTGGTCATCACGGTATGGGAGTGGCCGTCGATGATGAAGTCGATGCCCTTGACGGCGGCATAGAGATCGGTGGAGCGGTAGGGAGCAGACTCGGCGTCAACGCCCAGATGCGCAAGGCAGATGACAACGTCCGCATCCTTGAGGGCCGCGACCTGATCGGCGGCCGCCTTGGTGAAGGCGTCATCGGTCGCAAAGGTCAGGCCCTTGATGAGCGCGGGGTTGGCCTTGGTCTGGGTCTCGGGGGTCTCCATGCCGAAGAAGCCGATCTTCACGCCGGACTTGGTGGTGCAGGTGTAGTTCGCGTCGAAGATGGGGGTGCCATCCTCATTGAAGACGTCCGCGCAGACGACCTTGAACTTGGCCTTGCTCATGTTTTCCTTGAGCTGGGCGTAGCCGTAGTCGAACTCGTGGTTGCCGAGGGTGACGACATCGTAGCCGGCGGCGTTCATCATCGTGACCGCATCAGCGCCCTTGGTGGTGCTGACATAGGTCGTGCCCTGGCTGAAGTCGCCGGCGTCGACGAGGATGACCTCGGCGCCCTTGGCCTCATAGTCGGCCTTGAGCTGTGCGATGTAGGCATAGCCCTCGACCGCGCCGTGCACGTCATTCGTATGCAGAATGACGGTCTTGCCCGCCATCTCGGCTTTCGCTTCAACGGCGTTGTCCGCTGCAGGGCCGGTCACAGTCAGGCTGAGAACCATCGCCATTGCGAGCAGAACGGATAGGAACTTGCGCATAGTGTTTTCCTCCTCTTTTTTCATTCCGCTTATCTTTGAGCGCTCTTTGCGGCGCGCCGCTTCTTTTCACATCTCTCAGTTGGTCTGCGCGCCAAAAGTTCGCTTTTTGTACAAATAAAAGCGGAATGTGGTTTATTGTATCGTACGTCTGCCACTTTCTCAATACGGCATTGTTCCGAATTTGCGGCAAAAATCTTGGCGCTTCTCACATTTTTTCCAAACTCTATGGAAATTGGGTAAAAAGTATGCTATGCTTTTGTCAATTTGGTACGGAATTTTTTCTCTCAGATAAGGAGGCTTCTTCCATGAAAACTCTGCTTCGAGGTGGCTATGTCGTCAGCGGCCGCGGCTGCCGCCGCGCCGATGTGCTCATCGACGGCGAGAAGGTCGAACGCGTCGGCCACATCCCGCCCGCGCTTGCCGCGCAGAGCAAGATCGTCGACGTAACGGGCGCAATGCTCTTCCCCGGCTTTATCGACGCCCACACCCACTTTGACCTCGACGTGTGCGGCACGACGACGGCCGACGACTTTGAAAGCGGCAGCAAAAGCGCCATCCGCGGCGGCACGACGACGGTCATCGACTTTGCCTGCCCCAATAAAGGGGAATCCCTTGCCTACGGGCTGGATCTCTGGCACAAAAAGGCCGACGGCAAGTGCTACTGCGACTATGGCTTCCATATGACGATCGACGACTGGAACGAGAGCATCGAATCCGAGCTCGACGCGATGATCGAGGCCGGTATCACCTCTTTTAAGATGTATCTCACCTATCCCGCCATGATGATCGGCGACGGCGCGGTGTATTGCGCGCTCAAGGCGCTGAAAAGCCGCGGCGGCATCGCGGGCGTGCACTGCGAGAACGCAGGCGTGATCGATGCGCGCATCGCAGAGCTCAAGGCAAGCGGCCTTGGCGCGGATGTGGTGTCGCATCCCGTCTCGCGCCCCGATTACCTCGAGGCCGAGGCCGTCTCCCGCCTGCTTCGCATCGCGCAGGCGGCGGATGCGCCTGTCATCATCGTGCATACGACGAACAGAGCGTCGCTCGCGGAGATCGCCGCGGCGCGCCGCCGCGGGCAGACCGTGTATGTCGAGACCTGCCCGCAATACTTGGCGCTCGACGACGGCGTTTACTACGATCCCGACTTTTCCTCCGCCGCGCGCTACGTCTGCGCGCCGCCCATCCGCTCGCAGGAGGATTGCGAGGCGCTGTGGAAGGCGCTGCGCCGGGGCGAGGTGCAGACCATCGCGACCGACCACTGCTCCTTTACGCTTGAGCAGAAGGACATGGGGCGCGAGGACTTTACGAAGATCCCCGGCGGTCTTCCGGGCGTTGAAACGCGCGGCGAGGTCGTCTGCACCATTGCAGAAAACGAGAATAAGCTCTCGCTCGCCGGCGTCTGCCGCGCGCTGAGCGAAAATCCCGCAAAGCTCTACGGACTCTTCCCCCGCAAGGGCGTGATCGCCCCGGGGAGCGACGCCGATATCGTCGTTTACGACCCCGGCGCAAGCCATGTGCTGCGCGGGACGGAGCTTCTCTCCAAGGCGGGCTACACGCCGTTTGAGGGCTTCCGCACAAACGGCGGTGTATCGAAGGTCTACCTGCGCGGCGAATTGCAGGTGGACGGCGGAAAGGTCGTCGGCGGCAAGCGCGGCGAATATCTGAAGCGCGGCAAATGCGCACTGTGAGGTAATCATCCATGGATTTGAAACAAATGTTATTGGCGCAGTTTCCCGCGTTTTTCCTGCTGAGTATTCTGTTTTTGATCGCACATCTGCGCGTGCGCAAGCGCAGCGCCGTCAAGTCGGTGCTGTGGGTGCTGCTCTTCGGCGCGGCGCTCGCCGTTTCCATCCTCTTCTGCTTCCTCGGAATGCAGGCAAAGTACTGGACGGTGAAGACGCTCTTCCATCTCAAATTCTGGAGCTGGTTCGGCATCTTCCTCGTGGTGCTCATTTTCGCGCTGCGCCTCGTTTTCAAGCTGCAAAACAAGCACAATCGCCGCGTAATGGAAAAAGAGCGCATGAAGGCGGAAAAGGAGCGCGAGCAGGCCGTTGCACAGGCGCGCGAGGAGGGCCGCGCCGAGGCGCTCTCCAGCACGGAGGACGCGCAGGCCGCTCCCGCGCCCGAGTCTGCCGCTGACGCTGCGCAGGATGCGCCGCTCGGCGAGAACGCGGAAAAGGAGGGCTAAGTATGCCAGAGCATTCTCCCGCGCCACGGCGCGTGATCTATTTCGACGTTCTCCGCGTCGCTGCGATCTTTGCCGTTGTCGCCGTGCACCTTTCCGCAATGCACTGGGCGGATGTCGACGTCAATTCGCGCGCGTGGTTCGCTTTCAATCTCTACTGCACTGCGGGTAAATGGTCAGTCCCCATCTTTGTGATGATTAGCGGCGCGCTGTTTCTCGGGCGCGATGTCAGCATCTCCGCCATCCTCAAAAAGAACGTCGCACGCATTGCCACGGTTTTTCTCTTCTGGTCGGGCTGCTATGCGCTCGTCTACCTTGTCTTTCGTCACGCGCCGCTTTCGGTCGTGCTTTCGCAGTTCATCACGGGGCACTATCACCTCTGGTTCCTCTACATGATCGTGGGGCTGTATCTGCTCATCCCGCTGCTGCGGCCCATCGTGCAAAACGAAACGCTCATGCGCTACTTTCTGCTGCTCGCCTTTATCTTCACCTTTCTTCTGCCCCAGCTCGCCCTGTTCACCTCCTTCGTTTCGTATCAGGCGAGCACGGTCATCCGCACCGTCATCATGTACTCCTACTGTTTTTTCCCGCTCGGTCTCACCATTTATTTTGTCGGCGGGTACTATCTCAGCAAGCGGACGTTCAGCCGCAGGGAGGAGATCATTCTCTATTGCGTCGGCGTTGCCGGTCTTTTGGTCTCCGTGTTCGCCCCCGTCACGCTCTCAAGGGCACAGGGCGCGCCGAGCGATCTCTTTTACACCTACAATTCGCTCAATGTTCTCTGCACGAGCGTGCCGATCTTCGTTTTTGCCAAGCAGCATCTGAATTTTCCGCACATGGGCGAGCGGGCGTACACCCTTCTCCGCAAGCTGTCGAAATACAGCTTCGGCGTTTACCTCGTCCATCCCATGGTCATCGAGCTATTGCAGCATTTCGGTATCGACACCTTCGTCTGCAACGCCTTTTTCTCCGTGCCGCTGCTCGCGGTCTTCGTGTTCGCGGTCTCCACAGCGATCTCGGCGCTGCTCAACACCATCCCCTTTGTCAAAGATCATCTTGTATAAGAAAAAAGGCCTGCGACCGATCGGTTCGCAGGCCTTTTTTCTTTTTACCCCTCGGTCCTGATACCGCGTTTGTCAAATTCCTCGACCAGCAGATTTAGATCGTTCGGCAGGCTCATCGGCTCGCCGCAGAACTTGATGGCGTTCGCCACGTCCTTGAGTCCGTTGCCCGTGACGACCGACACGACCGTGTCGTTTTCGCCGAGGACGCCCTGCTCGCAGAGCTTTTTCACGCCCGCCGTCCCGGTGACGCCCGCAGGCTCGCCGAAAACGCCACAGGTCGTGCCGAGCAGCTTCTGCGCCGCCATGATCTCCTCGTCTGTCACGTTCACCACGATGCCCTTCGACTCGCGGATCGCCATGAGCGCCTTATCCGCGTTGCGCGGCACGCCGACGGCGATGGAGTCCGCCAGCGTGTTTTCCTCCATCGGTTCCCATGCCTTGTCCTCCGCGATGGCGCGGTTGATGGGATGACAGCCCTCCGCCTGCGCGGAAATGAGACGCGGGAGCTTGTCGATAAAACCGATGGCGTACAGGTCCTTGAGACCCTTCCACACGCCCGCGATGGTGCAGCCGTCGCCGACGGAGATGGCGAGATAGTCCGGCATTTTCCAGTCGAGCTGCTCGGCGATCTCGATCGAGACGGTCTTCTTTCCCTCAGAGAGGTACGGGTTGATGGCCGCGTTGCGGTTATACCAGCCCCATTTGTCGATGGCCTTTTTCGAAAGCTCGAAGGTCTCTTCGTAGTTGCCCTTGACGGAGATGACGTTCGCGCCGAAGGTCATCAGCTGCGCGACCTTGCCCTTGGGCGAGCGCTCGGGGACGAAGATGAAGGTCTTGAGGCCCGCGGCAGCGGCGTTGCCCGCAAGGGAAGATGCCGCGTTGCCGGTCGACGAGCAGGCGATGATCTTCGCGCCCGCCTCCCCCGCCTTGGCGACGGCCATGGCGGAGGCGCGGTCTTTTAAGGATGCGGTCGGGTTCTGCCCGTCGTCCTTGACCCAAAGATTTTTAAGGCCGAGCACCTTTGCAAGGCGCGGCTCTTCATAGAGCGGGCTCCAGCCCACGCGCAGGGGCGTGTCGGGCGTTGTTTCCTCCACGGGCAGCAGCTCGCGGTAGCGCCACATGGTATGCGGGCGGGACTTGAGCTTTTCCTTCGCCAGATTCTTCCTGATGTAATCGTAATCGTAGATGATATCGAGGATGCCGCCGCATTCACAGGTCGTGAGATCCGGCGTCGCCTCGTATTCCCTGCCGCACTTGACGCAGCGCGCGCATTTGACATTTTTGAGCATCGTTTCCTCCTTGCTGTCAAAAAGGGGCAGGTCGCCCTGCCCCTTTTTCCGTTTTTTCGGTCTTAGAGCGCCTTCAAAAGGCCGGTGGCCTCGTTGAACTCATTGATGAGCTCGTCGAGCTCCTTCGCCTGCGCGTGGACGGCGTCCCAAGTTCCCTTGGTGTCGTACCAGAGGGCGTTGAGGTCCTTGACGTCGCGCGCCTGCTGCTCGACCCAGGTGTAGTACTTGAGGTTATGGATGCGCTTGCGGTCGTTGTAGGTCAGTTCCATCATGCTGTCGGTCTTGAGGCCGAGCATGTGGAGGTTGTGGTCGAGGCGCGCTTCCTCGGCGTTATACGCGCCGTGCATCTCGTTGAGTTCCTCGATGCGGGACTGGTACATCACGGCGGAGTCGGTCAGCACGGTGCAGAGCACGTCATCCTCGCCCAGCTCATAGTACTTGGCCATCTTGATGCAGCAGAGCACGTTTGCAATGCCAGAGATGCCGAGCCAGGTGAGCTTTTCGATGAGCTCGTCGGAGAGCTTGAGCTCTTCCTTGAGATACTTCTGCCCCTCGGGCGTATTGAAAAGGCGCAGCAGGCGCTGGGAATCCTCATCGTCGATGGCGATGGCCATGTCGGTATTCTTCACGTTGTGGATCCAGGGGATGTGCTTGTCGCCGATGCCCTCGATGCGGTGGCCGCCGAAGCCGTTATTGAGGATGGTGGGGCACTGCAGCGCCTCGCCCACGCCGAGCTTCAAGCCGGGATAGCGCTCCTTCAGGAGGTCGCCCGCCGACATCGTACCGGCGGAGCCGGAGGTGAAGCACGCGCCGGCGAGCTTCTGTCCGGGCTTCTTCACGGCCTCAAAGAGATCCGCGAGCGCGCAGCCCGTCACATTATAGTGCCACAGCGGGTTGCCCATCTCTTCAAACTGGTTGAAGATCATCATGCTCGGGTCCTGCTTGAGCTCCCACGTCTTGTCGAAGATCTCCTTGACGTTCGACTCGCAGCCCGGCGTCGCGATGACCTGACCGGCGATCTTGCTGAGCCACTCGAAGCGCTCCTTGCTCATCTCCGCAGGGAGGATGGCAACGGAGTCGACGGCCAAGAGCTTGGAGTTGAACGCGCCGCCGCGGCAGTAGTTGCCCGTGGAGGGCCACACGGCGTGGTGATAGTCCGCGTCAAACTGGCCGGTCACAAGGCGCGGGGCAAGGCAGCCGAAGGACGCGCCGACCTTGTGGCAGCCCGTGGGGAACCACTTGCCCGCCATGGCGAGGATGCGGCACTTGACGCCGGACAGCTCGGGCGGGATCTCGACATAGTTCGGCACCGCCTGGAAAAGGCCGCCGGACTCCTTGGCCTCGTTTTTCCATGTGATACGGAAGAGATTCAGCGGATTGACATCCCAGAGGCCAACGCCCTTGAGCTTTTCCTGGATTTTTTCAGGGATCGTCTCGGGGTGCTGCATCTGCGCGATGGTCGGGATGATGACATTGTTTTCCTTGGCCTTCCGAATGTTGTGCGCAAGGCCCGTTTTGTTGATGGTCAGATCGATCTTACCCATGGTTTACTTCTCCTCCTGTTGTTTGTCAATATAAGAATAAAGCGTATATTTGGATATGCCGAAGTATTTGGCAACCTTGTCGCCGGATTTGGTGATGAGAAATGCCCCGTTCTGGCTGAGAAAGCCGATGGCACGCATCTTGTCGTCCTTATTCATCAGCGCGACAGGCTTTCCGACAAGCGCGACCGACTGGGCAATGAGCTCATCGAGCAGTTCATTGACGTTGACAATCTTTTCCGGCTCGCTCTGCGTCTGGTCCTTGGTGTCGATCAGCTCGTGCACCGCGCCCTCGACCATCAGAAGCGACGAAATATCGTAGTTGATGCCGAGGATGGCCGCCACCTTGCCGCTGCGTCCCCGGATATACATGGTAGAGGACTTGAGGATCTTGCCGTCCGGAGTCTTGGTAAGGTAGCTCAGGTGGTCGCTCGGCTGCGCGTCCGCCTGACGCACCTGCTCGAGCACAACGTGCGATGCGCCGTCGCCCACCTTTCTGCCCGTCACATGCCCGTTTTCGATCGCGACGATGGAATGCTCGGGGTGCTTTGCGCCCACATCGTGGATCACGACCTCGCAGCTGCTGCCAAAGGTCGCGGCGATGCCCTTTGCGACCTGTTCGAGTGTCTTCAGCGTTGCGGCTTCTATGGTCTATCCCTCCTCTGCCTCGCCCCCGCTCCGCTGTGCAAGTTGCACAGCTTTCCAACTGCGAAGGCTCATAGTTTCATCCCTATGATACCATAAATCAGCCGAATTGCAATTACTTTCTGAAAAAATTTTTGCATTTCAAATTTTTTGTTTGACAACCGCCGTACTTATGCTATGATAAAGACAGTCTAACAGAAATTTTACACGAAAGTCTTTGATTTCTTATTACTTTTAACGGAGGTCTACCATGGATTTTGAAGCCATCAAAAAGTCTGCCGCAGCCTACGGCCCCGATATGACCCGTTTTCTGCGCGACATGATCGCCATCCCCAGCGAGAGCTGCGAGGAAAAGGGCGTCGTAATGCGCATCAAGGAAGAGATGGAAAAGCTCGGCTTCGACAAGGTCGAGATCGACGCGCTCGGCAACGTCATCGGCTGGATGGGCACGGGCGAGAAGATCATCGCCATCGACTCCCACATCGACACCGTCGGCATCGGCAACCGCGAGAACTGGACGCACGACCCGTATGAGGGCTACGAGGATGACAAGATCATCTACGGCCGCGGCGGCAGCGATCAGGAGGGCGGCATGGCAGCCGCCGCTTACGGCGCGAAGATCATGAAGGATCTTGACCTCATCCCCGCGGGCTACAAGGTCATGGTCGTCGGTTCCGTGCAGGAGGAGGACTGCGACGGCATGTGCTGGCAGTCCATCGTCAACGAATACTTCAAGGGCCCCGAGGACGCGAGAAGCAAGATCGAGTTCGTCATTTCCACCGAGCCGACCGACGGCGGCATCTACCGCGGTCATCGCGGCCGCATGGAGATCCGCGTCGATATGCACGGCGTTTCCTGCCACGGTTCCGCGCCCGAGCGCGGTGACAACGCCATCCACAAGATGGCCGAGGTCCTCCTGAACGTGCGCGATTTGAACGAAAATGACGCGGGTGACGGCAAGGAAATTAAAGGTCTTGTCAAAATGCTCGATCCGAAGTATAATCCTGAGCATTGGGAGGATGCGCGCTTCCTCGGCCGCGGCACCTGCACCACGAGCCAGATCTTCTACACCTCTCCCTCCCGCTGCGCTGTGGCGGACTCCTGCGCCATCTCCATCGACCGCCGCATGACCGCAGGCGAAACGTATCAGTCCTGCCTCAAGGAGATTGAAGATCTCCCCGCGTGCAGGAAGTACGCAAAGGACGTCAAGGTCAGCATGTATATGTACGACCGCCCGGCATGGACCGGCCACGTTTACAAAACGGAGTGCTTCTTCCCCACCTGGATCAACAAGGAGACCGCACCCCATGTGCAGGCTCTTGTCGACGCGCATCACGCCCTCTGGGGCAAAGAGCGCATCGGCGCGGACGAAAAGGCCATGTCCACGCGCGCCGGCCGTCCCTTGACCGACAAGTGGACCTTCTCGACCAACGGCGTTTCCATTCAGGGCCGCTACGGTATCCCCTGCGTCGGCTTCGGCCCGGGCGCGGAATCGCAGGCCCACGCGCCCAATGAGATCACCTGGAAGCAGGATCTTGTCACCTGCGCGGCGCTCTACGCCGCCGTTCCCGGCCTCTACAAGCCCGGCGACAAAAATGAATCCGCCACGAGCTTCCGTCAGGAGCTGACGGGGAACGATATTAAATGACGTGCTTCGCCCGTCATTTAATATGAAAAGGCTGCACTCCGCTTCGCGCCTCGCCTCCGGCTCGACGCGCGCTGCGTGAGAAGTGTTTTTTGCCACGCACATGTCGCGGCAAAAAACGGATCAGGATCATTTGCGCCGTGCGCGGCGCAAATATTTCAAACGATTTTTACCATACAACAAGATAAAGGAGAAGATCACCTATGAGTAAGACCGTTGAACTGGCGCGCCATCTTGAGACGCTGCACATTAACAATATGTACAAGAACGACTTCTACTGGACCTGGGACAAGACCGACGAGGAGATCGACGCGATCTTCACCGTGGCCGACGCGCTGCGCGACCTGCGCGAGCGCAACAAGAACACGAAGATCTTCAACTCCGGCCTCGGCATTTCGATCTTCCGCGACAACTCCACGCGCACGCGCTTCTCGTTCGCCTCCGCGTGCAACCTGCTGGGTCTGGAAGAACAGGTGCTCGACGAAAAGAAGTCGCAGATCGCCCACGGCGAGACCGTGCGCGAAACAGCGAACATGGTCTCTTTCATGGCCGACGTCATCGGCATTCGCGACGATATGTTCATCGGCGAGGGCCACAAGTATCAGAAGACCTTCATGGACGCGCTCGAAGAGGGCTACCGCGACGGCATCCTCGAGCAGCGCCCGACGCTCGTGAACCTCCAGTGCGACGTCGACCACCCGACGCAGTGTATGGCGGATATGCTTCACATCATTCACCACTTCGGCGGTGTGGAGAATCTCAAGGGCAAGAAGGTCGCCATGACTTGGGCCTATTCTCCGAGCTACGGCAAGCCCCTCTCCGTCCCGCAGGGCGTCATCGGCCTCTTCACCCGCTTCGGCATGGACGTCACCCTCGCCCACCCCGAGGGCTACGAGGTCATGCCCGAGGTCGAGGAGATCGCCAAGAAGAACGCGGAGGCCACCGGCGGCAGCTTCAAGAAGTGCAGCGACATGAAGGAAGCCTTTAAGGATGCCGATATCGTCTATCCCAAGTCCTGGGCGCCGTTCAAGGCCATGGAGGAGCGCACGAAGCTCTATCAGGCCGGCGACAAGGACGGCATCGACGAGCTGGAGAAGAAGCTGCTCGCGCAGAACGCCGAGCACAAGGACTGGGCCTGCACCGAAGAGATGATGGAGCTCACGAAGGATGGCAAGGCGCTCTATCTCCACTGCCTGCCCGCCGACATCACCGGTCTCTCCTGCCCCGAGGGCGAGGTCGACAACAGCGTGTTCGACCGCTACATCGTCCCCCTCTACAAGCAGGCCTCCTACAAGCCCTATATCATCGCTGCGATGATGTTCCTCGCACAGGTCAAGGACCCCGTCCGCGCCCTGATGGAGATGGACAAGAGCGGCGAAGAGCGTAAGATGTTCTGAGCATATCCCCCCGTTTCCATTTGTATAAAAGCGGAGTCGCCGCTTTTTATGAGAGAAGAGAGTTTTTCAAAAAATCGAAGGAGAAATCGTCATCATGAGCAAGAGAATCGTCATCGCCCTGGGCGGCAACGCGCTGGGCAGCACCCCCTATGAGCAGCTTGCCCTTGTCACCGAAACCGCCAAACCCATCGTCGATCTGATCGCACAGGGCAACGAGGTCATCATCGCCCACGGCAACGGCCCGCAGGTCGGCATGATCAACCTCGGCATGGCCACCGCCGCCGAGGCAGGGGCCATCAAGTCCGATATGCCCTTCCCCGAGTGCGGCGCGATGAGCCAGGGCTACATCGGCTACCACCTGCAGAACGCCATCGGCAACGAGCTTGCCTCCCGCAAGATGGACAAGGACGTTGCCACCGTCGTCACGCAGGTGCTCGTCGACGAGGCCGACCCCGCCTTCCAGCATCCCACCAAGCCCGTCGGCGCGTTCTACGACAAGGAGACCGCCGACCGCATCGCCGCCGAGAAGGGCTACACCATGGTTGAGGACGCCGGCCGCGGTTACCGTCAGGTCGTTCCCTCCCCCAAGCCGATCGACGTCATCGAAAAGAACACCGTCAAGGCGCTTGTTGACAACGGCACCGTTGTCATCACCGTCGGCGGCGGCGGCATCCCCGTCGTGCGCCGTGACGGCAAGCTTGTCGGCACGCCCGCCGTCATCGATAAGGACTTTGCCTCCGCCAAGCTCGCCGAGCTTCTTGACGCGGATATGCTCGTCATCCTGACGGCCGTTGAAAAGGTCGCCATCAACTTCGGCAAGCCCGACCAGAAGGGTCTTGATACCCTGACCCCGGACGAGGCGCGCAAGTACATCGACGAAAAGCAGTTTGCCCCCGGCTCCATGCTGCCGAAGGTTCAGGCCGCCATGTCGTTCGCCGAAAGCAAGCCCGGCCGCGTTGCGCTCATCACCCTTCTTGAGAAGGCCGCCGATGGCATCGAGGGCAAGACCGGCACCCGCGTGCAGATGTAACATTCGTTCCAAACAAACCGCACTTTTATGCAAAAGGCCCGCTCATTGAGCGGGCCTTTTTTTCGTTTTCTCCATGAAGTATCTGCTTTTTTCTCCGCTATGGCCAAAAGCTTCCAGCCTTTTTTGGTCAAGTTTGATCTCCGATTTTCGTTTTTCCTGTTGATAAATTTCCCCAATTTATGTATCATGGTGATAACGGTGTTCAAATCTTTTGATTGCCGTAAAATTTAAGGAGGATTTACTGAAATGAAGAAGTTCCTTGCACTGCTCCTAAGTCTCGTGATGGTCCTCGCCCTCGTCGCCTGCGGCGATAAGAAGGACGATACCAACACCGACGATCAGGACAACAACGATGCTGCCAACTTCAAGGTCGGCTTCATCATGCTCCACGACGAAAACTCTACCTACGACCTCAACTTCATCAACGCTGCGAAAGAGGCCTGCGAGAAGCTCGGTGTCGACTACACCATCGTGACCAACGTTCCCGAGGGTCAGGAGTGCTACGACAAGGCCGCTGAGCTGGCCGACGCCGGCTGCAACATCATCTTCGCTGACTCCTTCGGTCACGAGGACTACATGATCCAGGCCGCCAAGGAGTTCCCCAACGTCGAGTTCTGCCACTCCACCGGCACCAAGGCCCACACCGAGGGTCTTGCCAACTACCACAACGCCTTCGCCTCCATCTATGAGGGCCGTTTCCTCGCCGGTGTCGCTGCCGGTATGAAGCTCAACGAGATGATCGCCAACGGTGAGTTCTCCGCGGACGAGGCCAAGATCGGCTATGTCGGCGCCTTCACCTATGCCGAGGTTATCTCCGGCTACACCTCCTTCTTCCTGGGCGCTCGCTCCGTCTGCCCCACTGCCACGATGGAAGTCACCTTCACCGGCAGCTGGTATGACGAGACCGCCGAGAAGGAAGGCGCGCAGAAGCTCATCAAGAACGGCTGCAAGCTCATCAGCCAGCACGCCGACTCCATGGGCGCTCCCACCGCTTGCGAGACCGCCGGCGTCCCCGACGTTTCCTACAACGGTTCCACCGAGGCTGCCTGCCCCAACACCTATCTGATCTCCTCCCGCATTGACTGGGCTCCCTACTATGAGTATGCCATCACCAAGGCGATGAACGGCGAGACCATCGACGCTGACTGGACCGGCACCCTTGCTACCGGCTCCGTCGTCCTCACCGATCTCAACGAGAACGTCGCCGCTGAGGGCACCGCCGAGGCCATTGCCGACGCGACCGCCAAGCTCGAGAGCGGTGAGCTCCACGTCTTCGACTGCTCCGCCTTCACCGTGGATGGCAAGGCTATGACCACCTACATGGCTGATGTGGACACCGATGCTGACCGCGAGCCGGATACCGAGGTCATCGTGGACGGTTACTTTGCCGAGTCCACCTTCCGTTCCGCTCCCTATTTCGATCTGCAGATCGACGGCATCAAGCTGCTCGACACCAACTTCGGCTAATCTCTCCCCTACTACATGATTGGGCTGCCTGCGGGCAGCCCAATCTTTTTCATGCCTTATGGCTAAAAATTTTTGTTTCTTTCAAAATTTTTTTGTGATTTTTTCAGCTTTTTGATTTACAACGCTTTTGAATTATGGTAATATACTACTTGAAATACTAGGTCGAAGAGCACCATCATCCGCTCCTCGGCACAAGAAGGGGTGACCGCCTTGGGATCTGCATGTGCAGTTAAAATGGAGAACGTAACGAAGCGGTTCGGCAAGGTCGTGGCGAACAACGCCATCAATCTCGAGCTGCACGAAGGCGAGATCCTGTCTCTGCTGGGTGAAAACGGCAGCGGCAAGACCACGCTGATGAATATGCTCTCCGGCATCTACTTCCCCGACGAGGGGCAAATCTACATTCACGGCGAACCCGTCACGATCGCCTCCCCCAAGGATGCGTTCGAACACGGCATCGGTATGATCCACCAGCACTTCAAGCTCGTAGACCTCTTCACCGCAACGGAGAACATCATCCTCGGCCTTGAAGGCAAGCTCGACATTGCCGAGGCCAGCAAAAAGGTCAAAGAGATCTGCGACAAGTACGGCTTTGACATTGACCCCGACCAGAAGATCTACGACATGTCCGTTTCGCAGAAGCAGACCGTCGAGATCGTCAAGGTGCTCTACCGCGGGGCGGACATCCTCATTCTGGACGAGCCCACCGCCGTGCTCACCCCGCAGGAAACGGACAAGCTCTTTGCCATCATGCGCAATATGAAGGCTGACGGCAAGTCCCTCATCATCATCACCCACAAGCTCCACGAGGTGCTCGACGTGTCCGACCGTGTGGCAGTACTGCGCAAGGGCGAGTACATCGGTGATGTTGCCACCAAGGACGCCAACCAGCAGTCGCTGACCGATATGATGGTCGGCCACACGGTCAGCCTCAACATCAACCGTCCCGAGCCGAAAAATGTCACGCAGCGCCTTGTCGTTGACGGGCTTACCGTTTACGACGAGCTCGGCGTCAAGCGTCTCGACGATGTCTCCTTCACCGTCAACTCCGGCGAGGTGCTCGGCATCGCGGGCGTTGCGGGCAGCGGCCAGCGCGAGCTGCTCGAAGCCATCGCGGGCCTCTATCCCGTCGCCTCCGGCCATGTGACCTTCTACCCGCCGGAGGAGGGCGCGCAGCCCAAGGAGCTCGTCGGCCTCGACCCGATGAAGATCCGCAAGAGCGGCATTTCGATGTCGTTCGTCCCCGAAGACCGACTCGGCATGGGCCTTGTCGGCTCGATGGGCATGACGGGCAACATGATGCTGCGCTCGTGGCGCAAGGGCCGCGGCGCGTTCGTCAACCGCAAGGACCCCGAAGCCCTCGCCAACCGCATCTGGGAAGAGCTCGGCGTCGTCACGCCCAGCACATCCTTCCCCGTTCGCCGTATGTCGGGCGGTAACGTGCAAAAGGTGCTCGTCGGCCGTGAGATCGCCCAGTCCCCCGCCGTGCTGATGACAGCTTACGCCGTGCGCGGCCTCGATATCAACACATCCTACACGATCTACAACCTGCTGACCGAGCAGAAGATGCAGGGCGTCGCCGTCGTCTATGTCGGTGAGGATCTCGACGTTCTGCTCGAGCTGTGCGACCGCATCGTCGTTCTCTGCGGCGGTCAGGTCTCCGGCGTGGTCGACGCCCGCAAGACGGATAAGCGCGAGGTCGGCGCGCTGATGACCCTCGTGAGAGGAGGCAAGAAGGATGAATAAAAAGCAGTCCCTTTTCCACATCGCCAAGCGCGACACGCTCCCCTGGTACAAAGCCGCGCTTATCCGCGGCGGCGCGATCGTGATCGCTTTGGTCGTCTGCGCCATCGTGACGACGCTCCTCACGGGTGAAAACCCCATCAGCGTCTACTCCACCATCCTCTACGGCGCGTTCGGCACCTCGCGAAAGAGTTGGGTCACGTTCCATAACCTCGCGATCCTGCTCGGCATTTCGCTCGCCGTCACGCCCGCGTTCAAGATGCGCTTTTGGAACATCGGCGCAGAGGGCCAGGTGCTTATCGGCTGCCTTGCCACCGCCGCGTGCATGATCTGCCTTGGTGATAAGGTCCCCGGCGGCGTGCTCATCCTTCTGATGATCTTCGCCTCCATCGCGGCGGGTGCGCTCTGGGGTTTCCTCCCCGCTATCTTCAAGGCCAAATGGAACACGAACGAGACGCTCTTCACGCTGATGATGAACTACATTGCGACTCAGCTTGCCGCCTACTTCATCATCGTCTGGGAGGTTCCCAAGGGCTCGGGCAAGATCGGCATCATCAACGCGAACACCGAGGCCGGCTGGCTCCCCGTCATCGGCGGGCAGCGCTACCTCCTCCCCATCCTGCTCGTAGCGATCCTCACGGGTCTTATGTACATCTACCTCAACTACAGCAAGCACGGCTATGAGATCGCCGTCGTCGGCGAGAGCCAGCGCACCGCGAGCTATGCCGGCATCAAGGTCGAGCGCGTCATCGTGCGCACGATGGTGCTCTCCGGTGCGATCTGCGGTCTCATCGGTCTCCTGCTCACCGCCGGCACGGATCACACGCTCACGACCACCATCGTCGGCGGACGCGGCTTCACCGCGGTCATGGTCTCCTGGATGGCCA
>ENA-UOJC01002953-UOJC01002953.1-human-gut-metagenome-genome-assembly--contig:-C104-NODE-2953-length-17141-cov-11.486656_pt1 | contig 17141 bp, 15 predicted proteins | sample MGYA00242339_ERZ723886 | MGnify/ENA metagenome assembly ERZ723886 | reverse complement strand
CCCTCGAGCAGCGTAACCACTCCCTCGAGCAGCGTAACCACTCCCTCGAGCAGCGTAACCACTCCCTCGAGCAGCGAAACCGCTCCCTCGGGCAGCGAAGCCGTGCCCTCGAGCGGCAAAGCCGTACTGACCTTAGCCGACGACCTGAATGCCGTCGCCGAGAACGCCTATGCCAAAGCCGGGACGCTCGCCTGCCTCGAAGGCGATGCGCGCAGCTATATCGAGCTGTCGGAGAAAACCACCGGCGCGCCGCGCTATAACAAGGCGCAGTATCCCCGCCTCAAGCAGAAGGCGGACGGCAGCTACATTCTCTTTTTCCAGTATGCGACCTACGGTCCGCACATCTACTATGCACACAGTAAAGATCTTGTGCACTGGGAATCGCCCCAGGTGCTCTACAACGCAGAGCTCTACCGCTATAAAAACGAAAATCTGCCGAACGGATCCGGCGTGACCTACTTTGTCAACTGCGATGCCGTCGTGCTGCAAAACGGCGACATTCTCGCCGTCACCTCTTACCGCAACAAGGAAGTCTACCGCGATCACCCCGAGCTTGCGGGCATTTATCTCCGCCGCTCGACCGACGGCGGCAGAAGCTGGAGCACCGAGACCTCGATCTACAAGGGCGTCAACTGGGAGCCCTCCATCACCGAGCTGTCAAACGGCGAGATCCAGATCTTCTTCTCGCAGGTTTCGCCCGGCATCGCACGCTGGGGACTGAAAGAGGACCGCAACTCGACCGGCACGGCGATGATCTCCTCGACCGACGGCGGCTATACCTGGACGCCGAACGTCACCGAAGCGCCGTGGCAGGCGAAGATTGCCTTCCAGCAGTACGTCCTCGACGTGGAGGGCTCGCCCAGCTTCACCGATCAGATGAGCGTTGTCACCGAGCTGTACGACGGTACGCTTGCCGCCGTTTGCGAGTCCAAGGACGCGGACAAGGTCTTCCACATCTCGGTCATCTATTCGGACGCGGCGTGGTCGGATGCGCCGGACTATGACAAGACCGGTCCCGCCGATCGGCAGAGCAATCTTTTCCCCGGCGCGGCACCCTACATCCGCAAAATGCCGAGTGGCGAGGTCGTCATCGGCTACGGCAGGAGCAATGACTACTGCCTGCGCGTTGCCGACGGCAGCGCCCGCAGCATCGGCGAGCCGATTCTCGCCTTCGGCAAATCGGGCTACTGGGGCTCGATCGAGGTCACGGGCGCAAATCGCCTGACTGCGGTCTACCCCGCCATCTCCGGTCAGAACGGCAATGCGATCCTGATTGAGAACTTCTATCTCAACCACGCGATCCCCGCCACCGACCGCGCCGTCTGCACGGACGGCAAAAACAGCGACGACTGGGCAGGCGTGACCGACGCGCACTTCATCGGCAGCGCCTCGCAGGCACAGGCGACCTTCCGCTACGCAAAGGACAAGAACACGTTGTACCTCCTCGTCGAGCGACGGGATGACAGCCTGACCGCGCGCGACCGCACCGCCGTTTACCTTGCGGACACGGCAGGCAAAGCCTACCGCCTCGTCATAGACGCGGCTGGCAAGGTCATGCTCGAATCCGGCAGCGGCGCCGCCTTTGCGGCGATCGACGGCAAGGTCACATCGGCGTCAACCGTCCTTGCGGATGGCATGGTCACAGAGATCGCCGTGGACCTGAAGTCGCTCGGGCTTGCGGATCGCACCGGGCTGAAGGTCAACTATGTGCTTTACAACGCCGACGAAGACGGCGCGTCCGTCACGCGCGACACCGTGGACGTTTCCAGCCTCTACGACGCGAACACATGGCTTGACGTGACCTTTGCGGACGGCAAGCAGCCGCCGCTTGCGGCAGGGGCTGCCGCATCGGTCGTCGATGCCAAGCCGCCCGTGCGCGAAAACGCACCGCAGACCTTCTTCGACTTTGCGGACAAAGCACTTGTCACCGCGGCATTCGGCGGTACAAACGGGCTTGCCGTCTCTGCGGAGAACGGTTATGCCGCCCTGCGCATCACCGACAACTACGACCCCTATGTTTCGCTGGTCCTCGGCGAGACAGACGCGGACGCAAACAAGCAAATGCTGATCTGCTACCGCAATCACGGGGAGAGCGGCAGAGTCGGGCTGTACTACTGCGCGGGCGATGACGCAGCCTATGCCTATACGGCGGCACATCTGATAATGGGCACGCTTGCAACCGACGAAGAATGGCATGTCGCACTCGTGGACTTCTCGAAGGCGGACGGCTTCTCCGGCAAGCTGAAGACCCTGCGCATCGACCCCTACGACGGCTTGCAGGCAAAGGTGGGCAGCGGCATCGACATCGCGTGGATCGCGTTTGTCCCCGCCGACGACACCGCGCTTGATTATGTGCAGTGAAGAAATAAAGAAAATAGCAAAGATTTTAACCGTAGGGGCGACCATCGGTCGCCCGTCTGCGCGGATGCAAAAAGCGGGCGACCAATGGTCGCCCCTACAGAATGGCGGAAAGTATGACACACCGCACAGGCGCCGTCTGCCTCCCGCCGCATCTAAGCCTTCCCCACCGGGGAAGCCTAAAAGCACGCACACAAACCAAAAGGGAACGAACCCGTGCGGGTTCGTTCCCTTTTTTATTTCACAAGATGGCGCTTGATCTTCATCGAGGTCGTCTTCTCAAACGGGGTCGTGCGGAGCTCCACGTTCCGCACCTGCTTATAGCCGACCAAGCGGCGGTTGAGCTTGTTGACATCCGCGCGGACCGCCGCGAGCATCTCGCTCTCCGGCGTATCGGCTTCAAACTTCTCCGCATTGGGGAAGACCACAGCGGTCAGCACCGTCTCTCTGCCGTTCTTTCTGCCGACCACAACGCATTCGGCGATCTTATCCACCGACGCGAGATATTCTTCGATCTCTTCGGGGAAGACATTCTTGCCGTTTTCGAGGACGATGACCGACTTCTTTCTGCCGGTGATGTAGATGTAGCCCTCGTCGTCGAGGTAGCCGAGGTCGCCGGTACGGAACCAGCCGTCGGCAGTGAAGGCATCGGCGGTCGCCGCCTCGTCCTTATAGTAGCCGAGCATGACATTTTTACCCTTGACGCAGATCTCGCCGATGTCGTGCCCGTCCTCATCGGTGACGGCATCCTCGATGCGCACCATGCAGGACGTGACCGCAGGACCGACCGAGCCGGGCTTGGAATGATAGTACACATCCACCGCGATCAGAGGCGAGCACTCGGTAATGCCGTAGCCCTCCCAGACCTCGATGCCGAGCGAGCGGAAGTCGGCGGCGATCTTCGGGTCAAGCGGCGCGCCGCCGCAGATGATTTTCTCAAGTCTGCCGCCGAATGCCGCAAGAATATCGCGGAACAGCAGGCGGCGGGGGTCAAGCCCGATCTTCCGCGTACCGTCGGACATCTTCATCAGCCCGCGCACGGCGGATTCCACACCCTTTTTGCGGATCTCATCCCAAACCTTCTTGTCCATCGTGGTGAGGAACAGGGGCACGAGCACGAGCGCCGTGGGGCGGAAGGTCTGGAAATTGCGCATGCAGTGGCGCAGAGAGTCGTTGATGGCGATCTCGCAGCCGTAGTTGGCGGCGGCAAGTGAGCAGCACAGCTCATAGGTGTGATGGATGGGCAGCACTGAGACCAGCACGTCGCGCGGGAAGAAATCGACCGCTTCGCACGCCGAGTTGATCGCGGCGCAGATGTTCTTCTCGGAGAGCATAACGCACTTGCTGGTGCCGGTCGTGCCCGAGGTGAACAGCATCACGGCAAGCCGGTCCATATCGGACGGAGAGGACGGGTCGTGCGGACGCCCGGTGCCGATCGACTCGATCTCCTCCATCGACTTATAATAGGGCGCGTCCGCCGCGCCTGCCATCGGAATGAACGCGATCTCGGGGTGCCGCGCCGCCACATCGCGGAATTTCTCGGCAAACAGCGGAGAGAAGACCACGTTATCCGCCTCCGCGCGGCAGAGGAAGTTCTCGATCTCGGCTATCGCCAGCTCCTTATCCATCGGGATTGCCGTGCCGCCGAACATCACGGTCGCAAGGTAAGCGACGTACCAGGACGGCGAGGTCTCGCCGATGATGGCGGTGCGCCTGCCCTTGATGCGCCCGAGGCGGTACAGCCCGGAGCCGAACGCCGTCACACGCGCCGCCAGCGCGCGGTAGGTGATCTTCCGGATGTTGCCCTCGGCGTCAAAATAGTCAAACATGGTGCGCTCGCCGCGGCTCTCAAGGATGGAGACCATGTGCTTGATATTGGTGATCGGTGTATAAATACGTTTGGTTTTTTTCATCGCTTCGATATTCCTCTCAGTCCTTGTCTGCGGCATTCTTGTCGACATTTTTGCCCTTGCCGGAGAGCTTGCCTAAAAACGCGGTCGGTGAAAATCTCTGCACGGCATCGAAAATGCGGGTGACCAGCGACGCCTCCTCCGTGCTCGGGAGCGCGCCCATGAACCCGGCAAAATACTCGTCCTCCGCCGCCTTCAGCTTTTCGATCACGGGGTCTGCCGCCTCGGTCAGCCGCACCGCGACATACCGTCGGTCGTCGCTGCTCTGCTCGGTGACGAGATACCCTTTCTGCTTTAAGGATTCCACCGCCTGGCTGATATTGCCCTTGGAAATATTGGAGGATTCGCTGATGGCGCCCACCGTGTTGTTCTCGGGTGAGGCGGTCAGCGCAAGGAGCACGTCTGTCTCGTTGAGCGTGAAGCCGTCCGCCTCGATGGCACGGTGACAATGCGTGCGCATCGACTTGCCGAGGCTCATCAGCTTGGTGAACACCTCATACGGTTTGAATCGCGGCTTGCTTTCTTTCTCCACCGTCATACCTCCTTTTCAAAACAGTTCTAAACAAAACAATTCTAAGCGCAACCATAATAGCATATCCGCGGGCATTTGTCAATGGTATTTACAAAGAAAATTCCGACAGATTTTTGCCTTCTGTCGGAAATGCGCTTTTCGTATTCGGAACGCCGTTTTTTCTCCTTTTGCACAAAAGAAGCGGTCGAATATGCGCGAATTTTCTCAAAGTTAAGGCTTGCATTTTCGGTTACCCTATGCTAATATAAGCGTGGAGCAGTCTGAAGGCTGCCCGGAAATAAACCAAACGCCCCTATGGGCGAAAAAACACGGAGGTATTGACAATGAGCTTTGGAAAACTTGCGGTATTCGCAGCCGGCGTGCTGTTCGGCACGGCAGGCGTCAAGCTTCTGTCGAGCAAGGACGCAAAGAAGGTCTATACGCATACGACTGCTGCGGCACTGCGCGCCAAGGACAGCGTGATGAAGACCTACACGACGGTCAAGGAAAATGCGGAGGATATTCTCGCCGATGCAAAAGCGATCAACGAGGATCGCGCAGCCGCCGAGGAAGCGCAGGTCATCGAGGATGCCGAGGCGGAAGCCGCCGCCGAAACTGCGGTCGAGACCGCTGCCGAATAAGACACCCGGACTGAAAAAGCCCGGTCGCCGAAAAAGCCGCCGAGCGCGGCTTTTTTGGGTTCAACTTTTGTTTTTTTCCACGGAGGATATACCGACATGAAATGCAAGGTCCTGCATGAGACGCGGGGCAGGCTGCGCGTGCACCTCATCGGCTGCCGTCTGTCGCTTGCCGACGCGGACAAGTTAGAGGGATACCTTTCGGCAGTCCCCGGCGTGACGCATGCGAAAGTCTACGACCGCACCGCCGATGCCGTCGTCTGCTATGCGGGCAGCCGCGCTGCCGTGATCGGCGCGTTTGCGCGCTACAACAAGGCAGACGCAGCGCTCGACGCTTATCTGCCCGCACATTCGACGCGGGCGCTGAACCGCGAATTTGAAGACAACCTCGTCGGCGTGACGGTGCGCCGCTTTGCGTCAAAGCTGTTCTTCCCCGCCCCGCTGCGCGCCGTACTGGCGGTGATCAGGGGCATCCGCTATGTGTGGAAGGGGCTCTCCGCCCTGCGGCGCGGCAAGCTGACCGTCGAGGTGCTGGACGCCACCGCCGTCAGCGTTTCGCTGCTGCGCGGCGACTTCAAGACGGCGGCATCCGTCATGTTCATGCTGAAGCTGGGCGAGATTCTCGAGGAGTGGACACGCAAGAAGTCGCTTGCCGACCTGGCAGACGCCATGTCGCTGCATGTGGACAAGGTCTGGCGCGTTGAGGACGGCGCCGAGGTGCTCGTCCCGATCGGCGAGGTCGCCGCGCATGACCGCATCGCGGTACGCACCGGCAACCTCATTCCGCTCGACGGCAAGGTCGTCTCGGGCGAAGCCGCCGTCAACCAGGCGTCGATGACCGGCGAATCTCTCCCCGTGCAGAAGAGTGCGGGCGGCTTTGTCTACGCGGGCACGGTCGTAGAGGACGGCAGCATCGTCATCGAGGTGGAGAAGACCGCAGGCGGCGGTCGCTATGACCGCATCGTCAAGATGATCGAGGACTCCGAGCGGATGAAATCCGCCTCTGAGACCCGCGCAACAAGCATTGCGGACCGTCTTGTGCCCTACACACTCGGCGGCACGGTGCTGACCTGGCTGCTCACCCGCAACGTCACGAAGACACTGGCAGTGCTGATGGTGGACTTCTCCTGCGCCCTGAAGCTCGCAATCCCGATCGCGGTGATCTCCGCAATGCGCGAATGCAGTCTGCACGGCATCACGGTCAAGGGCGGGCACTATCTCGAGACGGTCGCCAAGGCGGACACCATCGTCTTTGACAAGACCGGCACACTGACCTATGCCACGCCGCGCGTTGCCGGCATCGTCACCTTCGGCGGGCATGCGGAGAGCGAGATGCTCCGCCTTGCCGCCTGCCTTGAGGAGCATTACCCGCACTCGATCGCCAATGCGGTCGTCGCCGAGGCGACGGCGCGCGGGCTCGGGCACGAGGAGCGGCACGCCGAGGTGCAGTATGTCGTGGCGCACGGCATTGCCAGCGCAGTGGACAACGAGCGCGTGTGCATCGGCAGTGCGCACTTCATCTTTGAGGACGAAGCCTGCCGTGTCCCCGCAGGCGAGGAAGACAAACTCGCATCGCTGCACGGTGAATACTCCTATCTGTATCTTGCCATCGGCGGCGAGCTTGCCGCCGTGCTCTGCATCGACGACCCCATCAAGGCAGGCGCGCGCAATGCGATCCGCGCCCTGCACGATTGCGGCATCGGGCGCATCGTGATGATGACCGGCGACAACGAGAAGACCGCGGCGCGCGTGGCTGCCGCCGTCGGCGTGGACGATTTCCGCGCCGAGGTGCTGCCGGAGGACAAAGCAAACTTCGTCCGTGCCGAGCGCGAAGCCGGGCGCACGGTCATCATGGTGGGCGACGGCGTGAACGACACACCCGCCCTCTCCGAGGCGAATGTCGGCATCGCGGTCAGCACCGGCGCGGCGATCGCCCGCGAGGTGGCGGACGTGACCGTGCTCTCGGACGATCTCGACGCGCTTGTCACCCTGCGCCGCATTGCGGCGGCGCTGCAAGCCCGCATCGGGCACAATTACCGCACGATCGTTTCGTTCAACTCCCTGCTCATCCTGCTCGGCGTAACCGGGACGATCCAGCCGACCTTCTCGGCGCTCCTGCACAACGCGTCCACGCTGGCGATCAGCCTGCGCAGCATGACGCCGCTCCTGCACAACGCGGAGCGCACGCCGAACGCGGAAAACGCTTGACGTGGGAAACAATCGGCGCTAAAATAGTTACGTGCAGCCGCACGGAACTATTTTTGATTTTTAGGAAACATCATGAACAACGGATACTGCATCATAGACGCACACTGCCACATCTACCCCGCAAAGATCGCCGCCCGCGCCGCCGCGGGCATCGGCACCTTCTACCGCACCAAATCCGCCTGCGGCGGTACGGCGGAAGAACTGCTCCGCCGCGCAGATGCCTGCGGCATCGACCGCTTCATCGTGGAATCGGTCGCCACCTCGGCGCATCAGGTGCGGGACATCAACGAATTCATCGCCGCAGAAGTCGCCGCAGCGGGCGGTCGTTTCTTCGGGCTCGGCACGCTCTATCCCGACAGTCCCGACCTTCTCGGCGACTACCGCCATCTGCGAGAGTTGGGTCTGCACGGCATCAAGCTGCACCCCGACATCCAGGGCTTCAAGATTGACGACTTCCGCTGCCTCAGAATCTACGAAATGTGCGAGGCGGACGGGCTGCCCATCCTCATGCACACCGGCGACAGCCGCTATGACTACTCCAACCCGAACCGCCTCATCCCGATCCTGCGCATCTACACCGGGCTGAAGCTGATTGCCGCGCACATGGGCGGCTACACGATGTGGGAGGAGGCAAGCCGCAAGCTCTGCGACATTGAAAACATCACGGTGGACTGCTCGTCCACCCTGCCCTACCTACCGCGTGAAACCGCCGCCGAGATCATCCGCCGCTTTGGCGCGGGCCGCGTCCTGTTCGGCACGGATTACCCGCTCTGGACGCCGGAGGGCGAGCTTGCATCCTTCTTCTCGCTCGGGCTGACCCCGGAAGAGAACAAAGCCATCCTCGCCGACAACGCCCGCCGCGTCTTCGGCATCGCGGAATAGGCAAAGAAAAAGAACCCATGCGGGTTCTTTTTCTTTGCGGAACTATATCAGTTATCGTTCATGCCAAACTCAATCGTCCTCAGCTTCTGCTTCCACAGACTCTCCGTGTGAATCACTTCGTCGTCCGTCACCGTCTTCGGCAGAATCTGCAAAATGGAAAACTGAAAATACTTATACCGTTCCGGGTGCGCGCAAATCAATTCTTTCATCAATTTATTGTGTCCGTGCAAAGAATCCACATATATACGCCAACGCCCGAGCAAACCTTCCTTGCCGTATGCCGAACCAACATACTGTCGTCCCGATTGCGTATCTACAATCAGATAGACTGCATTGACAGCGGATAACGCTGCCTGCCACAACGCATAATCGCCCGCCTCGTTCTCAACGACCTCTTTCAGTTCGTCATAGGTAAGAACCACTTTATCGTACCCGATAAATGGCTTTGCCGTGGACTCGATGGCCAATACGGGCTTTTCCGTCGTGCCTTTCTGATGCCATGAAAGCGTCGATTTGCCCCAATCGATGAGCAATCTGCCTTTGTACTCGTCCAACACATCTACAGGTTGCAGATCAAAGTATGCCTTTTCGCCGCGAAACCATTCTTCTATCGGGAAGCCCACCGGCTTCAGTTCCGGCGCGTCCGGAACCCAGCCGCTTACACGATAGCACGCAAAGAACCGCGCCGTCGTGCTTTTGCCGCTGATGAAAACGCACCAATATGTGTAGCCTTTGCTGAAATCCGGCTTTTGCACACGCGTGTATTCCCACACCATCTGCGGCTCTGCGTGATAGCACCTTTGGAACCCATCGTCAGACAGAGAATGCCGTATGAGTTTGACCTTTGCCGGGTCAAGCCCCGCCTTTTTCAGAATATCGGAAAAATACAAAATCGGCATCGTGCATTCCCTTTCTTTTTCTCACTTCTCTTTTTCAACTTCATCCAGCAGCAGCTGCAAGGCGGCGTCGCCGCTTGCCGCCTCGATGGTGCAGCCCGCGGCAAGCAGATGCCCGCCGCCGCCGAACGCGGCGGCAATGCCGGAGACCGGTGTATTGTCATTGCCGCGCAGGGACACGCGGTAGACGCCCGCCTTCGGTGCGCCCTTGATGACGATCGCGATCTGCACGCCGCGCACGCTGCGCGCGATGTCCACCGCCGTCTCAAAGTCCGCCATGACAAGCCCGTCCGTGTAATCGGTGTTTTCGATCACGATCGCCGACACGCGCCCGCCGTCAAAGAGCCGCAGACGACTCTGTGCCAGCCCCTCGGCGCGGATCTGCGACATCTCCTTGGTGTCAAACAGCAGCTGATTCACCCGCGCGCCGTCCACACCCGCCGTCAGCAGCGCCGCCGCGCGCAGATGCGTGGACGGCGTGACGTTGACATACTTGAAGCAGCCGGTGTCCGACGCGATCGCGCCGAAGACCGCCGCCTTTGCCGTCATCGGCAGGCGGGAAAGCCCGGTCTCGGCATACAGGTCAAACAAGATCTCGCCGGTCGCCGCCGCGGCGGGATCGTCAAATTCGCGCGCCGCATAGGGCGTGCTGACCTCGTGGTGGTCAATGCGGATCGCCACCCTATGTTCCAGCGCCTCGCGCAGCCCCCCGAGCTGCACCGCCGACGCCACGTCCGTACAGATCACGGTCACATCGTCGAGGTCGTCCGGCAGGGTCTCGAGCAGCTCCACGCCGTCGCAGAGAAAGCGCAGGCGCAGCGGCAGCGGCTCGGGAAACAGCACGCGCGCACGCGCGCCGCCTGCGATGAGATACGCCGCGAGCGATGCCGCGCTGCCCGCGCAGTCCCCGTCCGGGTGGCTGTGCCCGACGACGAGCGCATCCCGCACGCCGTCAAGCGCCGCGCGCAGGGCGGAAATATCTACGCTCATTCGCTTTCCTTTCCGCCGTCCGTCGTTTTGATGTCTTCGAGCAGTTTGGAAATGTGCGCGCCGTAGCGGATGGAATCGTCAAACACGAAGTTGAACTCGGGCGTGTTGCGCAGGTTGAGCCGCGCCGCAATCTCGCGGCGGATGAAGCCCTTCGCGCTGTCCAACCCTTTTTTCGTCTCCTTGGGATCGCCGCCGAGCACCGAAAAATACACGGTGGCGTACTTCATATCCGGCGTGACCTGCGCCGCCGTGATGCTGACCATCCCGCCCGAGACGCGCGGATCCTTGATCTCGCGCAGCAGTGCCGACAGCTCCTTCTGCATCTCGTCGTTGATGCGTCCTCTTCTGTAATTTGCCATGTGTTACCTCTATCTCGCGGGCGCGCCCGCGTCTTGTTCTGCCCATTATTGTACCACAACGGCACGGACGATTCAATATCTTTCATTAAATAAGGGGAAAAGCCGCAAAAACGTTGCTTTTTTCACAAACCTGTACTATAATAGAGGATGTTAATGTATCTTGGGTTCGTTTGCCCACGGGCGCGAGCCCCAAACGGAGGAACGAATGAAGAAGGTCACAAAAGCGATCATCCCCGCGGCAGGTCTCGGCACGCGCATGCTGCCGATCTCCCGTGCCGTCCCCAAGGAAATGCTCCCCATCATGGACTATCCCGCCATCTATTACCTGGTCAAGGAAGCTGCCGACAGCGGCATCACCGACGTGCTCATCATCACGGGGCGCGACAAGACCCCGATGGAGGAATTTTTCGACTACTCGCCCGAATACGACGCCGCCCTTGCAAAGAAGGGACGCGACGCCGACCGCGATGCCCTGCACGCGGCATGCGATCTTGCCAACGTCTATTTTCTGCGGCAGAAAGAGCCGCGCGGGCTCGGACACGCCGTCCTGCGCGCGAAGAATTTCATCGGCGACGAGCCGTTTGCCGTGCTGTACGGCGACGACATCATCTTCAGCAAGAAGCCCGTCACCCGCCAGCTGATGGACACCTATGAGACCTACGGCAGAGCTGCCGTCGGTGTCAAGGAAGTGCCGCGCGAACAGCTCTCGAAATACTGCTCGATGAAAGCCGCGCCCATCGAGGGCTCGGACACCGAATTTTTCGTGGACGACATGATCGAAAAGCCGAAGCCGGGCGAGGAATTTTCCAACCTGGCGATCCTCGGCAGAGTCCTGCTCACGCCCGAAATTTTCACGATTCTCGAACATACCGCGCCCGGCGCGGGCGGCGAAGTGCAGCTGACCGACGCGATGGCTGTCTATGCCCGCACGCGCGGCGTGACCGCGAAGATCTTCGAGGGCGACCGCTATGACATCGGCTCGAAGCTCGGCTTCGCCGAGGCGAATTTTGTCAAGGCGCTTGAGCACCCGGAAACAGCGGCGGCTTTTGCCGAATTTGTGAAGAACTACCGTTTCTGAGAAAAAAGGAGGCTCCGATGGACAGAGTATCGAAGGAAAACTACTATCTTGACATCGCCGAGATCGTCTCGGAGCGCAGCACCTGCCTGCGCCGCCGCTTCGGCTCGATCATCGTCAAGAACGACAGCATTGTCGCCACGGGTTACAACGGCGCCCCCCGCGGGCGCAAGAACTGCAGCGACCTCGCCTCCTGCAAGCGCGAGGAAATGAACATCCCGCGCGGCGAGCGCTACGAGCTCTGCCGCTCGGTGCATGCCGAGGCAAACGCCATCATCGCCGCGCCCCGCACCGAGATGCTCGGCGCGACGCTCTACATGTGCTGCACCTCGCCGCGTGACGGCTCCATCATGCCGGACACGTCCAACTGCATGATGTGCAAGCGCATGATCATCAACGCGGGCATCGAATGGGTCGTCATCCGCGACACGAAGGACGACTACCGCAAGATCGCCGTCTCGGACTGGCTGGAGAACGACGACAGCCTCGGCACGGCGCTCGGCTACTGATATGCAGACGACCGAACCGAAATTTATCGTCAAGGACATCCGCACAAAGGACATCCGCGTCTACTGCTTTGTCTGTACCGGCAACACCTGCCGCTCGCCGATGGCGGCGGCGCTGCTGACCGCTGCGGGCGCGGGGCGCGGCTACCTCGCGTTCAGCCGCGGCATCGCAGCAAAGGACGGCTCGCCCATCAGCGAAAACGCGGCGCTGGCATTGGAAGAAGCGGGCATCGAGAGCCGGGGACGCAACGACTACCGCAGCCACCGCTCCGTACGGTTCACCGCGGCGGACTTTGACCGCTGCGACGGCGTGTTCTGCCTGACGGCGGCGCATGCCGAGGCGCTGATCGGCGCTTTTCCCGAACACGCATCCCGGATCCGTGTGCTCGGCGAGATCCCGAACCCGCACGGCGGCGACCTCGCCTGCTACAAAGCCTGCCTTGCCGACATCCGCCGCGCAATGGCAGACGCCTTCCCGATGCTGTTTGCGGAGGGCGACGCATGACGGCGGTGACGGTGCGCGCGGCGCGCGCGGACGACATTCCCGCCGTGGCAGCGCTGGAAAAGCTGTGCTTTTCCCATCCGTGGAGCGCAGACGACTTTGCAAAGATGTGCGCCGATCCCGCGCGCACGCTGCTTGTCGCCGAGGCGGACGGCGCTTTCTGCGGCTACATCGCCGCCTACACCGTTCTGGACGAGACCGACATCACGACCGTCGCCGTCCCGCCCGCCCTGCGCGGGCGCGGCACGGGACGCGCACTGGTGCGCGCCCTTCTCGACAAGGTCGGCGGCACGGTCTACCTCGAGGTGCGGAAAAGCAACACCCCTGCCCGCGCGCTCTACGCCGCGCTCGGCTTTGCCGAATGCGGCACGCGCAAAAACTACTACGAAAGTCCCCGCGAGGACGCGGTGCTCTGCCGCTGCGATGCGGCAAAGCATGTCTGAGCTGCGCGGCAGGCATGCCGATAATAAGGGCATCACGATAAAGGATTTGTTATGTACATTTTAGGAATCGAAAGCTCCTGCGACGAGACCAGCGCGGCTGTGGTCGAGGCGGACGACAGTTCCCGCCGCATCGCCGCCGACATTGTGGCGTCGCAGATCGACATTCACCGTCTCTACGGCGGCGTCGTCCCCGAAATTGCGGGGCGCGCCCACATCGAGGCGGTCACGCGCATCACGCATGAGGCGCTGGATGAAGCGAAGATCACGCTCGGCGATGTCGGGCTGGTGGCGGTCACCTCGCATCCGGGGCTGATCGGCGCGCTGCTCGTCGGCGTCAACTTTGCCAAGTCACTCGCCGTGGCAAACGGCATTCCGCTGGTCGGCGTGGATCATGTGCGCGCGCACATTGCCGCCGCCTACGCAGCGTATCCCGACCTTGCGCCCCCCTTTCTCGGCGTGGTGCTCTCGGGCGGGCACACCTCGTTTTACATCGTGGACGGCTATGCGTCCTTCCACGAGATCGGCTCGACGCGCGACGACGCAGCGGGCGAAGCCTTTGACAAGATCGGGCGCGTGATCGGGATGCCCTACCCCGGCGGCGCGGCGATGGATCGCCTCGCCTATGAGGGGAATCCGCACGCCTATAAGCTGCCCTCCCCCGCGCTCGCGGGCGACACGCTTGACTTCTCGTTCTCGGGTCTCAAGACCGCCGCGCTCAACCTCATTCACAACGCCGCCGACCGCGGCGAAGAAGTGAGGCGCGCCGACCTTGCCGCCTCTTTCACCGCCACCGTTGCCGACGGCTTTGCCAAAAAGCTCGGCATGGCGCTGGACGCGACCGGGCTTTCCACCGTGGTCGTGGCGGGCGGCGTTTCCGCAAACTCGCACCTGCGCGCCGCTGCGGATAACGTCTGCAAGCAGCACGGCGCGCGCCTCTGCCTGCCGCCGCTGAACCTGTGCGGCGACAACGCGGCGATGGTCGCGCTCCAGGGCTACTATGAATACAAGTGCGGCGCACGCGCCGCCTCCGACCTCAACGCATCCGCCGTCTGAGGCGCAACTTTCTCGAAAGGGATGAAATCATGGAAGAAATCAACCAGGATAAGGCAAAAGCCGCGGGCTATCGCATTTCCCCCGCCGTCATCAAGCGCCTGCCGCGCTATTTCCGGTATCTGCGCGAGCTGAAAGAGGCAGGCAGAATGCGCATCAGCTCGGGCGAGCTGTCCAAGATGATGAACGTCACCGCCTCGCAGATCCGACAGGACCTCAACTGCTTCGGCGGCTTCGGTCAGCAGGGCTACGGCTACAACGTGAAGTACCTCTACAGCAAGATCAGCGAAATTCTCGGCGTGGACGAGGGCTACCGCGCGATCATCGTCGGCGCGGGTCACCTGGGTCTTGCGCTGGTCGGCAGCCCGATGTTTCAGAAGCGCGGCATCACGCTGACGGCGCTGTTTGACGTTTCGCCCGCCATCGTCGGCGCGGAATACGGCGTGCTGCACGTGTACCATGTAGATCGCCTTGCCGAATATGTGCGCCAGAACGACGTAGATCTCGCTGTCCTGACCCTGCCGCGTGCCTACGCCAAGGAGACGGCGGAGAAACTGGCGGCGCTCGGCGTCAAAGGGATCCTCAACTTCACCAATGTGGAGCTTGATCTCGCGCACACAAACACTGCGGTGCAGAACGTGCACATCGGCGACTCGCTGATGCAGCTGACCTATAAGATGCGCGCCGGCGCGTCGAAGGACGAAGACGAAGAATAAATCTCCGAGGGCAAAGGCAAAATGAAGCTGAAGATCGACGGAAAACAGAATAACCCCATCCTCCCGCGCGCCGTCGAGCCTCTGCTTGCCGACGCGGACGCCGCCGACCTGCGCGTGCTGGTCTATGCCGCACTCCGCGCAGCCGACGGTGAAGACTTTGAAGCGAAGGACGCCGCCGAAGCGCTTGCGCTCACCGAGGGCGAAGTGCGCTCCTCGGTCAAATTCTGGCGCGGTGCAGGGCTGCTCGGCGCCTCCCGCCGCCCTGCGGCGGATAAGGCTGCCGCCGCAGAAGCAGCGCAGCCGGAGGCGGCAGACGCCGCGGCGAAAACCGCGTCGGACACGGGCGCAGACAAGCCTCTGCGCGACAAGCGCCCGATGCACTTAAATAGTGCGGAGCTCTGCCGTGTGGCAAAGGAAAACGCGGACTTCCCCGCCCTGCTCCATGCCGCACAGCAGACCGCAGGCTGGGTCTTCAACGAGAGCGAGATTGAGATCATCGCCGCGCTCTATGCTTCGCTCCGGCTGCCCGGCGAATTTATCCTCAGTCTGATCGGCTATTTCGTCTGCAAGAAGGAGATGCCGCTCCGCTATGTCGAGAAGGTCGCCTATGACCTCTGTGACAAGGGGATCACCACCCCGGAGGCGCTGGAGGAATGGCTGCGCCGCCGCGAGGAGCGCGAGACCAACGAGGGCTTTGTCCGCCGCCTGTTCGGGCTGGGGCAGCGCGCGCTGACCGAAAAGGAGCACGCCGCCGTGGACAGCTGGTTCAACCTCTGCGGCTACGGCGAGGACATGGTCAGAGCCGCCTATGAAAAGACCGTCAACACGATCGGCAAGGCGTCGATCGCCTATGCGTCCTCCATCCTGCGTGCCTGGCACGAGGCGGGGTACAAGACGCCCGCCGATGTCGAAGCCGCAGGACAAGCAAAGCGGGCAAAGCCCGCTGCAAAAGGCAGCGGCAAGCAGCCGCAGAGCTTTGACACCGAAGACTTTTTTGAAAAAGCACTTCGCCGTTCCTACGGTGATACGGGGGACAAATCATGAGCTACAACAACGAGAATTACTATAAACTCCGCGAGGAATATGCCGAAAAGCCGCTCCGTGCCATCGAAAGGGCAGATGCCCGCAAGACGGAGCTGCGGCAGAAGGTCGAGGGCTACGCGGAGCTGGATGACATCCTTGCCGCAACGGCAAGCCGCATCATGGGCGCGGCGATGGAGGGGCGCGAAGGGCTGGACGCACGCATTGCAAAAATCAAGCGGGAGACTGCCGAGACGCGCGATGCCATGCGGATCCTGCTGAAGTCCGCCGGTTATCCCGCCGATTACGCCGATGTACACTACGAATGCACCGCCTGCGGCGACACCGGCTTTATCGGCACAAAAATGTGTGCCTGCTTTCGGCGGGCGCTGACCCTGCGCGGCTACGAGTCGGCGGGTGTCGCGCGGTTGATCGCCACGCAGTCTTTTGACACCTTCTCGCTGGATTACTACAAGCGCGACCCGCAGGTCTACACCCGTATGCAGCACAATTTCGAGGCGGCGCGGAGCTTTGCACAGCATTTTTCGCCGAAGACCAGTCCGTCGCTGCTCTTTCTCGGCGGTACCGGGCTCGGCAAGACCCATCTGTCCAGCGCGATTGCCAAGGAGGTCATCGACCGCGGCTTTGACGTGCTGTACGATTCGGCAATGCATGTATTCGCCGCATTTGAAAACGCGCGGTTCCACGGCGGCGCGGATGACACCGACCGCTATCTCACGGTCGAGCTTCTGATCCTCGACGACCTCGGCACCGAGCTCGGCGGCGCGTTCACCACCGCCTGCCTCTACGACATCATCAACACGCGTCTGGTGCGCGGTCTGCCGACCGTCATGAGCACCAACCTGTCGCCGAAGGAGTTGACCGACCGCTACGGCGAGCGCATCGCCTCCCGCCTGTTCGGTGAGTATACCCCCCTCGTTTTCTGCGGCGAGGACGTCCGCAAAGAAAAAATGGGCATGCAGTGACAAAGCGGCAGACGTACACCGTTTCCGCTATCCTATAGGGGCGACCATCGGTCGCCCGCCGTACCAAGGCAAAAACGGGCGACCGATGGTC
>ENA-UOJC01002942-UOJC01002942.1-human-gut-metagenome-genome-assembly--contig:-C104-NODE-2942-length-17190-cov-29.924949_pt1 | contig 17190 bp, 18 predicted proteins | sample MGYA00242339_ERZ723886 | MGnify/ENA metagenome assembly ERZ723886 | reverse complement strand
AGTCAAAACCCCCGGCTAAGCCGGGGGCTTGAATAAGCCCTAGAAGGGCTTTTTACTGGCCTCACCCCTAAAGGGGCCCCGAAAGTTTGCCGACCGCATTCTCGTTTCGGGCCGCCCCTAAAGGGGCTTTATTTATGCCTTCTGGTTCGAGCTACCCGTAAACGGGTCGACATATTCCTTTATGCTCATTTGATCTGCTATCTGATCTTCACGCAGCTGATTCTGTATATACTCCTTTATCTGCTTTTTATTTCTTCCTACCGTATCCACATAGTATCCTCTCGCCCAAAAATGTCTATTACCATACTTGTACTTTAGGTTTGCATGGCGATCGAATATCATTAGGCTGCTTTTTCCTTTGAGATATCCCATTATTTGCGATACACTATACTTCGGCGCAATGCTTAGTAACATATGGATATGATCGGGACACGCTTCTGCCGCAATTATTTCGATACCTTTCTGCTGGCATAGCTGTCTTAAGATTTTTCCGATATCCGCCTTAATCTCGTTGTATATCACCATTCTTCTATACTTCGGGGCAAACACCACATGGTATTGACATCTCCATGTCGTATGATCTAAACTATTAATGTCTTTTTCTTTCACGAGAGAGACCTCCTCATTATTGTAGTTGTGTGGTCGGCAAACCACTTCTACTATAATGAGGAGCTTTTTTTCTTGTCTACTTCTCTCCTCGCTAGAAGCTATTTTTTTGCCCCCGGCAGAGCCGGGGGTTAACTTTGGTCAACCAATTCAAAAAGGAGCGCAGTGACAAGCACTGCGCTCCTTTTCTTAGGAAGCTCTGATGAAATCGGCAAGAGCTGGGAGCGAGAGATTTTTCTCTAGCCGAAGGCTTCAAAAGTGGAGGAATACTGTATGTACCCGCAAGGGGTATGCCGCATCCGTAAGCCAGCTTGCGCTGGCAACGGCTGCGCTATATTTCCCACTTTTTAAGCCGCGCGGATAGGGAAAAAGATCCGCTATCCAGCCGCAGACGATTTATTCAGAGGTTCCCTTATTCTCTCAGGCCTGCGGCGTCCATAATGGCCTCGATGGGCGCCACCGGGTCGCTGCCCCAAAAAATTTCCGTATCCTGGCATCCGGCCACATCCAGAAGCTCCCGGGCGTTTTCTTCCCGCAGTTGATTGCAGGCATCATCCACCAGCTCCAGCTTCTGGGCAAAGGCCGTCTGTTCATCGTTGCCCTTGTTCGCCAGCCAGTCTACGGTCGCCTGACGGATTTCCTCCGTGTCCAGGCCGGTGTGCACGCCCCAGTCCAGCAGCTGCACCGCCGCCTGCACCGCCCGCAGAGAGGAACCTGCCGTTCCCGGCATGACCTCCTCGTCAATCACGTCCAGAATGGGCAGTTCCAGAACAGGCTGGGGCTCCGCAGCGGTCGTTTCAGGAGCCGCCGTCGGTGCGGGCTGGGTTTCGGCAGTCGGTTGGGTCGTCTCGGAAGCGGCGGTGGTCTCTTCCGGCGCAATCAGCGCAAGAATCCGGTTTCCATACCGCTTTCCCACAAACAGCAGTCCCAGCAACAACGCCAGAATCAGCACAAATTCTATCAGTCTTCCAAGAATTCTCATAGGTTTCCCCTTTCTGTGGACTTTAGGGCATTATACACCGGTTCCCGGAAAAAGACAAATTAAGTCTTTCTTAAGATGGAATATTGCTTTTTTCTGTGCAGCTTGCTATAATGGGGTATCTCGTTTTTGGAGGTTTTTCCCAGTGGCGCAGAAAAGCAAACCCCTGGCTGCCCTTCGGGCTGCCTTTCCCCACACCATTCCCATTCTGACAGGCTACCTGTTTCTGGGCATGTCCTATGGGGTTCTCATGAAGGTTTCCGGTTTTTCCTTCTGGTATCCCCTGCTCATCAGTCTGACGGTTTACGCCGGCTCCATGCAGTTCGTCACCACCAGTCTGCTGCTGGGGGCTTTCAATCCCATCCAGGCCTTCGTCATGACCCTGATGGTCAATGCCCGGCACCTGTTTTACGGCATCGCTTTGCTGGACAGATATCAGGACACCGGCCGGAAAAAGCCCTACCTGATTTTCGGGCTGAGCGACGAGACCTTCTCCGTCACCTGCTCTGCCCGAATTCCGCCGGAAATTGACAAGGGCTGGTTTTTCTTCTGGGTTACGGCACTGGATCAGCTGTATTGGGTCACCGGTGCCACCCTGGGCGGGCTCTTCGGCTCCCTGATTTCCTTCAACACCGAAGGCCTGGATTTTGTGATGACCGCCATGTTCGTGGTCATCCTCCTGGAGCAGTGGCTCAAAGAGAAAAGCCACACCTGTACCCTGCTGGGTCTGGGGCTGGCTGCCCTGAGCCTGATTCTCTTTGGCCCGGACGGCTTCATGCTCCCGGCCATGGGCGCGATTCTTGCCGTACTGCTGCTTCTGCGGAACACGCTGGAGAAAGAAGGTGCCGCCGTATGACCCTCACCCAGAGAATCCTCACCATTGCCATTGTGGTTCTGGGCACCGTGCTCACCCGGTTCCTGCCCTTCCTGCTGTTCCCCGCCGGAAAGCCCACCCCAAAGGTGGTCACCTACCTGGGCAAGGTACTGGCTCCCGCCGTGTTCGGTCTTCTGGTGGTGTACTGTCTGAAAAATGTAAATCTGCTTACCGGAAGCCACGGTCTGCCGGAGCTGCTTGCCATCGCCCTGGTGGTGGGGCTGCATCTGTGGAAGCGGCAGATTCTCCTGTCCATCGCCGGCGGCACCGTGTGCTATATGCTGCTGGTGCAATTCTTATTCCGATAACAAAGGAAGCCTCCGGAAATCTCCGGAGGCTCTTTTTTTATACGAGTTTTTAATAAAACGCTTTTAAGCGTTTTATTAGGCCGCAGGATTGCGGCCAGCGGCCACTGCCGCTAAAAAACGAAGTCAATACATTTCTTACCGCCGCCCAGGCGGTCTGCCGTGAAACGGCTTAAGTAAAATGATGAAATCATTTTACTTAAGAAATAGTATTACAGGAACAGCTGTCCCGCGGCAATGATAAGGGGCAGGCTGATTCCAAAGACCAGGGTGGACAGCAGCACCGACCGGGCGCACAGCTCCGGACGGGTGTCCGTCTGGATGGCGTAGATGCTGGTCATGGTGGCGCAGGGGCAGGACAGGAATACCAGCACGCAGAGCCTGACCGGGGTAGCCATAGGCACAAAATGGAGAATCCCCAGGCTGATAAGGGGAACCAGAAAATTCCGGACAATCACCACCGGATACTCAGCCTTCTCCCGGAAAATGGAGAGAAAATCGCTTTCCGACAGCATAACGCCAATGACGATCAGGGACATAGGCGTCACCATGGAGCCTACGTTGCTCATAACCGTCTGCACCGGGGCAGGCCAATGCAGGTCAAGCATCAGCATTCCCAGCAGGACGAAGGTGGCGACGGTAGGCACGGTGAGCACCGACTTGAGGCTGATTCTGTCCCCGGTGAACAGCGGTGCCTGCACCAGGAAAAAGACCACATTGAAGGCAATCAGCGCCGCACTGTTGTAGAGCACGGCAATCTCCCCAAAGAGGGCTATGCACAGGGGAAGCCCCAGAAAGGTCAGGTTGGGAAAGGCGATCAGGCTGGTCATGCCTACGCTGAGCTTTCGCTCCGCGTGAAGCACCCGGCACACCGCCATGCTCAGAATCAGGGTGCCGCCAATGACGGCGAACATCACCGCCATGGCAATGGCAAGGCTTCGGAAGCCGTCAGCCCCCACCTGCATACTGGCGGCGGACAAAATGGTAAAGGGCAGCATCAGATCCGAGCACAGCCGGGTCAGATACTTGCGCTGCTCAGGGTTTACAAGCCCCAGCTTTCCCGCCCCCAGACCTACGACAACATACCCGAAAATAATGAGTATTTGCTCAAATACCAGGTTCATGGATATCATTTTCTTCCCACCTTATACGAGTTTTTAATAAAACGCTTAAAAGCGTTTTATTAGGCCGCAGGATTGCGGCCAGCGGCCACTGCCGCTAAAAAACGAAGTCAATACATTTCTTACCGCCGCCCAGGCGGCCTGCCGTGAAACGGCTTAAATAAAATGATGAAATCATTTTATTAAGAAATAGTATTATCTTCCTCAGAAAGACCCGCCCTCACCGGGCGGGTCTTTTGTGTTACTTGTCCTCCGGGAAGGGAATGACCTGAAGCTCCTTGGGATAGTGGTTCAGCACCTCGCAGCCGTCCTCGGTGATGAGCACCAGATCCTCGATCCGAACCCCCAGATTCTCCTGGGGCAGATAGATGCCGGGCTCCACGGAGAAGCACTGACCAGGCTGAATGATTGCCTCATTCACCGCGGATACGTCTCCCGCCTCATGTACCTCCAGGCCGATGGAGTGGCCGGTGCGGTGGGTGAAATACTTACCGTAGCCCATTTCCGTGATATAGCTCCGGGCGGCGTTGTCCACGTCGCACATCCGGACGCCCGGCTTGGCCGCGGCAATGCCCCGGCGGTTGGCCTCCCGGACGATCTCATAAATTTCCCGCTGCCGGTCGGACACCGTACCCAGGAAGACCGTCCGGGTCATATCCGAGCAATAGTCGTCCATCAGGCCGCCGATGTCCAGCACAACCCCGTCGCCGTAGTGGCCCCGGCTGCCGTCCGGGCGATGGTGGGGGTCGGCGGCGTTCCCGGCGAAAGCGGTAATGGGCTCAAAGGAGAAGTTCTGGAAGCCCTCGCTCTGGTAGACCTTCAGAAGCAGCTCCTTCAGTTCCAGCTCCGTGTGGTCTTCGCTGAGCAGCTTCACAAGCTTCGCCATGACCGCATCGTTTCCCCGGGAGGCTCGGCGCATTTTCTCCCGCTCCTCCGGGGTTTTCATCCGGCGCACGCCGTCCACAATATCGGAACTGTTCACATACCGGCTGCCGCAGCCCAACTCCTGAAGCCGCAGCAGGAACCGGGCAGGCCAGTTCTTATCGATGGCGATAGGGGCACTGGGGTCGGCAAAGGAGCTGAGAATTTCCACCCCGTCCTGGATATCGTTATAATAGCAAATCTCCACGCCCAGATCCCGGGTCTGGCGGAACAGGTCGTTGACCAGCAGCTTATGGCCCCCCTGCCGATTCAGGTACAGAGCCAGCAGCCGTTCACCGGGCTGAATCTTGGCACCGGTAAGATAGAAGATCACCACCGGGTCGGAAATGATAATCTGGGGAATTCCCCGGGCTTCCAGGGCGGAAAGAATGGCATTGACTTTTATCTGATCCATAGTTTACCTCCAAAAAATGATAGCACCATGTTACCATGGGAGCCGTCAAAAGTCAACGCCGCCCGGAACCCGGGCGGCGCAGAAATTATCTCTCTTCCCGGAAGTAGGGCACGCCCAGACTTTCGGGGGGCTGGTTCTCCCGCTTGTTGCGCATGGAGGTCAGCACCAGCACCAGAATGGTCACAAGATAGGGAAGCATTTTGTACAGCTCCTTCACCGCCAGGTTGGTGCCCGTGGGAATGAACAGGTACAGAATGTACAGTCCGCCGAAAAGAATGGAGCTGAGAATGCCCACATTGGGACGCCAGATGGTGAAGATTACCAGGGCAATGGCCAGCCAGCCCCGATCGCCGAAGGCATCGTTGGACCAGACGCCGCAGGCGTAGTCCATGACGTAGTACAGTCCGCCCAGGCCCGCAATCATACTGCCCACACAGGTGGCGACGAACTTATACCGGCCGATATCAATGCCCGCCGCGTCCGCGGTGGCCGGGCTTTCGCCTACCGCCCGAAGCTGAAGACCCACCCGGGTCTTTTTCAACACATAGGAGGAAATCAGGGCCAGAATAATGGCCACATAGGCCAGGAAGCCGTAGCTCAGGAACAGCTTGCCAAAAACCCCCAGCTTGTCCGCAATGGGCAGGCTCCGGCTGAAATAGGCGGAGGTGGTGGAAAGCGCGATGGAGGGCACCTCGCTGCCGGTGAGCTTAATGAGGGAGCCGCCGAAGAAGTTGCCGAAGCCTACGCCAAAGGTAGTCATGGCAAGGCCGGTCACGTTCTGGTTCGCCCGGAGGGTAACGGTGAGGAAGCAGTACAGCAGTCCCATGAGCAGTGATCCCAGCAGGCAGCACACCAGGGGAATCAGCACCGCAAGGAGGCCGTTCACGCTGCCGGACTGTTCATAGAAGAATGCGCCGATGACGCCGCAGATGCCGCCTACATACATGATACCGGGAATGCCCAGGTTCAGATTGCCGGATTTTTCCGTCAGGGTCTCGCCGGTGGCGCCGAAAAGCAGGGGAATGCCCTGCATGACGGCCCGGGGAAAGAAAGAGACAAAATCAAACATTTTCTCAGCCCTCCTTCTTGGTCTGCTTCAGGAAGCTCAGACGGTAGCTGATGAAGAACTCGCTGCCGATGATAAAGAACAGGATAATGCCGGTGAGGATATCGCCGAAGGAATGATTCAGGCCGTAGATGGTGGTAATCTCGCTGGCACCCCGGCTGAGAAACACCAGCAGCAGGCTGGTGAACACCATCATCAGAGGGTTGAATTTGGCAAGCCAGGCAACCATAACCGCGGTGAAGCCCCGGCCACCGGCGATGGTGGTGGTGATGGTGTGGTCGGTGCCGCCCACAAGCAGGAGTCCCGCGAAGCCGCACAGGCCACCGGAAATCATCATGGTGCGCACGATAACCTTGCCCACATTGATACCCACATACCGGGCGGTGCGCTCACTTTCGCCTACCACGGAAATCTCATAGCCTTGCTTGGAGCGCTTCAGGTAGAAATACATCACGAGGGTCAGCACGGCTACGATCAGAATATTCAGCAGGTACTTGTAGGAGCCGATTTGGGGCAGCCAGCCGGCCTGGGTATTCTGATTGATGATGCCGATTTTGCCTGCGCCCTTGGGCACCTCCCAGAGGATGACGAAATAGGCAACCAGCTGGGTCGCCACATAGTTCATCATCAGGGTGAACAGAGTCTCATTGGTGTTCCACTTGGCCTTGCAGATGGCGGGAATGCCGCCCCAGATGGCACCGGCCACAATACTGGAAATCACCATCAACACAATGAGCAGCCAGTTGGGAACCTTGTCTCCCAGCAGAATCATGCAGGCCGCGGTGGCAAGACCGCCGGCCAGAATCTGACCTTCGCCGCCTACGTTCCAGAAGCGCATCTTGAAGGCGGGGGTCACCGCCAGAGACACGCACAAAAGAATCGCCAGGTTCTGACCCAGAATCCAGGCCTTCCGCTTGGTGCCGAAGGCACCGGCGAACATGGTTTTGTACACGCCGATGGGATTTTCGCCGGTCAGAGCGGTGGTCACCACGGCGCAGACGATCAGTGCCAGCACAATGGCGGCAGCCCGAATGCCCCAGGCCTGATACCAGTGAAGGGCAGACCGCTTGGAAATATGCAGAATCGGTCCCCGATTTTGTTTACGCATTGGCTTTTCCTCCCAAACGAGTCATCATCATGCCCACTTCGGGCTTGGAGGCTCCACGACCCTCTACGATGCCGCTGACCTTGCCGCCGCAGAGCACCAGAATCCGGTCGCACAGCTCCAGCAGCACATCCAGGTCTTCGCCCACATACACGACGGCCACACCGGCCTTTTTCTGCTTGTTAATGAGATCGTAAATGGTATAGGAGGCGTTGATGTCCAGGCCCCGGACGGCGTAGGCCGTCAGCAGCACACTGGGCGCGGAGGCGATTTCCCGGCCTACCAGCACCTTCTGCACATTGCCGCCGGACAGTCGGCGCACGGGGGTGGACACGCCGGGGGTAACAACCTCCAGCTCCTGAACCACCTTTTCCGCCAATTGCCGGGGCTTTTTCCGATCGGTAAAGAAGGAGCGACCCTTCCGGAAGGAGCGGAGCATCATATTGTCCGTCAAATCCATGGAGCCAACCAGGCCCATGCCCAGCCGGTCTTCCGGCACGAAGGACAGGCACACGCCCATATCCGCAATGTGCATGGGATCCTTGCCGATCAGCTCTTCCCGGGTGCCGTCGTCCTCCACATAGCAGATGCTGCCGGCTTCCGTCTTCTGCAATCCCGCAATGGCCTCCAGCAGCTCCTTCTGACCGCAGCCGGAGATTCCCGCAATGCCCAGGATTTCGCCGCTGTTGACGGTGAAGGACACGTCCTCCAGCTTCAGCGTGCCCTCCATGTCCCGGACGGTCAGGTTCTTCACCTCAATCCGGGGCTTGGGATCAACGGGGTCGGGACGCTCGATGTTCAGCGTCACCGGACGGCCCACCATCATGTTGGTCATTTCCTGGGCGTTGGTTTTGGCCGTGAGCATATCGCCCACGAACTGGCCGTGCCGCAGAATGGCCACCCGGTCGGACAGGGCCTCCACCTCGTGCATTTTGTGAGTGATGATGACAATGGCTTTGCCGTCATCACGCATGTTCCGCAGAACGGCAAAGAGCTTCTCTGTCTCCTGAGGGGTGAGCACTGCGGTGGGCTCGTCCAGAATCAGGATGTCCGCGCCCCGGTAGAGCACCTTGACAATTTCCACCGTCTGCTTCTGGGAGACGGACATATTGTAGACCTTCTGGTAGGGATCCACGTCAAAGCCATAGGTATCGCAGATGGCCTTGACCTTCTGGGCCACCTTGTCAATGTTCAGCCGACCAGGCTCCTTCAGACCCAGGACAATGTTCTCCGCCGCGCTGAGCACATCCACCAGCTTGAAGTGCTGATGAATCATGCCGATGCCGTAACGGAAGGCATCTCTGGGAGAGCGGATCATGACCTCCTGGCCGTCAATGTAAATCTGTCCCTCATCCGGGAAATAAATGCCGGAGAGCATATTCATAAGGGTGGTTTTGCCGCTGCCGTTTTCTCCCAGCAGAGCCAAAATTTCTCCCTTATAGATATCCAGCCATACCCGGTCGTTGGCAAGAACCGTGCCGAAACGCTTGGTAATGTCGCGCATCTGCACCGCAGCCTGTTTCTCTTCCAATAAGCTCACTCCTTTTCATACTATTTCTTAATAAAATGACTTCATCATTTTATTCTGCCGTTTCACGGCAGACCGCCTGGGCGGCGGTAAGAAATGTATTGACTTCGTTTTTTAGCGGCAGTGGCCGCTGGCCGCAATCTTGCGGCCTAATAAAACGCTTTTAAGCGTTTTATTAGGGTCTATCTGAAAACCGGGAATATGACCAACGGCGAGGGATTTTCCGCCTGATGAAGCCATTTTTTTGCAGGAATACTCTGCGTATTGCAAGAAAAAATGGTGCCCAGCAGGTGAAAAAGACCCGCTGTTTGGGCGTGTTGACGGTTTTCAGATAGACCCTAAATACTCGTATCAAAAATGCCTTCCCTTGGGTGGAATGCCGCAAAGGGCAGCGCGGCGAATGGTCACTGCGCTGCCCTTTGCAGCATTCCCCGGGGTCTTTCGACCCCGGGAAACCTAAACTCATTTACTCACCCAGAGTGGTGATGCCATCAATCTTCAGATCGAAGTAGGGAGCGGAACGCTTGACGGACTCCTGGAAAGCACCGTCCTCGATAACCTCAGTGTCGCCCTCGTAGTTGGGGTCGGTGTCCACGTCGGCCATGTAGGTATCTACGGCCTTGCCGTCCACGGTGAAGGCGGTGGTGTCGAAGACCTTCACGGAGCCATCCTCAATGGCAGCCTTGACTTCCTCCAGCTTGGCGGCGGTGCCCTCGGCGCAGGCGGCCTCGTTGATGTCGGTCAGCACAACGGATCCGGTCTCGATGGTGCCGGTCCAGTCGGCAGGAATGGTCTCGCCGTTCTTTACGCTATTGACGATCAACTCGAAGTAGGGAGCCCAGTTGATCCGGGAAGAAACCAGGAAGGTGTTGGGGCAGGCATCAACGGTGGAGCCGTTGTAGGAAACGTTGGGCACACCGGCGGTCTCGCAGGCAGTGGGGGCGCCCATGGAGTCGGCGTGCTGGGAGATCAGCTTGCAGCCGTCAGCAATCAGCTTGTTTGCGCCTTCCTTCTCGGCGGTCTCATCATACCAGGAGTTGGTATAGGTGACTTCCATGGTTACAGTGGGGCAGACGGAGCGAGCGCCCAGGAAGAAGCTGGTATAACCAGAAATAACCTCAGCGTAGGGGTACGCACCCACATAGCCCATCTTGGCCTCGTCGGCGGTGAACTTACCGTTGGCGATCATCTCGTTGAGCTTCATGCCGGCAACCACGCCAGCCAGATAACGGCCTTCGTAGATAGCGGCGAAGGCGTTGTGATAATTGCTCAGGCCTTCGGTGTGAGCTCTGGTGCCGGTGGCATGGCAGAACTGAACCTCGGGGAACTCCTGGGCAGCCTGGATGATGTAGGACTCATGGCCGAAGGAGTCAGCGAAGATGATGTTGCAGCCGGCATCGGCCAGCTCGCAGGCGGCGTCATAGCACTCCTGTCCCTCGGGAATATTGGTCTTGAACATGTACTGATCTTCGGTCAGACCCAGAGAAGCGATTGCCTCCTTGGCGGCATTCATGAAGTTCAGGTCATAGGTGGAGTTGTCATCATGCAGGAAGATGAAGCCAATCTTCACGTCGGCGACGGCGGCGGGAGCTTCCGTGCCTGCGGCGGCTTCGGTACCGGCAGCGGGAGCGTTGGTAGCGGCGGGAGCCTCGGTCTTACCGCCGCAGGCCACCAGACCCAGCATCAGAACCAGAACCAGAGCCAGAGAAAGAATCTTTTTCATGTTTCTTGTTTCCTCCTAAAATAGATGTGTATTTTCATTCGTTGCCCTCCGCGGGGCAACCACTTCTATCCGCAGCGGCCTCCGGAATCCCGGAAAAGCGGCTACAAGAAGCATGTTAGTTCAAAATTCATTTTTTGTCAACACAGCCTAAATCAATTCGACGTTTTTTTCCCTTTTACACAAAAAGCCACAGGATTTTACAAAAATTTTAGCCATTATCCGGATGGTCTGTTTTCGTACATTTTTTGGCCTGCAAGTCTTTTCCCTAAATCAGAATTCCGTTGCAGTGGTCGATTTCGTGCTGGATGATCTGAGCCGTCCAGCCGGTGAAGGTTTTCAGCCTTACCTGAAAATCCGGCGTTTCGTAACGCACCTTGATTTTCTCGAATCGTTTGGTTTTCCGGGGACCGCCCAGTAGGGATAAGCACCCTTCCTCCGTCTCATACTCCCCTGCCGCCTTCACGATCTCCGGGTTCAGCATCAGCTGATAGGTTCCCTGGTTGTCAAAGGCGATGATGCGCACGCAGTGGCCGATCATGTTCGCCGCCATGCCCACGCAGGTGTCCTTGTGGGCTGTCAAGGTGTCCAGCAAGTCCTGGGCAATCTGTAAATCCGCTTTTGTGGCAGTTTCGCTTCTCCTGCCCAGAAATAACGGGTCGTGCATCAGTTCTCTTACCATCTTTTTGACTCCTTATGCCGTTTTTCCCTATTTTACCACGGAAAAATCCCGGAGCAAGGAAAAAGCCCGGCCGCCAGCCAAGCTTTCTATCGAAAATTGTTTTCGGGGAAACGAAAACACAACGGTATCCTGGAAACCAAGGGGCTTGGTTTCGGATTTTGAAAGCGGAGTAGCGCAAAGCCGGGAGCTGTGCTCCCGGCTCTTGTGTTTTACAGATTACTTTCAAATTGCGCCGTTATTACAAGCCAGTGCAAATTCTGCAACTTAGCCTATGCGCCACTACAATCAATTCAACGATTTCAAATAAATTGAAAGCAACTGCAACGCCGTTTCTTTCTCCTTCGGATTACAAGCTTTCAACCGTGCAAGCAATTCCTCTTCCTGTTCACGCATCCGCGTATTCTCCGCCGTTAAGACTTCATCTGGCGTAATATGGAGCACATTGCAGATTCTCAAAATTGTTTCGATGCGCATATTAACCGTTCCGCGTTCTATCTCTGCATATGTTCTGTCAGAAAGACCAGCCGCTTCCGCAACTTCAGCTTGTGTCAGCCCCTGCCGTTTGCGTATCGCAAAAAGCTTATTTCCAATCATATGGAAATCAAATAACAGCATTATTCTTCCCCCTGCACACTCATTACAGGAATTATACTTCCTATAATTGTTGACAAACAGGAATTTTATATGTATAGTAATAGGAAGAAAGCTTCCTGTTATAGGATTCTTTCTGTCAATGCAAAAGATATACTGGATCAGAAAGGGAGAAGAATATGAGTAATGAAACCCAAGCAGCAAATGCTTCCGCACAGCAGGACACAAAGTTCTGCAAGCACTGCGGTGAAAGGATTCCTGCCAATGCTGTTATCTGCACACATTGCGGATGCCAGGTAGAGGAATTGAAGCAGGGCGGACAGCCAAATATTGTTATCAATAACACCAATACGAATGCCAACAATAATGTTGCCTTTGCCGGTGGGCGTGTAAAAAACAAGTGGGTAGCTTTCTTCCTTTGTCTGTTCCTGGGCTTTTTGGGTGCCCACAAATTCTATGAGGGAAAAATTGGAATGGGTATTGTGTACCTATTTACTATTGGTTTATTCGGCCTTGGTTGGCTAATTGACTGCATTACTCTACTGTTTAAGCCCAATCCGTATTATGTTTAATGAAAAGCTTGTTGTTCTAACCACTTAGCCCATCAAATTCTAAGATGCAAAGACCCGCCCCCGGAAACCGGGAGCGGGTCTTCTGTATCAATGGATATCCGTCGGAAAGGACTTAGCCCTTCAGAGCCTCTTCCACAGCAACAGCCACGGAAACGGTAGCGCCGACCATGGGGTTGTTGCCCATGCCCAGGAAGCCCATCATTTCCACGTGAGCGGGGACGGAGGAGGAACCGGCGAACTGGGCGTCGGAGTGCATACGACCCATGGTGTCGGTCATGCCGTAGGAAGCGGGGCCTGCGGCCATATTGTCAGGATGCAGAGTACGACCCGTGCCGCCGCCGGAGGCCACAGAGAAGTACTTCTTGCCCTGCTCGACGCACTCCTTCTTGTAGGTGCCGGCAACGGGGTGCTGGAACCGGGTGGGGTTGGTGGAGTTGCCGGTGATGGAAACGTCCACGCCCTCGTGGTGCATGATGGCAACGCCCTCGCGGACATCGTCGGCACCGAAGCAGCGAACGGCAGCCCGCTCGCCCTCGGAGTACTTGTACTCCTTGACGATCTTCAGCTCGCCGGTGTAGTAGTCGAACTGGGTCTGCACATAGGTAAAGCCGTTGATCCGGGAGATGATCTGGGCAGCGTCCTTGCCCAGGCCGTTCAGGATGACCCGCAGGGGCTCCTTACGAGCCTTGTTGGCGCTGCGGGCGATGCCGATGGCACCCTCGGCAGCGGCGAAGGACTCGTGGCCGGCCAGGAAGGCGAAGCACTTGGTCTCGTCCCGCAGCAGCATAGCGCCCAGGTTGCCGTGACCCAGACCGACCTTCCGATCCTCGGCCACGGAGCCGTCGATGCAGAAAGCCTGCAGGCCGATGCCGATGGCCTCGGCGGCCTCAGCGGCGGTCTTCACGCCCTTCTTCAGAGCGATGGCGGCGCCCACGGTGTAAGCCCAGCAGGCGTTCTCGAAGCAGATGGGCTGAATGCCCTTGACGATCTCATAGGGATCGAAGCCCTTCGCCTTGCAGATCTCCCGGCACTCTTCCACGGAGGAGATGCCGTACTGAGCCAGGACGCCGTTGATCTTGTCGATTCTTCTTTCGTAACTTTCAAACAAAGCCATTGTTTCGTCCTCCTCTTATTCCTGACGGGGGTCGATATACTTGGGCGCGTTGTCGAAGCGGCCGTAATGACCCATAGCCTTCTTGTAGGCGGTGTTGGCATCGTCACCCTTCTTGATGAAGTCCATCATCTTGCCCAGGTTGATGAACTCATAGCCGATGATCAGGTTGTCCTCGTCCAGAGCCACCCGAGTCACATAGCCCTCGGCCATCTCCAGGTAACGGGGGCCCTTGGAACGGGTAGCAAACATGGTGCCCACCTGGCTGCGCAGACCCTTGCCCAGATCCTCCAGGGAAGCGCCCACTACCAGGCCGCCCTCGGAGAACGCAGACTGGCTGCGGCCGTAGGCGATCTGCAGGAACAGCTCCCGCATAGCGGTGTTGATGGCATCGCACACCAGGTCGGTGTTCAGTGCCTCCAGAATGGTCTTGCCGATGAGAATCTCAGCAGCCATAGCCGCGGAGTGGGTCATACCGGAGCAGCCGATGGTCTCCACCAAAGCCTCCTCGATGATGCCCTCCTTGATGTTCAGGGTCAGCTTGCAGGCACCCTGCTGAGGCGCGCACCAACCGATGCCGTGGGTGAAGCCGCTGATGTCCTTGATCTCCTTTGCCTGCACCCACTTGCCCTCTTCGGGAATGGGAGCGGGGCCGTGATAGGCACCCTTGGCCACGGAGCACATATTCTGTACTTCTGCACTATAAATCATGGCAATTTTCCTTTCTTTCAAAAGGCGTTGTTTCCGCCTTCGGATTTACAAACGGTAACCCCCGTTTTCCGCAAATATTATACAGGCTGGGATAGGAAATGTCAATTGTCGATATAACAAAATCGGTATACATTTATCTTTTCCCTTTGAGTGACTATTCAGCCCTGAATGGTGCGGACGAAGGCCGCCCGATTCTGAGCCTTGAAGTAGGCGGAGCCTGCCACGAACACGTCCACGCCGTTTTCCTTGCAGATGGCCTGGGTCTTTTCGTCAATGCCTCCGTCCACCTGGATATGGCAGGCTGGGTTCACTTCATCCAGCTTTTCCCGGAGAAACCGGGTCTTTTTCATCATGTCCGCCATGAAAGACTGGCCGCCGAAGCCCGGCTCCACGGTCATGACAAGAATCATGTCGCATTGGGTCAGATAAGGAAGCGCCGCCTCTGCCGGCGTGCCCGGCTTCAGGGCAAGGCCGGCCTTGCCCCCCAAAGCCCGGATTTTCTCCAGGCAGGCTCTGGTGTTTTCCGGAGTGTCTGCCTCCAGGTGGATGGTCAGCCAGTCCGCTCCGGCCTTCAAAAAGCCCTCGGCATACCGGATGGGACGGTCGATCATCAGGTGCACGTCCAGCGGGAGCTTCGTCACCTTGCGGATGTCCCGTACCACCGGCAACCCGATGGTGATATTCGGCACAAACAGGCCGTCCATCACGTCCACATGAACCCATTGGGCACCGTTTTCCTCAATATTATGGATGTCCCGCTCCAGATTGGCAAAATCCGCGGACAGAATTGAGGGGGAAAGAATCGCCATAATGTTCTATCTCCTTTTGCAAAAATCTACATTTATGGTATCACAAATTGAAGAAAATGCAAGCGCATACTTTCCGCTCTTTCTGCCATACTACCGGCGTACCCCAAATCAAAGGAGGATATTTTTATGGATTGTCATGCCAATAAGTGTATCGAGTGTACGGTGTCTCAGTGCGCTCACCACTGCGACAAGGAGAACTACTGCTCCCTGGATCGGATTCTGGTGGGCACCCACGAGGCCTGCCCCACCGTGGATCAGTGCACGGACTGCAAGTCCTTCCGGATGCGCTGAGTTTCCCGGCAGGCTCCCTCAAAAAGGGAGCCTGTTTTTTTCTTGACAGACCGGTTTCTGTCCCTTATGATAAAACAGAAATTAAAGAAATATTCCAGGCAAATACATAAAATCTTAATAAGTGACGCCTATGATGAGGGCAAATAAAAAACAAGGAGGTACCAGAATATGGAATCCTTTGAAAACAACGAATTTGAAAACCAACCCGCCGCGCCGGAATCCTCCGACGCTCCGGAAGCCCAGAGTACGCAGGGCACGTCTGGCACGCAGGAGCCCGAAACCGGCTGCCCCTACGCAGCCCAGGCAAGACGGTCTTCCCCCTACGCCAACTCTCCCTACGAAATGCCCCATTCCGGTGGTACTCCCTCTCCGGAGAACGCCCCCCGGAAGCCCCATAAGCCCAAGACCCATCACAGACCCGTCTGGCACTCGGTGCTGGCAGCGGTGCTGGTAGTCGTTCTGGTAGCCGCCGGCTGCGGCATTACCGCCGTTTCCATCAACAGCCGCTGGGAGGCCCGGGATCAGGCGCTGAGCGAGAAGCTGAACGTTCTGCAAAAGCAGATTGACACGACCGCCGGCACCGGCAAGTCCTACACCGTGCCCACGGACGGCAGTGCCATGACCCCCGCCCAGCTCTACGCCGCCTGCGTGGACAACGTGGTAGCCATCACCGGCACCGTGACCTCCAACAGCGTCTACGGCACTACCACCGGCACTTCCTCCGGCTCCGGCTTCATTCTCACCGAGGACGGCTACATCGTCACCAACTGCCATGTGGTAGAGGACGCGGATTCTCTCACCGTCACCACCCACGACGGCACGGAATACGAGGCCAAGCTCATGGGCAAGGACTCCACCAATGACGTGGCGGTTCTGAAGGTGGAAGCCACAGGTCTGCCCGCCGCCACCCTGGGCAGCAGCCATGACCTGTCCATCGGCGATATGGTCGCCGCCATCGGCAATCCTCTGGGCAAGCTTTCCGCCACCCAGACCATCGGCTACGTCAGCGGCATCAACCGGGAGGTTTCCACCAGCAGCGGTGCCACCGCCATCAGCATGATTCAGACCGATGCCGCCATTAACCCCGGCAACTCCGGCGGCCCCCTGTTCAACATGTACGGCCAGGTGGTTGGCATCACCACCGCCAAGTACTCCGGCACCACCAATTCCGGTGCCATCATTGAGGGCATCGGCTTCGCCATTCCCATTGACGACGTGTCCTCCATGTTCTCCGATCTGATTGACCACGGCTATGTGTCAAGCGCCTATCTGGGCGTCAGCGTCATCAGCGTGGACGAAGAAGAGGCTGCCCGGTACAACCTGCCCACCGGTGCCTACGTCAAGAGCGTAGAAGCCGGCGGTGCGGCGGAGAAGGCCGGTGTCCAGCCCAAGGACATCATCACCGATGTGGGTGGTCACGAGGTCACCAATCTGACTACCCTGACCCGGGCTCTGCGGGACTTCAAAGGCGGCGACGAAACCACCATTACCGTCTACCGCAGCGGCGAGAGCCTGACTCTGAACATCACCCTGGAGGAAAAGCCCCAGACCGACACCACCACGCAGGAAACCCAGCCGGCTGAGCCGCAGATGCCCAGCGGCGATTACGGTGACTGGTTCGATTACTTCCGCCGTTACTTCGGCGGCTGATACTGAACTCCAATTAGGGTCTATCTGAAAACCGGAAATATGACCAACGGCGAGGGATTTTTCGCCTGATGAAGCCATTTTTTTGCAGGAATACTCTGGGTATTGCAAGAAAAAATGGTGCCCAGCAGGTGGA
>ENA-UOJC01002938-UOJC01002938.1-human-gut-metagenome-genome-assembly--contig:-C104-NODE-2938-length-17219-cov-9.688476_pt1 | contig 17219 bp, 20 predicted proteins | sample MGYA00242339_ERZ723886 | MGnify/ENA metagenome assembly ERZ723886 | reverse complement strand
GGTGCGTGGATTGAAATAGGGACTGAGCCGGGAGAAGCACATGCGCGTCTGCTGGTCGCACCCCGCACGGGGTGCGTGGATTGAAATTAACCTACTGAACCCCAGCGTCGTGCGCCTTATGATGTCGCACCCCGCACGGGGTGCGTGGATTGAAATGGCAGACCGTAGCCGATGCGCGGCGTTGTGAAGCTCCAGTCGCACCCCGCACGGGGTGCGTGGATTGAAATGAAACAGAATTTGCAAAGATGCGCGTTGACATCTCCGGGTCGCTCCCCGCACGGGGTGCGTGGATTGAAATACCAACGGTAAAATGTTCGTCACCGATCAGGTGTGTCGCACCCCGTCGGGGTGCGTGGATTGAAAGAAGTGGGTACAAGGCTGGCACGGTACCAAACTTAAAAAGCTGTTTTGTGTTAAGCTTGGCTGACGAAAAGAGCCCCCGACGCGATGCGTCGTGGGCTCTTTTCAATCTTCTTGCTTACTCTGCGTCGGTCTCGGGGGAATCAAGGCAGTCGAAATGCTCCTGGCAGGCAGGGCAAACGAGGTCGCGGGGATCGCAGGTCTCGTCGAAGCAGACGGTCTCGCCGCAGTGCGGGCAGACAGCCTCATAGAAGCCTTCGCAGTCCTCATCACATTCGTCGCAGTCGCCGTCGCACTCAAAATCGTCGTCGTCCTCGTCTTCATCCTCGTCGCAGAGGTATTCCTCAACTTCGCCGAGGTCTTCATCCAGCTCTTCAACGTAGTCGTTGAGCGTTGCGACATCGCCACCGAGGTCGGACAGATCGTTTGCCATCTCGTCGAGCGTCTCGACGACAGCCTTCAGCAGCTTGCCCTCCGGCTTGGTTTCATCGAGGGTGAGACCCTCCAGCAGACCCTTCAGATATGCGGTCTTTTCGGTAATTGTCATGGTTGTATCCTCCAATATTCAGTATTCATTCGGCAAAAGCCGACGTTTTCAAACAGAATCGAACAAAAAGTGCCGTGAAAACCCGGCACTTTTCTTGTGTTATGCTCTGGACAGGTACTCGCCGGTTCTCGTGTCGACCTTGAGAATATCGCCGGTGTTGACAAACAGCGGAACCTTGATGACTGCGCCGGTCTCCAGCGTAGCGGGCTTGGTGGTACCGGTAGCGGTATCGCCCTTGAAGCCGGGCTCGGTGTCGGTGACTTCGAGCTCAACGAACGTGGGAGGCTCAACGCCGAAGACGTTGCCCTTGTAGGAAACGATGCGGCACATCATGTTCTCCTTGACAAAACGGAAGTCGTCGCCGAGCTTGTCCGCGTTGATGGGGAGCTGATCATAGGTCTCCATGTCCATGAAATAGTAGAGCTCGCCGTCGTTGTAGAGGTACTGCATGTCCTTGCGCTCTACATAAGCGTTCTCAAACTTGTCGGTCGGGCTGAACGTTCTCTCAACGACCGCGCCGGTGATGACATTCTTCAGCTTGGTGCGGACGAAAGCCGCGCCCTTGCCGGGCTTTACATGCTGGAACTCAACGACCTGAAGCACGTTGCCGTCCATCTCAAACGTAACGCCGTTTTTGAAATCTCCTGCTACTACCATAAATATAAATCCTTCCCAACGACCGATGGTTTTATAGAATATAGGCAGAGGCGCGAGGTCGTCGTCGCTCAAACTCAGCCAGTATAATACAGCTTATTCTACCCTATTTTTGCCCGGATTGCAAGAGGTTTTTGCAAAAAAGTCCGTCCCGCACACAAAAAACGGCGGGAGAACCGCCGTTTTTTGCGTTTACTTGTCCAGCCACTTGAAAAGTGCGACACAGAGCGCGACTTCCAGGGCGAAGAAAGCGGCGAACGCCGCGATCAGCCGCTTCATCGTTCAGAACAGCTCGATGAGCTCTTTCGGGGAGTGGGTGAGAGAGGTGACCGTGTCGTCGTGCGCCCAAACCATGTCCTCAATGCGGCAGCCGTACTTACCCGCGAGGTAGATGCCCGGCTCGACCGTGATGACGTGCCCGTTCTCGAAGAAGTCTGCGGAGCGGGGCGCGAAGTTCGGTGCCTCGTGGATCTCCAGACCGACGCTGTGCCCGAGCGAGTGACCGAACGCACCGTGGTAGCCCGCATCTTCGATGATGTCGCGTGCGATCGCATCGACGGCGGCGCATTTCATGCCGACCTTGGCGCCTTCAATGGCGGAGACCTGCGCCTTGAGCACCGTGTTGTAGAGGCGCTTCATCTCCTCGTCTGCCTTGCCGATGCAGACCGTGCGGGTCATGTCGGAATGGTAGCCGTCCACGATGCAGCCGTAGTCCATCGTGAGGAAGCCGCGCTCCAGCTTCCGGTTGCGCGGCACGCCGTGCGGCAGGGAAGAGGCGCTGCCCGACACGCAGATCGTGTCAAAGCTCTTGTCCTCGCCGCCGTGCTTGCGCATGAAGTATTCCAGCTCGGTGGCGACCTCGATCTCGGTCATTTCGGGCGTGATGACCGAGAGAATGTGCGTGAACGCGTCGTCGGTGATCTTCTGCGCGGCGCACATCTTGTCCACTTCTTCTTTATCCTTGACGCGGCGCATCTGTTCGATCACGCCGCGCGAGGGGACGAAGTCCACGCCGAGCGCGTCCTTCAGCTTTTCATGCTCGGCATAAGTGATGCGCGCCTCCTCAAAGGCGACGGTCTTCACACCCTCGCGGGCGCAGACGTCACGCATGTAGGTCGCCATTTCCGCACCGCGGGCGGGGGTGACGATCTCAAAGCCAGCGGGCGCGAGCTTCTGTGCCGCCTCGACATAGCGGAAGTCGGTGACGATGTGCGCGCTTTTCTGCGTTACGAGGACGTAGCCGTCGGTGAAGCGGAAGCCGCTGATGTAATACTGGTTGAGGACATCGGTGATGACGATCGCGTCCGCAAACGGCGCGATCTTTGCACGAAGTTTTTCTGCACGGGTCATAATCTATTTTCTCCTTTGAATTGATTTTTGTCGATGGAAGGATTGCTGCTGCCAAGCGAGCGTACCATGTATGAATTATGCGGACCGGCGTCCCCGACGGTCCGTAACTTTCCTCACTTCATCGCGAGGTAACACTGCTTCATGGTGAGGGCGTCCTCTGCCATGGTACCGGCGGATTCACAGATGATGCGCGGGCAGAGGTTCTCGCGCACGAGCGTTTCCATCAGCGGCTCAAAGTCGGGACCGTAGAGCGTGTCGGCAAAGGTCAGATGCCGCTTTTCGCCTGCCGCCGTCCACTCGATCTTGGAAAAGTGGCAGTGCATGTAGCGTGCCTTGTCGTCGCCGAGCACCTCGGCAACGCGGTCAAACAGCGCGCGGTAGGCGTCCGCGTCCGGGAACACGCCGCCGCATTCCCTTGCATTCAGATGCCCGAAATCGACGACCGGCGAGAGCCGCGCGTCCATCTTGCAGAGCGTCAGTACCTCGTCGAGCGTGCCGAGCTGGTTCTGCTTGCCCATGGTTTCCACGCCGAGCGAAATCGGCACGTCACCGACCCGTTCAAGCGTTTTATACAGGGTGTCGGCGGAGAGGCGCATCGCCTCCTCGCGGCTGATCTTGCCCGCCGAGCCGCAGTGGATCACGATCTCATTGGCGCCGAGCAGCCCCGCCGCCCACAGGCTTTTTTCAATATAGTCAATGCTTTTCAGCCGCTTTTCGGGATCGATGCCCGAAAGCGAGATGAAATACGGCGTATGCAGCGACATCTCGATGCCGCATGCCTTTGCCGCCTCGCCGACCTCGGCAAGCGATTTTTCACCGGCGGAAATGCCGTTGCCCGCCTCATATTCATAGGCGTCCAGCCCCACGCTTTGCAGCCAGGCGGGCGCCTGCTTGGTGCTTTTGTTGCCGGCGGTGTAAAAGCTCTCGCTGTTGCCGCCCGGTCCGAAATGCGGGCAGGTGCGTTTGTTGATCACTGGTTTTCTCCTTTATGGGCTCGCCGATAGGCGGCGAGAAACGGTTTTTCAAGGGCGCGCTTGCAGCGGAAGAACAGCGTCTTCTTATCGCGGATGGGCGGCACGATGATGCAGGGAACGCCGAGGCGGCGCGCCGACCAGCAGTCGGTCAGCAGCTGATCGCCCAGCACCGCACAGGCGTTCTTCTCCGCGCCGAGCGCGCGGAGCGCGTCCAGATAGCGGGCGGTGGAGGGCTTTTTTGCATCGGCGTAGGCGACAAGCCCGAGCGGCGCGTTGTAGGTCTCCACGCGCGCGGGGGTGTTGTTGGAGATCAGCGCCACGGCGATGCCCGCCTCCCGGAGTGACTGTACCCATGCGCGGATCTCTTCGTTCGGCACGGCGTCCTCATAGGGGGAGAGCGTGTTGTCGATGTCGCAGAGCAGGGCGCGTATACGGTTTTTGTGTAGAAATTCCGGCGTGATGTCCGCCGCACGGGCAAACATGAAGTCGGGGGTCAGCGTTCGGTTCACGGGCAACTCCTGTTTCGGCTTGATTTCGTATGCAATTCTACCATATTCCGCGCCGCTTTTCAAGCGCGTTGTTGTAGGAAACCCGCAAAAAATGAAAAAATCGCAAAAAAGGGTTGACAAAGCAGGCATGCGGTGCTATGATTGAGCCATAATTTGATAGAGGCGCGGAGATCATCAGTAGCGCAGGTTCGGCTCACCGAGGCTTTGGACTGTGTGAAAGGGAGATTCGCCGAAATGGAAACGGGCGGTGCCGTTTACCGTTGGGCTGCGGGAGAACATGTCGCAGACTGTCGCTTCGAATTTGCGGAGCGGAGGGCTATTGGGTTTAACTTGTTACATATCTTACCCGGGACAGATGTTGTGATTAGCGACCGTAGCCTACGCTGCGGTCGCTTTTAATTTCGCATTTTCAAAAACAGAAAGGAAAAAAGACCATGAGAAGAATCGTTTCCGTACTCCTCAGCCTCATTCTCGCCGTCACGGCGCTCAGCGCGTGCGGCGCAAGCAACACCAAAGTTGATATGACCAAAGTCAACTCGCTCACAGACCTCAAGGGCGCGAAGATCGCCGCCCAGGCAGGCACGTTCCACGTCGATGCCATGAACCAGATCCCCGAGGTCAAGGGCTCGACCTACCCCGAGTTTGCAGACCTGCTGACCGCGGTCAAGAGCGGCGCAATCGACGGCTACGTTGCCGAAGAGCCGACTGCCTTTGCCGTCTGCCACAAGGATAACACGCTTGACTATGTGCCGCTGAAGAACAATGATACCGGCTTCGTCGCAACGGCGGCAGACGTCGGCATCGCCGTCGGCCTTATCACCGGCTCGGAGCAGGTTGCAAAGATCAACGACATTCTCGCAACGATCCCCGCCGAGACCCGTTCCGCACTGATGGAGCAGATGGTTGCCATCTGCGCGGGCGAGACCGTGACCGAGCTTGCACTGACCTCCGAGGCACCCGCAAACCCGACCGGCGTCTTCCGCGTCGCGATGGAATGCGCATATGAGCCCTACAACTGGACCGAGACCGAGAAAAAGTCGGTCGGCGCGGTCGCCATCACCGGCGAGGGCAAGGACGGCCTTTATGCCAACGGCTACGATGTGCAGATCGCACAGTACATCGCCAACAAACTGGGCATGACGCTGGAGATCTGCTCCTATGAGTGGGATTCGCTGATCCCCGCGCTCCAGTCCGGCAATGTGGATGCGATCATCGCAGGCATGAGCCCCACGGCAGAGCGCGAAGAGCAGATCGACTTCACCGATGTCTACTACGAGTCCAACCTCGTTGTCATCTATAAGAAATAAGGAAGATCTTATCCCCGCATCCTCCGCGCATTTCCCGATTCCATAAGGAAAGGTACTGAACATGCAGTTTTTCAAAGACGTTGTTGAAATCGTCGCCAAGTATTATCCCAATCTGCTGCGCGGCGTCGGCTACACGATGCTGATCGCGCTGACCGGCACGGTCGCCGGTCTCCTCATCGGTCTTGCGACCGGTGTGCTGCGCACCACGCCGCTCTCCAAAAACGGGTTTGTCCGCGTGCTGCAGAAGATTCTGAATGCGATCATCGCGGTCTATGTCGAGATCTTCCGCGGCACGCCGATGATGGTGCAGGCGATGGTCATTTACTGGGGCTATGCCTTTGCAACCGGCGGCAGCACCCTGCCGCTGATCCCCTCGGGCATCATCATTGTGTCCATCAACACCGGTGCTTATATGGCGGAGATCGTCCGCGGCGGCATCATCTCGATCGACAAGGGGCAGTTTGAGGGCGCGTCCTCCATCGGCATGAGCCACTGGCAGGCGATGCTGCACGTCATTCTGCCGCAGGTGCTGCGCAACATTCTCCCCTCGGTCAGCAACGAGTTTGTCATCAACATCAAGGATACCTCGGTGCTGAACGTCATCGGCGTCACCGAGCTGTATTACTTCGCCGGCATCATCAAGCGGCAGTCGTTCCAGACCTTCCAGACCTATCTTGTCGTCTGCGTGATCTACTTTATTCTGACCTTCACGGTCACGCGCCTCTTGCGCTTTGTCGAGAGCAAGTTGGACGGCGAGGAAAACTACACGGTATTCGGCTCGCAGAGTGACAGCGCCGCCGAGATCCACATCAAAAAGGAGGCGTGACCGATGAGCGAATTGAACCAAAATCAGGACGCGATCATTGAGATCCGCCATCTGCAGAAGACCTTCGGCGACCATGAGGTTCTCTCCGACATCAATCTGTCGGTGCGCCGCGGCGAGGTCGTCAGCATCATCGGCTCGTCCGGCTCGGGCAAGTCCACGATGCTCCGCTGCGTCAACCTGCTGGAGACGCCGAGCGGCGGCGAGATCCTCTTCCACGGCAAGGACATCACCTCCCGCGATGTCGATCTGCGCAAATACCGCGCCAAGGTCGGCATGGTGTTTCAGCAGTTCAACCTGTTCAACAACATGACCGCCTTGCAGAACTGCATGGTCGGGCAGACCCGCGTCCTCGGCAGAAAGCCGGAGGAGGCGAAGAAGATCGCCATGGAGTATCTCACAAAGGTTGGCATGGCGCAGTACATCAACGCAAAGCCGCGGCAGCTCTCCGGCGGACAGAAGCAGCGCGTCGCCATCGCACGCACGCTGTCCATGTCGCCCGAGGTCATTCTGTTTGACGAGCCGACGAGCGCGCTTGACCCCGAGATGGTGGGCGAGGTGCTCTCGGTCATGAAGCTGCTCGCCGAGGCGGGTTTCACCATGCTGGTCGTCACGCACGAGATGAGCTTTGCGCGCGATGTTTCAGACCGCGTGATTTTCATGGACAAGGGCATCATCGCTGAGGAAGGCACGCCTGCCGAGATCTTCGGTGCACCGAAGCAGCAGCGCACGCGCGAGTTTCTCTCCCGCGTCCTCGGAAACAGTTAAAAAGGCTGTAAAAAGCGCAGATCGAAAAAGGGGAAAACAAAAAATAAAAAACTGCTGTTCGGGAAATCCTTGAACAGCAGTTTTCGGTAGGAATCCGCATGCGGATTCCCTCAACAGAATTTGTTCCCCTTTTTCTCTCGCCGGAAACCGTCTCTGCCGTATGAAAATACGGCGACGAAACGGTTTCCGACGACTCTGCATCTTTTTTACAGCCTTTTTCTTTTCTACAATTACAGTCCAAGCAGCGGGAGCAGCCATTCGGCGAGGAGAACCACGCCGCAGCAGGTGATCGCCACCTGCAGAAGGCTCATGCCGAAGTAGGCGGCGAGAATGCCGATGACGAGCGCCAGCAGACCCGCGACGGGGCTGCCTGTCGCATCCAGAATGGCGGGAAAGGTCATCACGGCGAGCGTCACATAGGGTACATAGTAGAGGAAGGAGCGGATAAACCGGCTTTTGATGGGCTTGCGGATCAGGGTCAGCGGCAGGACGCGCACGGCATAGGTCACCGCGATCATGATGAGGATGTACACATGGATATTGCGGGTCATGCCTGTACCTCCGCGTCGTCTTTGTGTGGGAACAGGAGGGCGGCAGCCGCGGCAATCACCACGGTCAGCACCAGAATGCGCGTGCCCTCGGGGATGCCCGATACCAGCGGCAGCCGCGCCATGGCATAGCTTGCCGCAAAGCAGAAGACGATCAGCCCGGCGATCAGCTTGTCCTTTTTCGCAGGGGGGATGATAACGGCGAGAAACATGCCGTAGAGCGCTACGCCGAGCGCACTCACAAGGCGTGCGGGCAGCAGATCACCGGCGATGTTGCCAAGTGCCGTGCCGCATGCCCATGCGGGCATGGCGACCAGCATCGTGCCGTAGAAACGGACGGGGTCGAGCTTGCCGGGGCGTGCGATGGTGACGGCAAAGATCTCGTCGGTCACATCCACGCCGATGATGAGCCGCTGGAGAAGTCCGAGCCCCTCGGCGCGCTGGCTGAGCGCGCAGCTCATCAGCAGATAGCGGGCGTTGGCAACGAGCGTCATCAGCGCAAGCTCGGTGTAGGCGGCGCCCGAGGCAATCAGGGTGAAGCCTGCGTATTCGCCCGCAGAGGCGTTGCAGAACAGGCTGACGATGAAGGACTGAACGGCGTTCAGCCCCGCGTTCCGCGCGGCGATGCCGAGCGCAAAGGCGACGGCAAAATACCCGAGCCCGATCGGGATGCCGTCGTGCATCCCGGCAGCGAGGGCACGCCGTCTGGTTTCTTTGGTTGTGATGTCGGTCATGGTCGATTCTCTCCTGATGCGATAGATGCAAATACGAGTATACCACATCCGGCGCAAAAAGCAAGAGGTCGTTTCGACGAAAAAAGCACCCCACAGGGTGCTTTTTTCGTCGATGTCGATTGAATTATTGGAATACGCTGTCGGTGGGACCGTCGTCGTGCGGGGCGGATACCGACGGGATGCCGTCGGTGCAGGTGGGGGTTCTGCCCGAGAGTATGAGCAGGATGATGTAGGTCGCCAGCGGGCAGAAGAATATCGTCAGAATCAGCGCTATGCCGAAGCCGGAGCCGCTTGCGCCTCCGAAGTTGACGCCGACACGGTAGAGCGCCATGCACTGGAAGACGGCGGTGCAGACCGCGCAGACAAATGCGAGCAACGAAAAGAGCAGCAGCGGCAAGGAGGTGGAGAAAACCATCTGCATGGCGACCTCGTCCGAGACGGCGGCATGGAGATTTTCATCGGCGATGAGACGGACAAACATGGAACTGAGTGCGATCAGAGAGCAGATGCCGCTGCATGCGGTCGCAGCAGAAAAGCCGAGCAGACGTGCGCCGCTGTGGCGGCGGGACGAGCCGACATCGCTCAACCTGCCGAGCAGCCAATTGTCTGCAATCGGAACAAAGCCGAGCCAGCCGTGCTTCACGCCGGCGCGCTTTGCCATACGGAGGAGGGCAATGCCGTACATAATGTAGTAGGCGATGCCGACCAGCAGGGCAATGCCGAAAATGACGGCATAGATGCCCACAAGCGTGGGCACGATGGAGTTGAACTCCGGGTCGATCGCACCGAACATCTCATAGTCATTCAGATAAGGATCAAAATCATGCATTGAGCAAATCTCCCTTCATTTTTGTACCTATATAATAGCATATGTTCGGCTTTTTCGCAAGGTTTCCTCAAAATTTTTGCAAATTCTCGTTTTTCGCAAAAATTTTATTGACAAACGATAAATAATGTGGTAGAGTAAAGACACAACAGGAGGATTTCACCATGGAAAAACAAAACCGCTCCGCTCTCCTTACCCTGATTCTCGTGTATATCTTCGGCGTCTGTCTCATTCTGCTTGCCTTCACCGCGCCGGCGCTGATGCGGCAGTATATCCAAGTGACCCACTGCCCGGAAAGCCTGTTCCTGCCGGTGACAACGACGTTTTATGCGATCCTGCCGTTTGCGGCGGCAACGCTGCTGGCGCTCGACCGTCTGCTCCGCCGCATTCTGCGCGGGGAAGTGTTCGTCTCCGCCAACGTGGCGGCGCTGCGGCTCATTTCCTATATGCTCTGTGCCGCCGTCGTGATCTTTCTCGCCGCAGGCTTCTTTTACGGCGGATTCTTCGTCCTTGCCGTGGCGGCTGCGTTTTTCGTCACGGTGGTGCGCACGGTGAAGAACTGCTTTGCCGCCGCCGTCCTCATCAAGGACGAGAACGAGTTGACGATTTAAGGAGGGGAAACATGTCCATTCGGATCAATCTTGATGTGGAGATGGCAAAGAAGAAGATCTCTTCCGGCGCGCTTGCCGAGGCGATCGGTATCACACAGGCGAACCTCTCCATTCTGAAAACCGGCAAGGCAAAGGCGGTGCGCTTCTCCACGCTGGAGGCGCTCTGCCGCACGCTCGGCTGCCAGCCGGGCGATATTCTCGAATATGTGGATGACGGGGAGGATGCAAAATGACCGAAGAAAAGAATCCGGCACAGACACCGGCACAGGACCTCACACAAAATCAGGTGGAGAATCCGACGCCCGCACAGACACAGCCCGCACCTGCCGCAGCACCCGCAAAGCCGACCCTGCCGCTCCCGGACTGCACCGATCGCGACTGCCGCTTTGCCGCGCTGCTCTTTGTTCTCTGCCTCTTTGCCGCCAACTGCACGGCGCTCTGCCGCACAGGCATCGGCTATGCGCTGTCCACCCTGCTGCTGGCGGGCGCGTCGCTCGTCTATCTGCGGCGGGAGCTGCGCTGGAATGCTCTGAACGTCCTGTGCCTTGCCGCCTGCGTCCTTGTGACGGCAAGCTCCGCCGTTTTCGGTGAGACGGCGATGACGCCCTATAAGATGCTGTTTGCCTGGCTGTCCGGCGCGCTGTTCCTCGTGTCGGCGACCGGTGCGGGCGCGTCGATGCTCGACGACTTCCGCGCGGCTTTCGCACCGCTTCTCCTGTTTCTCGGCGGGTCCTGCCAGACGGTTGGGATCACGGCGCGCGCCTTTGCCGCCAAGCGGAAGGATGGAAAACGGTTTCTGTCCGTCTTCCTCGGTCTCCTGATCGCCGTGCCCACCGTGCTGGTGCTCGGACTGTTCCTGCAAAGCGCCGATGCCGCATTTGCTGCGGTTGTGTCGCAGCTCCGGTTTGACAGGATGGATGTGTTCCTCACGCTGTTGTTTGGTGTGATGCTCTTTGTGTTCTTCTTTCCGTTGCTCTTTGCGCGGCAGAAGAAGCTGCAGTGGGAGGAGGCGGACAGGACGATCGAGAGCGTACCGCTGCTCGACAGCGCGTTTGTGACAACGGTGCTCGCTGCCGTATCGGCGATGTACGTCGTGTTTCTCGTCTCGCAGCTGTCCTATCTTGTCGGCGGCTTCGCGGGCGTGCGTCCGGAGGAGCTGACCTTTGCTGCCTATGCGCGCCGCGGCTTCGGCGAAATGTGCGTTGTCTGCGTGCTCAATCTCGGGCTTCTGTTCCTCGCGCGGCTCTTTGTGCGGCGGAAGGACGGCAAACTGCCGCGCACCGTCCGCGCCGCGACCGTGTTCATCTCGGCTTTTTCAGTCTTTCTGATCGCTGCCGCCATCGCAAAAATGTTCCTGTATATGCGCACCTACGGGCTGACCTTCCTGCGGCTCTCCACCTCGGTGTTTATGTTCTTTCTGCTGTTCGTCTTCGTCGCGGTCTCGGTCAAGTGCTTTGTGCCGCAGTTCCGGCATATCCGTGCGATTCTCGCGGTCGGCTGCGTGCTTGCCGTCTTCTGTTCGGCGGCGGATCTCGGCGCCGTGACGGTGCAGTACAACCTCCATGCCTATGAGAGCGGCATGCACGAGCAGATCGACGTGGACTATCTGCACACCTGCGGCGACATCGCCGTACCCGCGCTGGTCAAGCTCAGCGGCGACGCGGACGAAACCGTCCGCGCCGAGGCGCTGTCCGCCCTGAAGGCACTGCGCAGACACCGCGGCGACTGGCGTTCTGCCTCGGTCGCATCCCTGCGCGCCGATCGGTTGTTTGAAGCGAACAAGGCGCAGATCGATGTTGCTGCGGACAGAGCGTGGGATCGCCCGTATTGACAAAACGGCGAAAATTCGGTATCATAGAGAAAAACCAACCGCACCGGAGGCAGAACTATGGTATCGCTCGGCAACGAATGGGACGCGCTGCTTGCAGACGAGTTCAAAAAGGAATACTATCAGCGTATCCGCGCGTTTCTGAAGGCGGAGTACGCAAACCCGAATTACCCGGTCTACCCGGAGATGCACCACATCTTTGACGCGCTGAAGATCACGGATTATCACGCGGTCAAGGCGGTCATTCTCGGGCAGGATCCCTACCACGGACCCGGGCAGGCGCATGGGCTGTCCTTTTCGGTGCAGGGGAACACCCCGCCGCCGCCGTCGCTCGTCAACATCTTCAAGGAGTACAGCGACGACCTCGGCTATCCCACGCCGAAGAGCGGCGATCTCACCCGCTGGGCGGAGAACGGCGTCCTGCTGCTCAACACGGTGCTGACCGTGCGCGGCGGCATGGCGGCAAGCCATCGCGGCATCGGCTGGGAGCAGTTCACCGACCGTATCATTACACTGCTCAACGAGCGAAAAGAACCGATCGTCTTTCTGCTTTGGGGGCGCTTTGCCAAGGATAAGCGCGCGTTGATCACCAACCCGAACCATCATGTGCTCACCGCCGCGCACCCAAGCCCCCTTTCCGCCTACAACGGCTTCTTCGGCTGCCGCCATTTTTCAAAGGCGAACGCCCTCCTGCCCGAGCCGATCGACTGGCGTCTGGATTAAAACACCCCCGACGGTGCAGCGCACCGTCGGGGGTGTTTTTTATGGATGAAGGGCATTCAAATAGTCATTATAGGTGAACACATCGGGAACTTGCGGCGCAAAAGAGGGGCAGCAGTCGCAGTAGGCTCTTTGGCGGCGGCTGCGTTCGTCTGCGTCTTCGGTCGGGAAGAACAGATCCGCTTTTTTCGAGATTTTGAGGTCCTTTGTGCAGAAAATCTCGTTGAAATCGCTGCCGACCGGGCAGAAGTTGCCGTGCTGACAGGTGAGACAGCATTGCAGGTACACATCTGCGGGCAGCAGGCGCTGCAATGTGGCAAATGCGTGTTCAATCCTCCCGGCAGAGACTGCGGATGTTTGATAAGATGTACCTTCATAGCGCAGATGCAGCTGCAATGTGTCGGCTTCTTCCGCATGGGTCATGTCAAGCAAAGTCGGAACATCGCCGTTTGGCGTGTGCAGCGTGATTGACGTTTGTATATGTGTGACGTTTTCCATGGCGGTGACTCCTTTTCGTACATAGTTTGCATTTATTATACGCTGCGTGCGCTAAAAAGTCAATAAAACGACCGGCAGATACACGTGTATCTGCCGGTCGTTTTATTACAGGATGATACAAATGAGACCGCCGCTGCCTTCGTTGATGACGCGCTCCAGCGTCTCGGAGAGCCGCTTTTGCGCGTCCTCGGAGATATGCGCCAGCTTGCCGGTGAGGCTCTCGCTCACCAGTTCGTAGAGCGACTTGCCGAACATGTTGGTGTCCCAGATCTTCTCGGGCGCGTCGCCGAGCGATGCTTCGATCGAGCGCACCAGCTCCTCGGACTGCGCCTCACTGCCGACGATCGGGTTGACCTCCGCCTCGATGTCCGCGCGGATCATATGGATGGACTTTGCCGCCGCGCGCAGCCGCACGGCATAGCCGCCCGCCTGCTTGACGATCTGCGGCTCCTTCAGTGAGAGCTCGCTCACCGTCGGCATGACGATGCCGTAGCCCTTGCGTTCGACATCGGCAAGCGCGCCCGCCACGCGGTCGTATTCCTTCTTCGCCTTGGCGAGGGAGCAGAAGGCGTCAAACAGCTCGGCATCGTTTGCGATCTTCGTGCCGGAGAGGGAAGAGAGCACCTCAAAGTACTTTTCGGTCGGCACGCGCAGCCGCACGGTCGCCTCACCGGTACCGAGGTCGGTGGCGGCATCCTCAAAGTACGCGCCCGCATCCTCGCCCATGCCCATCTCAAAGGCGCGGGGCAGCTCGCCGATCTTCTCAAGCTCCCCGGCGGCGGCAACCACCGCGCGGTAAATGCCCTCGCGCAGCGGGTGATCCTCACCGAGCGCCGGGATCCAGGCGGGCAGGTCGATGTTCACGCGGCGGATCGGAAATTCGCCGAGCAGCAGCGAGAGAATGCCTTCAATGTCCGCCGCCGCAAGCTCGGTGCAGTTGACCAGCGCCACCGCCACGCCGTACTTCTCCTCGAGCGCCCGCCCAAGTGCCTGCGCCTCGTCGCTGTGCGGCGTTTTGCAGTTGAGCAGCAGAATGAACGGCTTGCCGCTCTTTTTCATCTCGGTGACGATCTCTTCCTCGACCGGGGCATAGCTGGCGCGGGGCAGCTCGCCGATCGAACCGTCGGTGCTGACCACCACGCCGACCGTGGAATGCTCGCGCATGACCTTCTCGGTGCCGAGCCGCGCCGCCGCCGAGAATTCCATCTTTTCCTCGCTCCACGGCGTGTTCACCAGCCGCGCCTCGCCGTTTTCCTCCGCGCCGAGCGCCCCCTCTACGGGGAAGCCCACGCAGTCCACCATGCGCAGGTTCATGTTCAGCCCGCCCGCGGTCTTCAGATGCGCGCCGCGCTCGGGGATGAACTTCGGCTCGGCGGTCATCACGGTTTTGCCGCTTGCCGACTGCGGCAGCTCGTCGCGCGCGCGGGCGCGCGCGTCCTCGTCCGCGATGTTCGGCAGCACCATTTCCTCCATGAACCGCTTGATAAAGGTGGATTTGCCCGTCCGCACAGGACCGACGACACCGATGTAGATGTCGCCCTTCGTCCGCTTTGCAATGTCCTCATAAATACTGCTTCGTACCATGCTCGTTCCTCCGTGTGGATGTTTTCTCTTGTCCTAATCATATGAGAAACAGGCGCGGAACATGCAAAAAGCCCTCTGCACAGAGGGCTTTTTGCCTTAACTTTTCTGCATTTTGCGGTTCATCTCGGCGACCTTGTGCCGGTTGACCAGCAGAATGATGTACCAGATGACGGCGAAGCCGACGATGAAGATGCCGGTGAAAATGCCGATCGCAAACGCGCTGTTCTCCAGCCAACCGTTGAACAGATAGATCAGGATATAGTCGGCGTAGAGTACGGCAAGCTGAATCATCGCCGCGGCGGCAAGCGGCAGGCGCTCCACCTTGTAGATGGCGGTGATGCCCGCGGCGATGAACGCAAGCAGCGTTGCGGTGAGAATTTCGACGGCGACCTTGACCGCGTCGATAGATTCCACCGCTCCCGCCGCGTGCAGGCACAGGTAGACGATCGCCATAATGGCGGGACCGCCCGCTGCCGCGCAAAGGCCACGATGTACAAAGGTCTTCCAGAATTGTTTCATAGATGCATCCTCCTTTTCAATTCGGCGAGGCATCTGCGGGAAACATATTCCCGATGTCCGCCGTAAAACCGGGCGTCAACCCCGCCCGCAAATGTACCGACAAAGCGCTCGATGCGCGACAGCTGACCGATCGCACCGCGGTTGATCTTCGCAAATGCGGCGGGCAGGCGCGCCTCGATTTCGCAGAGCCGCTGCCGGAGCAGATAGGTCTTGCCGTCCGCCGTCGCGGCGCAGGTCTTACCGTCCGCGATGAAAAAGCAGTCCACATCGCCGATGCGGAGCAGTTTCATCTCCTCGTCCCGGTAGCCGACGAGGCGGTCATCGCCGCCGTAGGCAAGCACCAGGCTCTCGATTTCGTCGGTCAGCGGCGACCGTGCGTGCACCGTCATGGTGACGGATTCCTCCGCCGTTTTATCAATGATGAGATTAAACTTCATCGCATTCCCCCCTCGCTGCTATGAGTATAGCACATTTCTTTTGCTTTGCGTGGATTTTTCGGCAAGCGGTCGTATTTTGACGCCGAGCGGCGGCGCGCGGCGCACGGACGGCGGAAAACCGACTGCCGAAAATGCAAAATACCGTGAAAATTACACTTGCCTTTGGGCGCGGGATGCGGTACAATAAAATGCGGCATGCTGCCGCGAAAGGAAACATCATGGAAACGGTCAGAAGAAACAAAGAGATCGACATGTTAAACGGTTCGATCTGGAATAAGCTGCCCCGCTTTGCGCTGCCGGTGGCGGTAACGGCGGTGCTGTCCCAGCTGTTCAACGCCTCGGACGTTGCGATCGTCGGCAATTTCACGGGCGAGCTCCGCAATGTGTCGGTCGCCGCCGTGGGCACAAACAGTGCGATCATCGGTCTGTTTGTCAACCTGTTTGTCGGTATTTCGCTCGGCGTCAATGTTGTCATTGCCAACGCCATCGGGCGCGGCGAACGGGAGACGGTACGCCGCGCGACGCACACCTCGATTCTGACGGCGCTGCTGCTCGGCGTGGCAGTCACCCTCCTCGGCGAGGTGCTTGCACCCGAGCTGCTGAAGCTGCTGCGCACGCCGGACGATGTTTTCCCGTATGCGCTGCTGTATCTGCGCATCTATATGCTCGGCGCGCCGGTCATTCTGCTCTATAACTTTGAGGCGGCAATTTTCCGTTCGGCGGGGGATACAAAAACGCCGCTGATCGCGCTGGCTTCTTCCGGCGTATTGAATGTGCTGCTCAATCTGTTCTTCGTCGTCGTGCTTCGTATGACGGTGGAGGGCGTGGCGATCGCCACGGTCGTCTCCAATGCGGTCAGCGCGGCAATCTTGTACAGCCGTCTGCGGAAGCACAGCGGCGATATCCATGTCGAACTGCGCAAGCTGTGCATCGACCGCCGCGTGCTCGGTCAGACCCTGCGCATCGGCGTGCCCGCCGGGGTGCAGAGCGCCATGTTCTCGGTCTCAAACATCGTGATCCAGGCGGCAGTTAACACGCTCGGCACCACGGTCATGGCGGCATCCAGCGCGGCGTTCAATGTCGAGGTCTTTGCCTACTATGTCATGAACGGCTTCACACAGGCGTGCACCACCTTTGTCGGGCAGAACTACGGCGCAGGGCAGTTGACGCGCTGCAGGAAGACGCTGAAGCTCTCCATGCTTGAAGCCGCCGCTGCGCTCGGCGCAACTATTGTGCTCGTGCTGTTGTCCGGGCATTTCCTGCTCTCGCTGTTCAATCGCGATCCCGCGGTCATTGCCATCGGCTATACGCGCCTTGTGTACATTTTTGCGGCGTACCCGTTCACCATGATCTATGAGATGCTGTCCGGCTATCTGCGCGGCTTCGGGCACTCGCTCGTGCCCGCCGCGCTCACCGTCCTCGGCATCTGCGGCGTCCGCATCGTCTGGATTCTGCTCGCGTTCCCGCAGGACCCCACGTTTGAGACGATTCTGACGGCATACCCGATCAGCCTCTTTGCAACGGCGCTGTTCCTCACCGTCGCGACGGTCTGCTACCGTCCCGCTTCCCGCTTCGAAAAAGCGGCGAAGACTGCAAAAAACTAAGCAAAATTCCCCGCGCTG